>WNFC01006151.1_pt1 | contig 17834 bp, 28 predicted proteins | sample 5400541 | NCBI WGS metagenome assembly WNFC01 (sample SAMN13153342, study PRJNA577476) | soil metagenome | isolation source: 120 cm saprolite under Douglas fir tree site 2 hole 2 replicate 1 | place: USA:California | collected 2015-04-18
ATTGAAGTGTTTCTAGGTTTTCTGTGCCCTGTCCATACACCGGATGGATCCCCATGTGGCCTGCTCAATCATCTATCTCGCACTTGTCGCATCGTTACCTCCCCTCTTGCGGTCTCTCACATCCCCGCCTTACTTGTCGCCCAAGGGATGACTGATCCTGTTGCACATTCTGTGAGGGGGAGTCAAAATATCTGTGTACAATTGGACGGGCGCATCATTGGTTGGGCAACACCATCAGTTGCAAAAGGTCTTGCTACCAGTCTGCGAATATGGAAGACGGAAGGCATCCATGATATCCCCTTAGATCTAGAAATCGGTCTTGTCCCACCATCAGACGGTGGGCAATACCCTGGTTTGTTCATTTTTGCGTCACGCTCGCGCATGATGCGCCCTGTCAAATACGTCCTCAATGGAAAGGACGACCAGATCGGGTCCTTTGAACAAGTTTACATGGACATTGCTGTATCACCCAATGAGATAGAACCCGCAGTCTCGACGCACGTCGAACACTCACCGACAAACTTTCTGTCAATTTTAGCAAACATGACACCTTTCTCGGACTTTAATCAGAGTCCCCGTAACATTTATCAATGTCAGGTGCGTCATAGGTTATCTCGTGGAGCTCGATACAATGGATGTTTGACAGATGGGGAAACAAACAATGGGAACTCCTTCCACCTCACTGAACCACCGTACAGATAACAAACTTTATCGGCTACAGTCTGGGCAATCACCTTTAGTTCGACCCAAGCTGCATAACACCTATGCTATGGACTCCTTCCCGAACGGGACTAATGCGGTTGTCGCCGTCATCTCGTATACAGGCTATGACATGGAGGATGCTATGATTTTGAACAAGTCTGCGCACGAACGAGGGTTTGGCTACGGAACCGTTTACAAGTCTCAAATCGTTGATTTGAAAGAGACTCGAGGGGCATCAACGTCTATTGCTGCACCCACGCTTCATTTTGGGCTAGGACGGGACATAAGAATAGAACCAGGGGACAAGCAGCATCCGAGCTGCCAGTTCCTCGGCCTAGATGGCCTTCCCTTTATTGGAACCAAGCTAGTATCCGGTGATCCCATTTCTGCCTACGTCGACGATACTACGGGACGGACATGCTTTGTGAAGTACAAAGGCGACGAAACAGCGTATGTTGATCAAGTTCGTCTTCTTGGTGTGTGTTGTTTCATTCTTCGTTCTTTTATCGGGGTATCTTAAAGATATCAACACCAGGTTCTGATGCTGGTGATTCTGAGCTGCAGAAAATTCATATCATGTTCAGGATCCCTCGTTCTCCCGTAATCGGTGACAAATTCTCGTCCCGGCATGGACAGAAAGGAGTCTGCTCTCAAAAATGGCCAGGGATCGACATGCCTTTTAGCGAAAGTGGAATACAGCCCGATGTCATCATCAACCCACATGCCTTCCCTAGTCGCATGACTATCGGCATGTTAGTCGAGAGCATGGCCGGGAAAGCCGGCGCTATGCACGGATTAGCACAAGATGCCACACCTTTCACGTATTTGGAATTCACGCTCTACTATATCTCGCATCCTGATCATTGCAACAGATTCTCTGAATCAGACACCGCTATAGATTATTTCGGCAGGCAGCTTCGCGCTGCTGGGTACAACTATTATGGCAATGAACCAATGTATTCTGGGATAACAGGTCAAGAATTTGCTGCCGACATCTATTTTGGGGTAGTCTATTATCAGCGGCTGCGACACATGGTACTTGACAAGTTTCAAGTACGGACCACTGGCCCCGTTGACCCGCTGACAAGACAACCTGTTAAGGTGAGGGACACTAGAACGAGCGTTCACTTCTGTCGCTAACACTGGTTGTCTACTTTAGGGTCGGAAGCGTGCTGGTGGCATCCGTTTCGGAGAAATGGAGCGTGACGCGCTCATCGCTCATGGCACGTCTTTTTTACTGCAGGACCGTTTGATGAATTGCTCCGACTACTCAATTACTTGGGTATGTCGGACCTGCGGCAGCTTAATCTCGCTTGGTTACGACGACGGCACCCTCGACGTAGAAACCTCAAAATTGACCGGACCGGGAGGCGAGTACTGTCGAGTATGTCGGGAAAAGGCAGACGACGACGGTACGCAATCTCGGAGTGCTTTTGGTCAAAATCCCAATCCTGGGGAGAATGAGGACGTAACGATCGCACTCCCATCTGACCATGTTCTAAGAGGCCAGACAAAGGGTGGTGACTTGGATATCATTGCTGTGCCATTCGTTTTCCGATATTTGTGTGCAGAATTGGCATCAATGGGCATTGCTGTCTCATTGGAAGTACGATAGGTATCCACTGATCCTTGCTATGTTTTATTTTGTTCTCTGCACTGGCTGGTTGCCATCAAAATTACATCCGTTTTATTCGGCTCTCGAAAGTCTTTATAATGCATCAAAAAGCACTTATATTTCCCTAGGCCTGGGACTCCTGCTAATATGATGAATGGTAGAGGAGGTAACCTCTTTAATTGAAGCGTTCTAGCTGTGAGAAATGTTGGAAAAGTAACGACATGCTTTAACATGGTGTGGTTACCTATCACCGAACCTCATGTGAGTATCTTTTTGAACCACTCATTCAAGTCGGCGAGCTCTTCCGGTGCGGCTCCGTGCTGTAACCCAGGATATTCCCTGAACATGACACCCTTCAACGACGCAGCATCGGGTGCATCATGGGGAACCGCGGAAAGACCCAAGATCGTCTTCAAAAATTCCACTGAAGCACGACCAATGGCGAACGTGACAAGGGGGTCAGCAGTGCCATGACCCCAAAAGATTGGTATCGACGACGCGTGCGGGCCACACATCTGGAGTGGTTGTGTAAGAGGGTATTCACAAACCCATGGAGCCAACCGACCGCTTTCATTTTATTCCTCAGAACTACCCAACCACTCAGAGAGACGACACCCGCTAACTTGCGTTCGCTGGTGAGGCCAGTGAGTAGACTGATCGCCGCTCCTTGGCTAAAGCCACCGATGACAATTCGTCCAGGATCGATTCCGGAATCGACTTCTGCGGAGATAAGCTGATTGACCGACGATAGCGTGCGCAGCATGCCACTCTCGTCTTCCGCGGATTCGAAGTCGAAGCTCCTGATGTCGAACCTGCAGGCGCGAACCCGATGGTACAGGTGCCGCGCGGTAAGCTCGGGGCGTTTCTCAGAAATGAGTTATATGTACCATGCTGGCATTTGCATACCCATGTTTGCAGTGACACTGGTGGACGGACTGGATTCGCACAGCGCGGGATCAGGGTACGTCAAGGAAATCCTTCAGGACCAATGGCTTACGCATGAGGCAAGATCCACTTGACATGGGACAAGCCGGGATCACGTCTAAAGATGCCCGACACGGGATCGCTCCACCCGTGGCCTGTATCACCCAAACCCTGACAGTTGACTGATAAGCAAAACATCTAGTGTGTACAGCCGGATCGGGCCAACATGGAGAAAAATGACTGTTGCTGTGTGCTTGGCAGTAGGATTGAAGACGAGTGATTTGAGAGTTAGAGACATAGTTGAGAAGGTGCAGCGAAAAAGTAGACGGGTATGCCTTGGGGGCCGTGTGGGAGTGGGCGTGGGAGTGGGCGTGGCAGAGGACGCGCAACGGTCCGCAAGCCCGCTCTTGCTTTGATCTCCCACTTAATCTCTCGACCCGACCGCAATGGAAGACAAACTAACGTTATCAGAAAGCACATCGGAGGCTGTTGTACTCTCAAAAAAGGCGCAAAAAAGGGCACTCAAGATGGCGAGACTGGCAGAACGAAAGGTCGAACGGCGGGCGAAAGAGAAAGCGGCAAAAAAGGAGAAGAAGAGAAAGAGAGCGGAGAGAATTGCCGCCGGGGAGCAACTATCAGAGGACGAAATGACCCAAAAGCGGGCGAAAATGAATCAACCAAAAATCCCATTTGCCGCAAGAGTGGTCTTGGATTTGGGGTTTGATGACAAGATGACCGATAGAGTACGAGATGTCTATCTATTATACAGCATGTCCTGATGATATCTTGATCACCCCAGGAAGTAACTTCGTTATGTTCTCAACTATCCTACGTTTACAGCGTTAATCGACGTTCTCCAAATCCCTTCCGGTTGCTCCTCTTCACCTCACTCAGTGGTCGAACATTATCTCGACTCGAAAAACAAAACGACGCGGCATATAAACGGTGGGAGGGAACGGAATGGTGGACCGAGAGTTACGAGAGACTCTGGTTACGAAGTTCGGGAGAGTCTGCTCCAGGGTACAGCAAGAGTTCTGAAGAGACCTCAAGTGAGGAAAATCTTGCCAAAGATAATGGAATTGGCAGCAACCCAGAACAGCTGCTCGCGACTCCCGTATCACGGGATCGCGTGGTTTATCTTACTGCAGACTCGAGTGAAGTGCTAGAGGAATTGAAGGAAGGGGTGACATATGTCATCGGTGGGGTTTGTGACCATAACCAGTATAAGGTACGCAAGCCATACCAGCAAAGCAATTCTTTCATGGACGTTTCTGCAGAACCTTTGTCTAGACAAGGCCAGGGAATCGGGAGTCCGTGCAGCACAGCTTCCTATTGGGCGATTTCTATCGCATTTACCAACAAGAAAGGTCCTCACCGTGAACCAGGTTTTCGAGATTCTCGTGAAATGGGTGGAGACGAGAGATTGGGAGCTATCATTATATTCAGTAATACCAAAGCGCAAATTTCAAGATGGCGTTTCACGGGAAGAACCTAAAGACGACAGCACCGTTGATACAGCTGCGGAAGGATCGGTGCTATAGTCTATTTCCTTTCTCATTCGAGGACATCTGTAAGACTTGTTTTTCCCGAACCCCTCTCCAACGGCTTCGGCTGCTGCGGCGAAGGTTTCCATCCAATCTACATTTGCACCGTGAGTGAGATGAAAGCTTGTAGTAGCAAATAGAGCTGACTAGGTAGATGACCTGGAACGTAGCTGGCACCGTGCCGTCCTCATATCCATGGAGCTCTAAATGGCCAAGTCAGCGCCGCTCGGCTCGATCGATGGCTTAAGCTACCTTTGTATATAGCCGACGCAGCGGCCAGTGTGTCTCGATGCAATATATGACGACTTGAACCTACCGTGAGCTTTGCACGGGTGAATCAATTATGGATTGCGCACCGTCCGATAATGGCATTATTCTCGCCCATATCCCTGAGGTCGTCCAGAAGCTCCCACATACTTGGATATCCTATGCTGACTTCGTCAACATCTACGGTAAGAAGCGTGAACCCAGCCCGGCTCATTAGGTTTGATATGTCACGAGGGTCTGCACGACTGGTCATAGGCGAAGCTCAGCCGGAGGTGAATGTAACGCGCCTGCCATTGGCGATACATGTGGAGAAATTCCGCCTTCTCTTTCGGCTTCTGCGAGCTGAAGAGAGGTACGCAACTCAAAGAGTGTGTCACCTCCCAAAATGGCGCCGATGAATACACCGTCAGGTTTTAAGGCTTCTTTAATCTGTACAAGCACGCCTGTAGATGATCTCGTCAGCATCAACTCCTGCTGTCGATATCACGCCGTTGCTTACCTGGCAGATCGTTAACCCAATGAAGGCTAAGACACGACACTATAGCTTCCTGGGAATTCCGTGGGATGGTATCAAGTAGTTTCTCTTCGTCTATGATGCGTCTTTCAACCTGAACTGGTTGCTCACCGTCAGCAAGGTAACCGAAACGCAAAGGTCCGGGAGGAAGACACACCCTCGAACTCTGAGTCCGGGTCTCTTTCAATGGTAAATTCTGGGGCATAATTGAAACATAATTTTTAAGCAAGAGGTCCTCCCTTACTACTCAGGTCCAGCATTGTCACTCTCTGTGTCCGATCCGACTCGAGCAACTTGGAGAGATGACCTGAACCGGACCCTAAGTCAAGAACGGAAGAGAACTTTCGTTTTACATCCTAGGCCATGTCTCCGCTAAGTCATATGAGAGCTTTCCAGAATAAGCACTGACTATAAATCTCTCTATCATCCTGTTAGCTACCTCATCACGAACATAATCAACCGTTCTGCTGCGGTTCCCCCCATCGCGAGCCGCTGCACGGTCTTTTTGCAAGCGCTTGGCCTGTCTGTCGAAAACTTGAAATGGGCTCTGAACAGCAGTATTTATTTGAGAAGGCGAGAAATATGCAAGCGGTCGTAAGGGAGGAAACCTCGAGGGGATAGTGAACATGAAAGAGAGCGGCGAGTGAGTCACGGGCTGCGTGACTAATACGTGACAGCTGCTTGGGAATCGGATCCCCATCAACAGTCCGTCAATTGTCACGGCCTTTCCTTTCAATCACCCATCACCTTTCATCATATGGACGGCAGAAACAACCAGTTTAACCCTCAAAATACACAAAACCGCCAACTTACAAACGCAGTTCCAGCTGAACTCAACCATATTATCCAGAATGGCGTCACTCCAGAACAGTTTGCTGAGAATGCCCGTCAGCTTGAGACTTACAGTCGAATGAATGCCATGGCCTTGCAAGTCTATCTGCAGAGGCAATCACAAGAAGCGGAGCAACGTAGGCAGGATGAGTGAGTTATCATTGTATCAATCGGGTTACTCTGACTATCTATGAGAAGGCTGCGTGTCATTCAGTTGGCCCGGCAGCTTGCCTCCGGGAGGTGCGTGCTATACTCTCTCTACGCGTCCATCGTTCGAAAACTATGCCAGTCAACAACGACTTCAGCTGCAACAACCGCCTCCTCCCCCGCCAGTTTCTCACAGCCACCATTCGTTACTCACACACCAGGCCGTTACGTCCAATGTTGTGAACACCAGGCCCACGCCTGTGGTGTGTCCTTTCCTTGTACTATTCTGTGATATACCAGGGATCTCATTTACATAGCAAATCCACAATCATGGGCAGCCATATAATAAAGCAAACGCAAACAATGTAGCCTCACAACACTGGTCTCACGTGGGCCGGCCCCAGGTGACTACGGTGCAACCCCAGCACCCTCAAACTGTCAATACGTCTGCCTTTTCTATGAACCAGAATGTCTATTCTCCACATGAAGCAAACCGTGTATCACATCCAATTAGAGGAACGGGGTCTTTACTTGCCGTGAGTCACCACAAAGTTTAATGCTGTATTTGTTGGTGCCGTCCTTCTCAACACCTTCTCAGTCAGCCGCCCAGTCCTCTCAAATTGTGCAACCGCCCAAAGCAGCATCGACGTTTGTGCAGCAAACACCTCAATACTCCCAGCGTTCTGGTATCGTTGCATCTGGTTCTCAAGCCAATACGGGACTTGGCGGTGCATCGGTCGCGATTTCGAGCTATGGAGTTAATCCCCGAGTCAGTAATCGTTGGTCCTTATCTAACTTCAATTCTCTGAGATTAATTCTAAAGCACGATCATCTCAAAGAGGTATACCCTTCATGGGTTAAGGTATGTATTTCATGTATCCACCTCACGTTACTCATCTACCTGTCGAAGACATACGGTGCTGCGAAAGCTGCTTCGATGGTAAGCGAATATATGCACTCATGGCGGCAAGGGAGGCCGATAAACCCTATGGTCCCATCCCCCATGCAATCCACAATTGCCACCCCCATTGCCACCCTGTCAGCACAAAATCCTCACAATCAAAGCCATTTCCAAATACCAGTTCAGGAAAGAACAGCGCCCCTCCCGCACCCTCAAACTCAGGAGTGGCATTCATCAGTTCCTATGACCCTTGGGCAACAAGCGGCATCCCAACCCCGCGCAGCTGCACCATCCACCCACGTCCCCCTTCCGCCTCCCACCGACGACCCAGCCCTTAATACAGTTGTTGATCCGGCTATGTTGAACGCCACAAACTCTCACAATGACAGGGAGGTGCAACCACACCATCCGGGGGCTGTCGCTACTAACCCCGCCCTAACATCAACTGGTCTTACGTCTGCCCCTCCCGCTTTACCAAGTTCGCAACCAGGCCCAACACAATCAATACTGTTGGAGTCCGAGGAGAAGGGATCGACTCTGTATAGCATGCGTGGCCTTGCGGCTAGCATAAAACGCTCTCTAAATGCAGAAAGATTGGCGGCGGCGGTGGCGAAATCATCCCCTTCATTTTATTCGCATACGCAAAAGCGGGAACGGTCAAGCTCGGCCGAAGCCGTCGATAATCTGCGTGAAGTAGAGTTAGGCCGGCCCGAGGGAAAGGTTGATGAGTACCTTAAAGCAGAACCTCAACCTGCCACTCTTGTTCCAAAGCCTGATGAGTCGCTGTCGACCATGCTGCCGGTATCCTTTTCTGAGGAGGCTGCTATACCTCAGCAGGAAACAATACACACCCCGAGTGAATTCACAATGCCATGCCCACCGCATGAGTCGGCGCAGAACTTTGTACCCTTCTCAACGCTGACCGGTGCGGTCTCATTCGACGATATTTCTGGTTCTGGTTCTGCCAGCCATAACGCCGCGCCTTCCTCAGAAGCATTGGAGGACTTGTCCACCGCTCATCCAACACCAGAGGCCATACTTCATAATCACATAGAAGTCCCAATACCCATGTCTCAACCATCCTTTGATCCTCTTTCTTTTCCACACCGTACTCCGACGCCTCCACTTGCCGCGACGATCACACCGTTTCACGACGAGGACGAAGTTGATGAGAAAATCGAGGCAACCCCTTCATCCCACCCTTCCTCCGTTCTCCATGAAGAGGAGATTGATTCACAACTCCGGTTGATCCCATCTGGAAGTGAAGATGACGTTGAAATGCGTGTAGATTCTGGTGAAGATCACGCCCAGGCTCATTTCAACATCAGGTCGCCGTCGGAGTATACAACCCATTCTGAAGCACGGGACGATGACTCGCCAATGCAAGAGACCGATGTTTTCGTCCGTCGGACAGGTTTGTTGGATTCATCAACCGGAGAGATTGACCGCAGATCGATGGGAAGCCCGCAAGCAGACGAGTATCCAGCGAGTGAGATAAGGAGTCCGATGCAAGTATCTGAAGAACAACGACATGTATTCACTCGGGCATCGTCAACTGAAGTTCGGAGCCCGGGTTCTGGTTTACAGTCCAGAGTTTCCAGGAGGTCCCGTGGAAAACAGGAGTTTTATATCGCAGTTCCTCCACCGTCGGAGTGGGTTCTCAGAGCGAAGCATCGAGAAGCGGAGAGGAAAGCGTTGGTGAATGAGAAAAGTGGTGAGCCCTGATGGCCTGGAATCGCTTCGTACTGTTCCTCATGTATCTTAGGGCAGCACAGTAACAGAGGTTCGTAGGCGACTCCACGTCGTTTACTGAACTCAGCATGCTCAATTAGAATACACGGAGTGTGATCTTGCAAATCGTCTATGTCCCCGGCGCTGTCATTGGAATGGGTGTCAAGCTGTTCTTAATTCGATGTATGCTCTGAAGCAACACGTTAGACGACATCAGTTAGAGGTGAAACCTGTGCGACCCGCAATGGTACTGACTCGTGAGGGATGAACCCCGACGGACCCGTTGCTAACTCGCGTTTCCTAGACAGTGTCATGTCGGTGGAAACAATGTCGTATGGTGTGCGAACGATCCAGCCTGCTTCTACACCTCAATCGTCACATTGATAAAGGAGTGGCTTGTGTATATGATGGTAGGGTTTTGATGAATGGGGGACTCATACTGAAACCGATTTACTAGACTGTGACGAACAGTTTTCTCGTATCCAAGAACTCGCGGAGCACGAAAAAAGTGAACATGCCGACGACGAACCCCCGCCTTCTGCGGTGCCTCGACCCCCTGATCTGACGCCTCTTACGGCCCTACCTCAGACTGTCCCGTCATATACGACGACAACACGACCTGCCTCTAGGCCATCTATCACAGCGGAACGTCATGCACGCCTTGGCCCTTGGGTAGATCAGTGTCGTTGCACTCTCTATGCCACATTACGCTGACACATCCTTTGGCAGACTCTGGGGATGGTCATTGGCCACCCCACCGCGGGACCTGACGGGGAAGGCTCGAATACTGGGCTGCGCGCTCGACGTACTACACGCCTTACCGAGCAGGCGCCTGATGTGGTGGCCACCCCTCCGTTTGACGGCATGAGATCGAATTTGGAAAGTGTGGGACAATGGGCAGTGTACGACGTATTGGAGGAAGCGTGTGTTGGGCGTGGCCGGGTATTTGGCGAGCTGGACACGGTGGACGTCACGCGGGAATTTTACGAAGGGCGGAGCGTAAGAGGAGAGGGAAGATCGACATGGAGTGGTGAAGTAAGCGAGGACGAGGACGAGGGTTGGATTGACACGGATTCGGTGGCGGTGGAAGCGCTGCTGTAATAAAATATAATTGTCAATTGTCCCTGTCCCTGTCCCGTCCTGTCCTGTCCTGTCCCTGTCCTTGACCCGTGGCCGTGCGACGACACCATCTCCATTATCCATCATCCATCATCACCGTCATCCTTTTTCTTCCATGACCACCACCAGTCAGTTTCTGCTCTTCCCACAATAATCCCCCATCCTTACCCCTTTTGTAGATCCTATGTACATCTCCGCTCATTCAGCCGAGGCCATCCTGTCAGACCTTCGTCCGCTCAAGCTCCAGACAGATGCCCTTACTTTTCTCAATCTCCTCCTCGACGACATTTTAGCAAACATAATCTCCACCTCCCGTTCTATTCTCACTGACCGCCTTAAAACTGGCCTTTTAAAGACCATACCCACGACGATAGGAAAAGATGCCCTTCTCGAAGCTGAAATGGAGTTGCGTGCGTATTGGCAACGTCCAAACGCCGTCAAGCCTTCTCCTTCACAACTTTCTGCTTCAGAATACAGCTTTTCTCTCCCCTCAATGATAGAGGTATTTGCCCTGTTTTAAGCGGTTCCCAGTCCATCTTACCTGTCTCGGCCCTCATCTAGCTCATGCGTCTCAAATGTGAAGCTTACTCGACACTGAATGACTTGGACGAGGACCCCCAAGCTGAAAACAGCATTCAGGAACAGTTGCGGACCCAAGGCATGGAACCCCCCAAGTCCATCATAACTGCACCGGCAGCTTTGTACCTCACGGCGATTCTCGAGTGAGTCTCACTCCGTCCTCCCCTGACCAACCTGTTCAAAGTACTAATTATCCTTGCACTCTCAGGTGTATCTGCGAGTAAGAAAAATGCGCTGCCCCGGGACCCCAACTGAGCTCACTATCCTATGCCTAGACGTATATTATCCAGCGTAGGGCGGGTAGCCACACGAGACAGCAGCAAGGACGCCGCTGGGACCAATGACCTTTTCGTTGCCCTCTGCGAGGATGACGCTGTTTATCCTATATTTAAGAGTTCTAAAGGTAGGAACTACCTTCTCTTCGTATCTCGAGTTCTGAAGGAGGTCCTACAGTTTACGATGTCATCGAAAATTCCTTGAAATACTCAAAGCCGCAGCGTAGCAGATCTTTCCCGAGGTCAGACCGACTCGACACCCGTGATACTCAATCAGCGGACCCGTTCTCACAGTCATGGACTCGCCTTTCGTCGGAGTCTGCCGCATCCGGCGCTCTCTCTGGGTCTGCGGGCTCCGACAATCATGCGCTCAGAACTTCAATAGAAAAAGGGAAAGCCATCAAACTATTTCGCCCTTCCACTGATCGTGACGCAACTATCGTGTCTGATGCCTCGTCCCGGATGTCTGCGAGTAGAAAGGGTTTTGGCGCCCAGAGTGACGGTAATAATGACAACGCCGTCCTGGATTCAGAGGTTCGCGCTTTCTTGACCTCCTCCATGAATATGTTCAGACCCAATTTACCAAAGGAGGGCAACGCCATGCAAGACTTCGATGACCTCATGCGCTCTGGAGACACAATGAAAGTGTCATTAACTCCAGACAGATTGCGGACGATGGAGGTACGGTTGGAGAGCTTGTTTCTCGTATACGCGCCTCAACATTTCTGTAGACTGCGAAGCAACAACAACAACAACGACAGTTACAAAATACTCCTCGACGGACAGGAAGAATTGCTCCCAACGACCACTCCCGACCACTCTCGGCTGTTGATGCTGACGGTCGCCATCCCCCGTTACCTGACCAGCAACATCATGGCGCCAGAAGGCCATCGCTTTCTTATGTTGATTCCATCATCGAAGACGAGGAACCCAAGGAAACCGTCGTATCACCACAGGCTGCGCAGTCTCGTTCAGTATCTAAGCCATCGGATGTACGCACGCGATCAGTGTCCACATCTGGAATATCTCCCGGCGTCAGTCCGCGGAACCCAAGGAAATCATCGCTTAGCTCGAAAACTCCCCCACCATCATATAATGCTCCTAACACTTCATCAGCAAACCCCCGACGAACGCGCAAGATACAGCGAAATCGGGAATCAATGGACATTGATGATATTATGAATGGCTCGGAGGGAAGCGAGTCAAGTCCTGATCCCGGTGACCAGCCGACGCAAGGCCGCGTCCCGTTATATCCCGTCTCGAAAGCTACGAAGGACCTCATCTCCTTCCTCGAAGAAGGACCCCCTCCTGAGGTTCAACCCGCGCGTCTTGCCACAGTGAGCACGGTGTCTCTCACACCGACTACCAAGTCTGCCAAGAGTGGCAGCCGGCTGCAACGCATGATATCAAAGCTGAGCCTTTCGAAGGAAGACCGAATATTCCAGGACACTCAGCGTGCTCGAGGTGTCGGGAGCGCGAGCGCTCCTTCAACACCTTTGGTAGCATCGGTGCGATCTCTCGGCACAGGCAACCTTCCTCCTCTCCCCACCCCTCCGAAACCTGTGCCGCCTCCCATGCTGTCAATCCCAACGCCGGCGCCAATCTCACCACCCCCATCATCCCAACCATCACCTGATGATGATGCACGGTCCCCTATAGCCCGGGGTGATCAACTTACAAGGAAAATGTCAGCCCGGAAGGCCGTACCAACTTGGGAGGAAAGGGCCGACCAACGCATTCCGACACCACCAGCCAAAGATACACCTTCGCCCCGCCCTTTGCCTACATCATCTTCCCCAGCTTCTCCAACGCTCACGTCCCCCACTCCGAACGGGCTAGCTCAGCCCCAATCTCCCCCCACCCCAGCACCCGAGGCAAAGGAGGCAAACGGTCACGCGCATGGCAACCACAAATTGCCCCGGAGCGACTCCCCTGTCCCAGTCCACACTCTTGCCCCCACCGGGCTCGAGACACCTTTACATTCCCCGACTTCCCGAGAAAATGGGAACGGGCTAGCTGAGAAGCCACATCCACAGCCTATATCACCGCCTCGGTGGATTTGCGAAAGCTAATGTCGCAGGCTACCACCGCCGACGAATGTCGTCTTCTCTTGGACACTTTCCTCACTCGCGCCGGCATTACGTCACCTTCCTCGCCTGCCAGTGTGTCTGAGACCACGCCGTCGGATGTAGATTCACTAGAAAAGACGCTCGTACACCATTTTCTCGGCGCGGACCCGGATGATTCTCAGCCACCGCCCATCCACGCTGTGACAGCTGAGGCCGAGCGACACTCCCCAGCATCCACCGCAGAACACCCTCGGGACCAGGGCCGTGATGTTTTCCATCCGAGTCAGAATCCTACTACTCCAATGGATTCCGCGAGTGATGTGCACGCTCACCACGTCGCGAGTGTTCCTGTAGCGGTCGTGTCCTGAATTTATATCCTTGTCTCGGTTATACCAATTCTTTGGCTTTTATTGATCTCTCGCGCGTTCCCGATACCGATGCCTTTAGTAATTTTAGTTGGCCAATCCGTCTAGGAACAGTTCACTTGCTTATATTGCTACATCTATGTACTTATTACCTGCGCCTTTCTTTCTCTAGATGAGTCAGAGTTGGCTCGATGCCTTGACTCATGGGTATACTTCATCACGTCGTCCGCATTTCATATGGCGCCCCAATCATCCTGTCAAGGCTGTCAGGATTTGTTGATACGTCGAGCGGTCTGGAATACTACTCGTTGGGAATATATATCTTGCGCACATTCGTATGTTGCGCTGACCTATGGGTGCAAGACGACCTGGTAGGCTGGTACATCCATCTACAGAGACATTACGATGAGTTATCGAGTTATCAGGTGATGGGCTGCGTAGTATTGGTCTGAGATACGTCGCAAGTCAGTCTTGCACCACAAAGCTCACAAAGGAGTATGTGGTGTGCATGATCGTGAGAAGGTGGTCTTTTTTCCCATCGGGCAGGCGCAAGGAGCAATTATAGTAGATAGTAGATAACGAAATGACAACTCGGCGACTAAGTAGAGGTACACTAGTCTCACATGGGGGTTCTGTACTACCCCCAGGGTGGGCTGGACCTCTCTCCTTGCCTTATGTGGGACTGGGACCATCCGCGCCCCGAGGTAGACTAACGCACAGAGGAGGGCAAAAAAAAAAAGTAGAGGTACACGGTGCACGAAACGAATCAAGGATACATATCCCGCTCATTGAGCTCCTCATCTCGCGCCTTCAAGATAGCATAAGGCTCCAGCCCAAACCACCCCGGTATCTGGTCCCAAATCGCCTGGCGTCCTACATGCACGGCGGGTATGAACTCGTCGCGACATTTCCCGCACATGGGCAAGCCGCGCAGGTACCGCCCGTCGACCCACTCGGTGTGATGCAGCATCTCGATCATCTGCCCGAGCGTGAACAACGGGTCCCCGTCCCGCCCCGCCGCGATGCCCCCGACCGCGCGCAGCGTGTTCAGCGTGATGAAGTAGAACGCGTCCCGGCACGCCTGACTCTCGCCCGGGGCCGTGCACCCGCTCGCCGGCATGCGAGCCTTCACGTGCAGGGAGAGGAACGTCGAGACGGAGCGCTGCATCATTTCGCGCCCGCGGAAGGTGAGCACGAGGTCGTCGTGCGAGAGCTGGACGGGCGACGTGTCCTGCACGAGCATCGGAGACGTGAAACGCGACGACGACGACGGGTATGGGTATGCGGCGTGGGCCATCGTTTCGGAAGAAGAAGGCCAAGACGTCGTCGTAGACGCGGACGCGGGGCTGTTCTCACCGCTGGGGATCTCGAGGACGAGGCGCGGGAGCGGCTCGCTGCCGCTCGCGGTCTTTGACGTTCCGTACCGCGCGAGGTCGTAGAACGCGGCCGGGAGGATGGAGCCGACGTTGAGCTCGCGCGCGAGGTTGATGACGTGGATCGGGGAGGGGATCTCGCGGCGCGGGTCGTAGTGGCCGTCGGGCCCGAGCGACATGCGTTCGCGGCGGTCCCACTCGGCGAGCGTCGTGGGGAAGTAGCTCTGTAGGCGCTCCAGGCATTGTCGGCGCGGGACGCAGATGAAGTATTTGCAGGATAGGCGGAGGACCGAGGAGAGGAACGGGAAGTCTTGCGCGAACGGCTGGCGGAAGTATCTGCACGTGCGGCACCGCATGGTAGTAAGAGCGGCAGTCAGTCAGTTCGAGACGTCACCGGGAATGATGGCAAATCTTTTCTTCGCGTACAGTCCGTCATATAGAGCCCTTAAAAGATGATAAACGTCCGTCGGCGAGTCACAGAGATTGATGGTGCCGTCAGCGTTCTCTGGTTGGGGTATCGACAGCATCGTCTGGAAAATCTCCGCGTGACGTTCCAGCTGGCCACGATGGACTTTGAAAGCAAAGGCCCCAGCGGTAAGGACGACATTTCCGTCGGAGAACCAGAAATCTTGGCACACGCGGAATGGGAAGTCAGGAGTGGTGTCACACCGCTCCTCAAATCTATCTCGATGGAACGCTGTAGTCGACAGTGTTAGCGTCTCGGCCATGATCCTGATTGATGTGTACTATGAAGAGAACGGCCAAGTGGTACGCAGTCTCGAGTGAAATGCAAGAGTTACTACGATAAGTATTTGAGAACACGCCAATGCCAGCCTGAATGTGCCAGGAGGCTGACAAGTTCCAGCGACGATGACCTCATGCGTCTAGCCAAGGCAAGGTGACTCCGATAATGGCTTGATCCATCATTCATTCAGCTGAGTCATGTCAAATCCTATGGACGTCGAAATGTCACCAGTACACACAGAGTCTGTGCAAAATCCAAATAGACGGACTCCGAGTCGACGAGTAGCATGCTCTCGCATCAGCCACATTATTTGAATCTCTATGGCTAATTTTCCAGGTGCTACGGGACATAGCTTCGATCAAGCCAGCGAAGAACATCAAAACAGACGTTCTGTGACAGGGATACAAACTCCAGGCTCTTGAAATAGAGAAAGAATAAGCGTAGGGTCGTCCAAGGCGCATACATCAGCCCAGTCGGGAAACAGTCTATCTGGTCTTGCAAAATTCTCCGACAGGATTGGTCGCGTTATCAGTGCCACATGGGCGATGAACTGGAGTGCCAGGAAGAGAGAATAGCCGCGGAGTCGAGCCAGCATCCGAGTTCAGACAGGTATCAAAGCCGAACGGACTAGTACGCCAATGGCCAGTTTGTGTACACTTTGTTGCTTGCTCGAGGATTGTCCTGTAAAGCAAGTCATTGAATCCAACACACTGCAAGCCAACACAAGCAATCCTGAGAGCGCCGGCCAAGTATAATTGTGTCGTTTCATAAATCGTCTGAGGCGACACGTTCTTGCGTCCAGCCAAAGTCTCCTTGATAAGGGATTGTGTCGTCTATCAACAGCCCCTGGTTGGAATAGGAAAATGAGAAATTTATGATTACTAGCCTCGGTCGAGAGTCGCTCAAATTCCTTTGTCGTCAGATCGTCGAGTCTGATAGCCTTATACACGCCAGCATAATACCATTTCCCGTCCTTGTTGTAGAAACACTCTGCTCAAGGTTAGTGAAAGGCTGCGCGCCCAACAAATATAATGCCTAAAAACCTGTGGGCTTGTCCAACTTGGAGATGACATCAACCATCGTCCAGCGATGAGCAGTTACGACTCGCGGGTTTGTACTGCACTTGAAAAGGGGAGTCAGAAAATAGCCATGTTCCTCGCGCTCGGGACACCAATTTGTCGTCAACTGCTGGAATATACGATGGTTTGCAAGTCTGAAAAGTGGCAAGTCAATGGGCTGCGATCCATTAATGTCGTCACCCATACACGGTTCTGAGAGTCTGTAGACCAGATGAATGGAGCTTCGACTACGAGAGAAAGAACCCACCCCGATGGCACATGCAAGAAATTCTTGTAGTGTGTATGTGGAAGGGACCAAAATGGGCCTCAGCGCATCTGAGGGTATTCCTGGAGGAAGAGGAAGCGCGGCAAGGATGGCATGCCTTGCCCTGATCGATTCTTCCGATTCAGGTTGCTGGCAAACAGGACCGGCAACAACCTGACAAGACCATGGGGCGTGAACGAAAACTGAGACACGATGAACCCAACCTTGATATCTAGGTCGTTGAGATCAGAGACAATCATCTTTGGGGTGCTGGGCGTGTCCGGAGAGTCAACTCGCGGGGAACTGACTCTGGCGAGACTGTTGAATGTTGCCTCGCGAAGGAAACGTAACGCATCCTGGCGAGTAGATTGGGTATCACCCTCGGGCGTCTTGGACTGCGTCATCGAGAGCTGTCGAAGTCACCATATAATCGCCAAATGGGCGAAGCCATTTCAAGTTCACCATACCTGTGAGAGAGCTTCGGTTACTACCTCATACTTGGGAGGCTCTTCTTCCGCGATGATGTCTGTGGAGAGTGGGTCTTTGAGAGCGCTGTTCTCGGCCTTCGAATTACCATCGACCGACAGCGCACACGATGCTTCCTGGCCTGCAGGAGGTGGCTGTTCAGACTGGGACGCGAGAACAGAAGTTGCAGGTGCAGAGACGAAGGTACTATTATGCTCCTTGAGGATATCTTCTAGATACTTGTTTTGTTGTCGGAGAGTATCAATTACAGTAGCCTTTTCTCGGATAGATTTGCAAGCCAAGGAAAGATGCTGGGCAATGACGTCTCTCGCTGCTATGGCCTCA
>WNFC01003140.1_pt1 | contig 17829 bp, 19 predicted proteins | sample 5400541 | NCBI WGS metagenome assembly WNFC01 (sample SAMN13153342, study PRJNA577476) | soil metagenome | isolation source: 120 cm saprolite under Douglas fir tree site 2 hole 2 replicate 1 | place: USA:California | collected 2015-04-18
TGAAGGACTTGCCGGGCTCGGCGGCGGTCACCTTGTAGGGGCCGGTGCCGATCGGCTGCCGACTCATGCCCTGCGGCCCGACCTTGGCATAGTATTCGTGCGGATAGATCGGCAGCGGGCCGGCGAGATATTCGAGCGCCGCCGGGAAGGGCGCCTTGAGGTGGATGCGCACCGCATAGGGACCGGTCTTCTCGACCGACTTTATCCACGATACGTTCTCCTGGGTCAGCACCTTGTTGGCGGGATCGGCGACGAAGTTGAGCGTGAAGACGACGTCATCGGCGTCGAATTTCGCGCCGTCATGAAAGACGATGCCCTCGCGCAGCTCGAAATCGAGGGTCAAGGGATCGGCCCAGCGGAAGGATTTGGCGAGCAGCGGCTTGTACTCGCCGGTCTCGGGGTCGCGGTCGATGAGCGTGTCCCAGACCTGACGCGCGAAGACGATGCCCTCGCGCGCCGTGTTGAAATACTGGTCGTAATTCTCGACCGCTCGGGTCAGCGCGATGTTGAGCGTGTCGTTCGACTTTCCGGCCTGTGCCGGGATGGAAGCAACAACGACCGCGGCCATGCCGCCGAGCCAGGCCAGAATCCGCATGAGCACTCCCCGACCGAGCTCACGTGCCGTGTTCGGCATCTGCTCGCCCGGCACAGGCTAATGAGCCGAGCGCCCGCGAGTCAATCGGCAGGGGCTTGACGGCTCGCCGGCGGCAAATAAAAACCCGCCCGGAAGCGGACTTCCGGGCGGGTCCTGGAGAGGCAGGCCTTGCGCGCTACCTAGTCGCGCCGCTGGCCGAAGAGCTGCAGCAGCATGAGGAAGAGGTTGAGGAAGTCGAGATAGAGGCGGAGCGCGCCCATGATCGACTTCTTGCCGGCCAGCTGCCCGTCATCCGAGGCGACGTACATCTCCTTGATCGACTGCGTGTCCCAGGCGGTGAGGCCGACGAAGACCAGGACGCCGATCACCGAGATGGCGAATTGCAGCGCCGAGGAGGCGATAAAGATGTTGACCAGCGAGGCGATGATGATGCCGATCAGCCCCATCATCAGGAACGAGCCGAACTGCATCAGGTCGCGCTTCGTCGTGTAGCCGTAGAGGCTCATCGCCGCGAAGGTGCCGCCGGTGATGAAGAAGACGCGCGCTATGCTCGCCCCGGTATAGACCAGGAATATCCCGGCCAGCGACAGGCCCATCAGCCCGGCATAGACCCAGAAGATGAGCTGGGCGGTGCTCGCGCTCATGCGCTCGATCCCGGCGCTCAGCCAGAAGACGAGGCCGAGCGGCGCCAGCATGATGATCCAGATCAGCGGCGTGCCGGCGATCTGGTAGTAGAAGCCCGAGGCCGCCGCGGCATAAGCGACGATGCCGGTCAACGCCAAGCCGGACGCCATGTAGTTGTAGATGCGGAGCATATACTCGCGTAGACCGACATCGATGTCGACCTGCGGCACGGCGCCGCGAACTGCCCAGCGGTTACCTGAATCGTAAGCCATGAAAAACTCCCCTTGACCCCTATGGGTTAGAGCGTTGCGCTAGATATTGGCACAAGTCAAAGCCAATTCAATATGCCGGTGCTGCCTGATGCCACCCGAGCGGCGCTCAGATCGTCTGGTCCTGCTCGCGTTGGTTGCCGTTCGGAGTACCGGGCGGCCTGCGGCGGATGACGATGTTGCCGTCCGCGTCGACGATCGGCAGCTCGTAGCGCGGCATCGCGCGCAGCGCCGAATCGATCGAGCCCAGCATCTTCTCGAACCCCTGGCGGATCAGCTCGCCCGCCTCCCACATGTCGCTCGCCAGCCGGTCCTGGTCGAGCCAGCCTGGTTGCTCGCCCGCCGCCTTGGCCGCTCCGGCGCCGGCGCCGATGGCGACGAGGATAATCAGGAGGACGCGTAGCATGGTCATGGCCGGTCAGCTCACTCGTTGCGCAGCAACGGCGCCGCTTTGGCGCCGAGCGCCTTCCAGGTGCCGGCAAAGCCTATCACAAGCGTGAGGATGGTGGCGAGCAGGGTGATCGCCAGGACCGCGCCGGGCAGGAAGACCCAGTCGGCGCGCATCACCCGCGTCAGCAGGAGATAGGCGGCGATACTGCCGATCAGCGCCGCGATTGCCGCGGTAGCCAAGCCAAGCAAGCCGTACTCGACGACGAAGACGCGGCCGAAATCGCCGCGCGTCGCGCCCAACACCTTGAGGACCACGGCGTCGTAGACGCGCCGGCGATGCCCGGCGGCGACCGCGCCGGCGAGGACCAGCGTGCCGGCGATGACGGTGATCGCCGCGGTAACCCGCATGGCGATCGCGATCTGCCCGAGGATGCGCGCGATGGCGTCGAGCGCGTCCTTGACGCGGATCGCCGAGACGTTGGGAAAGCGGTCGGTGACGGCGCGCTCCAGCGCATCCTCGACTGCCGGCGTCGCGCGCGCCGTGGCGATATGGGTTTGCGGCGCTGCCTCGAGCGTTCCCGGCGCGAAAACGATGACGTAGTTGATCCCGAGGCTGGTCCACTCGATCGCCCGCAGGCTGGCGACCTCCGCCGTCACCTCGCGACCGAGCACGTTGACGGTCAGCGTATCGCCGATGCCAAGCCCCATGCCGCGGGCGATCTCGGCGTCGAGCGAGACGAGCGGCGGTCCGGCGTAATCCGGCGGCCACCATTTGCCCGCGACGATCCGCGAGCCGCGCGGCGGCTCGGCCGCATAGGTCAGGCCGCGCTCGCTCGCCACCGCCCATTGCGCATCCGCCGCGACCGCCACCCGTTCGACCGGGACACCGTTGATGCGCGTGATTCGGCCGCGCAGGCTCGGCACGCGCTCGAACCCGGTGACCCCCGGCGTCGTCGTCATCAGCGCATCGAAGGCGACGACCTGATCGGGTTGGATGTCGATGAAGAAATAGGATGGTGCCGCCGCCGGCAGCGCGTCGCGGACCTCGCGCAGCAGATTGCCCTCGACCAGCGCGATCGTCACCAGCACGGTCAGCCCGATGCCGAGCGACAGCACGACGCTGCCGGTCGGCGCGCCTGGACGGTGGAGATTGGCGAGGGCGAGGCGCAGGCTGGGCCGGCTTTCCATCGGACGACGCACCCGGCCGATCCGCTGCGCCGCAACGATGACGCCGGCGGCGAGCAGCCGAAAGGCGAGCAAGGCCGCTGCGGCGCCGAGCACGAACCACAGCGCGATGCGGCGATCGGGGGCGACGCCGATCGCCAGCAGCGCCAGCGCCAGCGAGGTCGCGCCGATCGGGCCGAGATAGCCGATCCGCGGCCACCGCCGCTCGGGAGCGACGAGGTCGCGAAAGAGCACGGCCGCCGGCACGTCGCGGGCGCTGCCGAGCGGCCACAGCGAGAAAACGGCGGTGACGAGAAAGCCGAAGGCGGCGGCGACGGCGAGCGGCTCGGGATAGAAGCCGACCCGGGCGGCGACCGGCAGCTGCGCGGCGAGCAGCCGGGCGAAGGCGATCGGGGCGAGGCCACCGACGGCGAGGCCGAGCACGATGCCGCCGGCGGCGAGCACCATGATCTGCGTGAAATAGAGGCGAAAGATCAGCCCGCCCGGCGCGCCGAGACATTTCAGCGTCGCGATCGTCGCCGTCCGGCCGGCGAGATAGCCGCGGACGGCGTTGCCGATGCCGACCCCGCCGACGAGCAGCGCGGTGAGACCGACCAGCGTCAGGAACAAGGTGACGCGGTCGAGAAATCGCTCGATCGAGGGCGTCGCGTTGCTTGCATCGCGGATCCGCCAACCGGCATCGGGAAACCTCGCCGCAATGTCGGCGACAAAGCTGGGCAGCGCGACGCCGTCGGCGAGGCGGACGCGATAGGAATGCGAGATGAGGCTGCCGGGCTGCACGAGATTGGTCGCGGCCAGCCCGCCCATGTCGACCATCACGCGCGGTCCGAAGATCAGCATGTTGCCGCCGAAATCCGGCTCGCGCGTCAGCACCGCGCGGATGGTGAATTCGCCGTCGCCGATGCGGATCGTATCGCCGAGTGCGAGATCGAGCCGCGGCAGAATCGCTGCGTCGACCACGGCGCCCCATTTACCGTCGCGCCGGGCCAGCGCATCGGCGACGTTCTGCGTCGGCGAGAGAGCGACCTCGCCATAGAGCGGATAGGCACCGTCGACCGCCTTCAATTCGATCAGGCTGCGCCGCTCGCCATCCGCTCGCCGTGCCATGGCACGCATTTGCGCGATCTCGGCGACGGCGCCGCCGCGACCGAACGCCGCAATCTGTTCAGCGCTTGCCGGCCGGTTGATGAGGTGGAACTCGACATCGCCGCCGAGCACGATCCGCGCGTCGCCTTTGAGACCGGCATCGACGGCGGCGGCCAGCGAGCCGACACCGGCGATCGCCGCGACGCCGATGGCGAGACAGGCAAGAAAAATGCCGAATCCGCGCAGCCCCCCGCGCATCTCGCGGCGCGCCAGACGGAACGCGAGGGGCAAGGTCACGATTGGATGTGACCGAAGCGTTGACATCCCCTCGCCCCAACGGGGAGAGGGAGGGGCCCGCGCCGCCGGCGCGGGAGGGTGAGGGGGTCGTGCGGATTTCGAGTCCTTGCCGGAAGCAGACGCGGCCGCGGATGCTCCCCCTCGCCTTCCCATCGCTGACGCGATGGGTCCCCTCCTCTCCCCGAGGGGAGAGGAGGAAAGGCACGATGCCGAGCGTTCACCACCGCCTCATACCGCGCGCATCGCGGTGGCGCCGGTACCGTCGTCGACCACCTTGCCGTCGGCGAGGCGGACCAGCCGATCGCAACGCTGTGCGAGGCTGGCGTCGTGGGTGATCAGCACCAGCGTCGTGCCGTGGCGCGCCTGCAGGGTGAAGAGCAAATCGATGATGACGCGCCCCGTCGCCGTGTCGAGATTGCCGGTCGGCTCGTCGGCGAGCAGCAGGCGCGGCGTCGTGGCGAAGGCGCGGGCGAGGGCGACGCGCTGCTGCTCGCCGCCCGAGAGCTGTCCCGGGTAGTGCAACAGGCGATGACCGAGCCCGACCGCCTGCAACCCCGCCTCGGCTGCGGCGAAGGCGTCGCGCCTTCCGGCAAGCTCGAGCGGAATGGCGACGTTCTCCAGCGCGTTCATCGTGGGAATGAGATGAAAGGACTGAAAGACGATGCCGACCTGATCGCGGCGGAAGCGCGCCAGCGCGTCCTCGCCGAGATCGCCGAGATCGGTGCCGGCGACGACGACGCGACCCGAACTCGGCCGCTCCAGCCCGCCGACGATCATCATCATCGTCGATTTGCCGGAGCCTGACGGGCCGACGACGCTCACGGTCTCGCCGGCGGTGACGGTAAGCGAGATGCCGCGCAGGACGTTGACGGCGCCGGCGTCGCTCGCCAGTGTTAAATGGACGTCATCGAGGAGGATCATGCTGTCCGAGTTGGGCGCGCGCTGATGACAGGGTTTCGTGCATATAACCATGCGGGCCGGCTTTTCAACGCGATAAAATCGCGAGGCGTCGCTGGTTGCGTCGCCGGTCTTTTCGCCGCCGTTCTCGGGGCGCTGCTGACGGCCGCGCCTTCCGGCGCTGCGCCGTTGCGCATTCTCGCCTTCGGCGACAGCCTGACGGCCGGCTACGGTCTGCCCGCCAATGAGGCCTTCCCTGTCCGCCTTCAGGCCAAGCTGACGGCGGACGGCTACGCCGTGCAGATCGCCAATGGCGGGGTCTCGGGCGATACCAGCGCCGGCGGTCTGGCGCGGCTCGACTGGGCACTGGCCGATAAGCCCGACGCCGTTCTCGTCGAGTTCGGCGCCAATGACATGCTGCGCGGCATCGACCCCAAGGTGACCTACGACAATCTCGACAGGATGATGGCGCGGCTCACGCGATCCGGCGCCAAAATCCTGCTTCTCGGCATGCGGGCAGCGAGTAATTGGGGGCGCGAATACCAGGATGCATTCGACGCCATCTTCCCGGCGATTGCCGAGAAATACCACGTGCCGCTCTATCCGTTCTTTCTCGACGGCGTTGCCACCGACGCGGCGCTGAACCAGTCGGATGGCCTGCACCCCAATCCACAGGGCGTCGCCGCCATCGTCGATCGCGTCTCGCCTTATGTCGAACGCCTGCTCGGCGGCGCGCCGGCGGCGACGGGGAGCAACGGATGATCGCCTTTCGCGCCGCCCATGCGGCGGGCGCTCCTTGGCACGTGCTGGCCACCTCGTGCCTGGCGCAACTCGCACCGCTGCCCGACGGCGCCAATCTCGGCTTCGTCTATGTCACCGATACGCTGGCTGGCGATCTTACCAGCATCCTCACCTTCCTGCGCGAGCGCACCCGTGCCGCCGACTGGGTCGGCAGCGTCGGGGTCGGCATCTGCGCCAGCGGCATCGAGACCTTCGAAAAGCCCGGCCTCGCCATCATGCTCGCCGCCTTGCCGGACGCGTCATTTCGCGTCTTCGCCCCGATCGCCGGGGATTTCGAGCGCTTCACCAACGAGACGGCAGCGTGGCTGGCGGAGCGTCCGGCGACCCTCGCCATCGTTCACGGCGATCCCCGCGAGCCATCGCTCGCGCAGGTGCTGGGAACACTGGCGGCGCGCAGCGGCGCATTCCTCGTCGGCGGGCTGAGCTCGGCGCGCGACGCGCCGTTGCAGATCGCCGGCCGCGTCGTCGAAGGCGGTCTCTCAGGGGTCCTGCTCGCCTCGCAAATCAGCGTCGCCACGGGACTGACGCAAGGCTGCTCGCCGATCGGGCCGACGCATCTTGTCACCGAGGCCGAAGACAATATCGTAATGGCGATCGACGGACGGCCGGCGCTCGATGTCTTCAAGGACGATATCGGCGAGCTCCTGTCGCGCGACCTGCGCCGCGTCGCCGGTCTGGTCTTCGCCGGACTGCCGGTCACCGGCTCCGATACCGGCGACTATCTCGTTCGCAATCTGGTCGCTATCGACGTCGAGCACAAATGGCTGGCGGTCGCCGAGGAGCTGGCGGCCGGCGATCGTCTGCTGTTCTGCCGGCGCGACGCACCGAGCGCGATCACCGATTTGAAGCGCATGCTGGCCGGCTTGAAGCGCCGCGCCGGCGGTGCTGCCAAGGCCGGGCTCTACTACAGCTGCGTCGCCCGCGGCCCCAATCTCTTCGGCGATGATTCCGAGGAGCTCGGTCTCGTTCGCGAAGCCCTCGGCGATCTTCCGCTCGTCGGTTTCTTCGGCAATGGCGAGATCTCGAGCGACCGTCTCTACACCTACACCGCGGTGCTCACGCTGTTTCTCTGAAACCGGATCATGATCCGCCTGTTTGTCGGCATCGAATTGCCCCCGGAGCTACGCCTGCAACTGTCGCTGCTAAGCGGCGGTTTGCCGGGCGCCCGCTGGGTCGACGCCGGCAATCTCCATCTGACGCTGCGCTTCATCGGCGAGATCGACGAAGGGACGGCGAGCGACATCGACTCGGCGCTCGCCAGGATCCGGTCGCCGCGTTTCAGTCTCACCCTCGCCGGTACTGGCTGCTTCGGCGGCGACAAGCCGCGCCTGCTTTGGGTCGGAGTGGAGGACAACGCCGCGCTCTTTCAGCTGCGCGACAGGATCGAGGCGGCGCTGCGCCGCGCCGGGCTTGCCGCCGACACGCGGCGCTACAGCCCGCATGTCACCCTGGCGCGGCTGGATCGGGTCGACCGGCCGCGGCTGCAGGACTATCTGAGCGCGCATGCGCTGTTCCGCGCCCCGCCGAACGCGGTCGAAAAATTCAGCCTGATTGCCAGTTTTCTGACAAAGAGCGGCGCGATCTACGAGGATCGCGCCGACTACGCCTTGACGTGAGATCTTAGCGTGAGACGGCCCTGACGTGAGACGGCCCTGACGTGAGGGCGCCGCGACGTCGGACCACCGTGCGCCGGTCAGACCAGGCCGGCGAAGGCGTCCAGCCTGCTCAGGAAATCCACCGCCAGGCCGGCGCCGATTGCCCCGAGCGCCGTCAGCGCGACGATGAGAATGCCGAGATTGCGGTGCTCGCGCGTCCGCTGGTCAGCGGCCTCAAGATGCGCCGTCAGCGCAAACATGGGTTCAATCCCGGTGCTGCGGTGCGACCGATTACGAGTGGCTCTCTGCGACTGTTACCGTGCTGTACTCGGCGGCGATCGCCGCAGGGTTGCTGAGGCCGAGCATGGTGGAGGCGACTGCCAATCCGAGCATGACAGCGAGGCCGAGGCTCGGCATGTCGCTCTGCGCCATCGCCGGCCGCGTGGCGGCGTGGCCGAAAGTCATATCCTGCATGTGATCCCCCGTGGTTCGATAGTCCGGAAGACTAGCGGCGTCGGCTTAAGGTCCCGTAAAAAAACGGCGCTTCCACGAAGTTTCGTTACGGATTTGTCGAACATTTTAGGGATCGCCGACGGCCACTCCAGTCGCACCGGGGAGCCGCAATTTTCGCGTCTCGGAGGGAGCGGACGCACGATGGCGCGCGGCGGGACTTCTCCTCTGCGCGGCGATCGGATAAGAGTGGCCGGCCCAAAAAACCCGGCAAGATGGTGACGAATGGCTTGGGATCCCGCGCAGTATCTCCGCTTCGCCGACGAGCGCCTACGCCCCGGTTTCGACCTTCTGGCGCGTATCGGCGAGCTGCCGCCGGGTCCGATCGTCGAGCTCGGCTGTGGCACCGGCGTGCATACGCGCGCGCTTGCCGAGCGCTGGCCCGATCGCGCCGTCTGCGGCGTCGATGGCTCGCCCGAGATGTTGGCGCAGGCAGCGGCGCAAAGCTCGCGGATCGCATGGCGCCAAGCGGACATCGCGGCCTGGCGCACGGCGACTCCGGCCGCCCTCATCTTCAGCAATGCGACGCTGCAGTGGCTCGATGATCATGAAACGCTATTTCCACGACTGCTCGAGCAGCTCGTCCCCGGCGGCGTGCTCGCGGTGCAGATGCCGCGCAATTTCGACGCACCGTCGCATGTCCTGATGCGCGAGACCGCGTCCGAGCCGCCATGGGCCGATCGGCTCGCGCCTTTGCTGCGCTTCGATCCGGTGGCGCGGCCGGAAATCTATTACGATCTCCTGGTGCCGCTGGCGCGCGGCGCGCTCGACCTCTGGGAGACCGAATACCTTCACGTCCTCGGCGGTGCCGATGGCGCCGAATCGCCCGTCCTCGCCTGGGTTCGCGGCACGGCCCTGCGGCCGCTCCTCGCTCCGCTCGCGGCGGCGGAGCAGAACGATTTCGCGGCGCGCTACGACGCCAAGCTCAAGCGCGCCTATCGGCGCCGGGCCGACGGCAAGACGCTGTTCCCGTTCCGCCGCCTCTTCCTGGTGGCCCGGACGTGACAAGCTGACTCTGGTTGACGCGACCTTGGGAGGACGATCGTGGCGCATTGGCTGGTGAAATCCGAGCCGTCGAAATATTCCTGGGAGCAGCTCGTCAAGGACGGGCGCACCCATTGGAATGGGGTGCGGAATTTTCAGGCGGCCAACAACCTGAAGGCCATGCGGCTCGGCGACCTCGCCTTCTTCTATCATTCCGTCGAAGGGCTGGCGATCGTCGGCATCTGCGAAATCGTTCGCGAATACTATCCGGACCCGGGTGATGCGAGCGGCCGCTTCGGCATGGTCGACGTCAAGCCGCGCCGTCCGGTCCCGAAGCCCGTCACCCTGCAGCAGATCAAGGCCGAGCCGCGCCTCGCCAACCTCGGGCTGGTGCGCCAGTCGCGTCTCTCGGTCGTTGCGATCGGCGATGCCGAATGGAAGCTGCTCTGCAAGATGGCCGGCGTACCAGCATGAGTGGTGGCCGCCCCCGCGCGGGAACACCCGTTGGCCCCCTGCTGTGCAGGCTTGGCGACCTCCCGGATGGCGGCGGCAAGGGCTTCTGGTTCGGCCGCGACACCGCGCGCCTCGGGGTCTTCGTGGTCCGCAAGGGGAATACCGTCGTCGCCTACCTCAATTCTTGCCCGCACCGCGGCACGCCGCTCGACTGGCTTCCCGATCGCTTCCTTGATCGCGACGGCTGCCACATTCTATGTGCGACGCATGGCGCATTGTTCCGTATTGGCGACGGGTTTTGCCTGAGCGGTCCGTGCGCCGGGGCCAAGCTTCGTGCCGTCCGAACGGTGCATCGCGGGGGCGAAATCTACCTTGCAGAGAGCCTCTCCGATCTGCTTTCGCAGGCACCGGGAAGCACCTGACACAGTCGGTTACATAGGATTACAAAAATTTACTTCCTTCGGGTCACCCAACCAACAATCCTGCGGCTTGGAGGGCTGCGAAACTATCGGTTCGTTACGTCCTTTCGGGTGAGGGTGACATCGCAGCATCAAAGGTGGAGGGCGGCTTGAGCATCGATACGGACGACGTAGCCACGGCTCGGACTGCACCGGTGGCGCGAATCTCTTCCCTTGGCAGGCCTGCGGAATTGGTTCTGGCACTTATCGACCAGAGTCAATTGCGCCGCGAATGCCTCAAACTGGCCATGGCGCAACATAATACCCGCTGGCGTGTCGTCGATGTCGGCACGGCGGCGGAAGTCCTGCGCATGACCAGCGTCGGCGAGAATTTCGACCTCGTACTGATCGCCGCGGCGACCAGCGAGCATGTCGAGCTCGGCGAAATCGAGGCCTTGCGCAAGGCATTGCCGGAAACCCCGGTGGTCGTCACCGCGGAAAGCGATAATCTGCAGCGCACGCGGGCCATTTTGGCGTCCGGCACACGTGGTTTCCTGCCTGCGTCGCTCAGCCTGAAGGTAATGATGGGTGCGCTCGATCTCGTCCTGGCCGGCGGCATCTACGTGCCCTCGACATTGATCGAGGCAGCGCCGGCGCGCGCGCCATCGACGCTCGGCCCGATCAGCCTTGCCGATTCGTCCAACGAGCTGACGCGACGTCAGCGCGACGTTCTCGGGCTGATCTCGCAGGGCAAGTCGAACAAGCTGATCGCCGACGCGCTCACCATGTCGGAGAGCACTGTCAAGGCGCATGTCAAACAGATCATCAAACGGCTGCGCGTGGCAAACCGGACGCAGGCCGCCTTGCTGGCGACCGGCGTCTTCGCGCGCAATGCGATGACCGATCTGCACAGCCATCCCGGACGTCTTTCCGTCGGCCGGTAAGCGGTTCCGACGATCCGGTGATTGCGTTCGGCTGAGCCGGCGGCGGTATCGCCGCCGACTTGGCCAATGCGTGCTCAGCCGAAGCGTGCGAGGAAGCGGACGAGTTTCTTGGTGCGTCGACTGAACAGCTTTGCAATGTAGAAGCTGCTGGCGGCGCGCTTGCCGACCTCGCCGAGCGTCGGATAGGGTGCGATCATCCCGGCCATCGCCTTGATCTTCAGCCGTTGACCGATGGCAAGAACCCACGGGTGGATGAGTTCGCCGGCGTGTGGCCCGAGGATCGAGGCACCGAGGATGCGGCCGTTCCGCCGCGTCACCACCTTGATCAGCCCGTGCGTCGTCCGCTCGGTCTGGGCGCGGTCGTTCTCGTGAAAGGCGGAGCGCAGGATGGCGATGTCGCTGCCGTGGCGCGCGCGCGCCGCCGCCTCGGTCAAGCCGACATGGGCGAGTTCCGGATCGGTGTAGGTGACCCAGGGCAAGGCACGGTAGTCGACGCGCGCCGGGATGCGGAACAGTGCATTGCGGATGACGATGCCGGCGTGATAGCCGGCGACATGGGTGAATTGCGGGCCGCCGGCGACGTCGCCGATGGCGAAGACGTGCCGGTTCGTCGTGCGCAACCGGGCATCGACCAAGATGCCCTGCTTGCCGTGCGCGATGCCGGCTTTCTCGAGATCGAGCTCGGCGATGTTGGGCCGCCTGCCGGCCGCCACCAGGAGATGCGAGCCGACGATGCGTTCCTCGCCGCCGGGTTTGTCCTGGTTTGGCCCACCGATGATCGCCGCGATGCCGCCGGCGACGGCCTCGATACGCGCAATCGCGGCGCCTTCGCGGATGGCGACACCCTCGGCAAGCAGCCGGTCGCGCAACACCACGGCAAGCTCGGGATCGTCCTTGGCGAGGATTTGCGCCGCCTCCAGCACGGTGACCCGCGATCCCAGTCGCAGATGGGCCTGCGCCATCTCCATGCCGATCGGCCCGCCGCCAATGATGATGAGGTGGTCGGGCCGCACGGTGTTGTCGAAGATCGTCTCGTTGGTGAGATAGGGGATCTGGTCGAGACCGGGGATCGGCGGCGCGCTCGGCGCCGAGCCGGTCGCGATGACGAAGCGGCGGGCGCGAATGCGCCGCTCGCCGGCGACGATATCGTCGGCGACGATCTCGTTGGGACCGGTGAAGCGGGCGGTGGCATGGATGACGGTGGCGCCGAGCCCCTCGAAGCGCGCCACCGAATCGTTCGGCGCGATCGTCGCGATGACGTCGTGAACATGGCGAATGACGGCGGGAAAATCGATCTCCGGCTCGCCCGTCGTCACCCCGAAGCGTCCGGCATCGCGACAGCTCGCCACCGTCTTCGCCGCTGCCAGCAACGCCTTCGAGGGCACGCAGCCGTAATTGAGGCAGTCGCCGCCCATCTTGCCGCGCTCGATGAGAACGGTGGCGGCGCCGAGCTGCGCGGCGCCGGCGGCTACCAGCAGCCCGGCCGAGCCGGCGCCGACGATGCAGATGTCGCACTCGAGTGCCACGCTCATTCGCCGTTGCCCGCCGGCGTTCTCTTCCGCTGCAGCCATTTATACGCCACCGGCAGCAGGGCGAGGACGGCGAGGCCGACCAGCGGCAGCAGCACGCGTGGCGTGAAGATGATTCCGAGATCTGGTCGCTCGCCGCTCTCGATGAGCGCGCCGACGCCGCTGCCGAGGCTGGCATAGACGAAGGCGCCGGGGATGATGCCGATGAACGTGCCGACGACGAAAGTCGACAGGCGAACGCCGAGAAAGGCGGGAACCAGATTGACCAGCCAGAAGGGAAAGAGCGGCACCAACCGCAGCACCAGGAGATAGTTCAGCGCATTGGCGCGGAAGCCGTCCTCGAGCTTGCGGATGAAGGGTCCGGCGCGCGCCCGCAAGGCGTCGCCGAAGGCGGTGCGGGCGACCAGGAAGACGATCGCGGCGCCGAGCGTCGCGCCGATCACTACGATCGCCGTCCCCGCCAACGTGCCGAAGAGAAAGCCGCCGGTTAGCGTAAGGATGGTGGCGCCCGGGATCGACAATCCCGTCGCCGCGGCATAGACCAGCACGAAGAGCACCGGCGCAACGAGGCCGAGACGCGCCACCTCGGCGAGCAGCCACTCGCGGTGGGCGGCAAGCTGCTCGAAGCTGAGGTAGCGATCGAGGCGCAGCGCGAAGGCGACAACCAGCGCGGCGAGGAGAACGCCCAAGGGCAGCAGACGGCGTACCAAGCGCGGCCCCCGCCGGGCGCGATCGCCCTGCTCGATGCCCATCAAGCGGCGCCGCCGACCTGGTTCGCGGGGTGATTCGCAGCGCAGATCGGCGAGGGGGTTGCGAGCGGCAAGCGTCACCTTCACGAGAGATTCGGTCCCCCTGGCCTGCGATCCGGGGCGGTCCCCTGGGAAATCAGGGCCCTTACGAAATCGCGCCCTTGGGAAATCTGCCGCTGGCGCCGCGCGGCCCGAAGTTGACTTACCTAGACGGCTCTCGTATACAGCGCCCCTGTTTCAAAGGAAAGTCGTAGCCGGAGTCCGTGCCGTGAAGCGCACCTATCAGCCCAGCAAAATCGTTCGCAAGCGCCGTCATGGCTTCCGCGCCCGTCTGGCGACCGTCGGCGGGCGCAAAGTCCTTGCCGCGCGCCGCTCGAAGGGACGCAAGCGGCTCTCTGCCTAATCCCGGCGTGGCTGGTCTCGGGGTAGCGTCGGCAGCCCCGCGGGCGATCCCACGGCTCAAACGGCGGGCGGAGTTCCTCCGGGTCGCCGGCGCGGGTCGCAAATTCGTGGCGCCCGGTCTCATCCTCCAGGTCTTGCGCCGCGATCCCGCCAGCCACCCGCCCTCGGGCACGAAGGCATGTCAGGCGGGCGCTGCGCCGCGGATCGGCTTCACGGCGAGCCGCAAGGTCGGCATTGCGGTCGCGCGTAACCGGGCGCGGCGACGCTTGCGGGCCGCGGTCGCCGAGATCATGCCGCATTGCGCGGCGCCTGGGCACGACTACGTCCTGGTGGCGCGGTCGGCGACCTTGACGCGGCCCTATTCGGCGCTGGTCGAGGATCTCAAGACGGCGTTGCGCCGCCTCGGTGTCTTCCGCGAACCGCCGGTCGGCGAGGAATTGGGCGGCGCGGGTCGCGGCTCGAAGTGAGGATGGCGAATGCGGCTGGGGTCGAGGGAGGGTGGAACGGGCGTGCTGAACGCGCTGCTGCGCGGCCTGATCCGCCTCTATCAGCTTGTGCTCTCGCCGCTGCTGCCGCCGCGCTGCCGCTACCTGCCAAGCTGCTCGGACTACGCGATCGAGGCGTTGGCGCGGCGCGGCGTGCTGGGTGGCCTGTGGCTGGCACTGCGCCGCATCGCGCGTTGCCATCCCTGGGGCGGCAGCGGGTACGATCCGGTTCCCCCGGCCCGTCATCAACGATCAGGGCCGGTGGCGCCTCCTTTGCATAGGCACGATTGCGGCGCCGTTCATTCCGGTCGCGGTTAGGCGCGGCGAGCGGCGCGAGAAGGGCAACACGGCAATTTCATGATGGAACAACGCAACCTCATCATCGCCATCGCGCTGTCGATCGCGATCCTGCTCGGTTTTCAATTCTTCTTCGAGCAGCCGCGCGTCCAGCAACATGCCGAGCAGGTCCCGCCGGCCCAGCAGACGACGCCGCAGGGCACGCCGGCGCCACCCGGCGCTTTGTCCAATGCGCCGACGGTCCCCGGCGGCCCCGCCGCGCCGGCCCAGACCACCTCGCCCGCCGAGAGCCGGGCGGCCGCGCTGGCCGCATCGCCGCGCGTTAAGATCAATACGCCGCGGCTGCACGGCTCGATCGCCCTCACCGGCGGGCGCATCGATGATCTGACCCTGGCGCAATATCACGAGACCGTCGATCCCAAGAGCCCGGAGATCGTGCTGCTCTCGCCGTTCGGCTCGCCGAGCCCCTACTTTGCCGAGTTCGGCTGGGTCCCGGGGAACCAGAGCGTGAAAGTGCCGGGCGACGACACCCCGTGGACGGCGTCGGGCGGCGAGCTGACGACCAAGACGCCGGTGACGCTGAGCTGGGACAACGGGGCGGGCTTGCGCTTCACCCGCGTCTACAGCATCGACGCCGATTACATGTTCACGGTCAATCAGACGGTCGCCAACACCGGCGGCGAGCCGGTCACCCTCTACCCCTACGCCTCGGTGACGCGCGTCGGCACGCCGCCGAGCTCAAGCTACTACATCCTCTTCGAAGGCATGATCGGCGACTTCAACGGCGTCTTGAAAGAGGTCAAGTACGGCAGTCTCAAGGACGGCGAGCCGGTCACCGAATCCTCGCCCGGCGCCTGGCTTGGCTTCACCGACAAATACTGGCTGACCGCACTGGTGCCGCCGCAGGACGAGACCGTCCACGGACGCTTCACCCACAGGCTCGCCGGGCGCACCGACCGTTATCAGGCCGACTATCTCGACGGCGAGCGCGCGCTGCCGCCGGGCGGCAGTATCGAAAGCTCCGGTCGGTTCTTTGCCGGCCCGAAGGTCGTGAAGCTGCTCGACAAGTATCGCGACGAGTTCGGCGTCAAGAGTTTCGATGACGCGGTCGACTGGGGATATTTCTATTTTCTCACCAAGCCGATCTTCTACGCGCTCGATTTCTTCTACAGCGTGATCGGCAATTTCGGCCTCGCCATCCTGCTGCTCACGGTCATCGTCAAGCTGCTCTTCTTCCCGCTCGCCAACAAATCCTACAAGGCGATGAGCAAGATGAAGCTGCTGCAGCCGGAGATGCTCAAGCTGCGCGAGAAATACGGCGACGACAAAGCCAAGCTCAACGAAGAGATGATGGCGCTCTATAAGCGCGTCGGCGCCAACCCGCTCGCCGGCTGCCTGCCTGTCGTCATCCAGATCCCGGTCTTCTTCTCGCTCTACAAGGTGCTCTTCGTCACCATCGAGATGCGCCACGCGCCGTTCTTCGGCTGGATCCACGATCTCTCCTCGCCCGATCCGACCTCGATCGCCAATCTCTTCGGCCTCTTCCCGTGGGATCCCAACGCCATTCCGGTGATCGGCAGCTTCCTTGCGATCGGCGCCTGGCCGCTGATCATGGGCGGCACGATGTTCTTGCAGCAGAAGCTCAACCCGCAACCGGCCGATCCGGTGCAGGCGAAGATGTTCATGTTCCTGCCGATCGTCTTCACCTACATGCTCGCCTCGTTCCCCGCCGGCCTCGTCATCTACTGGGCGTGGAACAACACGCTCTCGGTACTGCAGCAATGGGTGATCATGCGCCGCGCCGGCGCGACGTGATCCCAGCGGGGCAGCCTGGACCGATATTGTGCGTCCTTCGAGACGGCCGCCGCGCGGCCTCCTCAGGATGAGGAGGATTTAGAAATGCCATCCGAAGTTCTTCCTCATCCTGAGGAGCGCCTCCAGGCGCGTCTCGAAGGACGCACAATATCAGTGCCATGAGCGTCCATCCGCCCGAGGCCGCTCCCGAGGCCGATGAGATCGAGGCGGGTCGGCGCCTCTTCGCCCATGAATGCGATTTCGTCGCTGGTGTCGCGACGATCGACGGCCTGCCGCCGGACGGCTTGCCGGAAATCGCCTTCGCCGGCCGCTCCAATGTCGGCAAATCGAGTCTGCTCAACGCGCTGACCGGGCGCACCAGCCTCGCCCGCGTGTCGCACACGCCGGGACGCACCCGGCAGCTGAACTTCTTCTCGCTCGCCGATCGCCTGATGCTCGTCGACATGCCGGGCTACGGCTATGCCGAGGCGGCCAAATCGGAGATCGCTGCCTGGACGGAGCTCATCCGGCTCTATCTGCGCGGCCGCGCCGGGCTGCGCCGTGCCTGCGTGCTGGTCGACGCCCGACATGGCATCAAGCCGACCGACCGGCCGCTGATGGCGATGCTCGACGAGGCGGCGGTGTCGTTTCAGATCGTCCTCACCAAGGCCGACAAGGTGCGGCCGGGGGCGCTGGCGGCGCGGCTCGCCGATGTCGCGGCCGAGCTCGCGACCCACGTCGCCGCCCATCCCGTCATCCACCTCACCAGCGCGCATGAAGGGCGCGGCATCGCCGAGTTGCGCGCGGTTCTCGCCGCGCTGGCGGCGCCGCCAGCCGCGCGCTAGACTCCGCCGCCATGAGCGAGCCGAACCGCACCGCCACTGCCGCAGCCCTTGCCGACGCCGCGGGCAAGGCCGCGGTGTTGTCCGAGGCGCTGCCCTATATGCGGCGCTACGCCGGCAAGACGATCCTGGTCAAATATGGCGGCCACGCGATGGGCGACGAGGCGATCGCCGACTCGTTCGCGCGCGACATCGTGCTCCTGAAGCAGGTCGGCATCGATCCGATCGTCGTCCATGGCGGCGGGCCGCAGATCGGCGAGATGCTGCAGCGGCTGAAGATAAAGTCGGATTTCATCGACGGGCTGCGCGTCACCGACCAGGCGACCGTCGAGATCGTCGAGATGGTGCTGTCGGGCTCGATCAACAAGCAGATCGTCTCGGCGATCAACCGCGTCGGCGGCACCGCCATCGGCCTTTCGGGCAAGGATGGCGAGCTCATCCGCGCGCGCAAGCTCCGGCGCACGCGGCGCGACCCCGGCTCGAACATCGAGAAGGTGCTCGATCTCGGCTTCGTCGGCGAGCCTGAGACGATCAACACCAAGGTGCTCGAGACGCTCGAGCGCTCCGACATCATCCCGGTGATCGCGCCGATCGGCGTCGGCGCCAATGGCGAGACCTTCAACATCAATGCCGACACCGTCGCCGGCGCCGTCGCCGCGGCGATGGACGCGACCCGCCTCCTCCTCCTCACCGACATTGCCGG
>WNFC01004074.1_pt1 | contig 17819 bp, 26 predicted proteins | sample 5400541 | NCBI WGS metagenome assembly WNFC01 (sample SAMN13153342, study PRJNA577476) | soil metagenome | isolation source: 120 cm saprolite under Douglas fir tree site 2 hole 2 replicate 1 | place: USA:California | collected 2015-04-18
CGGAACGCCGGGAGCGTTCGTCTATCAGCCGGTGAAATTCGGATGGCGTGGCGACGCGCTTTACGTCGAGGTTCACGATGACCTTTACGGCCGTTACCCTGGACTCTACGCGCACGCGCTTAAACAGGTCGAACGGTTGGGAATCCAGAACCAGGTGGATATGAGCAAGCTCCGGAAGGCCGTCGAAGAGAAAACCGGCGTCTCCAGCAACGTGATGGCCGGGGCGCCGCCCGACGCCTCAGCGAGCCGGTGACTTCCCCCAGCAAGCATGCGCAACGATGAATTCACCGCGATCGCGCTGGGTCTCATCTCGCCCTTGTATAACGCGGCCTTCCGACTCACCCGCGAAGAGCACGACGCGGAAGACCTGGTCCAGGATATGTACGCCTACGCCTTTGAACACGCCAACGAGCTTCGAAGTCCTGCCGCGGCCAAGACCTGGCTCCTACGAATCCTTTACCACCGGTTCATTTCACTGCGCCGGATCTCTCGTGCGCGCCCCGAACTCAAAGTTCTCGAAGGCGGCCTCGAGGAATCTTCGGTGGCAATCGAAATGGCGCTGCGCCTGGAGCGTGCAACAATTGCGCGTCTCTCCCGCGCGACCATCACCAAGGCCATCGAGCGGTTGCCCGAGGAGCTTCGCACCGCCGTGGTCATGTGCGACGTCGAGGGATTCTCATACCAGGAGATCGCCGAAATCATGGACTGCCCGGTGGGCACGGTCCGCTCCCGGATCGCCCGGGCGCGCGAACATCTGATGCGCGCGTTGGCAGCTGAAGCCGCCGCGCTGGGCATTGGCAGGGTGCGCAAGCAATGACGCGCTGCGAAGTCCCCTTCGAAACCCTAAGCGCATACGTGGACGGTGAGCTCGATGCTTCGCGCGAGCTCGAACTGCGCCGCCACCTCGACGGATGCGACCGATGCCGCGAAGCGGTGGACGCTTTGCAGGGTCTGAAGGAATTAGTGACATCGGCCGCTGAAATCCGCCCAGTCCCGCACGCCTTGCGCGAAAGCACCAAGGCAATTGCCGTTCGCCGCAAGCCGCGGTCCGCTTCTTGGTTTTTGTGGCCTACGACGGCCGCCGTCATAGTTGGTCTGTTGATACTCGCGGGGACGCGAGGCTGGTTGACGGTTTCCCGACCAACCAGCGCCGATCTCCTGGTCAAGGCGCTGATCACCGATCACTCTCGCTATCTGAGCAGCCCGTATGCGATCCAGGTCGCGTCGAGCGACCCGCGCCGCATCGCGGCAGTATTTGAAAGCCAAACTGGCTTTCGAATCGAGCTCCCGCACCTAAGCGGCGCTAATCTCCTTGGCGCGCGGTTCTGCCGTCTCCTCGGTCACAAAGGCGTCCTCTCCTTCTACGAGAGTCGCGGCAAACGAATCTCTCTCTTCGTGCTCGACAGAACTGTCCTTCCAAACGGCGAATTCCATGCTAGCGAATGTCGGTCAGCCGGGGCATTCGAAGTCTGTCTGATTACGGATGCCCCGCAATTACTGGCGATGGTGGGAGATAAAGACCAGGCACAACTCTTTCTCTCCGAACTCGAGCATCAAGCCCGACATGCACAGCCACAAGCGTCACACTAGGGAGATTCCTGAATGGCCGGCCGCAAGAGGCAGCATTTCGGACTCAGAGGATCGGCCTTGCCGGGACTCATGTTAAGTTTGGTTTCGCGGCCTCACCGTGCGCAGGCCAACGAAACACTGGGCCATCTGGCGACGGCCATGTGTCTGCTTGCGTCTGTGATCCGCTCGTTGGTCATTTTTCTCGTTCTGGCAATGTCTGCCGGCGCAGTCTTGGCGGAGAATAGGGGACAGCAAAATAAAGCTTCCGAGGAATCCCAGGACCATTTCCCGTACACGAATCGGCTGATCTCTTCGCGCGACCCGTACCTGCTGCTCCACGCGCATAATCCCGTGGAATGGTACCCATGGGGCGAGGAGGCTCTTGCCAAAGCCAGGCGCGAGAGCAAACCCATCTTCGTCTCGATCGGCTACAGCACCTGCTATTGGTGTCACGTCGCCGAGCGGACCATCTACTCGAATCCCGAGATCGCCAAGCTGATGAATCAATGGTTTGTGAACATCAAGGTGGATCGGGAACAACTGCCGGATGTCTCGGCAAGCGCAAATAGAATCTTCTCGGCCATGCAGCGCAGCCAAATCGAGGAAGCGGGCGCAAAACACAATTCGCTCGCGCCTTCGGCCTGGATGGGCCACGCCGAGACCAGCTTCATGATCAGGCTTGACCCGCAATACGGCGGCCTCCTATCTGAGGGCGGTCCTAAATTCCCGCAAGAGCCTGCAATCGAATTGATGCTTGCGGATTACAACTTCCATCATGATCCTCGAGTGCGTCGATGGGTTGTCGGCACACTTGACGCGATGGCGTACGGTGGAATCTGGGACCACGTCGGCGATGGCTTTCACCGCTACAGCACTGAGCCTACCTGGTCGATCCCCCACTTCGAGAAGATGCTCTATGACAATGCGCAGCTGCTGCGGATCTATGCTGAGGCTTATCGGGAGACTGCGTCGCCGCTCTATCGTCAGGTCGCCATCGGCATCGGTGATTACCTCGGTCATCAGATGATGATGCCGGACGGAGGATTTTTCACAGCCCAGGATTCGGAGGTTGATGGCGTAGAGGGAGCGAGCTACGTCTGGACCGACAAACAAATCGAGTCAATCCTGGGCGCCAAGGACGCGGAGAGATTCTTTCAGGTCTATGAACTCACTCCAATGCCGCGATCGGCGCGTGGTCGGCCGCCCGGCAATGAAGAAGCTGGAGTCATTCGAGTCAGGTTACCGATTGCGGATGCGGTAAAGCGCACGGGCAGCAAAGATGTGTCGGCGATGCTGGCGGCAGCGATGCCACTGAGGCAAAGGCTTCTCACCGCTCGCAACCGTCGTCCGCAGCCGGCCCGCGACGAGAAAATTGTCGTCGGACTGAACGGTCTCACGATCGAAGCCTTGGCAGAGAGCTCGAAAATTCTCAACCAGCCGGAATATGTATCCTGGGCAAGACGTGCCGCCGAGCGCATCTGGTCCCTGGCCTGGGATCCAAGAACCGGCACGCTACAGCACGAGATTTTCGAGGGACACGCTCAAACGCCCGGATACCTCGACGATTATGCACTGCTGGGAGATGGCTTCATCGCGATGTACGAAGTAATCAGAGAACCGATCTGGGAACAGCGCGCAATGACGCTAGCTGATTCTATGCTCTCGCGGTTCGGTCGAGAGAACGGCGCCTTTGTCAGTTCGCAGAAGAACAATCTCTTGATGCCGGTCGAGGACACTGGAGACGACGTTTATCCCTCCGGTACGTCTGCTGCCGTCGACCTCCTCTTGAGGCTCGACGGGGTGACCGAGGATGCGCGCTACGCCGCGGAGGCATCGCGAGCGCTCCGACACCTAAGTAACCAGTTGCATGAGCATCCCGAGAGCTGGCCCGCTGCCGTTACGGCCGCCAATCTTCATCCACTCCGGACCGAAACCACGCTAGCCTCGAATGGCAGCAAACTCGCAACGAAAGCTGCGGGCGGTGCGGGCTTCACTGCAAGTTTCCACGTACCAGACACTGCAGATCACGTCCACGTATCTGCCGCCATTTCTCCGGACAAAGATGAAATTGAGATCACCTTGAAGATCGATGAGGGATACCACGTCAATGCGAATCCCGCTTCTCTCGATTATCTGATTCCCACCGCGGTAGGCTTCGAGCATCTTTCGCCGATAGGCGTCCGATATCCTAAACCGCTCTTTTATACGCCGTCCTTCGCCGCACGCGTGATCAACGTTTACGGTGGAGTCGTCAACATAACCGCGACATTTTCCAAGGGTTCAATCCGAAAGGCGGGTACGGTTCGTGGCGATGTAACAGTACAAGCATGCAGTGACCAAATCTGCTTGCCGCCAACCAACCTGCCGATAGAAACGAGTCTAGCCAGCCGCTCTCCTTAGACCGTGGCCCGCGGGCGCTGACGCAGCGAGTATTGGAACAAGCTTGAGTTAGGCGAGGAACGCAATTGACGCTTCCCGCCGACTGTTTGTCCACAAGTGATCAGACAACCTTTCTAAGCCGGAGTTCGCATGGCCGAAGCGCAACTACGAAAATTACGTTCTTTGATCGAGGGTATGGCAGCAAATGTGAATCGGAAGGATACGATTGAATGCAAGCACTTTTTCAGCGGTGCCGCCGCATACGTGAACGGGCGCATTTTCATGACGCTGACGACCGCCGGGCTTGCACTGAAGCTACCCCAGGACTCCAGGGAGCTTCTGATCGGAAACGGGGCGAGACCGCTGCGCTATTTCCCGAAAGGCCCGATAAAGAAAGATTACGTGCTTGTTCCGAGGGCGCTTGTTAATGATGACGCGACGCTCGCGTCGCGGATCAGGGAGAGCATTCGTTTCGCTCAGACTTTCATCAAGGCAATCTCGCCGCGCGCGGGTAACGGTTCCGCTAAGGCTACGCGGGGACTGCCGCCTTGATCGGCCGATGTGCAGAGCCGCTTCTTGCAGCCGGCGGAATGATAATGGTGCGGGTCGCTACTGCGGTTATTCGGGCGGCGGCCGGCGCGCAGCATATGCGGCGTTGGCGCTGTCCATCTTGCTGATAGTAATTCCACTCGTACTTCGCGTCGTCAGAACTCATCCCCTCATGCTTCCGTTCAAGGTTTGAGCTCAGAAGCTGGGCGGGAAGATCGCGTCCGCGCGCAGGTTCTCGAAGGGTTCAACCTATTATAGCTGCGGCCATCAGGACGCGCTCGTCCTGGTTTATAACGGTCGCAGGTTTTCTCTTCGCCTTTACCGTTTACGGCATTCTCTCGCAGCTCGTGGTCTATCTCCTCGGGGTCGGATACCGCCCTGCCGTAGCAGCGATTGTTCTCAGCTTCACGCTTGGCCTTAACGCCGTGGGCAAGGTTCTCTTTGGAGTCGTCGCTGACCGCATCGGAGCCAGATTGTCGCTGGCGCTGTCCTTCGCGATCATCGTTTCAACAGCATCGAATCCTGGATGCTAGCGAAGCAAGTAAGAGGACCGATTTAAGAGTTAGACTGCCGGTCGCTGGAAGGGGCAATCACGATTCCGATCCAACCACCACGAGGTCCTCCTCGGCCATGGCGGCGGCGCGTTTGGGCTGATGGCGAGAGAACATAGCCGGTGTGACGCTACGACCATAAACTATAGTGTATGGTCATAACGACACCGGCGAATTCCCGCAAAATCAGCGGTTTCCACAGCCCCTTCCGCGAGGGTTTTTGGCCACGGGGGGTAGCGCAGCGAGGCGGCCTCTATGCGAGAGTGTCCACGCACGACCAGCAAACGCTGCCGATGCAGCTTTCGGCCATGCGCGACTACGTCCAGAAACGCGAATGGCAAGTCGCCATTGAGATCAGGGATATTTGATTCGGGAGCGAGCATGCGCCCGCAGCGTGAGGAGCTGCTCCAAGCCGCGCGCAGGCGTGAGATTGATCGAAGTGTGTTGGTCTGGGGGCGGGACCGCTAGCACTGAAACGTGACCACGAGATGAACTCCACAATATCACCCCATGTATTGGGCGCGACTCGTCAGGTCTAGCTAGTTATGTTCATTTCCGGGTTTTCGAGCATTCAGAGGTCAGTCTCCGCCGCCCCTTCTGACTGGGTGCCAGCAAGTTTAGCCGCACTCTCCTTCAGCATGACCTCATTGGCGGTAGCGATGCCGTGATAGACCGATTCAGAACGGTGTCCGACCATCATCATGGCCACGAAGCGTGACACTCCGGCACGTTCTGGATTTTGAACGGCCATCCGGCGGAAATCGCTCGGGACTATCCCCGCCACACCTGCCCGCTTGCAGTTGGCGACCCGATTCATGGGCGAATTTTCTTGGTGGGTGAATCGATAGCGGATGCCCTGCGCTTTCTTACCTCGCGCTCAATCGCGGCGTCGATTCCGACCACCGTGTAACCGATCGTATTGAGGAATTTGTAGAGCCGCAGGACGTACTCGTGGGGCGTATTAGCCTCCCACGCCCGCATCGCGTCTTCGGTCTCGACCAGGTTCGACAGCCAACTTTGACGCTTCGCCAGAACCTCGTTGAGCAGGCCTGCGATCTTTTCGGCATTCGCACAATAGCTGTTTGTCCTGGGGTCGTAGGGTCCGCTCATCAAGTCCAGCTTGACGATGGCGTCCCACACATCCTTGCCTGTGAGTGGCATCCGTCGTGTTCCTTTTTAGCCCATCCGGTGCGGCTAATGTCCCCAGGGGTTCATTGGGCAATTCTGGAAAGCCCGAGCTTGCCAACCATCGCCATGGTCAACTCCGAGATTATCTCGCCGGCACTGGCTCGCGACCAGCGTCGCGCCAACAATCTGGTTGCAGCTGTCACGCACATGGATCTCCCGGAAGCACGCTTCCCGCGGACCACTGAATGAGGCACATAGAGAACCAGTTGCGGTAAAGTTGGGAAAGCGCTGCCGCCTGAAATGAAATCAATCATCGTCAGCGCCCGCGTTTACTGAAGGGCTTTCGCAGCCTCGATCATCTGCGCTGGCCGCGCATGGACTCGCAGGTCTTCGGTTAGATTTGCCCATCGCACTGTCCCTGATGAGTCCACGAGAAACTCGGCCGGACGTGCAATGTCGTGGTGCTTTATGCCGGCACCGGCGTGTACCAGATCGTAGCGTTTGATAACCTCCGCTTGAGGATCGGAAAGAAAAGTATATGTGTAGCCGCGCCTCTGACAGAGACCACGCGAGACGTCGGGAGCGTCAACGCTGATCGCGACCGAGCGAACGCCCAAGGCTTCGAGTGTATCCACTTTTGTTTCAATACCCCGCAACTCGGAGTTGCAAAAGGGTCACCAATAGCCGCGGTAGAAAACCAAAAGCACGCCCTTTGGAACATGCCCGGGACCAGACGAAGCGGTAATGGGGGTGGAGAGTAATTCCGATAGTGATACTGACCTCCCGTTGATGTCGGACAACGAAAACTGCGGTGCCTGTTGACCAACTTGGGGCGCATGCTGAGCGGAAGGCAAATGCCTGGACTCAACAAACACCGAGAAACAGAAAAACCCAAGGACGACGACGCTGAGAACAGCGAGGATCGGGCCTGAGATTTTGCCATGATAGGAAGAGGTGCGGGCGAAAGCGCGTCGCAGTCCCACGCCTAGCAGCACTGCTGCCGCCGCGAAGAGCAACAAGTTGGCCCACGGAAAATCTCGGGTAACAGGAAACTGTGCAAAGAAAAGAAAATAACTGACAAAGGCGAGCACACTGATCAAGAATCCCACCCAGAGAAGCCAGTTTGGCCGTCGCCTTTCCATGGCACTGCAATTTCCGTTTCGACTTGCCAAGCAAACTTAACGCGGTAGTGAAACGAGCGTCAAGTCGCCACTCCGGCGCCATTTCATCGCCGTCGATCTCGTTGGCCGCACTACCCTTCCCTGAGCATCTCGCCCGTGTCGCGCATGATGCCAGAAAGGCTCGCTGCCAATCATACGAAGCTCGACCCATACCAGTCGCTCAATGAGCTCCTCTCGCTGTTTCCTTCCGGCGGACGACCGGGGAATTCGAACAGTTTTCGGAAAGGCCGCGCCCGTCTGCGGAAACCCTTGACAAGCTGTATTTAGCAGGATAGGTAATTAGCTCAATGGCTAACTATTATGTCCGCGACTGTTGAGGATTGGTTGCTCGATTCAACTTTCGCTGCTCTTGCCGATCCGACCCGGCGGGCGATCCTCGCCCGGCTGGCGCAGGGCGATGCCTCGGTCGGGGAACTTGCCCAGCCTTTCGACTTCGCCTTGCCCACGATCTCTCGTCATCTGAAGGTCCTGGAACAAGCTCGCCTAATCGAGAAGAGGAAGGATGCATCGCGCCGGCACTGCCGCCTCTGCGTCGAGCCCTTGAGAGAGGCGTCGAAATGGATCGATAGGTATACCTCTTTTTGGGAATCGACGTTGGAGTCACTAGAGAACTTCGCCATTCGCAAGCCCGCCGGGCCGCGACGCGCGCGCAGATCAGGGAGACGAAAATGACCAATGGGCCCGAAGCGCAGCAAGACCGAGTTGTCGGGGTTCGGCGCCGAATCCGGGCGCCACGCACGTTCCTGTATCGGGCTTGGACCGACCCCGCACAATTTGTTCGTTGGTTCGGCCCAAAAAAGTGGACGGTGGAGCGCTGCGAAATCGATGCGCGTCCTGGCGGGTCGTGGCAGGCATGGCTGAAGCGAGGTGATGGGGCGAGCGTCTACATCAGCGGCGTTTATACTGAATTGGAACCCGACCGCCGAATTGCTTTCACCTGGAACGCGGAGGGAGCGCAGCCAGACACGTCGTCACTGGTGACGGTTGAGTTCCTCGATTGCGTGGACGGCGTCGAGGTCTGCGTGACGCATCGCGAGCTCACTACGGGTCAGGCGGTGGACATGGACATTGGCTGGAACAGTACGCTCGACTCACTGGAAGAGTATGTAACGGCAGAAGGTGGGTACCATCCCGTTTGCCCGACAGAGGAGGACGACTGATGAGTTCAGGTTATACCGGCGGATGCAGTTGCGGCGCGATTCGCTACGAAATCGCCGCAGAACCCTTAATGGCTGGACATTGTCAATGCCGCGACTGTCAGCGCGCGAGCGGCGGAGGCCACGCTTCCCATATCGGGTTCCCAAGGGCTGCGGTAAAGCTGGAGGGCAAAGCGACCCTTTGGGACAAGGCCGCGGACAGCGGCAACACCGTGACTCGCGCCTTCTGTCCAACGTGCGGTTCACCGGTGTATTCGACGAACTCGGGCATGCCCGACTTTTTCCTCGTCCGCACGGCCAGTCTTGACGATCCGGCTCGCTTCGCGCCACAAATGGTGGTCTACACGTCAAGCGGGTTCGCCTGGGATCATTTGGACCCGGCATTGCCCCGATTCGCGAAGATGCCAGCGATGGCGCAATGACCGCAATCCCATGGCCTATGATGATTTGCTCGCTGCTCGTGTGCGGCGCACGTTTTCTGACCGACATGACGTGGTTGAAAAGCCTATGTTCGGTGGGCTCACCTTCATGGTCGCCGGCAATATGTGCTGTGGGGTGAATGACGCGGGGACCGCCCTCGAAGATCTGCACAGTGCGCACATTCGCGCGTGGGATTTGATGAAACGGCCGATGCGCGGGATTGTTGCCGTGACTACTGCGGGCTGCGCTAGGCAGGAGACGGTCGATCATTGGGTGACGTTGGCACTCACACACGCCCTCTCGCTGCCGCCTAAAGCGATGCGCGCGGCAAGGACGCGGCGAGCTCGCGCTCATTAGAGTTTTTGCTAACAGGTGCCACTTTGCTAACCAGCGGGCAGCGGCATCGGCTACAAGCGGGTCAGCACGAAAGCAATAAAGTGATACCACGATTTACGTACAAACCAGGATTGGACCGATCAGTAGTGCTCAGGCCGTATGGGCAAGAAGCCGGCGGAGCCGGCGTTCCTGCCCTTCGGAGCTGCTCCTGCATGTACTCCTTGTCGAGATCCTTGACCGTCTTCCAATCCAGGTGCAGTTCGCGGCAACGTCCTTGATCGTCGAGGTTCGACAGCGCCGGCCCACGAAGAACGCAAAGCGCTTGGTGTAGAAGGGATTGTCGGAGAGCCATGCCAGCTTCTCCATTGCGAACGGGATCGAAAGGCTCACGCGACGCCGGATCCCGCTGGATGCGCTCTGGCCATGAGCAGGGCTATGTCTATCGGTATTATGCCATGAAAGGCTGTTTACTTGTCTTATATGTCGATTTAATGTCTTGCCATTCGTCCGCCATCTATAATAATCCATATGTTAATTCAATCAGTCTGGAGGACATCCGGCTAAAGACGGTCGTTAGCAGGCACGAAACCAGCCCGTTGGAACCGCCTCGGGCTCACGGCGGGCCGGAATAACGCCGCCGCGCGTCGGTGCTGCTCCGCTCCAATATAGGGGGACCGGATGAGCGTACCTGAGGAGTCGATCCCAGAACGGACCATTCGCCGCGATTCCACAAAGCACGCCTGGGTCCTGGTCGGCGGCGCCGCCCACGGCATCGCGTTGCCGTGGTCGGATGAGGCTCCGGCCCTCAGTGTCGTGCTGTGGCTCAAGACCCAGATGGACGGCCGCGTCAACGTTATTGTGGAGCTGTAACCCCGTTGCTGAAAGACGCGAGTCCTCCCCTCCTCAGGTTGCGACGCGATCGGACGAATAGTAGATGAAACGCACGAGGAACCTCGGGGAATTCTTGAAAGCTCGCCGAGAAGGTTTGGGCTTAACTCAGCGCTCGCTGGCCCAGAAGCTCGGAGTCGAAGCGAGCCATGTTGCTTTTATCGAAAGCGGCCGGCGCAAACCATCGCTGAAATTAGTCGCACGCATTGCCGGCACGCTTGGACTCGATCGGCAGGAGGTTTTACTCCTCGCCCATCCGGAAGTGAGCGTTCTCCTGTCCCGGACAGAATCTGAGCTACGGTCTAGGCCACCGCTGTCGTGGCAACGATTCACCAAAAACAGCGCGCTCCTGGCACGTTACCACGTGACTAAGCCTGAGCTTCAGGTCCTCGAGCATCTGAGTCTGCTTGGGACGGCGATTTCGGCCAAGGAATTCCTCGCCATTCTTACGCTCATTCGTGATATCCCCGAACGCGAGTAGCGCTCTTTCCACGCCTGATCGCCACCAGAACCGAGCCGCAAGGCTCTCCCTTACCAATCTGGAGTCGCGCGGTTTCGCAGTTGAATTGAACAGAGCTCATCCGCGCGGTGCCCGCTATGTAGGAAGTCGCCAGCGCAGGTTCGCCTGTACTAACGAATCACTCCAGCTCTCGTAAGGTTAAGGCCATCAGCAAGCGCGTCGCTGCATGGGACATATGGTCCTGCAGCTGATCGCCGTCACGCCAGAGGCGCAGATGCTCTTCGGCGCGGCCCAGATGATACTCAGGGCTGCGCCGGACCCAGTCATTATCCGGATGTGTAGCCGCGCCATCCCGCATTACCCTGGACACTACTTCCAGCGCCTTGGAGAATGGTTCCATCCCAGCCCCTTCTCCTTCTCCATAGAAGATCAGACCTTAGGATTGCGTTTCACTCGTGGTACTCGATTCCTCCAGGTCGGCTAAAACGCCACTCAGTTCCGGGGCGTGAGCATTCGGCAAAGCCAAAAACGGCAGCACCTTTCCAGTCGCCTGTTCAAGAGAACCTTTCGAATTGTCCTTCTTCTCGACAAGTCCGAAAGCCATCGCACCGCCAAGCACACCGAGTATAACCAGGACCAGCGGCGTGTTACTCCCGCCACGGGCGATCAAAAACGGCCGCACGACATTATCGAGGTTGCCCACGATCACCATCCATACCGCAATGAAGATTGCCCACTCGGCTGAGCCGCGATGATATAGCCAGAATATGGCCGGTGCCGCCACGAGCAGCGGGCCCCCCGGAATCACCGCAATAACGAAAGTGAAGAACCCCAACAGGGCCGCGCCAGGAACTCCGGCGATCATGAAACCGGCACCAGCCAGCACACCCTGAAGGAGCGCTGTGCCGAGAACACCATAGACCACCGCGCGCATCGTTGCGCCAGCGACGTCCAGCAGATGGCCTCCCTGTGCGCCGCCTATGCGATTAATTGTGAACATCAGCCGGTTGGCTGCCGTTTCTCCGTTACGATAGAAGAGGAACACCATCAACAGGCTGAGAACTATCTGAAAGACACCTGCTCCCAGGGCGCGTCCGCTGCCCAGTATTGCTTTTTGTACGGTGGGCAGCCACTTGACGATTTCCGAGAATCGATTAGCACTGCTCTCGCTTAGCAGATTCCAATAGGCCGCTAGCCGGCTACCTACGAGCGGTCCCTCATGAATAAACTTGCGTGTTGCGTCGATAATCTCGGCTACGTTGCCCGAGAGTCGGCTCACGAGAATGGCAACGGGAGCAATAATGATTGCCGACAACGCTAGGGTTGCGAGCGATGCCGCCATCGTTGACCGCCCGCCCAACTTGGCCTTCAGTGGTGAAGCAGAGAATTGCGGCCCACAACGCTGCGGAAATGAACGGACGGAGAATCAGCAGGCAGGCAAGAGCTAGTACCGCGCCCGCGGCGAGCATCGCCACGGTGAGCACGCCGTCGCCGGCGAAAGCAGTATCCCAACTGCCGAAAGTGAGATTCGAAGTGAGGATCCTCGAGCCGCGTTCGTAGCGCTGCGCCACGACCTGGGAGAACAGGTTGGCCTGCTCGCGGCTCATCGGCAGATAGCCGATCTCGTCGATGATCAGCATCAACCTTACGATCGCGTTAACGCGTGGTGTCCAGAGACGTTCTCGATTCCTCAGGGTCCCCCAAAGCACCGATGAGTTCCGACGTGTGAGCATCTGCCAAAGCCAAAAGCGGCAGCACCTTCACACTCGCCTCCTCAAGAAAACCTTTCGACTTTTCCTTTTTCTCGGCATTTCGAAGGGTCAGTTGAAGTTGCATCGGCGCGTTCGGATGCAATTCACGCCATAATCTCACCAGCATTGCCGAGAACCAGTATCTCCATCCCGAAGAGTGATGGATGCGTAAATGGCAGCGGATGCACAAAGTGACCAGCAAATTCGCCCGGTTGCGTCGATCGCGATGATGGACCACCAGCGCGGAACGCTTGCCACAACCACGACAGCTAAAGCGGTCCCGCTCCAGCACCCGCTCGCGCAGTCCACCGAAAAAGCGTAGCGAGTGATGCCGCCGATCATAGCATGAGCGGCAGCAACCGAGGGCTTTCAGCGCGATCCGCTTGCCGCACGGACAGAGAAAGGACAATTGAACTGGCGGCCCGCGCCCTTCCGGTGAGTCCATCCGCAGCTCGGATTCAGCGGAGTGCGGAGACGGAAAAGCGGATTCCGCCATAACCCAAGCCAATAGCGCGGCATCCGAAACGGGCGCGAATCGAGGCCATCGCCGCGCTTACCCCTTCTTCCGGCGCCTCCCCGGCCGCGGGCGGCGGGCGTTTCGCCGGGCGGCAATTCTCTTCTTGAGGCTTTTGACCAGGCCGCCCTTGCGACCATTGTCGCCGCTCGCCCGCTTTTTGGCCGCGCTCCGGACTAAGCCACCCAACCTGCCGAGGGCCGCGGCGTGGGGATTCTTGCGCCACTTCCTCATGACTCCACTCCATTTTCTAACACCCTCCTCACCTGCTCACTAGCAGGATGCGGAAAAACTCGATGCGCGCGATGAGTTCACGCTGTGACGCGCTGCTAGACTCACTGTAGCTCTATGATTTCGGGGTTAAAAATCGTCTTTCCGCAACCTGCTAGGGAGCGAGTCTCCGAACCGTTAGTCGCTTGATTAGCGATTATAAACGCTTCGCTTCGCTATGTCAAGGACACAACAGAGACTTTCATGCTGTGTTTCGTATAACAATACATCGAGACGAGGTAGTCAGAAGAACTGTAGTCGGGGTTTGACCTAGTCACTCGACTGCGACACCACTAACTAGCGAGAACACTCAAGGCGCCCTGCCCTACTCTCCTGAGCGAAAGGCCACGGATGGTACGCGACACGTGGGCGAGATCAGAATCGTCGCCGACCCCACCTTTCGTCGCCGCGGTTTGGGACATGCGGTGGCCGATGCAATTGTGGACTTGGCGCACAATGCCGGGTTGGAAACACTCCTGGCCGAGACGGTGTCCGACCGGGCCGAACCGATTCGCGTCTTCAAGCGGCTCTTTTTCAGAACTGAAGCAACCTTCAATGATCAGGTTAAGGATCGTCACGGCAATACCCACGACCTGCTAATGATGGCTTTTTCATGCGTCCATCGGATGTCCAGAGCTCGTCCCGCTAGATAGTCGTGTCGCCCCAATTGCGTATGGAATCACCGATACCGTCGGTAGTCTCGCTCGATGACACCGCTCCACATTAGGCTCGGCCTGACGCACCACTCTCCCCTACCCGATTATGCCCACGTACTCGGCGCCGACGCGCCGGCCCGTACAATGCGGGGACAAACGCCGGTCAGCAAGATCGATCAACTGTCGCCACGCCAGCACGCTATGCTCGCCAAGTCCTTCTGCATAAACCGGACGGCAAAATGCAACCTCGCATTTTGTTTTGCAGCACGACGTAAGCGTTAACGCGCTTTCGTGGAAGTGAATCTTCCAATCGCGATCTGGCCGCGGAGGTAGCGGGGCATCGTTTCCGGGATGACCTTTTCTATCGCCTCAATGTAATTACTCTGCGCGTGCCGCCTCTGCGCGAGCGGTCCGAGGATATTCTGCCCCTCGCTGAACAAATGCTGCAGGCTGAAGCCATCCGCAATCATCGCCCGGGCTTCTGTTTCTCTCCGGAAGCCGCGGTAACGCTGACCCACTAAGCATGGCCCGGAAATGTGCGAGAGCTCCGCAACGCGGTCGAACGTGCAGTCGTTCTGGCCATCAGCAATACGCTCATGCCCGACCACCTGCCGGATAATCTGTTTCGCGAAGTGTCCACCTCGGCGCCGACTTCCGCTTCAAAAAGCCTCGAAGAAATGGAACGGGACCTGATTGTTCGGGTGCTCGCGGAATCTCCCACTCTCGAGGACGCCTCGCAAACTCTCGGTATCAACGCGTCCACGTTGTGGCGCAAACGCAACAAGATCGAATAACGCCCCAACTGTCGAGCCCGGGGATCTGCGTCACGATGCGATTCGCTGAGAAAAGAACATCTTCGCCGCACGTTTTGCAGTGTTTTCTTCCGCAAATCGCGCTGTAGCTGAACAACGTGGGGAAACGTTACGTAGAAACGCCATTTTCTATCAGTCGGCTGCAGCGCTGGCATTCGCGTTGTTGTTTTTCTCGGCGGCTGCGGTCGCTGCTGAATCCGAAATTGCGGATCTGCCCATGTCCACCCGAGTGCAAGGTTCGTGACCAGGCGGGCGAGCGTTGTCGCCGAGAGTCCGGCGCAGGCGCCATCCGCGCTGCGATTTCTGACCCGGCGTGCCGCGCCCCCGTGGAGATCTCCTTAGAGTGTAAAATTACATGGTTATGCCTTGTACCCTTACTACTCTTATTTGCGATCCTGAACAGTAGGACCGCCGCAAAGCCCACCTCACGCCAAGGACGAACCCTCCTCCTCACCCTAACCGCTTCGCCCCACTTTCATTGGTGGCGTTCGCTGCGTTAAGCAAGCCGCGCCAGATAGCGTCTTGTTGATCAAGCCAAGGTAAGCGGTTCTTCGCCTCCGACGGCATCGAACGAGAGCCGCATGGGATGGTCAGAGATCAAACCAACCGAGTACCGGGGTTACGCAACCGCTTGTAGGTAATAATTCCGGTGATGCAGATCGCCAGCCAGCAGCCGCCCAACGCGAACCCGCCAATAGTTGCGCTTAGCGCTTGTCCCGCATAGAGGGTACCTAGCCCGATGAGAACAATTATGTAGAGTGCGCCGACCACGCTGAGCGTCTGCAGACGCCAATTCCGGGCGATCACCGCGAAACTGTAGCAGGCCGTGCCGTACGCTGCGGTTGCTGCGGTGAGGGTGACGCTCGGGAAACCGGTGAAGCCGTGTATCAGCTCGGGCTGTGGCACATGCGGTGAGAAGGTCGAGAAGACTGACTGCAAGCCATACGCCAAGCCGTACGCGCCGCCAAGAACTGCTGCGGCCGTGATGGCGAGCGTCAAGTCGCCGGCGAGTGCCGCGCCAATAGCGGTTACTACGACCAGGAAGAGCATCCACCATGAGTTGCTGAGAAAGACGGTTACAGAAGCAACAGAGTCAAGCGCGGACGTATGGTGCTCACTGATGAAGAGGGCAACTCTCCTATCAACGTGGACCAGTGGGTCCTGGGCAAAGATATCCTGCGTAACACCGCCGAACAGCCATGCCAGAGCAACGAGCGCGATTAAACCCACTGTAAAATGGAAACCCAGGTAGCCAGTTGGTGAGAGCCGATCCTTAATGAATACGACGAACGGGGCGAGATCTATGCCGTATCGTTGAGCGCGCCGCTGCCACGCTGCCAAGATCTGGCTCTGGCGCGCAGCAAGCCATCGCCACAATAAAATCATCAGTATGGTCACAGCAAAAAGAATAAGCACTCCCGCGCCGAGCGATCTCAGCCATTTTTCGACGAGTCGCCAGTTGGAACCCAGCACGTACCCAAGGCCAACGACAGCTCCGCCCCAAAGCACACCGGCAAGTACCGCCATCGGCATGAAGCGACGCGCAGGCATCTCTGACAGACCAGCGGTGAACGGCACGAAGGCGCGCCCCACGGCGACGAAACGGCCGACAAGCACGGTAGCCATGCCCCACCAATCGAAATAGGACTCGAGCCGACTACGATGCCGTTCGTACTGCCGGCGCGCAAAGGGCCATCGGACCAACACCGCCTGTCCCCAATAGCGTCCCAGCGTATAGCCACCAACATCGCCGGCGACCGCGCCGCTCGCCACCACAGCGAAAGCGGACCAAGGAGAGAAGGCCTGGGACGCCGCGAGGGCCCCCGCGATTAGAGCGACCATTTCGCCAGGAAACAGCAAACCAAGAAAGACCGAGGACTCCAGTGCGACCACCAGGAAGATCGCAACCAGGGCCCAAGCTCCCACGCTGCTCAGAAAACCCTGAATAGCGGCGATCATCGGCTAGTCATCATTACCTTGTTTGAAATCACTGTCCGCACAGTTTCGTATGCGGGCGACGCTGACCAATTGTCTGATTCAATCGGGCTTCAGAGACTGACCGAATCGTCCGTACCGCAGCGCCAGCGTCGGAAGTACCAGCAAATTGAGAGCGGTGGAAGTAAGCAGCCCGCCCAGGATGATGATCGCCATCGGCCCTTCGACTTCGCGGCCCGGCGCACCGCTGCCAATTGCCAGCGGCAGCAGGCCCAGCGCTGTCACGAGCGCTGTCATCAGAATCGGCAGGAGCCGCTCAGAAGCCCCGCGCATGGCCGCATCGAAACCCCAGCTCATGCCTTCGACCGTGACCAAATGGTCGAAGTGCGAGATCATCATGATGGAATTGCGCATAGTGATGCCGAACAGCGTCACGAACCCCACCATCGAGCCCAACGAGAGCTGCCCGCCGGTAAGCAACGCGGCCAGCACGCCCCCAACCAGCGCGAACGGAACGTTTACCAGGACCAGCAGCAGGTTTCTGACATTGCCGAACGCGATGTAGAGCAGACAAACGATTATAACCGCCGCGATCAGCGAGTTCAGCTTGATCTCGCGCTGCGACTGAGCGCGCGCCTCGGCTGCTCCGCTGAACTCCAGATAGACTCCAGGCGCGGAAGAGATTTGCGAACTCACTTTGTGCTCCACTTCGGCGACGAATGAAGCGAGGTCGCGATGCTGAACATTGCAGGTCACCACCTGACCGCGGCGCCCACCGTCGTGAAGAATTGTGCCACGTCCTGAGGCGATGCCGACCCAGGCGAGTTCTCCCAGCGGCATCAGCCCTCCGGCGGCGTTCCTGAGCAGAAGGTTCTTGATCTCCTCCGGACGACGGCGGTCTTCAGATTGCAGGATGACCGAAACATCGAAGAACCTGCTGCCGTCGTAAATCTGAGCCACCGCCGCTCCCTGGTAGGCGGTCTGGACAGCCTCGAGCACATCCACCGGTCGGAAGCCGAACTGCACCAGCTTCGCCGGGATCAACTTCACGTTCATCTGCGGCAGTCCTCCCGGCGACTGCACGCGAACATCGGCCGCGCCTCTGACACGGGAAAGGACTTCGGCGATCTTCTGTGCTTCGCGATCGAGCACGTCGAGATCGTTGCCGAAGATCCTGATCACCACTTCTGCCAGTTCGCCGGAGAGCGTCTCGTTGATTCGCTCCGTAAGGAAGGAGTTCATTGAGAAGGCGTAGCCGGGAAA
>WNFC01006809.1_pt1 | contig 17818 bp, 18 predicted proteins | sample 5400541 | NCBI WGS metagenome assembly WNFC01 (sample SAMN13153342, study PRJNA577476) | soil metagenome | isolation source: 120 cm saprolite under Douglas fir tree site 2 hole 2 replicate 1 | place: USA:California | collected 2015-04-18
GTGAGCAGTTCGGCCAGGATTATGGCGTGTGGCTCAAGGAGTGGCGTTTGCTGCAGTCGGCGGTCTTTGTGTTTGATCGCAATGCGCACATCGTCTACGCCGAGTACATCGCCGATCAGCTGCGTGAGCCAGACTACGCAGCGGCCATGCAAGCGGTTCAGCGGGCCGCAGTGGAATGATGGTTAGGAGGAATAGACCCCTGATCGCCCTGTATAAGGGGTGTTGCACCAGTTGGAATACAAGGAGCATCAACGTGAGATGTGATGGAGACGAGACGTTCGAGGTGTTTAGCCTGGAGCTTTTGCGCTGTGCGATTACACAAGGCGACCAGGACGCCTGGGCCGAGTTCCAACAGAGCCTGGAAGAGACGGTCCTGACCTGGCTGCATGCCCATCCAGGCAGAGAATCTGCGTGTCGCTGTCAGAGCGAACAGCACTTCGTAGCACTGGCCTTCGAACGGCTCCGGCAGGCTGCCATCCAGGGGAAGGTGGCATACGAAACGCTCTCAGAGGTGTTCGTGTACCTGCGTGCGAGTCTGAACGGGGCCATCCTGGAAACGCTGCGGATCTCCTCGTGTCCAGAAGCAGTTTCAGTGCGTCTGTCAGGAGAGCGATACGTGGAAGGCCATCCCAAAAGCCGCGAGGTCTGGGACTGGCTCCAGGCGCGGCTGTCGAGCGAGCGTGAGCGGCGTTTGGCCTACCTGCTTTATCACTGTGGACTAGGACCTGGAGAGATTGTGCGTTGCTATCCACAGGAATGGAGTGATGTTCACGAGATCGCTCGTCTTCGACGCATCATCCTATCACGAATTATGAATGGATCTGATCTGTGAGGGAAAAACGTGCATCACTCAAGCTTAGGAGGAAGAGTATGACTACTGGCAAACTCGATCACGCCATACACACATTGTTCGTTCACACGCAGCTTTCACACACTGAGCCTCCACTCTTGAAGCAGATTCATATGCCTCTTGTGTTCCTTGTTGTGTTCCTTCTCTTCTCGCTTGGGGCCTGTTCAGCGGGGACCTCGTCAACGACTGTTCCACCGCAAGCCACGGGAACCGCGGTAAGGCATTCCTCTCCAACACCAACACCGCTTCCAGCAGGAACAGTGTTGTACCAGGCAGATTGGTCCCATGGACTCGCTGGCTGGCCAGGGGCGCAGGGATGGAAGGTGGTGCAAGGACAGCTTGAGAGCGACTCCAGTGGTTCAGCCACTTTCACTATTCCTTACCGGTTATCTGTGACCGATTACGCAGTTGAAGTCCATATCCAGATTGTGCGTGTGCAACGGAATGGTGCTTACTTCTCGATCTTTGCACCCAAAGCGCCGGGCAAAGATGGATACCAGGCAGGAGTCAGTGGTATGGAAGTACCAGCGCCACGCCCTTTCGGGGAACATCCTCAATCCCAGGTCTTTCTTGATCCCAGTAATGACTCCCCCGGAGGTGGCATTCCGCAGGACTATGAACCGGGCTCAGGGTGGCATACCTATCGCGTTGAAGTCAAGGGCAACGAGGCGAGTTTGCTCGACGATGGCGTGCAGATAGGTAGTGCCAGCAGTCAGCAGACCGATGTCCTCTCCAACGGGCCAATCGGGTTCAGCAGCAAGCTGGTTATCCTGCGCGTGAGCAATATAGGCATACTTATGTTGTAGAAAAGGGTAGACTAAACCGACCTTCTGTGGTATTATAGCGTTGCAAAAGCAATGAAAGAGCGAGTAAGTCACGCATGGGCGAAATCAGCCCTCTTGACATAGAGAATTCGGGGATGGTGTAACCGGATACGAGACGTGCACTGAAAATCACTCTTGAGCTGCCTACCGAAAATTTTCAAGGATAGTAGGTCAGGCCGGAACCTTCCCGTTACCATGAAGAAGTACAGAGATCGATAGGGACATAGTTTTCGCTCCTATCGAGATTGTTGAACATAAATGAGTGAGCCTGTATAGCGAGACTATACAAGACTAACCAGGGTGGTACCACGGGAGTTCCTCTCGTCCCTATGATGGACGAGAGGTTTTTTATTGAAAAGTAACATTAATATGCATCAAGGAGCATGCAAAAACAATGAAGACGAAGCTGCTCTACCACGAAAACAGTTACACGTTTGAGTGCACCGCGAAAGTTGTCGCAGTCGAAGGTGACGAGATAGCGATTGACGCTACGATATTCTTCCCCGGCGGTGGTGGTCAGATGCCTGACCGTGGTACTATCTCGTGGAATAATTACCACAATGAAGGCGCCGTTATTGCCCTCAATAAGCGGGACGATGTTGTCTGGCACATGCTGGATTGCCTACCTCCATCAGTTGGAACAGAAGTTGTCGGGACCATTGATTGGGACTTCCGTTACCGTATGATGCGTACTCACACTGCTTTACATATACTGTGTGGCACCATTTTTAGAGAGTTTAGCGTACAAGTAACAGGGGGACAGATGTATCCTGACAGAGCCAGAATGGACTTTGCCATGGAGAATCTGGATAAAGAGCGTATCGCCAATATCGAAGAGAAGATTAATCAGGCAGTTGAGGCAGACTATCCTATTCGCGTATATTCTCTACCACGCGAGAAGGCGTTTGCAATACCAGACCTGATCCGCACAAAAATAAACCTGCTTCCTCCAGAAATTGAAGAAATCCGAATCGTTGAGATAGTGGGTCTCGATCTACAAGCAGATGGCGGAACCCATGTAAATCATACAAAAGAAGTTGGCGGCATTAAAATTACGAAAACTGAAAATAAGGGCAAAATTAACAAACGACTTGAGATTCGGTTAGTAGATTAGGGTAAATTAAGAGGAGACCATCCGTGTCGATAAAAACAAGTGTATTCCGATCATTTGGAGCGGCAGATCGGGTTGACTATCCAGCAATGGAACGTTCCGTCCAACAATGGTGGGACGAACATGGTGTACTACAACAGTATCTTCACCGTAATGACCACAGTGATAGACAGTTTTCTTTTCTGGATGGTCCCATTACCGCGAATAACCCGATGGGTGTCCACCATGCCTGGGGAAGAACCTACAAAGACATCTACCAGCGCTATAAAACTATGCAGGGCTACAAACAACGCTATCAGAACGGTTTCGACTGCCAGGGCCTATGGGTTGAGGTAGAGGTCGAGAAGGAACTCGGCTTCAAATCCAAGCTCGATATCGAAGTCTTCGGCATTGCTGAGTTCGTGCAACTCTGCAAAGAGCGTGTTTTCACATTTGCAAATCGAATGATCCAGCAATCAATCCGCCTCGGATACTGGATGGATTGGGGCAACGATTACTATACGCTCTCGGACGAGAACAACTATACCATCTGGTCATTCCTCAAGAAGTGCTATGAACGAGGGCTGGTCTACAAGGGTCATGATGTGATGACCTGGTGCCCGCGCTGCGCTACCGGCATCTCCAATATGGAAACCCTATCAGAGAATTATCAAGAAACAAGCCATCTTAGCCTGTATGTACGACTTCCGCTGCTAGATCGGCCAGGAGAGTACCTGCTAGTCTGGACAACTACGCCATGGACGCTGGCGGCCAATGTCGCCGCGGCTGTGCATCCAGATCTACCATATGCAAAGGTTGAACAGGATGGCGAGTACTATTACATCGCAGAAGAGCTCTTACCTGTGTTGAAAGCTCTCAAAGGACGCGACAAGGGAGACTACTATGTTGTGGAAACACTCATTGGCAGTGACCTTGTTGGTTGGAAGTATCGCGGTCCATTCGACGAACTTCCAGCCGAACAGGGCGTTGCTCATACTGTCATCCCATGGAAAGAGGTGAGCGCTACCGAGGGTACAGGCATTGTGCATATCGCTCCCGGCTGCGGTCGTGAAGACTTTGCACTCTCGAAGGAATTTAACCTGCCTGTCGTCGCGCCTGTCGATCAATTTGGGGTTTACATGGAAGGCTATGATTGGCTGACCGGGCAAAAAGCCGCCGATGTGGGACAGCAGATCGCAGAGAACCTTGCCCAAAAGGGCCTGCTCTACCGTCCACAAAACTACAAGCACCGTTATCCCGTCTGCTGGCGTTGTAAGACCGAACTCATCTTCCGCCTGGTAGATGAATGGTACATCTCGATGGACCAATTGCGCTATGAAATCATGGATATCGTTCACCAGGTCACCTGGATCCCGGCATTTGGCCTGGAGCGCGAACTGGATTGGCTGCGCAATATGGATGATTGGATGATCTCTAAAAAACGTTACTATGGATTGGCATTGCCCATCTATGACTGTCCGCAGTGCGGCACATTTGAGGTCATCGGCAGCGAGCAAGAATTGAAGGAGCGAGCTGTAGCAGGTTGGGAAGAGTTTGAGGGCCATACCCCGCACCGTCCCTGGGTTGATGCAGTAAAAATCCGGTGTAAAAAGTGCGGCGGCGAGGTATCACGTATCAAAGATGTCGGCAACCCCTGGCTGGATGCGGGCATAGTACCGTATTCAACGCTGCACTATCGATCGAATCGGAAATACTGGGAAGAGTGGTTCCCCGCCGACTTTGTCACCGAGTCATTCCCAGGCCAGTTTAAAAACTGGTTCTACTCCATGCTGGTCATGAGCACCGTTTTGGAGAACCAGACACCATTCAAAACACTCTTCGGCTATGGGACGCTCATGGGTGAAGATGGCACACCCATGCATAAATCGAAGGGAAATCTTGTCGTCTTTGACGACGCCGCTGAACGAGTTGGTTCGGATACCATGCGCTGGCTCTTTGCCAATCATGTTCCTGAACAGAATCTCAACTTTCCACGCATCCCAACAGATGAGGATATGGAGAAGTCGGTACAGACAGGCTTTCCGGTGAGATTGAGCGAAAAATGGATGCTAGTGCGCAGGATGCTGGACAAGCTGTGGAATGTCTATGGTTTCTTCGTAACTTATGCTAATATCGATGCATTTGATCCCACAAATTACCAGTTGCCAGTAGCGCAACGCAGCGAATTGGATCGCTGGATTCTCTCTGAGTTACAGCAAACCATACAGGTGGTTACCAACGGCCTGGAGCAATACGACACCTCGAAGCCCGCTGATGCAATCCAGGGGTTCCTGGAGGATTTATCGAACTGGTACTTGCGGCGGAGTCGCGAGCGGTTCTGGAAGAGCGGCATGGACAATGACAAAGTGGCGGCATACCTCACATTGTATGAATGCCTTACCACATTGGTCACATTGCTAGCTCCGATCGTGCCTTTCACGATGGAAGAGATCTACCAGAATCTTGTGCGTAGCGTCAACTCGAATTCACCGCTCAGTGTCCATCTCTGCGACTGGCCAAAAGTGAACGTGAGAAAGCGCAAATCAAGATACGTCAACCTTTGAACGCTCTGTACGTGCGTGTACTCAATCGGGACGAAGAAGAGGCCCTGGTCCGTCAATCAGGACAGGTGCTGGAAGAGTTAAATATCAAGCAGCTGCACTTGATGAGTGATGAGAGCGATATGCTTGCCTACACATTGAAGCCTCAAGTGAAGATACTCGGTCCCAAATATGGCCCTTTAGTGCAGAAAATCCTGGCTGCATTTAAATCCCTCGATGCGCGTGGAGCTCACGAGGCAGCAAAGCTACTGAACGAGACAGGCACTCTGAATTTCACAATTGATGGTCAGCAAATCGAACTCACTCCCGATGAGGTAGAGGTAATAGCAACTGCCCGCTCAGGCTTTGTGTCCACCGAAGAGCACGGGTACGTCGTGGCCCTGGAAACCACGATTACTCCTGAACTGCGAGAAGAAGGGCTGGTACGCGACCTGACACACTATATTCAAGATATGCGAAAAAAGGCTGGCTTCAATATTGAAGACCACATCTCTTTGACTCTTTATACATATGAAGAATTGGCTTCGATATTGCATCGTCATGTAGCGACATTGCGGTCAGAGACACTGGCTGATAGCCTGTCAATTCGCTTAGATCAACCAGCAGCACCAACACCAGGTGAAGCGTATCGAGAAAAAATCTCACCGCATGAGATGAAAAAGCTTGAGAACTACACAGTTGAAGTAGTCTTAGGAAGAGTGTAGGTACTAAGGAAAGTTAAAGATCTACATGATATCCGCGAAAGATGCCCAGCGCGAAAAGAAAATGGTTGCACTCTCCTCAGTGGGTGCAGCTATCGGCCTTACAAGCCTCAAAATTATTGTGGCATCGCTAACCGGAAGCCTGGGTATACTCGCGGAAGCAGCACACTCCGGCCTGGACCTGGTAGCTGCGTTGATGACCTACTTCGCGGTGCGAGTTGCAGATCGTCCCGCAGATGCTACCCACCACTATGGACATGGTAAGGTCGAAAATCTCTCGGCATTCCTCGAGGCTTGCTTGCTCATTATCACAGCTCTCTGGATCATGTACGAGGCTCTGCGTCGCATTGTATACCAGGAAGGACATGTAGATGCCAGCATATGGGCATTTTTGGTAATGTTTATTGCCATTGCGGTTGATTATACACGCTCTCGAGCCTTGCAGCGTGTCGCACACAAATTTGGCAGTCAGGCACTACAGGCTGATGCGATCCACTTCAAGACGGACATCTGGAGTTCGCTGGTCGTGATAGCGGGACTACTCATAGTGAGGCTTACTCAGAGCTTTCCTCTTCCCTCCTGGTTGGGACAGGCCGATGCAGTCGCTGCATTGGGTGTCTCAGGTATAGTAATCTGGGTCAGTCTGCGGTTAATCAAAGAAACCATTGACGCATTACTTGACCGTGCCCCGGAAGAATTTGCGGCACAGATAAGACACTCTATTCACGACGTTGAAGGAGTGACCGAAGTGCGCAGGGTACGCATGCGGCGAGCAGGTAACAAGCTTTTTGCTGATGTAGTGATTGCAGCTCCGCGTACTTATACGTTCGAGCAAACCCACAAGTTAAGCGAACGAGTTGAAGAGGCAGCAATGGATGGAGTACATACGCTCTCTCCGCAAGCCGAGGTCGACATAGTAGTACATGTCGAACCAACGGCCGCACCAAGTGAAAAAGTAATGGATCAAATTCATTACTTAGCAGAGTCACAAGGAGTCCATGCCCATGACATCCACGTTCGTGAAGTCAGTGGGAAACTGGAAGCCGATTTCGACCTCGAGGTGCAAACAGATATGGACTTAGAGGAGGCACACAAGGTCGCTACGCACCTGGAACAGGCGGTATTGCAAAGTAATGATCAGCTTCGTCGCGTAACAACCCATCTCGAAGCCCCCACAGCCACAGTCGTATCGCGCAAGGATATAACCCAACAATACCCCGAGATGGCCGAACAAATTATTCGCATCGCCGACGAAATTGCTAGTGTAGGCAGCGCACATGACGTACACCTTTACCGCTCATACACAACACTGAACGAGAATGGGTCAGATAGAGAACAAAATGAAGAGCTTGACCTTGTACTACATACTATTTTCGATCCACACATCCCCCTTAGCCAGGCACACGTTCAAGCAGAGGAGATTCAGCGTGCTCTGCGCTCAACATATCCCGGCCTCGGTTCAGTGGTTATTCACACAGAGCCACCGGAGCAGTGAGCTATTGGTCGTTAAGGAGTCTTTCATCAACAAATACCATGCATGCTGTTTTGAGATATACTAACTGGAGATATTGATAGCATTTGTCACGGATGATGCTTTTTATTGTGGATATCGTAACATCCAGCGAGGGCCGATCAATCGGCGGTGGGCGCGATCAATCGGCCCCTACTGGTGCCCGGATTCACATGTCAAAGTGCATTATCGTTCCATGAAGAAAACTGAACTGCATGATATAAGGAGAATGAGTATGAGTATGGAGTTAGGTGGAATTCATCATATTACCGCTGTTACTGGGAATGCTTCTCTCAACGTCGCATTTTATACACAGGTGCTGGGCATGCGTTTGACCAAGAAAACCGTGAATCAGGACGATGTCTCGGCCTATCACCTCTTCTATGGCGATGAGCTTGGTCGTCCAGGCACAGACCTGACTTTCTTTGACTGGCCCGATGCCGGATATCACCGGCAGGGTACCGGGACAATCTCGGCAATCTTGCTTGGGGTGACAGGTCGAGATGCGCTCAACTGGTGGGTCAAGCGCCTGGACGATTTTCACGTTGCTCATGATGGTATTCAAACAAGCGGTGCAGAAGATCTGCTCGTGCTTCCTTTTCGCGATCCAGAAGGACAGCGCCTCGAACTGGTAGACGACGCCGGGAAACTGGCAAGCACCCCATGGCGCAAGAGTCCCGTGCCCCTCGAGATGGCTATCAAAGGTTTCACAGCGGTTCAGCTTACCCTGGGCAAACTCGAACCTTCGGCTCGCTTTCTGACAGAGGTGCTGGGCTTCAAGCTCAATCGTACTTATCAGACGCCGCACCAGACCACTGTACACGTCTTTGAAGTCGGCACAGGTGGACCAGGTAAAGAGGTGCATGTGGAGATTCAGCCTGAATGGCCTTTCCGCCGCTTTGTCGGGATCGGCGGAGTTCACCATGTGGCTTTCCGAACGCCAAACGAGGAGGAACATCTGCAATGGAGAGATCGAATCGCCGAGGTCAACTCATCTGTGACCCCGGTAATCGACCGGTTCTACTTCCGCTCGATTTACTTCCGAGAACCAGGTGGGGTGTTGTTCGAGATTGCTACTGATGGGCCTGGCTTTGCCGTTGACGAAGAAGTTGCCACCCTGGGGGAGCGGCTCTCACTTCCACCTTTCCTGGAACCAAACCGGAAGGAAATCGAGGCGCATCTGAAGCCGATTGAGCCAGTTGATCTGAAGGCTATGGAATAGCGGGTAGTTTAGCTTCTCCAGGTTCCAGACAAATTGGATTTGCCTGGAACCTGGAGAAGGCCTAAGACAGACTCGCATTCGTATATGCCCGTGAAAGGTTGTCTACAGGCGGTATGACTTTCTGAGACACCAGAAACTGTTCCATCGATTGCCAGGTCGCATTGTCGTTATAGCCCAATGGCTTCTGACCGTCACCCTGCCAGATAGGGATTGTCGCCAGCAAGACGCTCATCGCGTTACCAGTATCCATACCCTGGACATAATTCTGGCTGATCTGTACTGCCCCAGCAGGGTTTGCAATCACATCTTTTAAGCCCTTGATGGTTGCCTGTACGAAGCCACGCACGACATCCGGCTGGTTGTGCAAGGTACTCTCGGTTGTAATAATACCATTAGAGATCAGTGGTTGATAATCAGAAACATCGAAGGTGCGGACCTGCAAGCCTTGCTTGCGCAACTGGAGTGGCTCATTATTCGAATAACCTACGACTGCATCAACTTTATGTGTGAGCAGCGCCGCTACCTGAGTGAATCCAACCTCCTGGACATGCACATCAGAGAGGGATAGGTGCGCCTGATATAACAATGCCAACAATCCAACATGTGTCGCGCCGTACGGAGCTGGTTCGCCAATCGTATGGCCTTTGAGATCAGCCAGTGTGTGAATGGAGGAATTAGCAGGAACAATCACACTGACTGGATAACGCTGATAGATTGTTGCTACGTTGACCACGGGCAGATTTTTACTACGCGCAACCAATTCCTCATCTCCGGTGGCAAAGACAAAGTTGTCATGTCCCAATACCATCGAGCCGATCACGTCATTCACAAAGCCATGGTGAAACGTCACGTTTAGACCAGCAGCTTTATAATACCCCTTACTCTGGGCTACGTAAAAAGGTGCAAATTGAATATTGGGAATATAGCCCAGGCCGATTGAAACATTCTTCAACGGGGTAGCAGTAGACGAGACAGCGCTATTTGAGGTTGATGCTCCACCACATGATGCTAACCCCAAAGACAGCAGGACAAAGAGCAATGAAATTGTCAGTATAAAAGATGAACGATGACGAACATGCATGTGTAATCTCTCCAATTCGGGTGTAATCCCTGTTTTCAGGGTACGGATGACCATTAATAGACGATATCAGCAATCTTTACGAGTAGCCAGGATGCACTATAATAGACGCCTGCTAGCCCGGTGAGAAAGATGAGTGTTGCAAACAACAATGGCGCATTAAACTGATCTTTTGCCTCGAACACCAATGCACCAAGGCCCTGAGCACTATTGTTTACAAATTCTCCCACGAGTGCCCCTGTGATTGAAAGGGTCAGACCTATACGTAATGCTGCAAGAATAGCAGGCAATGCAAGTGGAAATTCAATATGCACAAGCATTGACCAGCCCGAAGCTCCCTCGACACGCGCCGCATCTGTGTAAACATGATCGATGGTTTGCACGCCTAGTGCAGTTGTAATCACCATGGGAAAAAGTACCACTAGCATGCAAAGAATAGTGATTGGAACCAATCCATAACCAAGCCAGAGCACGAGTACCGGCGCGATTACAATCGCTGGAATTGCCTGGCCCGCAGCCAGATAAGGTTGCAATGTAGCAGCAAACAGGCGTGATTTCGCTATGCCATATCCTAGCGGCAACGCTATGATGACACCGAGCAAAAATCCCAATAAGCTCTCTTGAATGGTCACCAGTGCATTACTCAGGAACAGACCTGATCTGAGGCCATCTGCCAGTGCGGCGAACACATCTTGTGGCGGCGGTAATATAAAGACCGGCACGCTTCCCGTGGCTGTACTCACATACCAACTCACTAATAAGAATACAGCCAGCACAAGTGGCGGAATTACCAACATAGCACGTTGCCTGGCAATCGGCGTTTCACGCGAACGTTTGATGCCAGATGATACTTTCCTGCTATCGTCAGGCGATGCTTCTTGCAATTCCAACGGTTCGTTCTCAGTAGTTGTTGTTACACTCATTGACTTCCCTCGGTCAAAGCTAGACTGACGAGTATTCCAAAAAGACAGAGGAATACCACCAATTCAACTTACCTGGGAGGCTTTGAGGGAGATACAAGGAGAGCAATACGGATAGTCTCTAAAGTGATAGACTGACCACCCTGTCGTTGAGGGCGACAAGGTATGATGATCCGCGCTTTTGCTAAACCTTCTCCCATCCGGACTGTAACCGTCGGCTTCGGAATCACACCGAATCTGTCAGGTAGCTGACTCACACATCATTGTGATGCAGGCTAGCTATAGACTCGCGGGCTTCACAAGCATCATCAGATGCTCGCGTTACCGCCGGTCGGGAATTGCACCCTGCCCCGAAGGTCTCTATAGAATATAGTATGGCACATACTTAGCTGGATTTGCAAGGGGAATTTTATCTGTTCTCGGTTCTGTGAAATTCCTCTGCATATGCCACCCCATATTTCGTGCCAAGTTCAGCGACCCGTGTTCTGACCATTTTCTCCAATTCCTCAGTTCTTCCAATGAACTGGCTTGCGTGGCAGAGCAGCGCTTCGATCTTTATCTCCATAACGTCAGAGATATCAACAAAGTGATTCACATTGGGCGCACCCATGATATAAATTTCAGATATTTTATGGGGAAGGAGACCCTCCTCTAGCAGTTCTGGAAAATCCCACGGGTTCTGTGACATGGGATAAATCGCAGCCAGGGCTGCCTGGCCAGCCGCCAGGTGATCTGAATGGTAGCGACCAATGATGAGAGTTGGGATCCATGTCCTTTCAGGTGACTGACAAATGACGCGTGAGGGGCAATACGTACGTAACAGACGCACCAGGTCACGCCGCAGCTCAATCGAAGGCTGCAATTGACCATCCGGATAATCGAGGAAAAAGACCTCTTTCAAGCCAAGAACAGCTCCCGCTGCTCGCTGCTCCCTCTTCCTGGTCTCGGAAATCATACGCTTTGCTGTTGGCCCGACATCGGTAGCATCATCAGGCCCTCCTCCCGTAGCATCAGTACAGATAACATAATAGACATCCCATCCATCGCGTACCAAGGTAGCGACGGTTCCAGCAGTGCCGAATTCAGCATCATCAGGATGGGCAACAATGACCATGGCGACTTTATTCTGCTCTTGTTCCTGTTCACTCACAGTATATTTTCTTCCTTCCTCACAAAAACAAAGGTGCTTATTTTAACGATATATTCCATTGTGACATCCAGGTACGCGCTCTGTGATCACGTAACCTTATTAAAGCCCGATCACGGTAGATATGAAAGGCGAATGAAACAACCACATCCGGATCATCATAATCAAATTCAAATGTAGTTGCATCCTTATTCAGGCTCCCCCCCTTGTGAAATCCTGTGTACCAGGGTGACATCAAGTTCACAAACGTAACCGGATGCCCATCTAATTCCTCGGTGTAAACGAGATTGGGTGCGCTCCAACCCGAATGTGTATGTCCACTCAAGAACAAGCTAACTTGCTTATATTTTCCCAGCATAGCTCTCACTTCAGCAGAGTTTTGAAGTGCAAAGAAAGGGTCTAATGAATGGTAATCGAGCATTCGTTCAGGATCACGGTCTAAAACGGTATTATAAAGAGGACAATGGCAAAAGATAATGGAAGTATATCCAGGATGTTTAGCAAGCGCTGTTTGCAGAAAATTGAGTGACTCCTGTGATAAAAAGGGTTCTGGATATCCAATCGGATCGAGCATTATACAAAGCACTTCCCCTTCTACCCAATAATAACGCACAGGTTTTCCCCAAAATGCTGTAAAGTCTTCGATCAGGTGATCTTCATTTTCACCATTTTCAGCATACAACTCGTGATTACCAAGCCCTGGGTAAAAAGGTATCTTCCCAAGCAGGGCTGCCAGTTGTTTCTTCGCCAGTTGGAAGTTCTCAGGCGCACTCCTTTCGATAATATCACCTGGAGATACACAAAAGGCTGGCACTCCCTCATCTGACCAGATCGAACGTAGGTCCCTGAACATCGGTGCCAGGCGTTGTGTATGAAATGTCTTCCATTGGTCAATTGCGCAATAGTGCAAGTCACCTATTGCCCAGAAGTAAAGTAATTCTCCCTTGCCAGTGTTTGCTGACTCTGTTGACTGAACATCGCTCATACAAGGATTGATCCTCCTTCCAACTCACTACTTGTATTATACTCTTTCGGTCAGGTCGGTTGAAAAATCCATTTCTTGAGGAACATGAAAGAATTATTGAAAACGAGAACAAGATATCCAATACTTCACTATTTGCAGTATTGCATCACACACCATATAATAGCAATAGTAGTCAGGAGGCATTGGATGAGCAAAGAACTACGTATCATTCCGGTTACAGGTATTGGCGATATCTCCCCAGGCAGTGACCTGGGTCTCATCATTTATGAAGCCATGCAAGCACAAGATCTGGAGCTTCTGCAGGGCGATATACTTGTTGTAACACAAAAGATCGTCTCCAAAGCAGAAGGGAATGTTGTCAATCTCGACGAGGTACGCGCATCAGAGTTCGCTCGCTCACTGGCCGTCGAAAGCAAGAAGGATGCACCCTATATTGAAGTCGTGCTGCGAGAAACTCGCCGTATTGTGCGTATGGATCGTGGTGTCTTGATTTGCGAGACAAAGCATGGCTTCATATGTGCCAACGCTGGAGTAGATGAGTCGAATGTCAACGGAGCGCGAGCAATCACATTGCTTCCCGTCGATTCTGATTATTCTGCTCAGCAACTACGCACGCGCTTACAAGAACTTTCAGGCGAGGGTTCTGCCTTTGATATAGCCGTGATCATTTCGGACACCTGGGGCCGTCCATGGCGCAATGGTCAGGTCAATATGGCAATAGGTGTAGCAGGCATGGAAGCGATTGTGGATTATCGCGGACAATACGATCCCTATGGATATGAACTACATGCCAGTGTGCTTGCGGTAGCAGATGAGCTAGCATCAGCAGCCGAATTGGTGATGGGAAAAATTGATCACATACCAGTAGCACTTATTCGTGGTTATACTTATATTCCGAGCGAGGGAAGCGCAAAAACACTTTTACGTGATCCCTCGACCGATATGTTCCGGTGATACACTCTTCAACATAATGATACAATCAAATGGAATAAAAGAGAATCTCATTCTGTTTTGCTAACTGACCGACTCTCAGAAGAATAACTACATAAAGGTGATAGATCGACGTGACAACACATTATGAGCAACGACCGGTACCCCTACCAGTTCGCACAGATACTCTCGCAACATTATTGCGAAGCAGGCGCAGTGTGCGGAAGTTCCAGGATCGACCCGTAGCTCGTGAACTGGTGGAACAAATCATAGAGGCAGCACGCTGGGCACCATCCCCACATGGAAGACAACCCTGGCGCTTCGCCGTGTTGACTACACAGGAGCTAAAGCTACAACTTGCTGATCAGATGGGCAGTACCTGGCAGCAAAATCTGCAAATGGATGGTCAGGATGCTGAAACTGTCAATATACGCCTCGAGAAATCACGACAACGCATCCTCAATGCTCCTGTGATCATCATACCATGTCTCTATCTCGAAGATCTGGATTACTATCCCGATGAGCGCAGGCAGGCCGACGAAAAGACTATGGCAATCCAGAGCATCGGGGCAGCGATCCAAAACATGTTGTTGATGGCCTATGACCTGGGACTGGATGCTGGTTGGATGTGCGCCCCTCTCTTCTGTCCAGAAGTCGTCTGTAAGGCGCTTGATTTAGACCTACGACTCATCCCGCAGGCCCTCATTACCATTGGTTATGCTGCTGCTGACCCACAACGGCGAGAGCGCTTGCCATTGAGTAGTTTAATCGTACGCTTTGATTAGCGGTTATGTAGAGGTTTTTATGATTGTTGTTCTAGCTGGTGGAGTTGGCGCTGCGCGTTTTCTCCAGGGTTTAGTACAGGTTATCCCCCAAGAAAGATTGACTGTGATTGTCAATACCGGGGATGATCGTGATTTTTATGGGTTACATGTATCTCCCGACCTTGATATCGTGATGTATACGCTTTCGGGAATGGTCGACGAGACCCATGGTTGGGGCATCCATAACGATACCTACAACACGATGCAGCAGTTAACATACTACGGCAACGAAGATTGGTTTATGTTGGGAGATCGTGATCTTGCTACCCATATTCATCGTACAAACCTTTTGCGTCAGGGCAAACCCCTTAGCGAGGTAACGGAAGAATTACGCAAACAATTTGGCCTTACTCTGCGTATTTTACCCATGTCAGATCAAGCCGTTGCAACGCATATCCAGACGCCTATAGGACTTCTCCACTTCCAGGAATACATGGTCAAACGACGCTGTGCCGATGCAGTTCTAGATGTTATTTTTGTGGGCGTAAGTGAGTCACGGCCAGCCCCTGGGGTTCTCGATGCAATTAAGGAGGCCGAGGCCATTTTGATTGCACCGAGCAATCCTATAGTCAGTATTGGCAGCATCCTGGCTGTCCCTGGTATTCATGATGCACTTCACGAGGCCAGTGGAATGGTAGTCGCAGTCAGCCCCATCGTCGGTGGAGCACCAATTAAAGGACCTGCAGATAAGTTGATGAGTGGACTAGGAATTGAGGTCTCGCCTGTGGGTGTAGCCCGCTGCTATCGCGATTTTTTGGATGTGATGGTGATTGATGAGCAGGATGAGCACCTTTTGAGCGAAATTGAGGAGCTGGGCATTCCCGCAATAGCAACACATACTATCATGCGTGATAATGCAGCTAAGGCTGCTCTTGCCTACAAGGTTTTAGAAGTAGTAGGATTAGAATAGCAGATGGCTATATGAAGCACAATGCACTCATACCTGTCAAATCTCTCACCATAGCCAAAAGCCGTCTTGCGCCATCTTTATCCCAGCACCAAAGGGAAAGATTAGTAATGGATATGCTCCACCATGTTTTATGCGTGTTACTAGACAGTGAACTATTTGAGCAAGTATCGGTGGTTAGCTTAGATGAACAGGTGCTAGAACAGGCTTACCTATGGGGAGCACGAGCAATTACCGAGGAGCAGCATGGTCACAACCAGGCTCTGCACGCCGCTGCTCTCAGAGAGAAGTCCGAAGGTGTTACAACCCTGCTCACCATTTCTGCTGACCTCCCCTTGCTGACTATGCAGGAAATTCGTTGTTTCTTTGAGCAATCCAGGCAGCACGAAGTTGTACTTGCTCCATCAAGAGATGGCACTGGAACGAATGCCATCCTGCTACGCCCACCCCTGGCTGTACCTTATGTATTTGGCCCTGATAGTCTACAGAGCTTTCTTGAAGCGGCCAGGCAAAGGCATCTGAGTTATTCGACATATCGTAGTATTGGTCTGGCTTTAGATATCGACACTATTGATGACCTGGACAAGGTGGAGGTTCTAAATAACAATAGAAAGGAGATTGTCTATGGCTGTTGAACTATCAGAAAAAGCTCGAGCGTATTTACAAGAACTGCGTTTTGCTGTACTGGCAACCATTAATCAGGATGGCACACCTCAGCTCACCACGATGTGGTATCTGCTTGAAGACGATGGTACGATTACCATGAATACAAAGGTCGGCCGCGCGAAAGAACGCAACATGAGGCGTGATCCTCGTATTTCGATCTGTATTGAGGACGACTACAACTTTCTTACTATCAACGGCACTGTCGAAATGATCGATGACCCTGAGATAGCACAGCACGATATCTACCGCCTGGCAGCACGCTACCACGGTGAAGAGAAAGCCAGGCGGCAAATGCGAGAGAAATTCTCGAAGGAGAAGCGCGTAAGCCTGCGATTAAAACCAGAACGCGTCATCGAGTATTTTGAATAGGAGCATTGGAGCACATCAAGTGACCAGACTTTATGGTAGCCAGAGCATGGTTGCATCATTACGCACTGTGCTGGTGAGGCGTCCTGACGAGACCTTCGCAGTGAATGACCCTGGAGCCTGGCATTATACGGGCCGACCTGATCTGACGATAGCACAGCAAGAGCACGACGGCCTGGTAGCTTTGCTGCGCCAGGGAGGGGCAGAAGTTGTCTACCATGATGAGCCGCAGCCTGATCGTGCCGACGCAATCTTCGTGTTTGATCCAGCCCTTGTGACCGACCATGGAGCGATTATTTTGAGCATGGGCAAGTCTCAACGACGAGGCGAAGAGGCAGCAATGGCTCGCCGCTTTGAGCAGTTGGGTGTGCCTATACTCTATACTTTGCGAGGGGATGCGCGTGCCGAGGGAGGCGACCTATTGTGGGTTGATCATGATACGCTAGCAGTGGGTCTGGGTTTCCGCACCAATGCGGAGGGACTGCGCCAACTTCGCGAGGCTTTATCAGGAATAGGCGTGAAGGTCATTCCAGTAGAATTGCCTTTCTATACTGGCCCGGAGGCTTGCCTGCACCTGCTCTCGCTGATCAGTATCGTCGATGATAATACTGCCGTCGTCTACCCTCCCCTTATGGCGGTGCCTTTCTGGCAGGAGTTACAGCAGCGCGATTTCAAACTAATCGAAATTCCTGATGAAGAGTTCCCAACAATGGGTACTAACGTGCTTGCACTGGCTCCCCGCAAATGCCTGATGTTGGAGGGGAACCCGGTCACTAAACGCCTGCTAGAAGAAGCTGGTTGCGAAGTCGTGACTTATCAGGGAAATGAGATCTCGCTCAAGGCTGAAGGTGGACCGACGTGCTTGACGAGACCAATTTTGCGGGACTATGTGTAGGTTTACTTCAACGTTTTCGATTTGACCTGGAATACCAGAATTGCTCAAATTCTTCTTCACAAGTTGAGTGAGGAATGCCCTATCAGCTTCCACAATAATGCCTCCCTTGGAAGGTGCAGCTACAATGATCATTGATCCCGCACCTGATACGCCGAAGAGAATAATTGTGCAATTTGCACAAAAAATAGGCCAAAACTTTCGGGTAATCTAACAGTAGTATCTTAAAGAGAAGAAGAGTATTATCATAGAAGAGATATTATAGGCAAGTGAGAATCTGAAAAGCCTCATATCTTGTGCAAAGTGTATAAAGATATTCTGTCAGAGCAAGCCCATTGTGCTAGC
>WNFC01025084.1_pt1 | contig 17811 bp, 23 predicted proteins | sample 5400541 | NCBI WGS metagenome assembly WNFC01 (sample SAMN13153342, study PRJNA577476) | soil metagenome | isolation source: 120 cm saprolite under Douglas fir tree site 2 hole 2 replicate 1 | place: USA:California | collected 2015-04-18
GATCCGTGGCCAGCTTGCGTCCCTGGAAATGACCGCCGCCGTGAACCGCGGCGAAACCGTGACCTTCGTCATTATCGACCCGGACGGCTATGAGCCGGGCGAGGAATAGCGGTTTCCGAGAGACGGCGCTTTGGTTAGGAGGGCGGCCCGCACTCGGGAAGAGGGGCGGCGGCAGTTCCGGGTGGTGCCGGGCCGCCGTTTCCGACGCATTGACGAAACATTGAAGTAATCGTCCGTTGCTAACCGGCGCAAATTCTGCGCGTCGTCGCGCTGGGGCTCGAAAACCCTCGTTTGCATAGCGCGACACGCCGCGTCATTCTCTTGCGCCGCGGAGTGTGTCGAATACGGCCGGAGCAATCCGGCTCAATAAGACACGCCTGACCTATGCCAGGTTTTCGAGCTCCGCGGCGCCAGCCTGTTGCTGGTAATTCGGGGCTCGAAATCCCCTTCGCATAGGCAATCCAAATGATCGGTCACACCATGGCCCGACTCTGTAGCGAGTCGGGTTGGGATTGCCACGCGCACAGCGTTGGCTATACCTGCTTCAAATCTTCGAAAATAGGCGACCTCGCCTGTTTTTTCTTGCTGACGGGCGAATGGTCGATCGTCAGAGCTTGGCCGGTGCTGCCCCTCGGCGAGGGCGTCGGCTTCGCATCCCTTTATCGGGCGCTCAACGATCTGCATCAGCCAATACTCCGGCTGCTGACGCATCAGCCGGCCTCGGTCGAGGTGTCGCTATGACCGCGCTATGCGATTTCGTCTTCGCCGCGGGCGTTGTGGCCATCGTCGTGCTCTTGGCGGGGACTGTGTCATGAGCCGGCGCGAGAACTTCGAGCGCTTCGACGGCAGTATCCTGCTCGCGCTCTGCGGCGCGCTCGCGTGTTACGCCGTGCTCGGCGCGATCCTGATCAACGCCATGTCCGGCCTGGCCTTGCCTCATTGAAAGGACCGCGGGCATGGGGACGGGGCGCCTCCGGGCGCTCCGTTCTCGCTTTCTTAACCACCATTGAGGAACGTCGCGCCATGGTGCTCGCCTTCATCGTCATAGCCGCGGCGACCTGGCTCGTGCTCAGGATCACGCCCTGGCCCCTGGTCGGCCTCGTCGTGGCCTATGCCATCATCAGGGCGCACCTGTAGGGAGGGGCCGCGACATGGGCTTGCGTCTTGGCGTTGGCGTGCGGCTTAGCCGGCATGTCGGGCTGTTCTACACCGTGCCGCTAGGCCATCATGCTCGGCGCCTGGCGGGCCACACCGGGCATAGCGGGTCGGTGCTCGACACGCTCGTCGGGTTAGGCGTGATGTACGTGATCGTCGTCGTGTTGTGGAAGGCGGCGGTCGGATGATTCTATATCACTTCACGACCGTTGCCGCCTTGGGCGTCACCACGCCCGGCGAGTATGCCGTCGAGGACATATGGCCTGATGGGATACTTCCGTCCGACGCCTTTGAAGTTGGGCTGTCGACGCCTGTTGTGTGGCTCACTGCGGACCCCGAGCCGGGCGCCGCGGCCTTAGGTGCTCACAGCCGTTGCGTTCGCTTTAGGGTGCGGATACCGAGCACCGACCGGAAGCTCGTCCCATGCGAGAAATTCATGGTGCAGACCTTCGGGCGCGACACGTACGCGAGCACCATGGAGGACACGATCCGGCGCCGGCCCGATTGGCGGCGTCCCAGGCCATGGTGGGTTTATAGGGCGCCTATCCCGGTATCGCAGATTACTGGCCTCGACGTGGTGGACGGGGTGCCGTGGTGGCTCGACGAGGAGTGCTGATCCGCTACGGCGGCAAGCGGCCCCGGTATGACAGCCGGGGCCGTTTTCGTTGGCGCTGCTGGCGGCTGACCTACCAGCCGGGCCTCGGGTTGAAGTGCCTTAATGCGCTCCGCGATCCTCTTGCGCGCCTCAGGAAGGACCCGCCGGGCGGTATGACTTGACTGGTCTGCCGGCCGGCTCCAAAACGGTGCGCGTCCGCTCTACCGCAGCGTCCCGCTTCTCTTGGTTCCGCTCGACCTGCGTCGCCTTTTGCTGGGCAGCCTTTGCTGCCGCCTCGCCGGAAAGGGAGGGTGGTGCATTTGCACCATTGGCGCTTGTCGATGTGGGGGGTTTCATTGACAGATTGCCGAGGTGGTGGTGCATTTGCACCAGGCCCGTTCCCTACAGCGGGCGGGGCGCGCTGCGGGCAGTCAGCGCCGCCGCCACAACCAAATGAAAAGTGTGACCGCGCCGAGCCACATGATCGCAGCGGCGATTGCGAGAATGACGGTGAAACTCACCCGCCGGAGAGTACGACAAACCCGCTAAATTTTCGGTAAATGCCGGCGCGAGATAGCGGCGCCGCGGGGCCGTTTGCTACCCGAATTGCTACCCGATTTGCAGCTACTGCCCGATACAAAGCAAAACGGACCGCAACCGGCGGCCCGATCTGATGGTCGCGCTCGGCGAGCGCATGACCGATACGGTCAGCCAGTCCTACAGCTTCCCGAAGGCGCCGCAGCCGCAATTGCCGTTTGTCCATGTCTGGCCGGACGCCAACGAGGTCGGCCGGGTGTGGCGGCCCGAGCTTGGCCTGCCCTGCAGCCCGCACGAGGTCATCAAGGGCTTGCTGAAGCGCGGCGCGCCGGCCGATGCGAAGAAGCGAGGCGACTGGGTCGCCGGGCTCAACGCGATCCACAGGAAGCTGCTCGCCAAGGAATGGGAGCCGACCAGCGACGGCGTCAATTTCGCGGCGATCGTCTGCGAGGTCGACAAGCATCTGATGCCCGACGCGACGGTGACGACCGACGCCGGCAATTTCGGCAGCTTCGTGCACCGCTATATCGGCTTCCGCCAGGGCCAGATCTTTCTGTCGTCGGTGGTCGGCGCGATGGGCTCGGGCATGCCGATGGCGGTCGCCGCTGCGCTGCGCCGGCCGGGGAAGCAGGTCGTCGCCTTCCTCGGCGACGGCGGCGCCTTGATGATGGGCAACGAGATCGCCACCGCCCGCCAATACGGCGCCGCGCCGATCATGATCATCTCGGACAACGGCATGTACGGCACGATCGGCATGCATTCCTATGTGCGCTACCCCGAGCGGGCCTTCATGGAGGGGACGCGGCTGACCAATCCCGATTTCGCCGCCTGGGGCCGCTCGTTCGGCGCCGAGGGCATCACGATCCGCAGCGAGAGCGAGGTCGCCGACGGGATCGCCCGCGCCTTCGCGGTCAAGACCCGGCCGGTCGTCGTACATTGCCTGACTTCGGCGATCCAGATGAGCGCCTGGCGCCGCTACACTGGATCGGAGACGTTGCCGTAGCGTCAGGCGCTCAGGAATCGTAGACAACGACCGATGTCAGCGGCACGTCGACCCGGCGGCGGCCGTTGAGGAAGGCGAGCTCGATGATGCAGGCGGCGGCGGCGGGCGTGCCGCCCTGGCGCCGCACCAGCTCGATCGCGGCTTGCATCGTGCCGCCGGTGGCCAAGAGATCGTCGAGGATCACGACGCGCTGGCCGGGAGCGATCGCATCCTCCTGGACCTCGATCGTGTCGCTGCCGTATTCGAGGTCGTAGGTGTAGCGGATGGTCTTCCCCGGCAATTTGCCTTTCTTGCGCACCATCGCAAAGCCGCTCCCGAGCGTGTAGGCGAGCGGCGCGGCGACAAGAAAGCCGCGCGATTCGATGCCGATCAGCAGGTCGGGCCGGTGCGGCCGCACCGCCTCGGCAAGCCGCTCGACCGTGGCATGCCAAGCCTTGGGGTGAGCGAGCAGCGTCGAAATATCGTAAAACAGGATGCCGGGCCTAGGGAAATCGGGTATCGCGCGGATATGCTGCTTCAGGTCCATCGTCACTCCGGCGGGTGGCTGAACGGCGGGTTGGTGCGAGATAGCGGCTTTTCACCCGATTGGAAAGGGCCGTAGGGTTCATTGAGCCGCGACATCGAGGCGTAAATCGAGCATGGCGCCGAGCGCAACTCTTGTCATATCGCCCGACCCCGACGCGCTGGTACTGCGCGCGGGAGGCGATTGGCTGATCGCCACAGCGGCCGAGCTCGATGGCCGACTGCGCGCCCTCGCTCTGCCCCAGGGCCGGCGGGTGATGGTCGATCTCGCCGGGATCGAGCGGCTCGACACGGCGGGCGCGTGGCTCGTCCTGCGCACCGAACACGATCTGGCGGCGCGCGGCAACACGGTCGAATTGCACAACCTGCGGGCGAGCTTCAACCCGCTTTTCGACCAGGTCCGGGGGCGCGGCGCCGGGGCGCCATTGCCGCACCCGATCCCGCCGCACCACACGCTTGTCGGCTTCGTCGCGCGGATCGGCGAGGTGACGCTGCGCCTGATGCGCCGCGGCTATTCGATCCTCGGCTTTTTCGGGCTCGTTGTGATCACCCTGGCCGAGCTGGTGCGGCACCCGCGCCGGCTGCGGCTGACCGCGACGATCGTGCAGATGGAGCACACCGGGCTCAATGCGACGCCGATCGTCGGCCTGTTGTCGTTTCTGATCGGCGTCGTCTTCGCCTACCAGGGCGCCGACCAGCTGCGGCGCTTCGGTGCCGAGATCTACACGGTCAACCTGCTCGGCATCGCGATCCTGCGCGAGCTGGGGGTCCTGTTGACCGCGATCATCGTCGCCGGCCGCTCGGGCAGCGCCTTTACCGCGCAAATCGGCACGATGCAGGTCAACGAGGAGATCGATGCGCTGCGCACTCTCGGCCTCGACCCGATCGAAGTCCTGGTCGTACCGCGCGTGTTCGGCCTTGTAGTAACGTTACCGCTGCTCGTCATTTATGCCGATTTCCTGGGGCTGCTCGGCGGCTGTCTGATGTCCTGGGCGACGCTCGGAATCTCGATCCCCACTTTTATGGATCAGTTGCATTCCGCGATCGGCCAGTGGACTTTCTGGGTCGGGGTGATCAAGGCACCGTTTTTCGCCGCGATTATCGCCTTGGTCGGCTGCTATGAGGGGTTCAACGTGGAGCGCAGCGCCGACAGTGTCGGCCGGCTGACCACCCAGTCGGTGGTCGAATCTATCTTCATCGTGATCGTCGCCGATGCGGCGTTTTCGATCATGTTTTCGCTGCTGCGGATCTGAGCGATGCCGAATGCGCCCGATGACATCGTGATCCGCATCAAGGACATCGTCACCCGTTTCGGCACGGTGACGATCCATGACGGGATCAATCTGGAGGTAAGGCGCGGTGAGGTGTTGGGTCTCGTCGGCGGCTCCGGCAGCGGCAAATCGGTGTTGCTGCGTACGATCATCGGACTGAACCGTCCCGCGGCCGGCCATATCGAGGTGCTCGGCCGTGACGTACTGCGGCTCAGCCCAGCCGAGCAGCGGCTGCTGGAACAGCGCTGGGGCGTCCTGTTCCAGGATGGCGCGCTATTCAGCTCGCTGACCGTCGCGCAGAACATCGAGGTGCCGCTTCGCGAGTATTATCCGATGCCGGAACCTCTGATGGACGAGATCGCCGCCTGCAAGATCGGGATGGTCGGGCTGCCCGAGGACACGGCGGAAAAATTTCCGGCGCAGCTTTCGGGCGGCATGCGCAAGCGCTCCGGGCTGGCGCGTGCGCTGGCGCTCGATCCGGAGATCCTGTTTGGCTGCCGCGTTCGATGAGCTGATCCGCGACCTCAAGGCGTCGCTCGGGCTCACGGTGTTCTTGGTCACCCACGATCTCGACAGTCTTTTCGCGATCTGCGACCGGGTCGCTGTGCTGGTCGACAAGACGCTGCGGATCGGCACGCTGGCGCAGCATCTCCGGGACGATCACCCGTGGATCCACGCCTATTTCCACGGCCCCCGCGGGCGCGCGGCGCAGGCGGCGAGCAGCGAGGCGGCGGGTGATGTTTCCGGTTCACCTTCGCCGGCCGCTGCCCCCGCTTTGCCCTGAGGCGCTACCGAGCAGGCACGCGCATGGAAACACGAGCACATTATGTCGCGGTTGGCGCCTTCGTGCTGGCGATCGTCACCCTTGCCTTCGTCGTGGTGTTGTGGCTGGCCCGCGCCCAGCTGACGACGCAATACGCCTTGTACGATATCTATTTTGCCGGGGTGGTGAGCGGATTGCGGGAAGGGGGGGCGGTCGAATACAACGGCGTCCCGGTGGGCCGGGTGGCCGAGATCCGGATCAGTCCCGACAATGTCGAACGGATCCGCGTCACCGTCGCGATCGAAACCGACGTCGTGATCAAGCAGGATGCGGCGGCCAGCGTCGAAAGCAACCTTCTGAGCGGCGTCTCCTTCATCCAGCTTGTCGGCGGAACCCAGGACGCGCCGGTGCTTACCGCGCAAACCGGTCAGCGCTATCCGATCATCCGCTCGCATCGCTCGCGTCTCGCCAGCATTTCTGCGCGGGCGCCGCAGCTCCTCGAAAAGCTCAACGAAACGGCCGACCACCTGAACGAGCTGCTCGACGAAAAGAATCGCGGCGCCGTCACCGACAGCCTCGACAATATCCGCGCGATCACCGCCGCCGTTGCCGAGCGCAAAAAGGATATCGCCGAGCTGACCACCAACGCCAATGCGGCGGTGATAACGTTGAACAGCCTGCTTCATGACGTCGATCAGAGTTATATGGATCCCGCCGGGCTGCGCGACTCCTTGACGGGCGGCATTGCCGATTTCGACCGGCTCGCCAAAAATCTCAACGAAACGAACCGTCAGCTTCAGCTGACCTTGCAGGACGTGCGGCCCGGCGTGCGCAATTTCGGCCAGCGGACGTTGAACGACGTCGCCGATCTCGTCAGCGAGTTCCGCCAGCTGATCTCCGGGCTGAGCCGCCTGGCGGCGGGGATCGAGCGCGACCCGAGCCGGGTGCTGTTCGGCGACCGCCGCGAAGGGTACCGCCCGCAATGACTGGTCCGTCCGGGCGTCCGCGCCGCTGGGGGGTCGCGCTGGTCGCGGTCCTCTGCGGGAGTTGCGGGATCTTGTCGGAGGCACCCAAGCGCCAGCTCTATCGGGTCACCCCGACAGTCAACTTCGCGGCGCCGCTGCCCCATGTCACGGCTCAGCTGCTGGTCGCCGTGCCGAACGCCCCGGCGGGGCTCGATACCGCGCGAATCGCGCTGAGCCGCTCGCCGGTGTCGCTCGATTATTTCGCCGATGCGGAGTGGACCGACCGCGTGCCGCTGTTGGTGCAAAACGCGATGATCGAGGGCTTCGAGAGGAGCGGTGCGGTGCCGGCGGTCGGCCGGGACGGCGCCGGGCTGCGCGCCGATTTCATCCTCGAAACCGACATCCGCGATTTTTCCGCGATCTACGATTCGCGCGCCGAACCGCCGCTCGTCTCGGTCGTCGTCAATGTGAAGCTGATCAAGATCCCGGAGCGCAAGATCGTCGGCCAGAGCTCGATCACCCGCCGGCAACGGGCGGCGGCCAATGCGGTTCCCGATGTTGTGCGCGCCTTCGATGCCGCGCTGGGCGGGGTCGTCGAGGAGGGGGTCAGGTGGGTCGTCACCAATCCCGCTTTGTCGGGGCGTCGTGGATCGGTATTCTGGCCACGTTTCGTTCACGCGGGGTTGAGGTGGGGGTCCGGTGAACTGGCGCGAGCGCGAGGCGGACGCGGCGGCCGTGCTGTGTGACTGCCGGCAGGTGCTGGCGGCGCGCGGCAGCACAATCCTCGATGAGGCGACCGAGGGGGCCGTCGATATCGCCGCGTGGCGCCGCTTTCCCGAGGGCGAGGTTTACGACCCGGCGAGCCATGCGCAATATTTCTATCACTGCCATTCGGCGCCGGCCGAAGGGAGCCCTGCCGGGCGTGACGAGCACGGCCATTTTCACCTGTTTCTGCGCGCCGAAGGGGTGCCGACCGGGATCACCCCGCTGCTGCTCCCTGAACTGGCGATCGCCAACGCCCCGCTGCCGCGGCAATCGGCGCCGCTGAAACGCGGCGGTCGTGATGAGGTCGTCCACCTAGTCGCGATCGCGATCGACGGGCGCGGCGAGCCGATTCGCCTGTTCACGACGAACCGCTGGGTCACCGGCGAGACCTGGTACCGCGCCGACGACGTGATCCGGATGCTCGACCGCTTTCAGGTGGAGGCCGCCGGGGTGTCGGCTGTCTTGAACCGCTGGCTCGGCGCGATGGTGCGGCTGTTCAAGCCGGAGATCACGGTATTGCTGCGCAACCGCGACAAGACCGTCACGGACTGGCGCTGGCGCCGGCGCACCAACGTGTTCGAAGACCCGCGGCTGGAGATTACCTCCAGTTTTGAGATCGATCTCGATGCCCGCCTTGGCGCGGTCGAGGGTCACCCCGCCGAGCCGGCTCCGATGACCGGCGCCCGGGGGCGGCTGCCGCTGCCGCCAATGGCCGAGGGCTGGGGGGTGTGAACCTCACTCGCCGCGCGGCGGCAGGTTTTTGCTCGCCAGGCATTCCTTCAGCTTGGCATCGCGCTTGGCTTGCGCCTCCGTCGTGAAATCGGGAAAAGCCTGCTGCGCCTCCTTGGCGCATTGATCCATCATCTTGAAATTCTTCAGCGTCTGGTTGCCGGGGTTGCTGGCTTGGGCGGTGGCCGAGGCGAGCAAGCCGAGCAGGGCGAAAGCGAAGGCGAGGCGGCGCATGCGGGTTCCTGCGGCGACGGCCGAGGCCTGCAAATATAGCCGGTTTTTCGTCCCGGCGGTGGTTGCGTCCTCGGCAAAACTGAGGCTCCATTACCGCCGCCGCGATGCGGGAGGAAGATGGCGATGCTGAAGATCTGGGGACGCGCGAGCTCGTCCAATGTGCAGAAGGTGCTGTGGTGCTGCGCCGAATTGGATCTGCCGTTCGAGCGGGTCGATCTCGGCGGGCCGTTCGGCGGCAATCGCGACCGCGAATATCTCGAGCTCAACCCGAACGGTCTGGTGCCCACGGTCAAGGACGGCGACCTGATCATGTGGGAGTCGAACACGATCTGCCGCTACCTGGCATCGACCCGCAACGGCGAGCGCCTCTATCCTCGCGACCCGGTGGCTCGCACTCATGTCGAGCGCTGGATGGACTGGCAGCTCGCGGTGATGGGACCGCCGATGGGCCAGCTGCTGTTCGGGCTCATTCGCACCAAGCCCGAAGCGCGCGACCCTGCCGCGATCGACGCGGCGCGGCGGCGGGCCTTGGCCGCCTGGACCATCGTCGACGACGAGCTCAAGAGCCAGCCCTATCTCGCCGGCGCCGAGCTGAGCCTCGCCGAGATCGTGCTCGGCACCCAGATCTATCGCTGGTTCGCCTTTCCGATCGAGCGCCCGGTGCTGGATAATCTGCGCAGCTGGTACAATCGGTTGCGCGAGCGCCCGGGCTTCAAGACCCATATCGAAACGGCGATCACGTAACGGTGACCGCCGGGATCCCGGTTGCTTTCTGATCGCCGTGCCATAATCTGAGGCGCCCGTTAACGCAACCGGGGAAGTCGCGGGCGGAAGGGGGAGTGATGCTGACATCGTTCAGGCTACTGGCGCTTGGTGCGGCACTCGCAATCGGGGCGGCCAATTCCATCGCTGTGTTGGCGGCGGACAAGGAACAGGTGATCAAGGATCGCGAGGCCCTGATGAAACGGCAGGGCAGCGACCTCGGAGCAGTCAGGGGCTACATCGAGGATAAAACCGATCTGGCCAAGGCCACTGCGGGCGCGACCGATCTAATCGAAACGATGCAGAAGATACCGGATGTGTTCCCGCCGGGAACGGGAGGACCGAACCCGGACGGCAAGTATGCCCCGAAGCCCGAGGTGTGGAGCGACTGGAAGGACTTTCTCGCACAGCGCGATATCGCGGCCGCCAAGGCTGACGCGCTGCTCGTGGCGGTCAAGAGCGGCGACAAGGCGAACATACAGACGGCCTTTGCCGATATGGGAAAGAATGGCTGCGGCGCTTGCCACGCAAAGTTCCGGGAAGAGATCAAGAAATAAGGGCGGCGCTCGCGGTCCTTGCGCTGTTGCTTGCCTTCTCGCGGGGCGCCGGCGCCGCGGATGCGGTGGCGCGCGGCGCCTACCTCGCCGGCGCGGCCGGCTGCGATCAGTGCCACAGCGACAGCGAGCATGGCGGTAAGCCCTATGCCGGCGCGCCGCCTTTCCCCACCCCATACGGCCAGATCGCGACGCCCAACCTGACGCCCGACCGGTCGACCGGGATCGGCGGCTGGAGCCTGGCAGATTTCACCCGGGCAGTGCGCTGGGGGGTGGCGCCCGACGATTCGCATTATGTGCCAAGCTTCCCCTACCCGTTCTACAACCGGCTGACCGACGGCGACCTTGCCGATCTGAAGGCGTTTCTCGACAGCCTGCCGCCGGTGTCGCGCCGCGATCTCGAAGGCGCCGGCTCGACCGCCTTGGTGGCGCGCGCCCGGGCGGCGCTCGCGGTCGCCCTGACGCCGTGGCGCGGCGCGTGGCAGCCGGACCCGGCTAAGGATCCGGTATGGAACCGCGGTGCCTATCTGGTCGCCTCGGTCGGCCGGTGCGGCGATTGCCATACCCCGCGCAACTGGCTCGGCGTACCCGACAACGAGCGCTTTCTCGCCGGCTCGCCGGCCGGGCCCGAGGGCAAGAAGGTGCCGAACATCACCCAGGACGCCAAGACCGGCATCGGCAATTGGAGCGAGGAGGACATCATCGGAGTGCTGACCGACGGGCACACGCCGGATTTCGATTTCGTCGCCGGCCCAATGGCCGAGATCGTCAAGAACACCGCCCGGCTCACCGAGGAGGACCGCCGGGCGATTGCGGTCTACCTCCGCTCCATCCCGTCTAAGCCGTTCGCAGCAAAACAATAATCGAAAAATTCTTTCGGCGCTGGACGCTCGGTCATGACCCCTTATGATGACGCTGGCCGGCGGGCGATCCTGTTGCCCGGAGGTTGGACCATCGGAGCGCAGGGAGCGGGTTTTGGCGCGCGCGCGATCGGATAACGGGCTGGCCCGTTTCGAGCGGATCGCTCTGGTGCTGTCGGGCGGTGCCGCGCTCGGCGCCTACCAGGCCGGGGCTTACGTCGCGCTGGAAAACCGCGGGGTCCGGCCGAACTGGATCGCCGGCACCGCGGTCGGCGCGATCAATGCCGCGATCATCGCCGGCAATCTGCCGCATGAGCGCTCGCTGCGGTTGCGCCAATTCTGGCATGAGCTGAGCCGGCGCATCTCGGCCGGCGCGAGCCATCGCGTCGGCCGGTCGCTGCGGGGCTTGTTCGGGAACTGCGTCGGCCGCTTGCGCCTCCCGGCGCGCGAAACCGCGCCGATCCCGGCCGGCGAGTTGCGCCAGCTGGTGCAAAGCATGGTCGATTTCGACCGGGTCAATTCCGGCGCGGTGCGTCTTGTCCTGGGCGCCGTCAACCTGGCGACCCGGGCCGAGGCCTATTTCGACAACGATCGCCACGTGCTCGGGCCCGATCATGTGCTGGCGAGCACCGCCTTACCCGGCTTGCCGCCGGTCGTCATCGACCATCAGCGCTATGGCGGCACCGCCGTCTCGGTGGCGGCGCTCGACGACGCCCGCCCGGCCGATACGCTGTGCTTCGTGATCGACGGCTACGACCCGGTTCCCGGCACGCGCGGTGGGGTCAGCCGCTCGGCGCGCGAGATCGCCGCGCTCAGGCACAACCACGATCTGCGCCGGATGATCGCGCTGTTGGGCGAGCGCGTGCCGCCGGCCCTGCGCGGCAACGCCGATATCCGCAAATGCCTGGCCGAGGCCAGCAACGCGACGATGACGATCCTGCACCTGGTGCATGAGGGCAATGCGGCGGAGTTGGCCGCCAAGATGGCCGATTTCTCGATGCCCGGCCTGACGCGGCGTTGGCAGGCCGGGGAGAGCGATGTAACGACGAGCCTTGCTCATCCGCTGTGGCTGGCGCCGCCGCCGCGCCGCCTCGGCGCCGTGGTGCACGAGTTGCGCGGCGGCGTCGCCGCTCCGCCGCGCTGAGTCGATTCGCCGGCCGCAAAATCGGTATCGAATGGGACCGCGGGCGTGAGGCCCGCCCACCGCGTCGCACCCGGCCCGCGCCTCGGCCATGCGTTTTATGTGATTGAACTCAAAAAAGTTTTGTCTAGGTATTCGGCCCGCCCGCATTCCGCGCGGCGGCTTTGGCCGATGAGGAGCCATGCTCTATTACGCCTATGAAGCCCAGCGCGACGCGATGGCCGGGATGCGGCTCCTTGCCGAGACCGCCCGCAGCCTGATCGATCAGCCCTGGCCGGTGGTCCGCGATCTGCCGCTGATGCGCGGCGCCGCCGCGGCGATGACGTTGTTGTCGCACACCGGGATCTCGCCGGGAGCGCCCGAGCAGCCGAAGCTGCTGATCGTGGCGCCGCTGTCGGGGCATTTCGCGACCTTGCTGCGCGGCACAGTCGCGACGGCATTGCCCGATCACGACGTCTATCTGACCGACTGGATCAATGCGCGCAACGTGCCGCTGCGGCACGGCCGGTTCGGGCTCGACGATTTCGTCGATCGGGTGATCGATTTCATCCATTTCATCGGCCCCGGCGCGCATGTCATGGCGGTGTGCCAGCCATCGGTGCCGGTATTGGCGGCGGTGTCGCTGATGGCGGCGGCGAAAGACCCCTGCCGGCCGGCCTCGATGGTGCTGATGGGCGGACCGATCGATCCGGCCGCCAACCCGACCGAGGTCAACCGGTTTGCCGACGGGCACAGCCTTTCCTGGTTCGAGAACACCGTCATCACCACCGTGCCGGCGTGCTATCCCGGCGCGTTCCGCCGCGTCTATCCCGGCTTTCTGCAGCTCGCCGGGTTTCTCGGCATGAACCTCGACCGCCACGTCTCGGCGCACTGGCGGATGTTCCAGCAGCTGGTCGAGGGCCATAGCGACAGCGCGGCGGCGACCCGCGCCTTTTACGACGAATACAGCACGGTGATGGACCTGCCGGCGGATTTCTACCTCGAGACCGTCGACCGCGTGTTCCAGCGCCAGGATTTGGCGCAGGGCCGCTTCGAGTGGCGCGGCGAGCCGGTCGACCCGGGCGCGATCGAGGACACCGCGCTGATGACCGTCGAGGGCGAGCGCGACGACGTCTGCGCGGTCGGCCAGACCGTGGCGGCGCACCGCCTGTGCCGCAACCTGGCGGCCGGGAAGCAAGCCCACCACTTGCAGCTCGGCGTCGGCCATTACGGCGTCTTCAACGGCCGCCGCTGGCAGAACGAGACCTATCCCAAGGTCTGCAACTTCATCCGCGCGAACGGCTAATAGTCGTTGCGGGGCGCGCCGCGACGACGCAATCTCGCCGAGAATTTGAGCGGGAGGCAGGCATGCCGTTGCGCAGCAAGGTCGTCATCACCTGCGCGGTGACCGGGTCGATCCACACCCCGACGATGAGCCCCTATCTGCCGTTGACCCCGGACGAGGTGGCGCGCGACGCGATCGCCGCGGCCGAGGCCGGCGCCGCGATCCTGCATCTGCATGCGCGTGACCCGAAGGACGGCCGGCCGACCCCCGACCCCGAAGTCTTCATGCAGTTCCTGCCGCGCATCAAGCAGGCGACCAACGCCGTCGTCAACATCACCACCGGCGGCGGCCACGGCATGACCTTGGAGGAGCGCCTCGCCGCGCCGCTGCGCGCCAAGCCCGAGATGTGCTCGTGCAACATGGGCTCGATGAATTTCGGGCTCTACCCGATGCTCGATCGCTACAAGGATTGGAAATACGAGTGGGAACGGCAGCACCTCGAGATGACGCGGGACTTCATCTTCCGCAATACCTTCAAGGACATCGAGCGGATCCTGAAGGATCTGGGTGAAGGCTGCGGCACCCGCTTCGAGTTCGAATGCTACGATGTCGGACACCTCTACAACCTGGCGCATTTCGTCGATCGGGGGCTGATCAAGCCGCCGCTCTTCGTGCAGACGATCTTCGGCATCTTGGGTGGGATCGGCGCCGACCCGGAAAACCTCGCGCATATGAAGCGCATCGCCGACAAATTGTTCGGCGATTCCTATGCCTGGTCGATCCTCGCGGCTGGGCGGCACCAGATGCCGCTCGTCACGATGGGCGCAATCATGGGCGGCAATGTCCGGGTCGGCCTCGAAGACTCGCTGTGGCTCGGCCGCGGCCAGCTGGCCCAAGGCAACGCCGACCAGGTCGGCCGGATCCGGACGATCCTGGAGAACCTGTCACTCGAAATCGCCACCCCCGACGAGGCCCGCAAGCTCCTCGCGCTGAAAGGCGGCGACGACGTGGCGTTCTAGGCGGCCCAGTCCGCTAGCGCGGCTGCTGTTTATGGGCTTCCATATAGGCGCGCAACACCGCGTTCATGCGGGTGTGAAAGCCCTTGCCGGTTGAGCGAAACCAGTCAAGCACGTCGCGATCGACGCGCAGCGTGACGTTCTCCTTCCCCGGCGGCAGCACCAATCGGGCCTTTGTCCAGTCGATATCGAGCGGCGCCGCATCCGGGTCTTCGGCTACCGCTTTCGCAATATCCTCGTCAGTCATCGCGTCGAGCCGGGCGTAATCCGTCTCGTCCTTCATGCGCCTCGCTTCCTCAAGCGTGACGCGCGTAATACGCTCTTTGCTCTCGGCCATTGGCCTTCCTCGCGCTGATGATGCGGCGGATCGACCCGCGCCAGGTATAAACCGCGTGGTAGACGCGGTTCTCGATCTCACCCAGACATATGACCCGCAACTCGCCATACTCGCGGCGCCGATCAGGCACCTCGAATACTTGATCGCCGAAGATCTGCACTGCGCGGCGAAAATCGACGCCGTGCTTGGCAAGATTACTTGCTCGCTTGTCCTCATCCCATTCGAATCCTGTGGGATAAGGTGGCGGCGCCCCTACAAATGTCAAGGCAACTTACGCCGCCTTGCGGAGGAAGCGGTCGACGCCGTCCGGGCCGGCGGCGCGTTCGAGCTCGTCTTGGCCGGCGAGGTAGTGCAGATGGGCAAGCGCCTCGCCGAGCGCAAAGGCAGTCTGGTGCTGGTCGAGCTGGCGGCGGAACATGATCGGCAGCAGCTCGGCGGCGCTGTGCGGGCGTTGGCAGGCGGCGATGACCTCGGCGCAGCGCTTGCGGTGGTGCGCTGCCAGCTCATCGATCCGGATATGGACACCGCGGAACGGCAAATTGTGCGACGGCAAGACGAGCGTGTCGGATGGCAGGGCGCGACGGAACTTGTCGAGCGAATCAAGGTAGCGGGCGAGCGGGTCGCCCGCGGGCTCGTGCGGCGGCACGCTGATATTGGGCGAGATCTTCGGCAGGATCTGGTCACCGGCGATTAAGACGCCGGTTTCGGCGCAATGGAGAGCGGCGAGCTCCGGCGCATGGCCTTCGCCGACGATGACCCGCCATTGCCTTCCGCCGATCTCGATGTCCGTCCCGTCGCCGATCCGGTGATAGCAGGGCGGCACCGACGGGACGCCGCGCCGATAGCCGGCATGGCGCACCGCAAAGACGTCGCTGCCCGCTTCGTCGAGGCCGGCGCGGCGGGCAAAGCTGCGGGCGGCGTGCGCATAATCGGCGGCGCCCTCGCCGGTCATCATGCGGGCATGCAGCCACTCTTTCTCGGTAATCCACAACGGCGCGGTCCAGCGCTCGGCGAGCCAGCCCGCAAGACCGATATGGTCGGGATGGTAATGGGTGACGATGATCCGCCGGACCGGGCGGCCGGCGAGGTGCCCGGCGAAGATCTGTTCCCATAATCCGGTGGTCTTGGCGCCGGCAAACCCGCAATCGACGATCGTCCAGCCCGGCCCGTCCTCGAGCAGCCACAGATTGATATGGTCGAGCGCGAAGGGCAGCGACATGCGCAGCCAGCCGACGCCGGGGGCGATCGGTATCACCTCGCCGGGCCCGGGCGGCGCCGCGGCCGGAAAATGCAGCATTTCAGCCATGCGTTTTCGCAAAGAGGGGGCGGGATCTCGAATTGACCCGTGAAGGTGGAGCATGCATGGATGGCCTGCAAGTCCCGCGCCCGAGGGGCTGCCTTGCGCGGCCGGCGGGCGTTTCCTTGTTCGAGGAGCATCAATGCGCGATTTCAGTGTCCCGGGCCGCTCCGCCGCGGTCGCCGCCAACGGCATGGTTGCGACTTCGGCACCGATGGCGACATTGGCGGGACTCGACGTGTTGCGGTCTGGCGGCAACGCAATGGACGCGGCGATCGCGGCGGTGGCGATGCAATCGGTCGTCGAACCGCAGAGCACCGGAATCGGCGGCGATTGCTTTGTGCTGTATTCGAAGAAGGGCGCGCCGCCGGTCGCGCTGAACGGTTCCGGTCGCGCTCCCGCCGCCGCGACGGTCGAGTGGTATGCCGAGCGGCAAATCCATCAGATCCACACGCAAACCGCGCACGCCGTCACGGTGCCCGGCGCGGTCGACGCGTGGTGCCTGCTCAATCGCGAGCACGGCACAAAGCCGCTCGGCGAATTGCTGGAACCGGCCGCCCGCGCCGCCGAGGACGGCTATCGCGTGACCCCACGGGTTGCCTGGGACTGGGACCGCAACCAGTGGAAATTGCAGGATCCGGTCACCGCGCGGGTGATGCTGCCCGGCGGCAAGCCGCCTGAGGTCGGCGACAGGATGCGCAACCCGGCCCTCGCCGCCACCTTGCGGCGGATCGGTCGCGAGGGGCGGGAGGCCTTCTATTCCGGCTCGGTCATGCACGACATCCTCGGGCGGCTCAAGGAGCTCGGCGGCTTGCACGAGGAGGAAGATTTCGCGGCGCAGCGCTCGGACTGGGTGGAGCCGATCCACGCTCCCTATCGCGGCTACGATGTGTACGAGTGTCCGCCCAATGGGCAGGGCCTGGCGGCGCTGATGATCCTGCGCCAGCTCGAGGGCTTCGTGCTCGGCGACGACTCGTTGAGCGAGGCCGATCGGCTACATCTGCTCGCCGAGGCGACCAAATCGGCCTATCGCGTACGCGACGATTTCATCGCCGACCCGACGCAGGCTTCGGTTGATGTCGAGGGTTTTCTGTCCGACGATTGGGCCGAGCGGGCGCGCCGCCTGATCCGGCTCGACCGCGCCTTGCCGGGTCCCGAGTGGCACGGCGGCACGGAGCACACGGATACGGTCTATCTCTGCGCCGTCGATCGCGACGGCAACGCGGTATCGTTCATCAACTCGCTGTTCTCGTCCTTCGGCACCGGCATCATGGCGCCGGAGAGCGGCGTCTTACTGCATAATCGCGGCACCAGCTTCCGCACGATCGCCGGCCATCCCAACGCGATAGCGCCGAGGAAGCGGCCGTTTCACACGATCATTCCGGCGATGCTGGTCAAGGACGGGCGCTCGGTGATGCCGTTCGGCGTCATGGGCGGCCAGTACCAGGCCGTCGGGCATGCGCATTTTGTGCACCGCATGCTCGACCGCGGCATGGACCCGCAACAGGCGGCCGATGCCCCGCGCGTGTTTGCGTTTCGCGGCAAGCTGCGGGTCGAGCCCGGCGTTCCCGAGCCGATCGTCGCGGATCTGGCGCGCCGCGGCCATGAAATCGACACCGCGAAAGTGCCGATCAGCGGCTGCCAGGCGATCTGGATCGATCGCGAGCGCGGCGTGCTGATCGGCGGCTCCGAGCCGCGCAAGGACGGGTTGGCGCTGGGCTACTGAGGAAGCGGTATTCTGGCGCGCCTCCTAAGCGCCGGATTTCGCTTTAGGCGGAGGTAATGATGGCCGCCCTGAGAGTTGTCCTGCTGTTCGTCGTGGCGCTGGCGCTGACGGGATGCCCCGGCCCGAATTACGCACCTTATGACAACATGACCAACAGCCCCGGATGAGCGGGGCGCAGACCCCAACCGGGAATAGCTTGCCCGGCGACAACATAGGTTGCAGACAGCGGATTGGCAGCTTTTGACCGGGCCGGGACATGATCGGCCTACGTGACCCCTCGCCGGTATCGCCGGGAGGCGGCACAATTTCGGGAGA
>WNFC01010593.1_pt1 | contig 17808 bp, 11 predicted proteins | sample 5400541 | NCBI WGS metagenome assembly WNFC01 (sample SAMN13153342, study PRJNA577476) | soil metagenome | isolation source: 120 cm saprolite under Douglas fir tree site 2 hole 2 replicate 1 | place: USA:California | collected 2015-04-18
AAACGATAGCGCCGGCGATGCCAAGCGCAACCAGGATGGCGCCGGGGTAGGCCAGATCGCCCTTCGGCGAAAGCAACAAGATCACGGTGGCCACGAACACGATCGCCGAAGCGCCGTTCGGCCAACCAGTCGCGGCCCAAAACAGCTCGATCGCTCCGATCGCCAAGCAAGCGCGTACCGCGTTGATGGTGGGAGGCAGCAGGTCGGGGACAACCGGCCAGAAGCGACGCCGGCCAGGATGAAGCGTGCCGCGAGCATCGACGAGCAAAGCAAGTCCGTCGAGCGCCTGCGATACGCCGTCCAGCACCCTGGCAGTCTCGTCGGCGAGCAAACGTAGGGACGGCGTGCGGGCCGGCAGAGCCAGCAGCGTCTGCATGCCCTTTTCGCACAGGCGGCGCTGCGCCACGGGATCATCGATCCAGCGCGCGGGCGATGCGGCGTCGAGTTCGGGCGGGAGCTGGCGCAGAGTGGTCTCCTGTTCCTGCCGATCATTCGCGTCGTGATGTCGGCTCTGATGCGCCGCAATCTCGCGCCAGCCGTCGAGCGCCTTGAACAAGCCGTTGACGGCGCTCTGCAAGGTCGGCGCGTGATAGCGCATTTGACTGGACTCTCCGAGAGCCTGATCGATCGCAGGGTCGAGCGCGATGACGCGGCGGATGAGTTCGCGCCGTTGTGTCCCCGTGGCCATTGCGTCGGGACCCGGCAGCGCGAGAGTACGGCTCAATCCGCCCGCGATGTCGGCCGCCACATCGACGAGCGCTGCCGCCAGCCGCCGCGGAGCACCGCCGAGATCGGTCCCGGCTTGGACGACCCCCGCGCACGCGATGCCGATACAGATTTCGGTGGTGCGCCAAACCGCCAACATGAATACCTCATCGCTCGGGCCTCCTGTGGCGCCGAGGACGTCGGCGGCGATGATGATCGCGGTGTAGCCGGCGAGCGACGCCGCGTACGAAGCGAAGTTGCGGAACAGGGTCGCGACGAAGACGCAGAGACTACCCCACAGTGCGAGGAAGCCGAGAAACGCGACACGATCCTGCGGAAAGCACGCGGTCAGCACCACGACCATTGTGGCGCCGATCACCGTGCCGACCATACGGAACCAGCCTTTGCGCAGCGAAGCCCCAAGCTGCGGCTGACACACCACGGCTGCGGAGGTACCGGCCCAAAATGGATTGTCGAGGTCGAGCCAAAACGCAACGAAAAGGGCGAGGCAGACGGAGGCCCACATCCTTAGTCCGAACAGCAGTGGCACGCGCGACCTGCTGAGCGTATCGGTCAAGGAATCGCCCAACCGAAGCAAGGCAGCGCTCGTTCGCATACAACCGTCCTTCCGAATGAACATGTCGATGAGCACTGCCTATGCCGATGCGAGCGTGTCGACGGGTTCCTCTACGGCACGCGCAATGCCTTATTGGCCGGAGCCGTTGCTCGTTGTCTTGCGGTCGAGTGATCGGCGGTCCCCGTCTCCCGAATGAAGAAACTCAAGAGAATCGCGAGCCCGATGCCGACGATCAGTGGCAGAAATCCTTCCTGGAACTCATGCAGCGAGAGTGGCGCGTCTGACGACGGCGTCATCAAGCGCGAGACGAACGGAGACAAGACGCCGGTCGTGAGGAACACAAGGAAATTCATCACCCCCGATGCCGTGCCCTTCACTTCCGCCGGATTCGCTTCCTTGATCATCGTGAACGGGATCATTGCAGCACCTGATCCGATGCCGAGCGCAAGCGGCACCAAGTATCGAGGAAGCGCTGCTTCGGGGAGATAGACGGCCGCGAGCCCCGCTGCGAGCATCACCACAGCGCCTGCGACCAGGACGGGTTTGCGCCGGCCGATCTTGTCGGAGACATAACCGAGCAAGGGGCAGCCGATAACCCAGCCGATCGGAACCATCGAGGCATCCGAAGCGGCTTGCGCCATCGAAACATGCTCGCCGACGTGAAGAAAGGACGTCGCCCAGACCATGGCGCCGATCGTGGTCGGGACAAACAGAAGACCGCCGATCGCCCCGGCCAGCCAGCTCTGTATGTTGCCGAGCACAACCTTGAAAGGACGCACCAGACTGCTCGGCGAAAGATCGCCATGGTTCGCGCCGTCGCCCTGTTCTCGCGGCATCACGGTCCACGTCGCGGCGGCCAGTATGAAGCCCATTCCCGCAAATAGGGTCCAGACGTGCTGCCAGCTCATCCCAATCGATCCCGAAGGATCGATCGCCATCTGGACCGGTTTGGAGCCGAAGGCGGCGCCGAGCATTCCAAGGCACTGCGCGAGCCCTGTGAACATGGCGTACATGCGCGCGGGAAGATTGCGCGCGGCGACATAGGACGATCCAATGAACGCGAAGACGGCGCCGATGCCCTGCAATATGAAGCCGATCATGCCAGCGATCTCGCTGCCCTGCGCGAAGACCAGGCAGCCCACGCCGACGAGAGCGACGGCGTAAGGCATTGTGCGCACGGCGCCATAACGATCCAAAAGAAGTCCCGCCGCGAGCGCGGTTACCGCATAGGCAACGTAGTAGGCCGAGATCATCGCGCCGATGTGGTTTCCGCCCCATGCGTCCGTCAGTTGACCTTGCATGACGCCGGGCGCGGACCGGGCCGCGTACTGATAGAGGTAGAACAGCGCACAGAGGAGCCATGCGACGAAGTACAACGGCTTCAGATCGTTGGGAGGAGCTTCACTCGAACTATCGGAGCTTGACATGGCCTCAATCTCTCTCGTTAAGGTTGTAAGCGGGCCGGAACTACGCCGCCGGCGCCGAGGGGGCTGTCGTGTGTCGTGTGCCGCTAGTGGAAGCTGTCGTCGTTGACCATCTCGAAGAGCTTGTGGTTGTCCCGATAGTCGACATGAACGCCGATGAGCACCGGACCCTGGTGATAATCCAGCGCCCGTTTCAGGACAGGCGTAATCTCTTCGGGAGACCTGATCATCAGGCCTGTGGCGCCGAATGCTTCCGCATACTTGACCACATCCACCGGACCGAAATCGACGCCGGAGGTCCGGCCATACTTCGCCTTCTCCTGCACGCCGACCATGTCGTAGGAACCGTCGATCCAAACCATGTGGACGATGTTCTGCTTCAACCTGACGGCCGTCTCCAATTCCGCGGCTGAGAACAGGAAGCCGCCGTCGCCGGAGATGGACAGCACTTTTTCGGCGGGACGAACGATGGACGCGGCAATTGCCCACGGCAGGGCAACACCCAAGGTCTGCTGACCGTTGGTGATAAGGATCTGCCTCGGGTTGTAGCTGTAGAGGTGGCGTGCGAGCCAAAGGTGGAAGGATCCCATATCGAGGGAAAGGGTGACATCCGTATTGAGGAACGGCTGCAGCTCATGCACCAACCGCATGGGATGAATTGGCGTGCCTGCGAGTTCCGCCGCCGCCCTTGCCAATTCCTCGCGATGGCTCATGATCTGCCGAAGGAGCTTGTCCGACAGAGCTGAGCGATGGCTGCGCTTCACCAGGGACGTCAACTGATCGAGCGTCGCCGCGATATTTCCCTGGAGCTCGACGCAGGGTCGATAGCAATTATCCAGATCGGCCGGGAGAACATCCACATGGATCAGCTTGCGAGGGTTGGTCCTGTTCCATTCGGACGGCGGATATTCGATAGGATCATAGCCGATCGTGATGACCAGATCGGCGGAATCCAGCAGTTCATCCGCCGGCTGGTTGGCAAGTTGGCCGACGCGTCCGCCGAAATTTTCGAAGAGATGTGCGCTTAGCGCACCTGCCGACTGGAAGGTGCCAACGACCGGCAAGTTGTTGCGGCCGATGAACTCCTGAACGGCATCCGCGTTGGTGGGCTTGCTGGCTAGAAGCCCCAGCAGGACGACAGGGTTTTCAGCAACGTTGATCAGGCGGGCCGCTTCCGCGATCGCCGCGCTGTCCGCCGGGCCGAGGCCGGAATGCTTGGGCGGCGCCAACACGTCATGCGCGCACGGCGCCGCCATGATGTCTTTCGGTAAGTTCACGTATGCCGCGCCGGGCCGACCGGATTCGGCCGCGCGGAACGCGTTCGCGAGTGCCTCCCCGACCGCGTCCGGAGAACCGACGGAGACACTGTACTTGGTCACCGGCCGAAGGACAGACACACCGTCCAGGCCTTGATGGACCGGCTTCAACGACTCGGAAGTAGGGGCGGCTCCGCCAAGCGCCACGATCGGATCGCCTTCGGAGTTGGCCGTCGCCAGGCCCGTCACAAGATTTGAGACGCCTGGGCCGCTGGTGGCGATGGCGACCCCTGCCTTGCCCGTCATGCGGCCAATTCCGCCTGCGATGAACGCCGCGTTCTGTTCGTGGCGGCACACGACGGTCTTGATCTTGGAATCGACGAGCGCGTCGAATACTGCGTCGATCTTGGCGCCTGGGATTCCGAAGACGTGAGAGACGCCTTGGGCTTCAAGCGTCCGCACCACCAGCTCCGCGCCTGTTTGCCGCGGGCCGCTGTTGTCCGTTATCAGTTTCACGTCCGACGTTGTCGGCGATTTCTTCTTTACTGGAATGTTCATCATCGTCTCCTGAGGTTGAGGTTGGCTTGTTTATGGCGAGTGTGACTACGACTGGTCAGATTGCCGGCGGCTCCTTGGTACATGCGCTGAAAGCGCTAAAGAAGCAGGGAGACCGCAACGCCCCAGCGCTACCTTTCCGAAGCCTCTTTGTGCGTGCAGGACTCGCGCGTAGCCGTAGGCGCTGCTGATTTCCCGGGTGAACGGTTCGCGCAAGCAATCGCCGCCGAGGCCAGATGCCGTCGATTTGCACTGTGCCATCGTGTCGAACCTGCATGACAGCATGTTGGAAGTAACCTGCCGGTAACAGTGGTCATAGGCGCTCGCCGGAGTCGAAGCGGGGATGACAGCGAACGTCAGTGCCCCGAAAGCGGCACCCGATTTTGAAAACCGTTTCACGAGTTTTTCGTCTCTCTAATAGTTGCTGACCGACCGGACCAGATTGGTTCGGCCGCCTAGTGTGCCTGTTCGGCATAAGCCAGTTCTTCGGGCGAGTTCTTGCTGAGATCGGCCTTGAGAAAACTCTCGGTTTCCGGCAGCGCGAGGTGGTAGTCGGCCAGCGGCTCCATTCTCAGCCGCAACTTCGAGGCTGAACAGTCGAGGAGATGTCCGCCGTGCCGGCGATCCTCGGAGATGAAATGAAGATGATATCCCGGAATGCTGAACGCGCTGGAGAAGCCGGGAGACCACAAGCCAACGAGCGTCCCTTCGATGTTCTCGAAGTGAAATTCGCTTTGAGATTTGGCGGCCTCTACGAGGCGTGCACCTTCTTGCGGTGGACTGACCGCTCGGGCGCGAACGGCCGAGAAGTGGCCATCAAGACGAACCGCGTAGAAGATGTTCGCAGAATTGCGCAAGCCATCGCACTGAGCCGTCAGCTCGGCGAGCGTCGCCAAGGGCCCGATTTCGACGTCGATCTGCGGAGCAAATCGGGTTACGACTGCGAAGGGGGCCCCGGCATCATCAGGCGCTTCCGACACATGGCCGGTGCCTCGAACCTGATAGACGCGCCCTTCGACGATGACCATCTCGCCGTCAAGATCGGCGAAGGTACCGAGACCAAAATCGCCGTGGTCGAGAATGGTTTTTACGCTGACGGCGCGAGAGTAAACGCCGGCCACCAGCGCGCCGGATGTAGAGACTTGAAATAGGGTGTGCACCTTCGTTCCGAGGTGTCCGGCGAGGGCCGCGGTGATGTAGGCGGATTCGTCGCTACCGACGCGCGCGACTTCTTCGTCGAGCGCGGTCTTGAGGGACCTCGGAATGTCTATGGTCACGGTTGGCATTTGGTACCTCGTGCTTTCAAAGCGAGTCCGACTCTCCACGCACTCGTCGACCCGACGCGACCGTGCTTGCGCGCGTCACCTGAGCCGACACCTTAAGAAGACTACGCGCACAGTGCGTGTTCAAAGCTCGACTGTGACTATGCCGGGAATGCAGGTAGTCATCTTTCGTGAAACGATCATCGCTGTGACGATTCTTGCGCCACGTCCGAAAGCGTCGCGGAACGTTCGAGAACCCTGCAGCATCGAACAAAGCGATGAAAAATATCGGTTCAAGCGCGGCAAAATTCTAACCGCTATCCTGAACTTCCACTCAGCATTGAATTTGGCGGGCCGCCAGTCACCTTGATGTGCCGTTCAGAGCCGCCGAAGGCGTCAAAGGCACGATTGGGTCACACCCTGTCTAAGCAAGGAAATTGAGCGCGCGAACTTAAGTCCGTCGGAAACTCTGCTCGCTTGCTATCCCTTGACCGCCCGGCGCCATGCGCGTGGACTCACGCCGACAATTCGGGTGAAGTGATGACTAAAATGGCTCTGATCGCAGAAGCCGCACTCCGCAGCGATGTCTGTGAGCGACAGCCGGTCATTGCGCAGCCTTTCCTTCGATAGGACGATGCGCTGCTCAATTAGCCAGCCATGCGGCGCAACCCCCACCGTGCGGCGGAAGGTGCGCGAGAAATGAGCCACTGACAGACCGCACTCCCGCGCCACCTGCTTTAGCGGCACACCCTGAAGGTTGGCACGAAGCAATTCTTTTGCCCGTCGCTCCTGCCAGGGCGCGAGCACACCTCGCATCAGCCGCGACTCCGGCCGCATGCCTCCGTAGGTCTGAGCGATATGCACCCCAAACGCCATGAGGACGTGGTCTACAAAGAGCGGATTGGCTTGATCGGGATGGCTGAGGGCGGGGATCAGCAAGTTCCCCAGTCTGGAAATCACGACGTCGTTGACGCCCGCTCCGGGCCTATAGCCCAGGTCGCGAATTCGCGGCGCGTTGGCATCGTCGGCAATCGCGTCCAGCGCCGCACGGGGGAGATAGAACGCCAGGGTGTGATAGGGCTTGTCGAGGAGTCTTCTGGGTTCTCGTTTCAGATCCGAAAAAATGAGTTCGCCGGCCCGCAAATCGCACACCGGAGCTTGTCGGCCTTCCTCCCAATATTTGCAACTTGGACGATCGCGGAGTTGCAAACCGATGATAAAAGCATCTTCCTTCCGCAGCGAGCCGCTCATTTCCGGAAGTGGATTGTCACATCGAACCTCCGTGACGGCAATGTCAGCTTTACGCAATGCGCGGCTAACGATCGCGGGTGCATTCTCGACCTGAAATCGCTCGCCTAGTCGTTTTCCAAAGGCATCGGTCATGGCTATTCGCCTCCGCTGAGGTGTCGGTGTAAGTTTTCTCCCCCTGTACAAGAACGCGGGTAACAACTCGCAGAATGGAGCAGATTGTTACCGCCGCGATAAAATCGGATAAGTTCGGTGTTTGGCCTGGTCTTCTAGCTGCGAGCTTTCATTTCCCAATCAGGTCGCGGTCAGGATGGCTTTCGGCTCGAGGAATGCTTCGAGTCCGTAGACACCATTCTCACGGCCGATCCCGGACTGCTTGACGCCTCCGAAGGGGGCAAGCGGTTCGTGAGTCAGCGTATTCACCTGCACTCTGCCAGCGTCTATTTGCGCGGCGACGCGCAGCGCCCGCTGCATGTCGGCGGAGAACACGTAACCCTGGAGACCATAGGTCGTATCGTTCGCGATCGAGATCGCCTCCTCCTCATTGTCGTATGGCAGGATCGATAGAACTGGTCCAAAAATCTCTTCTTGAGCGATCTGCATGTCGTTGCGAACATCGGTGAAGACCGTGGGACGGACAAACCAGCCGCACCGCAGGTGGTCGGGACGGCCCTCGCCTCCGGCAAGGAGACGGGCGCCTGCCGCGACGCCGGTGCGGATGTAGCGCTGTACGCGCTCCCATTGTTTCTGGCTGACCATCGGCCCGATGACCGCGTCCGGATCGTCGGGAGGACCGACCCTCGTGGCCTCCACCGTGCGCCGGATCAATTCTTCCGCCGCCGGCTGAATGCTGCGCGGCACCAGGATGCGCGTACCAGCGAGACACGCCTGGCCGCTGTTGATGAAGCCGGCCGCGACTGCCATGGGAATGGCCTTCTCGAGATTGGCGTCGTCGAGAACGATCGTCGGCGACTTGCCCCCCAACTCCAGGGTAACGCGCTTGCAGGTCTCGGCGCCAGCGCGCAGGATCTGCTTTCCGACAGCGGTCGAGCCGGTGAATGAGATCTTGGCGACGTCCGGATGTGAAGCAAGTACGGCGCCAACCGTTTCGCCGCGACCCGTAAGGATGTTGACGACGCCGGGCGGCAGTCCTGCCGCAAGGAGAGCGTCGACGACGACATCGGTCTGGAAGGCGCTCATCTCGCTGGGCTTCACGACCGAAGCGCACCCCGCGGCTAGCGCGTACGCGACTTTCGAGCAGATGAAGCCCGCGTTGCTGTTCCAGGGCGTGATGAGGCCGGCCACCCCGATCGGTCTCATCACGACGTCCGCGGTGCCGGCTTTCCGTTCAAATTCGTAGGATTCGAGAATCTTGATGGCATCGGCGAGCGACTGCATCGCGTGGCGGGCGGCGGCCTCGGCGCGCTTTTCGGGAGCGCCATACTCCAGCATCGAGGCCAGCATGATCGCCTTCTGTCGGCGTTCGATTTCCGCATGCAATTGCCTGAGCATATCGATACGTTCGGCCTTCGACGTACGAGAAAGCGGGGCCTGAGCCGTCTTTGCGGCAGCGATAGCCGCCCGAGCGTCTTCCTCATCCGCCAACCGCACCTGGCCTATGACTTCCTCCTCAGACGGGTTGAACAGATGGAAGAGTTCCGTGCCGTGGGGCACCACTAGTTTTCCGCCGACGTAGACTCGATCGATCTTGCGCATTTCGGATTCCTTTCGTCCGACACATAGCGCTCCCGGATTGACCGCATAACCGATCCATTTCAGGATGACGTGGTGCAGGAAATCGAACAATGAAACCCGGGTTGGCCGAACTCACTGCGGTGCTGGCTGTCGCGCGGCAGCGCAATTTCCGCGCGGCGGCCGACGAACTCGGGATGTCTCGTTCCGCGCTGAGCCATGCGGTCTCCGCCCTCGAGCGGCGGATCGGCGTGCGGCTATTTAACCGGACCACGCGTAGCGTCTCGCTCACGGAAGCCGGCGAACAGTTCGTCGCCAGCGTTTCGCCGGCTCTCAAGCAAATCGAAGATGCGGTCATGGCCGCGAGTAGCCGCCAAGCTACGCCGTCAGGCGCGCTGCGGATCAACGCTTCCGTCGCAGCCGCGCTTCAGATGTGGCCCATCTTCGAGGAATATGTTCGGCGGTATCCCGCAGTTACCCTCGATCTCGCAACCGGCGGACGCTTCGTCGACGTCGTGGACGAGGGATTTGACGCCGGCGTCAGGCTTGCGGAAAACGTGCCCAAGGACATGATTGCGATACCCATCGGCCCGCGGCAGAGCTTCGCGGTCGTCGGGTCGGCAGCATATTTTCGGAAGTACCCCAAACCGAAGTCTCCGGCCGACCTGAAGGATCATCGTTGCATTCGGAGGCGCCTCCCCAGCGGGTCCATTTTCAGATGGGGGTTCGAAAGGCGAGGCGAGCGATTTCTCCTCGACGTTGACGGGGTCCTGACATTGGACGAACCAGCCCTGGTGCAAAAGGCGGCGTTGGCCGGCTTGGGCCTTGCGTATCTAAACCTGTTGCAAGTGCATCCAGACATTAAAAGGAACCGTCTAGTTCGTGTTCTCGATGAGTGGACAGAGCCTTTCGACGGCATATGCCTCTACTATCCGGGACGACGGCACGTTCCGGCGCCGCTGCGCGCCCTCGTCGACCTGATCAAAGAGATCAGGAGCGTTTAGTTGCGCCAGAAGTAGCCGGAATCACGCATTAGGCACTTTCGGGCGACATCTCACTGCCAGAGGGAAACTCATGCGACCGGCACATGCATGACTGTCTAATCAGTCGCCAACGCTCCGCAACTGGCGTTCGATGAGGATTGGTCCATCCTTCACCAAGATCGGCAAAGCCGTTCTCTATCCGCTGGAAGAGCTCGATCGCTGGGATCGCAGAAACCTAGTCGTTTGCCGACCTTCACGATCGCTCTCTTTGGAGGAAGCGGCGGAGTGACACGTGACTGCGCTGAGCGGGTTGATCTAGCCGAGTGGATATCGATTCGGAAACCGTGCTACAACGTGATCGTGGAGTCTCGTGAAGGCAACTACATGACACTTCGGGGCTATCACGATCTGTAACGAGGAACTAACCCCAATTACATACCCCTTCCGAACTTAAGAAATCACTAGTAGCTTGCTTCTAAAAGAGATTCTTCCTTCAAGTGTGTTGATGCACAACCATCCCTCCGGCGACCCGACGCCGCATCTCCGTGCACGACCACATCATCGTCGGCAAGAACGGGCACGCGAGTTTGAAGGGGATGCGGTTGATTTGAAAGCCGGAAAGCCGACGCGCTGCTCGCTCCCAGCTAAAATATCGAAAACAACCCCATGCAAAGTAGCCCGGGGCGCTGTCATGGATGCCTTACCCACAAAAACATTTTGACACGTCGGGCAAATCAGGGGCACTAATCCATTATCGCGCAATCTCAAAGACCGCCCATGGCGCGGGACGGGATCACGGCCAATTGCGCGGCATCGGCTGCGCAGGAACCGGAAATGGCTGCCCCGAAGCTCCGAACAGATTGCTACGAGAGCCATGCCGAACGTCAGCAACACGCCGTAAAGATAGGCTATTTACGGTTGCTGCTTGTTCAGCTCGTACATCATCCCGTACATATCTGAAACGCTGTAGCTATCGGCTATCTTTCCATCCCTGATATGGAAGAACGATATCTGCGCTCGTCGAATCTTTTTGCCTGTAGGGGGGATGCCCAGGAATTCTCCGGTATGAACGCCGGTCATTGCAAACCTCACGGCGACGGTATCACCTTCCGCGATGATTTCCTCCAACTCGAAGCGAGCGTCCTGCAAGACCGCATGCCGGTTCCTGAGGTCTGCGACATGCTCAGTGAAGCTTGATACACCCTTCAATCCCGGCGTGACGTTTCGCTTGTAGTCGTCATGAAAACATCCGTCCAAAGCCGAAAGATCACCGGAGCTGAATCCAACCATGCACTTCAAGACGAGAGCCTTCATCTCGGCTGGCGACATCTGCTTTTCGCTTGAACCCGACATCGATCTCTCCAACTTGTCTTTATCATTCTGTAATATTCCGTTCAGTTGCCGGGCGCGACCGCCAGCACTACCGCCGCCGCCTCCGCTTCCGGGACCACATCGTGATCGTAGAGGTGCTTGCGAAACGCGGCATGTGCGGTGATCTCGGCGTCCCTAACCCCGAGGTCGGAATAGGCCGAGTCGTATCGCAGCCCGTTCTCGCGCGCGCCACGCTGGATCTCCGCCACGCGTTCGCGTCGCAAGCGCTGGTAAGCGAGCAAGGCAGCGGGAGCCGTTCGCCGGTCCGCGCGCGCCAGGATGGTCGCGAGCGCCATACCATCCTCGATCGATTGATTGGCGCCTTGCCCAAGGTGCGGAAGCATTGGATGCGCGGCATCGCCGAGCAGGCTCAGCCTTCCCTTGGTCCAGATCGGAAGTGGTTCGCGATCGTACAGCGCCCATCGGAAGGTCGATTGAACTTCCTTCAGCAAATGCTGGATGCGCGGGTCCCAGCCTGCGAACTCGCCTCGAAGAGCATCGGGCTCGCCGGATGCCGACCAGGATTCTTTCATCTCCTCGTCCGCCGGCACAAACCCGACATAGCTGATGAGCTTTCCGGCGCGTACAGGAAGAGCAATGAAATGCTTTCCCTTGCCGAGCCACATTTGCCAGCGGTCGGTCGGCCAATGCGGCGCGTGCTCGTGCGGCACCAGGCCCCGATATGCAACGGACCCTGAGAAGACCGGCCGAGACCGAGGGCACACATGAGGACGAAGCCCGGAGTGGATGCCGTCGGCTGCGATCACGACGTCGGCTTCGATGAAGGCGCCGCCGGCGAACGAGACCCGAGCGACGTCCCCCTTCTGTTCAAAGCCGATGCAACGCCCAGCATGTATCGTGCCATTGGGCAGCGCATCGGCTAACATCGCAACGAGGTCGGCGCGGTGCATCCCGAACGTCGCATTCCAGCCCGAGGAGTCCGTCACCTGAACGGAGGCAATCGGCGTCCCGTCATGTCGGAAGTAGCGGGAATCCACGCCAACCCGCGCACCCCATCTCAACACGGCCGGCGCCAACCCCACCCTTTGCAAGTGGCGCACGCTGTTGGGAGTGAGGAACAGGCCGGCCCCGACCTCACCGAGGGTTGCAGCCTGCTCGTATAACGACACTCGAAGACCGTGTGCGATCAGCGCGTTCGCGGCGAACAAGCCGCCGATCCCGCCTCCGACAATCGCGACATGAAGCGGCGTCTGCATGATCCCCAATCTCCGCACCAGACGACCTGAAGAAAATCGTTTCGTCGGCGCTTCTGCAGTCAGCTCGGCTTCATACCCGCGAACTTGACCACCTTGGCCCACTTCTCGGTTTCCTCGGCGATGAGCTTGCCGAACTCCCCGGGCGACAGCGCAAGGACGGCGCCGCCAAAGTTGGCGAGGCGCGCCTTGATACCGGGGTCGGCAAGACCAGCATTGATCTCCTTGTTGAGCTTATCGACGAGATCGGTCGGAGTGTTCCTTGGCGCGCCAACGCCGAACCAGGCGCTCGACTCGTAACCCGGCAGGAACTCACCGACAGTCGGCGTGTCCGGCAATGTCGGGGAGCGCGTCGCTGTGGTAACGGCCAATGCACGCAGCGTGCCGGACCTGATGTATTCGATCGTCCCTGTCGTCGGGAGGAACGTTACATGCACCTGCCCTCCAATGAGGTCGGTCAGCGCCGGGGCACCGCCACGATAGGGCACGTGGAGCAGGTCGACGCCTGCCATCATCTTGAAAAGCTCGCCGGATACGTGGCTCGCGGTGCCGTTACCGGCCGACGCCATATTGACCTTGCCGGCGTTCGTCTTGGCGTAAGCGATAAAGTCCGGAATCGTCTTGGCCGGAAACAATGGATTTACCAGCATCACGAAGGGCTCGCGATCAATGCCGGCGACCGGCGCAATATCGCGCATGACATTGAAATTCGGCATGTCGTAGAGCGATGCATTGATCGCGTGAGCGTTCGTTACCAGGAGAAGAGTGTAGCCATCAGCGGCCGCATGCACCACAGCGTCGGCGGCGATATTGCCGCCAGCGCCCACCCGATTCTCGATGACGAAGGGCTGGCCAAGCCGTTCCGAGAGCCATTGTGCAATGAGGCGCGCAAGTATATCGGCCGCGCCGCCGGCAGCCAAGCCGACGATCGTACGCACTGGGCGGATCGGATAGGCCTGCGCCCAAGCGAAGCGCGGCACGGCAGCGACCGCGGCAAGCTGCAGGAATGCGCGACGGGGAAGTTTCATGGCGCGCCTTTGACGGATGTCGAAAACGACCACCGCGGGAGCCCGATTGCGGCTTTGCGAAGCTGATGAACATCTCCTTAGCATTCACCAGATGAAACTAAAAATAGACAATAGTTTCTTTAGAAGATACTTTTAGTTGGCAATGGACACGAGATTCCTTGAAACCTTCCTGATGGCGGTCGATCACGGTTCGATTGCCGAAACTGCACGCCGGCTCAATTTGACGGCGGCGGCGGTCGCAAAGCGAATCCGCGCTCTTGAAAGTGAGATCGGTGCCGTTCTGGTCACTCGTTCGGGCCGGACGATCAGGCCAACAGAAGCAGGAGCCGCGATCGTCGAGCGCGCGAGGCGCTTCCTGATCGAGGCGCGCGATTTCAAGGCCATCGCCGCAACGGATCGACCGTCGGGACAATTGCGCATAGGCGCATTTCCGTCGGCTTTATCAGGACTGTTGCCGGACATTCTGGCCTTGATGAAGGAGAAGTATCCGCAGATCGATATCCAGATCGCGAGCGGCGTCTCGTCAGAACTATATCGCAAGGTGCTCGACGGTGATGATCTCGACGCAGCAATCATCGGTCAGCCGCCATTTGTGATCCCAAAGAGCTGCAATTGGCGTTTGCTGCGAGAAGAGCCACTAATTCTACTGACGAGAGCGCCAGCGGCATCTCGAAAACCGCGCGTGATCTTGTCATCGGAACCGTTCATTCGATTGGACCGCAACGTTTGGCCAGGACGCCTCGTGGACGGCTATCTCCGCAAAACGGGGATTCGGCCACGCGAGCTGTTCGAGATCGATGGGGGTGCGGTGATCGCCATCATGGTGGATCGAGGACTCGGCGTGTCGATCCTGCCGGATCTGGCGCCGCCGTGGCCGGAAGGTTTATCACTCGTTAAACTGCCGTTGCCCGATGCCGCTCCCTTTGCCCGGCGCATCGGCGTTGTCTGGGCGAGGGCTTCGCTTCGCCTTCGTTTGGTGGAGGCATTCCTGGAGCAGGCAGAAGTGGTGCGAGCGCGGGGACCCGTACGGAAGCCTGTTAATTCGGGAGCGAGGGTGCGGTGATGATCATGCGAAGTGCTGCAGGTTTCCGACGCGCCGGGAGAAACGCTTGTTGACGCCCGCTTGCCGACATTGCGTCAGTGATCTGCCGTGCCATAAGGTCTCCCAACTGGATGCAGCGTGATGCGGCGGGATAATCACGAACGAGCACTTCGTACCGCTCCCAATCGCGGCCCCACTGATGGCCTCCAAAGTCAAGAGTCCCGTGAAATCAGGGTGTTCGATGGCATGGTGGTCTCATGCACAAACATCCCACTCGCCGCCCATCTGCACGCACAATCATGGTTCATCATTCCCAAGCAGTGATTGAACGTGATTCTTATAGCCTCGGATGCTTTCCAGCAGACCTGCCAACAGGATTTGCGTGCCAACGAAAGGGCTCGCCTATCCACGCCCGTACTGGCGATTGGTCGAAGGCCTATTCCGCGACTGCAGAGTGACCACTGCTCTCCGAAGGCATGTGTCAAGATATTTCGTACAGAGAAGGAGTTCGAAAAGGGTTAGAAATTCAAGGACTTGCGAGACCGGTGTCCATCACTTCAGACTCGCAAGAAATCCGCGTAAGCACTGCGTAAGCAGCAGATGCACCCGTAGCTCAGCTGGATAGAGCGCTACCCTCCGAAGGTAGAGGCCACACGTTCGAATCGTGTCGGGTGCGCCAGCAACATTGATGCGCGATCTCGATTGTCTGCCCGACAATCAAAAGCAAAGCTCATCACAGACTTACCAAGAAGACGCTGACAACGCAGGCGCACGAGGGGCGGCCTAGATCGCCGTCGATGCGCTTTGCGCGCCAGGATGAGATCGGCGGTCGAAGGCATCAACCGTGCAACGTAATCCGATTGATAGGTTCAAATCGGGGACCCGCAACACCCGCTTCTTGCGTTTGCTCGAGCGAAAAATCTCGAGGCTCGTGGCGTGGTAGGTTCGAATATCCACAGTGTCCGAAGCGGTGAAGAGTTGCTAACCTCTTGATTTTTCTTATCGTGTCCAGCGTTTCTGTCACGTTCTCTTCACCGTCACTTCAACCAATTCGAGCGGTGCCCCAATGCTACCGCGTTCGCTTTATCCCGAAATCCACGGTCCTATTGGTAAAGGCCAATTTCTGAGAGCGAGGTTTCGACAGCGCCGTCCTTTTTCCGCGACGTTCCTCCACCAGGGAAGCTGTCCGCCACACGCTTCGTGGCTTTCTCGATTAAACGGTTGGCGTCCACGGGTATCAGATCCGGCGAAGTGATGGCTGTCAGCCGAAAAGCCGTCAACGCATCCTTTGCCATCTTGAGGTCGTTCGATCGGATCGCGGATTGCAGCGCGGCATATCGCTCCTTCAAATCCGGCATTTCGCCAAAGTCTGCTTTCTGAAGGGTACGACGAATAGAGAATACGCAGTACGCGCGATCGAGAGGCTCACCCTTCAGAAGCAACTTACGGTCGTTTGGATCTATGGAAAGATTTTTTGGGTCGAGTTCACCTTTTGGCGCCGCGACAATAGCGAAGGCGCACGCCCTTGTGAGCTGCAGTGTACCGTCGATGGCGACTTCCAGGGCCGTATCTTCAGTCTGGCCCGCAATCAGATCCATTCCTTTGGAGATTAGCGGAAGGAAGGGTTTGGCTTGACCAATAAAGCTGATGCCAGCCGCGTTTGATATTTCTGACAGAAAATCCACTATTGGTGTTAAGAGATTTCCAGACTTTACAGCAAAGAGTCCAAGTTCAACGTTCAGGTTGCCACCTCGCCAACCGTCATCCGCTCAGTCTACCACGGTGATAGCGGCAGCAGCGAATAGCTCCGGTGACCAGAACCGGGCTTGCGACGTTGGGCTCATCAACACTCATGACACCGAACTTTCAAAACGGATTCATACGCATCGAAACACCGGGTGGCTCACGTGTGATCGAGATTTGCTCAGTGCACCGCAGTCACGGGCCGGAAGAGATCGATGTGAGCGGCCACGAATTCCTGCACCGTCATCGGCGGCTTGCCGGTCACGCGACCGATGATGTCGTCTGTCCCGGCAAAAATGCCGTCCTGATAGTCTTGCGCCACCGCGCACAGGTGCTGAATCAGGAAGGGAGGCATCACGCCGGCGCTCTCGAGACGCTGGCGGTAGGCGTCGATCGAAATCGGCTCATATCCGACCGGTCGCCCGATCACTTGACCGACCGCTTCGGCGATGCTGGCTTGATTCATCTCAATGGGCCCGAACAGCGGATAGACCTTGCCCTTGTGAGGCGCAGGATCGGCCAGGATCGCCGCGATGAAACGCGCCTGGTCTTCGGCAGCAATTGGGGCGTGCCGTCCGTTGCCAAGCGGTTGGCTGATCACGCTGCGTTCCAATATGCGCTTGCGGTTGTGAGGATAGGTGAGCCACTGAGCGAAAAACGTCGGGCGTATGTGGACTGTCGGAACTCCTGACCAATCAAACACGCGCTCGGCGATCCAATGATCGCGTGCCGCATGGCTTTTGGAGTCTTCGCGCGCCGAGATCTGGGACATGTTCACGACACCATTGAGCCCTGCTTCCTTGGATGCCTGGGCGAAATAGGCGGTGGCATCAATCAATCCCGGACGGATCGGATAGACGAAATACGCGGCATCAACGCCTCGGGTCGCATGACGCACCGCCTCGAAATCCAAGAGGTCGCCGACAATGACCTCAGCGCCGCGGGCTCTGAGTTTCTCCGACCTCTCATCGACCTTATGCACGAGGGCGCGGATCTCAAAGCCCTGGCTGATCAGGAGGTCCGTCGCGTAGCGGCCGGTCTCTCCCGTCGCGCCGGTAACAAGAATGCATCGGCTCATTGCCCTCTCCTCATGCTTTTGATGGGTCGTAAATATCCGCCGCCCACAGGGTCATCGGCTCGACCGACGAGCAGATGCGACGACTGATGCGACCAGCGATCGGACGAGGTCGGCTGCGAAGCCTTTCCCTCGAGGCGCGGTATCCACACAAAACCGCGACGATCGCCGCGAACGCATCCAGTTCGACGAATTCGTTGGTTCCGGCGAATATTCCGTTGGTATGGTCGATGGCGACCTCCCGCAGATGCTGCACCAGGAACTCGCTGCCCGGCCTGCCCGTAATCCGATCGGCCTCCGGATAGAGCGACCCCGCGTCATTACGCGGCGGCCTTCCCGCCGAGGCGCCGGCCACTACCTCCGCCCACTTCTCGATCGGCATGGACTGGTAGGTGATTTCGCGGCCGAGCACTCCGCCAACGAGTTTGGCAATCTCATCGTGCGTCAGCTCGACGGGGCCATAGAGCGGATAAATCTTGCCGCGGTGCGGTTCTGGATTTTCGAGGATGCCGACAATGACGCGGCCCTGATCCTCGCCCGCAATGGGCGCATGCCGCCCTGTCGTGAACGGCGCGTACATGACGCCCTGCCGGATCATCGGGGCCAAATAGAGCAGCCATTCAGCAAAATAGG
>WNFC01012601.1_pt1 | contig 17804 bp, 18 predicted proteins | sample 5400541 | NCBI WGS metagenome assembly WNFC01 (sample SAMN13153342, study PRJNA577476) | soil metagenome | isolation source: 120 cm saprolite under Douglas fir tree site 2 hole 2 replicate 1 | place: USA:California | collected 2015-04-18
ACCGGTGCAGAGCGCCGGCGGCACGCGCGAGGATGTCGCGAAGAAGCTCGGGCTCAAGGAGGAGGACGTCACCGTCAACGTGACGCTGCTCGGCGGCGGCTTCGGGCGCAAGTCGAAATGCGACTACGCGCAGGAGGCGGCCTTGCTGTCGCGCGAGATCGGCGCGCCGGTCAAGGTCGTGTGGACGCGCGAGGACGACATCCAGAGCGGCTTCTTCCACACCGTCTCGGTCGAACGCATAGAGGCGGGGTTCGACGCCGGCAAGAAGGTCGTCGCCTGGCGCCATCGCAGCGTGGCGCCGACCATCCTCTCGACCTTCGCGCCCGATCCCAAGCACGAGGCGGCGTTCGAGCTCGGCATGGGCGTGGTCGACACGCCTTTCGCCATTCCAAATCTGCGCTGCGAGAACGGCGAGGCGGCGGCGCATGTGCGGATCGGCTGGTTCCGCTCGGTGTCGAATATTCCGCACTGCTTCGCCATCCAGTCCTTCGCCGCCGAGCTCGCCCATGAGATGGAACGCGATCCCAAGGATTTCCTGCTCGAGCTGATCGGCCCGCCGCGCATCGTCGATCCCCGGAAATCCGATCAGGTGACGGATTTCTGGAACTACGGCGATCCGTTCGAGACCTATCCGATCGATACGGCGCGGCTGCGCCGTGTCGTCGAGCTCGCTGCCGAGAAGGTCGAATGGGGCCGCAAGCTGCCACCGCGGCACGGTCTCGGCATCGCCGTGCACCGCAGCTTCCTCAGCTATATCGCGACCGCTATCGAGGCGGCGGTCGACGAGAAGGGCAATCTCGCGGTGCCGCGCGTCGAGACGGCGATCGATTGCGGCTTCGCCGCCAATCCCGAGCGCATCCGCTCGCAGATCGAAGGGGCGGCGATCATGGGGCTGAGCCTCGCGCGCTATGGCGAGGTCAGCTTCAAGAACGGCCGCGCCGAGCAGAGCAACTTCGACGACTATCAGGTCGTGCGCATCGGCGAGGCGCCGGGCGTCACCAACACGCATATCGTGCCGAACGGCATCGAGGTGCCGTCGAGCGGCGTCGGCGAGCCCGGCGTGCCGCCCTTCGCGCCGGCGTTGTGCAACGCCATCTTCGCCGCCACCGGCAAGCGCATCCGGCGCCTGCCGATCGCTGACCAGCTCTCGGCCTGAGGCGCCTAGAGAGCAGGACAACCGGCCCGCCTGGCGCGCACGAACAATATGCCTGCGGCGAGACGGGCCGCGATAGGGAGGCTGAGATGGTCGTCTCGTCCGACGATGGCCGCGATGTGCCGTGCCGTCCGAACAGCAGGGCGGCGCATGTCTGCCGGCGAACGCTCTGCGCCGCATTCGTCGGCGGCGTCGGCCTGTCGCTTCTTCCGCCGGCCGTGGCGCAAGACGAGAAGCCGGGGAGCGAGGAGCGACCGCAGCCTAGCGATCTCTTCGTCTTCGCCGAGGGCGATCGCGAGGGCGAGACGATCGCGCCGGGCGACGTGCCGGAGGGCGGGCCGCAAATCCCGGCTTGGCCGATGGACCCGAAGACACGGGTCGTGCGCGACGGCTCCCGGCTGAACCAGGTGCTGCTGCTGCGTCTTGATCCGAACAAACTCGATGACGACACGCGATCGCGTTCGGCGGACGGCATCGTCGCCTACTCCGCCATCTGCTCTCATGCCGGGTGCCCGGTCACAGGCTGGGTGGAAGCGGACGGCATCCAGGTCTTGAAGTGCTTCTGTCACAACTCGGAATTCGATCCGCGTCAAGGCGCGCGGGTCACGTTCGGGCCCGCGCCGCGACATCTGGCCGCGCTTCCGGTCAACATCGTCGATGGCGTGCTCGTCGCGGCGGGCAAGTTCATTGGTAGCGTTGTGCCGCAGCAACAGGGCTGATGCCGCCGTGCTGCCGGAGCGGCCGGCGGGAGGCGCCATCTTGACACGGGAGGAAGCAATGCGATTGCAAGCATGGGTATGGAGCGGATTGGCCGTGATGGCCGCCTCGCTGCCCGCAACGGCGGGCGCCGGCGACTGGTGCCGGCGTGGACCTTCGCGACCGGCGTCAATGAAGGTCACGAGGCGCCGCCGATCGTCAATAACGGCGTCATGTTCATCGCGACGCCGCAGGCTCAGGTCATTGCCCTCGATGCGAAGAGCGGCGAGGAGATCTGGCGCTACAAGCGTCAACTTCCCGAAGACCTGTTCCAGCTTCACCCGACCAGCCGAGGCGTCGGCCTGTGGCAGGACAAGCTCTTCCTTGCCAGCACCGACGATCATCTCGTGGCGCTCGACGCCAAGACCGGCAAGGTCGCCTGGGACCAGAAGGTCCAGGACTACAAGAAGGGCCAGTACATGACGCTGATGCCGCTCGTCGTGGCTACGTCGTCGCCTACGACGCCAATGACGGGAAGGAGCTGTGGCGCACCTTCACCATTCCAGGCCCTGGCGAGGCCGGTCACGATACCTGGCGCGGCGACGACTGGCAGAGCGGCGGCGGGTCGGCCTGGATGACCGGCAATTACGACGCCCAGCTCAATCTCGTCTATTGGGGCATCGGCAACGCCGCCCCCTGGCCGGGTGACCTTCATCCCGGCGACAACCTCTATACCACCTCGGTCCTCGCCCTCGATCCCGACTCCGGCAAGATCAAGAGCTATTACCAGTACCATCCAAACGATGCTTGGGATTGGGACGAGGTCGAAGCCCCGATGCTGATCGATTTGCAGAAAGGCGACCAGACGATCAAGAGTCTGGTGCACCCAGGGCGCGACGCCATCTTCTGGGTGCTTGAGCGCAGCCCGGAGAAGATCAAGTTCGTCGCGGGTTGGCCCTTCGTCTACACCAATGTCTGGAAATCGGTCGATCCGGAAACCGGTCGTCTGACCGTCGATCCCGAGCACAAGCCGGTGCTCGGCAAGCGGATCGAATTCTGTCCGTCGCTGTGGGGTGGCAAGGATTGGCCGTCGGCGGCCTACAGCGCCAAAACGAAGCTTGTCTACGTCCCGGCGCAAGACGGATTCTGCGGCGGGTTCACCGGCATCAAGGAGCCCCTCGTCCCTGGCAAGCTGTGGCTCGGCACCAATCCCGACGACATCGGGCTGACTGTGCGGCCCGGTGCGGATCATCACGGCGAGCTGCAGGCCTGGGACCCCGCCACCGGCAAGAAAGTGTGGCAGCACAACTTCCGCTGGCAGCTCTTCGCCTCGGTGCTCGCCACGGGCGGCGATCTCGTCTTCGTCGGCGGTACGAACGACCGGATGTTCCGCGCCTTCGACGCCCGGAGCGGCGACCAGCTATGGGAGCAGAAAACCAGCTCCGGCATTACCGGGGCGCCGGTCGCCTATGAGGTCGATGGGACGCAATACATTGCCGTGCAATCCGGCTGGGGCGTCGACGCGCAGCGGATCCAGGACGCCCTCACCAAGGGTAATGTGGGCCTCAGCAACAATGTCCCGCAAGGCGGCACTGTCTGGGTCTTCGCGGTCAAGTAAGCGGCGTGACGACAGGCAAGGCGGGCTTTTTCGGCCCGCCTTGCGCTTGCTGCGAAGGGGTGAGCGCATCGCAGGTCGCGGGCGGCGCGCCGGGCGCAAGCCCCGCGACCTCGAGCGTCAGCTTTTTCCGGAATGCGTCGGCGAAGGCGTCATAGCCGTCGGCGACGATCAGGAAGGCGCCGGGACCGCCAATGACGTTGTCGCGATACCAGGTGTCGACATCGGGCTCGGCGCCCGAGGTTATGGGCAGGCCGTTTATGATCGTGCCGCGCGCGACGGCTTCGTCGCGGCTGGCCGCGGTTGCCATGTCGCCGCTATTTTGTCGCCCGTCACCCGATACGTCGATGACCTGTCGAATTGCGGGAAGCGGCTTCGAGGCAAAGAGCCGGTCGGCGGCGGCGATGCCGCCATTGGGGTCGGTTCTGACGTGCAGCCATGAGCGCGCCGCGTGACGCAGGCGATCGGTGACCGCCAGGAGGTCCTCGCGGCCGCGAATGATCGTCCACGGCACGACGACGCTCTGCTCCTCCGCCCATTCGACGACGGCGATCTCGATCGTCTGATTGCCGCCGCCGGAGAGAACCGCGGCGAAATCATCGCTCTCGAGCGCGGCGGCGATGCCCTCGCGCTGCAGCTTGAAGCGGCGATCATCGACGGAGCCGGAGACATCGACGGCGAGGACCAACGCAACATCCGCTTCCGCGGTCTCGGCTTGTGCGCCGCGCAGCGCTCCTGCCAGGGCGACGACCAGGGTCGCCGCGAGCCAGAGAGGCCTCATCGGAAAGACCTCACTCGTCCGCTTCGGAAGCGCCGTATAGGCAGGTTACCTGGATTGGCTGATAGCCGGCGTCATCGATCGTTCCGGCCAGGGTGTGCTGCAGCTTCGCGGCTCGCTCGCTGCACTCCTCATGAGTGCGGGGCGTGGGATGCTGCACGATTGACTTGCACTGTCCGAAATGGGGCAGGCAGGCAACAAGGATCAACGCAACGGTATTCATTGGAATTCCTCAACTCCTTGCTCACGGCATCATCCTTTCCTCCCATGCTCTTCTCGGTGGTTGACGAAAAACTACACTCGTTATGGTTAACGCGAGGTGAACGGCGCCGGTCCTGGCGTTCATCCCTGCCGCTCATATGGAACCCGAGATGGCGAGCGGCCTCTCGCTAGACAAGCTTCCCCCGCCCCCTCTAGGCTGATTCGTCGCGGCTTGATGCGCGACGGGACGAGGGGCATGAGCGACCATATAGCCATGATGTCGGCGACGGAGCTACGCCGGCACTACCGGACCAAATCGCTCTCGCCGGTCGAGGCGACGCGCGCCGTGCTGAACCGCATCGAGCAGCGCGACGGCGCGCTCAACGCCTTCCGCTTCGTCGCCGCCGAGGAGGCGCTCGCCGCCGCCCGGGAATCCGAGGCGCGCTGGCTCAAGGGCACGCCGCAAGGCCTGCTCGACGGCATCCCGACGACGATCAAGGACCAGTGGCTGAGCAAGGGCTGGTCGACCTTGCGGGGCTCGCTCGTCGCCGACCCGGCGGGACCGTGGAACGAGGATTCGCCGGCCGTCGCCCGCATGCGCGAGCACGGCGCCGTCTTCCTCGGCAAGACCAACATGCCGGAATTCGGCTGGAAGGGCGTCACCGACAGCCCGCTCACCGGCATCAGCCGCAATCCGTGGAATCCAGCCAAGACCTGCGGCGGCTCGAGCGGCGGCGCGGCGATCGCCGCGGCGAGCGGCATGGGCATGATCAATCTCGGCTCCGACGGCGCCGGCTCGATCCGTATGCCGGCGGGGTTCTGCGGCGTCTACGGGCTCAAATCGACTTTCGGCCGCGTCCCGGCCTATCCCTACGGCAATCTGCCCGGGTTCTCGCATAGCGGACCGCTGGTGCGCAGCGTCGCCGACGCGGCGCTGATGCTGACCGTCATCGCCGAGCCCGATCCGCGCGACTGGCTCGCTTTGCCTGCCCAGCGGCGCGACTGGCGCATCGGCCTCGAGGACGGGGTGCGCGGTCTGCGCATCGCCTATAGCCGCACGCTCGGCTATGCCTGGGTCGATGACGAGATCGCCGGCCTCGTCGACGCGGCGGCCGCGGTCTTCGCCGAGCTCGGCGCCGAGGTCGAGGCGGTCGATCCCGGCTTCGCCAATCCGCGCGAAGCCTTCGAGGTGTTCTACAGCGCGAACATGACCGCGACCGTCGACGCCGTCGCGCCGGACAAGCGCGCGCTGATGGATCCCGGCTATCTGCGCATGGCGGAAGAGGGTCGCCGCCATTCCGCCGCCGACCTCCTGCGCGCCTGGGGCGCGCGCGACGCGCTCGGCCGCCACATGAACGAGTTCCACCAGCACTGGGATCTGCTGCTGACGCCGCAGCTGCCGCTCGCCGCCTTCGATGCCGGCATCGAATATCCCGAAGGACGCGGCATGAGCTCGTGGTTCGACTGGAGCCCCTTCACCTATCCCTTCAACTTCACCCAGCAGCCGGCGGCGAGCGTGCCCTGCGGCTTCACCCGGGACGGGCTGCCGGCTTCGCTGCAGATCGTCGGCGCGCGCTATGCCGAGGATGTCGTGCTGCGCGCCAGCCGCGCCTACGAATCGGTTCACCCCTTCAAGATGCCGGCCTGACGCCGGGGAAAGGTACAGCGATGAAGACGGTGCGGGCGACGAGCTTCCTGACGGCGAGCGCCGAGGATTGGGAAACCGCCGTCGAGATCGGCAACCGCCACTATGTCGCGACGGCCGGCGACGCTGTTCTGAAGCTGCTGCGGAGCCAGAAGGACGATCCCAAGCAGGGCTGGCCGGTCAACAACTACCATTCGTCGTCTGCGCCTTGCTCCACGATATCGGCCAGGAGCTCGATCCGTTCAGCCACGACAAGATCGCGGCGCAGATCCTCAAGCCCTTCGTCAGCGATATCAATCACTGGGTGATCGAGAACCACCAGGTCTTCCAGCTGCGTTTCCGCGTCAACTCGCAATTCGACGTCGATGCCTGCGAGAAATATCGCGGCCATCCCGGTTTCGAGAAGGCGCTCTATTTCTGCGAGCACTACGATCAGAACTGCTTCGACCCCGAATACGATCACCTGCCGATCGAGGATTTCGAGCCGCTGGTCCGCCGCATGTTCTCGCGGGTGATGGAAGAGCGCCTGAGCGGCTCTGCCTATCAGCGCCAATTCGATCGCTAGCGGCGATGGCTGCCATCGCTCGGGAAAGCCTGCGCGGCAAGGTGCAGACGGTCGGCGGCCTCATCGAGCCCGCGGCGCTGGCGGCGACGCTGATGCACGAGCACGTGCTGTGCGACATCACGCCGCCTGCGCTCGCCGCGCTCAACGATCCCGGTCCCGAGATCACGCTGGAGAACGTCTACGCGATCAATTACGGCAGGGTCAAACACGCGACGAAATACCGGCTCGATCTGCTCGAGACCGCCGTCCACGAGGTCGAGAAGATGGTGGCTGCCGGCGGAAGCTCGATCGTCGAGCTGACCTGCGGTGGCTTGAAGCCCGATCCCGCGGGGCTCGCCGCGGTGGCGGCGCGGACCGGCGCCAACATCGTCATGGGCTGCGGCTATTACGTCGAAGAGTATCAGGATCCGCGCAACGCCGAGCGCAGCGTCGACGATTTCGCCGGCGAGATGATCGGCCAGCTGCGCGAGGGCGCCTGGGGCACCGATATCCGCGCCGGCATCATCGGCGAGATCGGTTGTCAGGCGCCCTGGACGGCACTCGAAAGACGCGTCATGCGCGGCGCCCTGATCGCCCAGCAGGAGACCGGCGCCGCACTCAACGTCCATCCCGGCCGCGATCCCGATCAGCCGCAGGAGGTCGCCGACTTCGTCGCCGCCAATGGCGGCGACCCTTCCCGCACCATCATCAGCCATATCGACCGCACGATCTTCGACGCGGACCGCCTGCTGCGCCTCGCCGATAGCGGCGTCGTCATCGAGTTCGATCTCTTCGGCCAGGAGCATACCTATTACGGCCTCTCCGACATCGACATGCCGAATGACGGCATCAGGCTCAAATGGCTGCGCACGCTGATCACGCATGGCCATCTCGAGCGCATCGTCATCTCGCACGATATCTGCTATCGCACGCGGCTGACCAAATTCGGCGGCCACGGCTACGGCCATATCTTCGAGAATGTCGTGCCGATGATGCGCCGGCGCGGTTTTAGCGCCGACGAGATCGATACGATCCTGGTCAGGACGCCGCGCCGCCTGCTGACCTTCGTCTGAGCTCAGAGGCTGCTGAGCGCGAGCCCGCCGGCGATCACCGCGGCGGAGAGGATGCGCCGCCAGGTCAGCCGCTCGCGCAGGAACATCACCCCGATCAGGGCGGCGAAGACGACGCTGGTCTCGCGCAGCGCCGAGACGATCGCCATGGCGCCGAAATTCATCGCGTAGACGACGAGCCCATAGGCCAGCGCCGCGGCGATGCCGCCGCCCAGGCTGGTTTTCCATTCGTCGCGCAGGAAGCGCGCGAGCTCGCCCCAGCGCAGATAGCAGGCGATCAGCGCGATGCCGAATCCGTCGAAGAGATAGAGCCAGGCGATAAAGCCGAACGGATGTCCCGAGAGGCGGACGCCGATGCCGTCGACCAGCGTGTAGGCGGCGATGAAGACGCTGGTGCCGAGGGCGAAACCGAGCGGGCGATGATCCGCCGCCCAGCTTATGCCGCGCTCGAAGGCGAGGGCGGAGATGCCGAGCGAGGCGAGCACGACGCCGATCAAGGCCGGCGCGGCGAGGAATTCCTGCGCGAACAGGGCCGAGCCGCCGGTCACCAGCAGCGGCGCCATCCCGCGGGCGAGCGGATAGACATGGCTGAGATCGCCGACTCGATAGGCCTGCAAGAGGAAGAGGTAGTAGCCGCCATGCAGCAGGAGGGACATGGCGATGAACGGCCAGCTGGCGGGGTCGGGCGCATCGACGAAGGGAACGAAGGCGCCGCCCAGGATCTGGCAGATGACGGTGATCGCGGCGAGCAGGAGCAGCCGATCGCCGCTGCGTTTGACGACGGCGTTCCAGGTCGCATGAAGCAACGCCGCGCCGAGCGTCAAGGCGATGGCAATTCCGCTCAAATCGGCACTCCTGGTTGCTTCCGTGAGGCGCCGGATCGAGGCGCGTTCGCACCACCATCGGAGTCTTTCCCCTCGGAATCAAATTTATATCTCTACGTATCAATGGTAAGAAAACTTATATCGAGCGGGACATTGAAGCGTTATCGTTCCAAGTTGAATCCCGGGTTCGTCGTCCCCGCGAAAGCGGGGACCCAGCGGTGGCGACGCGCCGTTGGCCCTGGGCCCCTGCCTTCGCAGGGGCGACGAAGACAAGTTTCACGCTGAATAGATCCTGCTCTAGAGGGATGGCGATGCGGTATAGCCAGTGGCGCGCTTTCGACGCGGTGGCCCGCGAGCTGAGCTTTTCGCGGGCGGCGGCTCGGCTCGGCATCACCCAACCGGCGGTCACGCTCCAGGTGCGGGCGCTGGAGAGCGCTTGCGCGATGACGCTGTTCCGCCGTCACGGCGCACAGATCGCGCTGACCGATGCCGGCCGGACTCTGCTCGGCCTGACAAGGCGGATGTTCGCGGTCGAGGACGAGATCCGCGAGTTTCTCACCGCCTCCAAGGCGCTCGAGCGCGGCTCGGCGCGGCTGGTCTCCGACGGGCCGCACCCCGCCTTGGCCTTCGTCGCGGCGTTCCGCCGGCGCTATCCCGGGATCACGCTCAGCGTCGCCTTCGGCAATTCCGAGGTCGCCTGGGCGGCGCTCGTCGCCGACAAGGCGGATGCCGCGGTGATCGCCGAGCCGCCGCCGGACGAGCGGGTCCGCAGCGTCCTCATCGGGCAGCAGCGCCTGGTCGCCTTGCTGCCGCCGACCCACCGCCTGGCGCGCCGGCGCAGCCTGCGGCTCGGCGATCTGCAGGACGAGCAGCTTCTCCTCCGCGAGGAGGGATCGACGACGCGGCGCATCCTCGAGCGCGCCTTGGAGGCGGCGGGAATCCGCTTCCGCGCGACGCTCGAGCTCGGCAGCCGCGAAGCGGTGCGCGAGGGCGTGGCGATGGGGCTCGGGATCAGCTTCGTCTTCGAGCAGGAGGGCGGCGGCGATCCGCGCGCGGTGACCGTCAAGCTGGCCGATGTCGAGGCGAGCAACCGCGACATGCTGGTCTTTCAGCGCAGCGACGCCGAACGCGCCGTGGTGCGGGCGATGATCGCCGTCGCGGCAGAGATGCCGAAGAGCGTGCAGCTGCCGGGCGGCGACAAGGGGGGACGAACACGATCCATCACAAACGGGTGACGCGACCGCACCGGCGGAATAATCGGGTGTACGCTTCGGTCATGCCTCCCAGGAGGACAGATCGATGATCAACCAGCTTATCGCCGTCGCCGCCCTCGGCGCCGTCACCCTCATGCCGTCCCTCCCCACCGAATCGGCGACGCTCCGCCCCGTCGCCTGCGAGACGGAGCACGACCTCTTCGACCTGCTCAACGCCGCCGATCGCCGCGATCTCAAGGAGCAGGCACGTCTCACCGCCGGCGCCTGCCGGCCGCTCGCCGGCGTGCATTACGATGTCGTCGACGCGGAGAACGGCGTCCTGACGCTCCGCCTGTTTCCGCGCGACGGCGACTGGACCTCCTCGCGCCTCGGCTTCACGATCGACGAGATGGTGCCGGCGAACTGATGCGTGATTGTCCCAAGTTGAAGCCTTGTTTCGTCGTCCCCGCGAAAGCGGGGACCCAGGGTGAGCGACGTGACGTTGGCCCTGGGCCCCCGCTTTCGCGGGGGCGACGAGCAAAGCTTGTCTCGATGATCATGCTGTAACCCGAAAGCCGCAGCTCCGGCGATAGCAAGTCGCTACTCGACGCCCTTCAGCGTCAGCTCGCCGGCGCGGTGACAGCTTGCCCAATGGCCGGGCGCGATTTCGGCAAGCTCCGGCGTCTCGACACGGCAGCGCTCCACCGCATAGCGGCAGCGCGGATGGAAATAGCAGCCCGAAGGCGGATGCGCCGCGTCCGCGACCTCGCCCTGCAGGATGATGCGCTGCGAGCGCAGCCGCGGATCGGCCTTCGGCACGGCGGACAGCAGCGCCTCGGTATAGGGGTGGCGCGGGCGCGAATAGAGATCCTCGGTCGCCGCCACCTCGACCATCTTGCCGACATACATGACGGCGACGCGGTCGCTGACATGCTTCACCACGCTGAGATCGTGCGCGATGAAGAGGTAGGAGAGGCCGAGCCGGTCCTGCAGCTCGAGCAGAAGATTGACGATCTGCGCCTGCACCGAGACGTCGAGGGCGGAGACCGGCTCGTCGGCGACGATCAGGCTGGGATTGAGCGCCAGCGCCCGGGCGATGCCGATGCGCTGGCGCTGGCCGCCGCTGCAGGCATGCGGGAAGCGGTTCATATAGGCGGCGGGAAGATGGACGAGGCCGAGCAGCTCCTCGACGCGCGCGCGCCGCTCGGCCTTGTCGGTCATGCCGTTGACGAGCAGCGGCTCGCCGATGATGTCGCCGATCATCATGCGCGGGTTCAAGGACGAGAACGGGTCCTGGAAGATCATCTGCATGTGGCGACGGAACGGCTTTAGCGCGCGCTTCGGCACCTGCGCGATATCGACGGCCCGTCCACTATTGGGGCCATTGCCGTCGATGCGAAAGCGGATCGCCCCTGCGCTCGGCTGCAGCGCGCGCACGATGCAGCGCGACACCGTCGTCTTGCCGCAGCCGCTCTCGCCGACCAGCGACAGCGTCTCGCCCTTCTTGATGTGAAAGCTGACGCCGTCGACGGCACGCACCTGGCCGACGATCCGCCGCAACAGCCCCTTGCGGATGGGAAAGAACTTCCGCAAGCCCTCGACTTCGAGAATGCTCATGCGCCAGTGGGTTTCATGGGGTTTTCTCGTAAAGAAAGCAGCTGACCTCGCGCCGCTCGCCCGCCGGCCGCATCTCGGGCGTCGCCGTGTCGCATCGCCCGGGTATGAAATCGCCGCAGCGCGGGTGGAAGGGGCAGCCGACGGGGCGATCGTAAGGATGCGGGATCGAGCCGCTGATCGTCGCCAGCTTGTCGCGCGGCCGGGCGAGGATGCTCGGGATCGAGCGCAGCAGGGCCTTGGTATAGGGATGCTTCGGCGCGTGGAAGATCTCGTCGACGGAGCCGCGCTCGACGGCGCGGCCGAGATACATGACGACGACGTCGTCGGCCATCTCGGCGATGACGCCCATGTCGTGGGTGATCAGGATGATGGCGAGACCGCGCTCCTTCTGCAGGCCGCGCAGGAGATCGAGGATCTGCGCTTGCGTCGTGACGTCGAGCGCGGTGGTCGGCTCGTCGGCGATGAGGATGCGCGGCTCGGCCGCCAGCGCCATCGCGATCATCACGCGCTGGCGCAAGCCCCCGGAGAGCTGGAAGGGATATTCGTCGACGCGGCGCTCCGGACGCGGGATGCCGACCATGGCGAGAAGCTCGATGGCGCGGATGCGCGCCGCCTTCTTGTCGAGCCCTTTGTGCAGGCCGATCACCTCGCCGATCTGATTGCCGACCGTGTAGTAGGCGCTGAGCGACGTCATCGGCTCCTGGAAGACGAGGGCGATCTCGGCGCCGCGGATCGCCCGCATCTCGTGTCCCTTGGGATCGAGAAGGGCAAGATCGACAATGCTGCCGGCGCCGTTGCGCTGCAAGAGGATGCTGCCGGCCTCGATGCGGCCCGGCCGCTCGACGATCTGCAGGATCGAGCGCGCGCTGACGCTCTTGCCGCAGCCGCTCTCGCCGACGATGCCGAGGGTGCGGCCGGGATAGAGATCGAAGCTGGCGCCGTCGACCGCACGCACCACCCCCTCGTCCTGGAGGTAGTAGGTCTTCAGCCCTTGGACGGAAAGAACAGGCGTCTCAGCCATAGGGATCGGCCGCGTCGCGCAGCCCGTCGCCGAGGAAGTTGAAGGCGAGGATGATGATGATGACCGGGATCGCGGCGATCAGCAGCCAGGGCGCGATCCCCAGCGTCTGGATGTTCTGCGCATCCTGCAGGAGGACGCCCCACGAGATCGCCGGCGGCCTGAGCCCGAGGCCGAGGAAGCTGAGCGAGGTCTCGCTGATGATCATGGCGGGCAGAGCGAGGCTGGTCGCGGCGATGACGTGGCTGAGGAACGACGGCAGCATGTGGCGGAAGATGATGCGCAGCCGGCTCGCCCCGGCAAGCTCGGCGGCGATGACGAAATCCTCGTTGCGCAGCGACATGAACTGGCCGCGCACGACGCGGGCGAGGTCGGTCCAGCCGATGAACGAGATGATGACTGTTATGGCGAAATAGACCTGCGCCGTCGACCAGGTATTGGGCAGCGCCGCGGCGAGGCCCATCCAGAGCGGGATCGTCGGGATCGAGCGGATGATCTCGATGAGGCGCTGGATCAGCGTGTCGACGGCGCCGCCATAGAGGCCGGAGAGGCCGCCGAGCAGCACGCCGAGGAACAGGCTGACGCTGACCCCGGCGAGGCCGATCGACAGCGAGATGCGCGTCGCCACCGCGAGGCGCGACCACAGATCGCGGCCGAGGAGATCGGTGCCGAGGAGATAGAGCCCGTCCTCCGCCTTGCCGTTGGCGACGCCGAAGAGATGTACCGTCGTCGGGAAGAGGCCGAAGAGATTGTAGGGATAGCCCTCGGCGAAGAAGCGCAGATAGAGCTTGCTGTCGGGGTCGACGGTATAGACGATCTTGAAGGTCTTGAGATCGCGCTTGCCCTTGAGCCCGTGCACCCAGGGGTGCAGCGAGCCGTCCTCGTCGAAGAGATGGATGGCCTGCGGCGGAATGTAGCTGCGCCGGGAATCGGTCGCCTGCGGATCGGTATAGGCGATGGTGTCGGCGAAGATCGCGGCGATATAGAACAGGATGACGATGATGCCGCTCCACACCGCGACGCGGTGCTTGCGGAAGCGCCACCAGGTGAGCTGGAACTGCGTCGCGAAGGCGATGCGCTCCTCGGCCGAGGGCGCGGCGGACGAGGCGCGCCACGGCGCCAGCCAGGCGAGGACGGCGTTCAACCTTCCACCTGGAAGCGGATGCGCGGATCGACCCACATCAGGATGAGATCGGAGATGAAGGTGCCGATGACCGTCATGACGCCGAGCATGAGGACGATGGTGCCGGCGAGGAACATGTCCTGCGCGACCAGCGAGGTGAGCAGCAGCGGCCCGACCGTCGGCAGGCTGAGCACGAGCGCGACGATGATGCCGCCCGAGACGATCTGGGGAAAGAGATAGGCGGCGCTGCTGGCGAAGGGATTGAGCGCCGCCCGCACCGGGTATTTCATGATGACGCGCGTCTCCGACAGGCCCTTGGCGCGTGCCGTCACGACATAGGGCTTGCGCAGCTCGTCGAGCAGATTGGCGCGCATGATGCGGATGAGCTGCGCCGTGCCGCCGACGGCGAGGACGAAGGCCGGCAGCGGCAAATGCTGCAGCAGGTCCCAGATTTTCTCGAGACTCCATGGCGCCAGCGCGTAATCGGCGGAGAACAGCCCGCCGATATTGGCGTCGAGATACTAGAACGAGAAATACATCAGGATGAGGGCGAGGAGGAAATTGGGCACGGCGATGCCGACGAAGCCGAACAAGGTGAAGAGATAATCGCCGATCGAGTATTGCCGCACGGCGGAATAGATGCCGATCGGAAAGGCGATGGCATAGGTCAGGATGATCGCCGCGATCGACACCACCATGGTCAGCCAGATGCGGTCGCCGATCACCTCGGTGACCGGCCGCATCCATTCCATCGACTCGCCGAAATCGCCTTCCGTGACACGGCTCATCCATTTCGCGTATTGCACATAGACCGGCCGGTCGAGACCGTAGAGCTTGCGCAGGCTCTGCGCCTCCTCGGCCGACACCACGCTGCCGCTCGCCGAGAGATGCGAGATATAGGCATCGACGAAATCGCCGGGCGGCAGCTGGATGATGACGAAGGACAAGACCGAGATCGCCCAGATCGTGACGAGGGCGAGCAGCAGGCGGCGGATGGTGTAGGCGATCATGGGCTGGTTCCCCCTCTCCCCTTGTGGGAGAGGGTCGGGGTGAGGGGTCTGACTTGAGACTCGCCGCGCAGCGGCACCATACCCCTCACCTTCCCATCGCTTCGCGATGGGCCCCTTCCTCTCCCGCAAGGGGAGAGGGGTGAAATTCGAGCCACGGTCCTATCTTTCACTCCTTGTAATACCACGTCTCCGGATGGCCGCCGCCGGGCGTCCGGCAATGCTGGGCGATGCAGACGCGCGAGGCGATGTTGCCGAGCTTGTTGTTGACCAGCCGCACGCCCATCAGCGCCGATGATTGGCCGACCGTGCCGATGTCCCATTGCTGGTCGACGACGATCTTCCAGATCTCCTGCGCGATCTTGAAGCGCTCATCCGCCTTCTGGCCGGCGGCCGAGCGGAAGAGGTCGTAGACCTTGAGGAGGTTGGGATCGGTCGGCTTGATCCCCTGCGCGCCGCCCGAGGCGTACCACACGGCGAAGGCGGGGCCCATATAGGCCTCGGTCGGATCGACCGGGATGGCATGGCGCGGGAAGAGATAGAGCAGCTCGGTGCCGCCGTTGTTCCACACCATGAGCTGATGCTCGTTGTTGCGCATGCGCGTCATCATCAGCGAGCGCTCGACCTCCTTGACGTCGAGCTGGATGCCGATCTTCTTCCATTGCTGCGCCACCATCTCGAGCTGGTTGGGCCAGGGCAGGAAGGCGCGCGCCGTATTGACCTGGAGGCGCAGCCGCTCGCCGTTATCGGTGCGCAGGCGATAGCCCTCGCCGTCCTTCTTGCTGAGGCCGATCGCGTCGAGCATCTGATTGGCCTTGGCCGGCTCGTAGGTCGACCATTTCTTGCGCCATTCCGGCCCCGGATTATAGGGCGAGTTGTCGGCCGGCACGACCGAGCCCGGCGTCGCCAGGCCGAGGAAGAAGGTCTCGTTGATCTGGTCGCGATCGATGCCGAGCGAGAGGGCGCGGCGGAAATCGGCATTGGTCAGCCATTTCGCGATCTCGGGATCGGCGACATAGCTCTGATTGACGAAGATGATGGTGTCGCCGCCATTGATCGCGAGATCGAGATGGACGGTGTAGTTGCCCTTCTTCTGGTTCTCCAGGATGACCGGCAGCTTGCCGACATCGATATGGCGCTCCTGCAGATCGTACTCGCCGGCCATGGCGCGCAGATTGACCACCTCTGTGTCCTGGGCCAGCTAGGGGTTGCGCTCGAGCACCCAGTTCGGCGTGTTGATCGGGTTGGTCATCTTCCACGGGCCGAGCGTCGGCAGGTCCTTGTTGAGCGACCAATCCTTCTTGAAGTGGAGCAGCTTCACCCAATTGTCGTAGCCCTCGGCCTTGGCGCGCTTGTTGACCTCCTCCTCGGAGGAGTATTTCGGCAGGAACTGCTTGAGGTAATGGGCCGGCGCATAGGCGCCGTAGGAGAAGGTCTGGGTCTGGCGGGCCGCCTGGCCGCCGCCGATCAGCGTGTCGCCGGCGAGGAGGTCATAGAAGAGGAAATAGGGCGCGTCGAACTGGAACTGCACCGTCGTCTCGTCGACCTTGACGAGCTTGCCCGGCTTGCCGTTGACCGACATGTCGGGCATCGGCGTCGGCACGACGTCCTTGTTGCCGTAGATGTCCTGGTACCAGAAGGTGAAATCGTCGGCGGTGAAGGGCGCGCCGTCCGACCATTTCATGCCCTTGCGCAGATGGACGGTGAAAACCTTGCCGTCCTCGCTCATATCGACCGACTTGGCGACCGCCGGCACGATCTTGTCGCCGCTCTCGTCCCAGAACAGCAGCTTGTCGGTGGCCGAGATGCGGTTGCCGTTCTCGACGTCGCCGGGGCCGATGAAGGCGCGCCGCCAGGTGCCGCCGTATTTGCCGATCTCCTTGAGCGGCTTGATCACCATCGGCTCGGCGGGCAGGCGATCCTTGACCGGCGGCAGCTTGCCTTCCTTGACCAGCGCGGCGAGGGCAGGCGCCTCGTGGAATTCCTTCGGCACCAGCGCCGGGTCGAGGACGAGAAGCGGCCCCTCGAGCTTGCCGACGAGACCGGATTTGCTGAGATCGCTGCCTTGCGTGGCGGCGGGGCTGGCGGTCTGCGCCGCCGCCGTGCCGGCGAGGAGCTCGGCAGCGACAAGCGCGCCGATCGCGGCGGAAGCGAACATGAGGGAACGCAATCTCGGCATCGTGGTCCTCCCTGGAATGCGCTCGAGCCGATGCGGGTTGGCTGCTCGGTCGAGGCTTCTTTGCTTTGGTCTTGGCCGCTTGAAAACCTAGCGTGGCATGCTCGCCGCCGGCCTGTCAACGAACCGACCCGGCGCGGGCGAGACCTGCCCCGCCCTTGACGGCAACCGCTATTGTACGATAACACGACGACATGAGTCATTCCCCATGGGGCGCCTGATGACCGGCAGGGAATCGGCATTTCGGCCGCTCGCGCCGCCGAAAAACCTCACGGTGAAGCTGGTCGATCTGCTCGCCGCCGAGATCACCTCGGGCAAGCTGGCGCCCGGCGCGCGGCTGCCGACCGAGCAGGAGATGATGGCGAGTTTCGGGGTCAGCCGGACGGTGATCCGCGAGGCCGTCTCGGCGCTGCGCTCGGAGGGGCTGGTGCTGACGCGCCAGGGCGTCGGCGCCTTCGTTGCATCAGACGTCAAGGGCCGCCCCTTCCGCATCGATCCCGACGGGCTCAAATCGCTGCACGAGATCCTGCGCATCATGGAGCTGCGCATGAGCGTCGAGATCTTCGCCGCCGGCCTCGCCGCCGAGCGGCGCTCGACCAGCCAGCTGCAGCGCATCGCCGTGGCGCTCGGCAAGATCGACGCGGCGATCGCCCGCGGCGAGGCGGCGATCGCCGCCGATTTCGACTTCCACCGCGCCATCGCCAAGGCGACCGGCAACCCCTATTTCCAGAATTTTCTCGACTATCTCGGCCACTACATCATCCCGCGCCAGACGCTGCGCATCGAGCAGCGCGACAGCGGACCCAGGCCGCCTATCTGCGCAAGGTGCAGGGCGAGCACCACGCCATCCACGACGCGATCGCCGCCGGCGACGCCACCGCCGCGCGCGCCGCGATGCGCACCCATCTCGCCAACAGCCTCAAGCGCTACAGCCGCTTCGAGGCCGAGCTCGTCGGCCTGGCAGGCAGCGCGAAGAGCAAGACGCCCGGCCGCAAGCCGCCACGCGCGCACTGACCTTTTCCCCTCTCCTGCACTGCGGGAGAGGGTGCCGAGCGCAGCGAGGCGGGTGAGGGCCTAGTCGAATCGCCGCAATTGCAATTACGGTGACAGTGCATTCGCAATTACAGTGACAGTGCATTCTATT
>WNFC01003147.1_pt1 | contig 17801 bp, 14 predicted proteins | sample 5400541 | NCBI WGS metagenome assembly WNFC01 (sample SAMN13153342, study PRJNA577476) | soil metagenome | isolation source: 120 cm saprolite under Douglas fir tree site 2 hole 2 replicate 1 | place: USA:California | collected 2015-04-18
CGCCAGCTTCGCCCGCATCTGGGACGGCCAGCTGCACACTGGCCTGGTTGTACCGATTGTCGCCGCGGCAATCCTGGTCTTCGTCCTGGCGCGCACACGTTGGGGCTACGAGCTGCGCGTCGTCGGCGAAAATGCCGACGCCGCCCGCTACGCCGGCATCAACGTGCGCTCGACCATGCTCTAAGCGATGCTGTTCAGCGGGGGTATGGCCGGCATCGCCGGGATGGTCCAGGTCGCCGGCATCATCCACCTGCTCAACGGACAGCTGTCCGCCAATTACGGGTATACGGCGATCATCATCGCCTGGCTGGCACGGCTGCACCCGGTGGCTGTGCTCGTCGTCAGCGTCCTGTTCGGGGCACTCGTCAACGGTGGCTTCGCGGTCTCCCAAGAAGGCATTCCGCAGGCACTCGGCGCGGTGTTGCAGGGCATGATCCTGTTCTTCGTGCTGGGCATCGGCGACTTCTTTACCCGCTATCGGCTGCGCATCATCAGCGCCCCAGTCGCGGCGGCCGCGGCCCCGACCACCTCACCAAGCATGCCGACGTGACAGGCGACCTGCTCATCGCGATCTGTCTGGCTGCCATCGCCTCGGGCACTTCGATACTGCTGCCGGCCCTGGGCGAGGCCCTGACCGAGCGCTCCGGCGTGCAGAACCTCGGCGTCGAGGGGATGATGCTGATGGGCGCCCTGTTCGGCTATATCGTCGACATCGAGACGAGCAACATCGTGCTGGCGTTCGGGGCGGCCATCGTCGCGGCAGCCGCGCTGGCGTTGGTCCACGCCTTCCTGGCCGTCACCCTGCGCGCCAATCAGATCGTCAGCGGCCTGGCGGTGACTCTCTTTGGGTCCGGATTGACCGCGTTCATTGGAAAACCGTTTGTGGGGGCGACAGCGCCGGTGGTACTCAGCCGCGTCCCCATTCCGGGCCTGGCGCAGATTCCCGTACTCGGCCCGATTCTGTTTACACAGGACCCGGTGGTCTACGCCTCGTTCATCCTGGTGCCGGTGGTGTGGTACTTCATCTACAAAACCCGGCCAGGGCTGAACCTGCGCGCGATCGGCGAGAGTCCGGCAACCGCCGACGCCATGGGTGTCGGGGTGGTCGCGCGGCGGTACGTGTACACGTTGGTGGGCGGCGCGTTGGCTGGCGTAGGCGGCGCCTACTTATCGCTGGGTTACACCCCCACCTGGGTGGAGGGGATGACCGCTGGGCGCGGCTGGATCGCCGTCGGTCTGGTGGTGTTCGGGACCTGGGATCCGCTGCGGGTGATGGCCGGCGCCTATCTGTTCGGATTCGTCGACGGCTTCCAACTGCGCGCCCAGGGCCTGGGCAGCACGGTCCCGTCGTTCTTTCTGAACATGCTGCCGTATCTGTTCACGGTGCTGGTCGTGTCGCTGTCGAGCGGCGAGCGTTTGCAGCGCAAACTAGGCATCCCCAGAGCGCTCGGCTTGCCGTACTGGCGCGAGGAGCGCACATGACCGCGAGCGCGGCCTACATTCGCGCTCTGCCCAAGGCTGAGGTCCATGTTCATCTGGAGGGGTGCTTCGAGCCGACCGATGTTCAGCGCCTGGCGAATGCCGCTGGAGAGCCGCTACCGCGCCCGGTCGAAAGTTTGTTCGATATGACCGGCCTCGACCTGACGGCGTTCCTCGAACTCCTGGACTGGTCCTGCGGGCTGGTGCGCACGCGTGATCAGCTCGCGAGCGCGGCCTACGCATTCGCCGAACGTGAGACCGTGGCCGGCGTCGCGTACGCGGATGTCATTGTCAACCCAACTCACTGGTCAGCCTGGCGCAACCGGTTGGATGAGTTCATCGACGCATTGGACGCAGGTTTTCACGAAGCTGAAGCGGATGGTTTGACGCCGGTCGGCCTGTGCATCAGTCTGCTGCGCCAACAAAGCGCGAGTGAAGCTCTGGAGCTGGTGGATTGGTTGCTCGAGCGACGCCACCCGCGCGTGGTCGGACTGTCGATCGACGGCAACGAAGCGGCGGCCGGTCGCACCGGCCCACGTTTTTCAGACGCATTCAAGCGCGCCGCGGAACGTGGCCTGCATCGCACCGTTCACGCCGGGGAGTCGAGTGGTCCCGAGGGCGTTCGGGACGCCCTGGACTATCTGTATGCCGAGCGGATCGACCACGGCATCCGCGCCATCGACGATCCGCTTCTGGTCGCGGAGCTTGCCGAAAAACGCGTGCCGCTAAATGTGTGTCCTGGCTCCAATGTACAGCTCGGACTCTACCCTGACCGGCGTAGCCACCCCCTGGACGCGTTGCGATTGGCAGGCGTGCCGGTGTCCATCAATACCGACGATCCCGCGCTGATGCGGACCGACCTGGTTTCGGAGTACGCGGCCACCGCCCAGGCGTACGGATGGGACACACCGGTCGTGCGCCAGATCGCTCGCACACCGATCGAAGCCAGTTTCTGTGATGCGGACCTGCGCCACCGATTGCTGGCGGCCCTCGACGCCACGCCGTGAGTCGGGGCTCCTTCGGTGCGCGCGTTCGGCGCAGCAGTGATCCGCGACTGCTGACCGGACACGGCGCGTACATCGACGACCTGAAATTGCCTGGAATGTTGCACATGGCCGTCTGGCGCAGCCCACTCGCCCATGCCACCGTCGGCCGTGTCAGCGTTCAGCAAGCTCTGGCGCTGCCTGGAGTGGTGGACGCCTTCGATCTGACCGCCTTCGGTGACTCGCCACTCAGCTTTCCCGTGCTGCTGACCCACGAATCGTTGAAATCCTGTCCGCAGTACCCACTGGCCAGGGACCGCGTGCGCTATGTCGGCGAAGGCGTGGCGGTCGTCGTGGCTGAAGAGCGCGCCATCGCCGAAGACGCCCTGGAGTTGATCGACGTCTCGCTGGAGGCGTTGGAACCGGTCGCTTCGACAGACGCGGCGTTACGCACTGTAGCCCCACAACTGCACGACGAGGCTGTGAGCAACGTGTGCGCAGAGTGGACGCTGCGACTGGGCGATGCCACCGCCGCTTTCCAACACGCGGACCTCATCGTGCGCGACGTGTTCGCCATCCAGCGTCACACCGGCGTACCGATCGAGACGCGTGGCGTCGTGGCGCATGAGGATCCCATCTCGGGCGAGCTGGTCATCTGGGTATCTGGCCAGTGGCCGCACACCACGCGCTCGCTCGCCGCCCGTATGCTCGCCCTCCCGGAGGCGAGCATACGGGTCGTGGTGCCAGATGTTGGCGGCGGATTCGGCGTCAAAGAGGAATTCTATCCGGAGGACCTGCTCGTCCCGTTCGCCGCCCGCCGACTCGGCCGTCCGGTCAAATGGATCGAAGATCGGCGGGAGCACTTTCTCAGTGTGGTCCACGCGCGCGAGCAGAGCCACGAGCTGGAGTTAGCCCTGCAACGCGATGGAACCATCGTCGGATTGCGCGACCGGATCGTCACCGACATGGGCGGGTACGTGCGCGCGCTGGGCTTCGTCAATCCGTCGCTGGCGGCCGCCTCCGTACCCGGGCCGTACCGCATCGCTGACCTGCAGATCGATTCCGTCGCGGTGGTGACCAACAAGAGTCCGGTTTCGCCGTATCGTGGCGCTGGGCAACCGGAGGCGACGTTCGCCCGCGAGCGCCTCCTGGATATGGCCGCCGCGGAGCTCGGCCTCGATCCAGCCGACATCCGCCGCCGCAACCTGCTGCCCCCGCAGGCCTTGCCCTTCGACACCGGCATCAGCTCGGTCGACGGTCCGGTTCGTTTCGATAGTGGCGACTTTCCCAGAGCCCTCGACACTGCGCTCGACATGCTGGACTACGCGCGCTTGCGCCAGACGCAGGCGGCCGCCCGTCGCTCAGGTCGACTCCCTGGTATCGGCATGGCGGTGTATGCCCAGATCACCGGCACTGGATTGTTCGAAGGCGCCGACGTGCGCGTCAGCACTGACGGCCGGGTGACAGTCAATACAGGCGCCGTGGACATCGGCCAGGGTCTGACCACCGCGTTGGCCCAGGTGGTCGCCGACGAGCTGGGCCTGTCCGTCGAACACATCCAGGTCACGTGCGGCGATACGGCGCGCATACCCCACGGCGTCGGTACATTTGCCAGTCGCGGCGCGGTGATGGCCGGCAACGCGGTGGCCGTGGCGGCAGGGGAGGTACGCACCAAAGCGGTCGAGTTGGCCGCCCATCTGCTCGAGGTCTCCATCGAGGACGTCGAATGGCGCGACGGATGTGCCTGGGTCCGCGGCGTGCGCGGACAGTCCATCTCGCTGGCCCAGCTCGCCGAGGCATGTCGTCCCGGCGTAGCCAAGCGACCGCCCGGCATGTCGCCCGGCCTCGAGGCCAGACACTACTTCGAAAGCGACGATCCGCCGTTCGCCTACGGTGTGCACGCCGTGGTGGTCGACGTCGACCCCGAGACAGGCGCGGTGCGTCTGGATCGCTACGTCGTGGTCAGCGACTCCGGTCGACTGATCAACCCGATGATTGCCGAGGGCCAGATCGTGGGCGGCATTGCCCAGGGTTTGGGCGGCGCACTACTCGAGAACCTGGTCTACGATGCCGACGGCCAGTTGCTGTCGTCCAGTTTGCTCGACTACGCCCTGCCTACCGCGCGCAACGTGCCGACGATCGAGATGGTCCACCTCGAGATCCCGTCGCCGCTGAATCCGCTCGGGGTCAAGGGCCTCGGCGAAGGTGGCGCCGTGGGCGCATACGCCGCCGTGCCCAACGCGGTCGCCGACGCGCTGCTGCCGCTGGGGATCAAAGTGCGCGCCACGCCGCTCTCACCCGGTACTCTTGGTCCACTGATGCACAATGGGCTCGGCCGCGATTTGTACTGAAGCGGAGGACAATGACCCCGATGACAGCCGGTGACCTCTATACCCAGGCGATGGCCTCGACACAGCGGTACATAGACGGCGTACGCGCGGCGCAGTGGCCGGACCCTACCCCGTGCACGGAATGGGACGTCAAACAGGTCGCCAACCATGTGATCGGCGAGAACCTGTGGGCGGGCGAGCTCTTCAATGGCCGGACAATCGCACAAGTGGGCACCAGGTTCGACGGCGACCTTACCGGCGACGATCCAGCCGCGGCGTATCGCCAATCAGTGGATGCGGCGCGATCCTCTGTCCAAGCGCCGGGTGCGATGGACACCACGTGCCACCTCTCGTTTGGCGATGTCCCAGGCGCAGAGTACGCCGCGCAGTTGTTTATGGACCTGCTGATCCACGGCTGGGATATCGCCAAGGCGACGGGCCAGGACACCCGCCTCGATGCAGACCTCGTGGCCGCCTGCCTGCCAATTGCGCAACAGATGACCAGTCAGTTCCGCAGCGCCGGTGTGTTCGGCGAAGACCTGCCGGTCGCCCCCGACGCAGACGCGCAGGTACGTCTCCTGGCGCTGGTCGGCCGTCGGGCGTAAGGCGGTCAGTCTATCGCCGTCGGCGGATGTCAATCTATGCTCAGTGACGCATGACTATCCCAGCCGAGCCGCACACGCTGCTCAATATCACTGACATTGTCAGCGGGCCAATCCCGCCGCGGATCAACAACCCCACGTGGCCAAATGCTTTACATATGCGTATCCAGGATGTCGTTGCCCAGAAGGGTCCGCCGCCGTGGTCGGTGCGGCTCATCCAGGATGAGCGCAATCTGGTCACGCTGATCGCCAACCCGCCGGGCAGCGGCAACCGGCCGCACTGGCACAAGGACTTCGACGAGTGGTGGGTGATCATGGCCGGGCGTATCCAATGGGAGCTGACGGGCGGCACCGTGATCGAGGCAGGCAAAGACGAGCTCATCTGGGTCCCGCGGGGCACCGTTCATCACATCACCAACGTCGGCAATGAGATGTCGCTGCGCATGGCGGTGGCCATGCCGCCAGCCGTTCACTACTACAACCCGTGCGAACAGTGCGGCTACGCGGACGATGGCCCACGCGCATTCTGGTGAGCGTACAGCTTGACATCCTGGCGCTCCCGCCAGGTGTCGAGGAAGCCGTGCTCGAACTGGCGGGCCGCTGCGACCTGCTGCTCTTCGGCGAATTGCACGGCACACGCGAAGTGCCCGCCTTGGTCGCTGGCCTGCTGACCAAGCTGGGATCGCTCGGGTATGGTGGGCTCGCGCTCGAGGTGCCGAGCGACCAGCGCCAGGCGTTGTCGGACTGGTCTACGGGGAAGTTGCAGGCGCCGCCGAGTTTTTATGCTCAGCCGACAAAAGACGGGCGAGGCAGCAGCGAAGCTCTCGGGTTGGTTCAGCAGGCCGCTGGCGCCGGCTGGCAGGCGCTGTGTGTCGATCAGGCCGCCAACCAGGTCATGCAGCACTGGGCCGATCGCGACGATTGGATGGCGTACAACTTGCTCGAGCAATGGGCAGCTCTATGTAACGGCCGCAGGGTAGCGGCGGTGTGCGGCAGCCTGCATGCGCGCCTGGCGCCACCCGAAGGGATGGGTCGGCTGCTGCGCAAAGCCATCAGCGGCGGCGATGACCAGTGGCCCTCATTCGCCGCCGCGGTCCACCAGCGCCAACCGGCGCTCGCCATTGGGGCGATCAACGTGCGTTTCGCCGCGGGCGCGTACGTCAACATGGGCCAGCGCACGATCTTCCCGCGGCCTGGCGCTGCAGCAGCCGTGCCCTGGGTGCGTAGCGGGGAGCCGGTGTACACGCTCGAGCTGTGGCTGCCCCGCGCCAATCCCGCGACATTTTTGGCAAATCCCCGATAGTAGCGTTCAGTGAGCGTAGCTCCTGCTCCTGTCGCACCCTCGAGTCCGAAGCGGGCTGCTATGCGCTCGGAGCGAATGCGCATCAATCGACTCACGCAGGCGATCCGCTTCGTGCGCGTCTCGCGGTTGTTGCTGTGGACGATCTGGGTCATCTATCGGGAGCGGCGGCGGGTGTTGCGCGCGCGTGAACGCGGCGATACCGATATTCAGCCAAACGTCGAACTGCTGATCGACGTCTTGATCGCATTCCGCAAGACCGCCGTCCAGTTGGGCGTGCTGATGATCAAGCTCGGACAGTTCTTGAGCTCGCGTGCCGACCTGTTGCCGCAGCGGGCTTTGGATGTCCTCAGCTCATTGCAGGATGAAGTACCACCGGCGCCATTTAGCCACGTCGTCGCGGTGATCGAGTCGGAGCTGCACCAGCCAGTGGATCGATTATTCAGTTGGCTCGACCCGGTCGTCGCCGCGGCGGCCTCACTGGGCCAGGTGCACAAGGCCGTGCTCGCCTCGACCGGCGAAGAGGTCGCGGTCAAGGTTCAGCGACCGAATATCGAACAACTGGTCAATATGGACCTGAGCACGATCAGGTTCGTCATCTGGGTCATCTCACGCTTTGTCAACACCAACGAATTCATTGACCTGCGGGCGTTTTATCGCGAATTCAGACGGACGATCTTCGAGGAGATCGACTATATCCAGGAGGCATCCAACGCGCGCCGGTTCGCCGCGATCTTTGCCGACAGACCCGGCATTCTGATCCCGCGCGTCATCGACGGCTACACCTCTCGGCGCGTCCTGGTGCTGGAATGGGTGGATGGCATCAAGGTCAACGACTACGCCCAACTGGAGGCGGCCGGCATCAGTCGGTTCGAAGTCGCCAAACGGACAGTCGAAGCCTACTTCTATCAGTTTTTCGAGATCGGCTTCTTCCACGCCGATCCACACCCGGGCAATATTTTCGTCATCCCCGGCCCGTCGGGCACCGAGCCCACCGTCGCCTTTGTCGACTTCGGCATGGTCGGCTCCCTCGGCCGAGCCACAAAGCAAGGCCTCAAGGACCTGTTCCTCGGCTTCGTCGTCAGCAACCCACATGCAATGGTAACCGCGTTAAACCGCCTCGGTTTCATCGGCGAGGGAGCCAACCTGTCTGCCATCGAGCGCGGCGTCGGACTCATGATGGAGCAGTATCACGGCATGAGCCTGGGCGAAGTGCGCGATCTGAGTGTCTCCGAGGTGGCGCATGAAATCGAGGACTTGTTCTATCGCCAGCCATTTCGCATTCCCGCCCAATTCGCCTTTTCTGGCCGCGCCATCGGCACTCTGTCGGGCCTGGCGACCGGGCTCGCGCCCGAGTTCAACCTGGTCAGGGTCGCGATTCCCTACGCCCAGAAGTTCCTCGGCTTATCGCGCGACGGTGCCAGCCAGAGCGCGCAACAGCTCCTGACCCAGGCGCTCGACGCTGGACGGACCATGCTCACCCTGCCGGCGACCCTCGAGCGAGTCCTGGCCAAGGTCGAAGCTGGCCAGATCGAGGTGCGGCTGGCCGAGGACGGACAGAATGGCACGGGCCGCGGGCGATTCGGTCGTCAGCGGCGGCAGGCCGCTCGTCCGGAGTCCGGTGGGCTCGCTGGCGCCGCGATCTTCGGCGTCTCGGTCGCCGCCGGAGTCGTGCTGATGCTGAACGAACTGGTCACCCCCGGCTGGTTTTGCTTTGGCCTGGCCGGTTTAGCGGCCCTCAGTTTCGTCTTCCGCCGCTAGCTCGCCCAGGGCGCGGCGTACCAGGGTTGCCAGCCGGTCCATGCCGTCGGCGAACGACGAATGCACTCCTCGAGTGCGCCGGCAAGCTCGCTCTGTTTCGGTGCGATTGGTTCGCCACACCACAGCTGCCACCGTTGTCGCTGACCCACCGTTGGCGAAAGTACGAACGGCACAATCGGTCGTCCAGACTGCTCGGCCAACCAGATCGCCCCAGGCGGCAAGAACCACCGTTTGCCGAGGATGCGCGCGGGGACGCGGCCCACGTAATCCGACAGGACGATCATCGACCCGCCTCGTCGCAACAACTCGAGGCCGCGCCGCGGCCCGCTGCGTGGCGAATACATCCGCGGGCCGAAGACCCGCTGACAGAAGCGGCTGAGCGTTCGCACCCGAGTCCTCGCATCCAGAACGTGGTCGGTCTGCGCCAGGTCCGGCTCAGTTTCGGACAACGGTCGGAAATGCGCCACGGTGCCGAGCTCCTCGACGAGCATGCTGAGGCGAGCGAATCCCAAACGCTGATTGAAGTGGTGGATGGACACCAGAATGCAGCCATCCGCCGGAAGTGCGCGAGGTGCGGCCACGTGGCTGTCGACCCAGGCGGGGGTTAGCCGATCAGCCTGGTAGGCGAGCGCTGCGCATGCCGCGCGTTGATACCACCAGCTCCAGGCGAACCGCAAGGTAGCCGCCCCCGTTGGACCGCGGCCAAGCGCGCGCACCGCCGCCGCCGCGACCTGCCGCATGCGACCATCCGATGCCAGACCGAGCAGGGCACACGTCCGCGCGATGTCCTCGTAGCCTGGTTCGTCGCTGAGCAGGAGACGCGCCGACAGTGCGGACAGGGCGAACCTGCCCAGCGTCGGGTGGCGCTCCAACCAGCGCTCACCGGCGCCACCGTCATCCAGCGGGCGGTGTTCAACCTCCGGCAGAGTCGCAATCATGAGTGCCGCAACCGAGCATAGCCTGGGCATTGCTCTACGCAACCTCTGGCGCGGCAGTCTGCACCGCCTGAGCACCTTTACTCAACTTTGTCGCAACCACTAGATCCATTACGTCGTTTACGGTTGAAAGCGAGGTCGGACCAGGCCGGGGGGTTCGGTTTGCGCCTCAGCTTCTGGTGGAGAGGCGCACAAAATGAAGATACTCCAAGGGACCCCCGGCTCCGGAGTGGTCGGCGTTGCCGTGCCATCCAGGTCACTGCCCGAGCGTGGGCGCGCGCGCTACGATCCGCTCAATGCGGACATCATCGGCGATCCGTATCCGAGCTATGAACGACTCCGTGCGGAGTCGCCGGTACATTGGGACCGCCGCTTTGGTTGGATCATCAGCCGCTATGCAGACGTGGCCGCCGCGGTCCGAGATCCGCGCCTGTCGGCTCAACGGCCATTGCCGGGGGATCCCATTCCGCCACACCTGCAGCGCATCGCCGCCAAGGTCCGCGACGTCCGCGAGCTGCAGTCCAGGTGGTTGTTGTGCAGCGATCCTCCGCAACATACCCGGTTGCGCAGCGTCGTCGGCGCAGCGTTTGGCACGCGTCTCGTCGGGCGGATTCGCGCGCGAATCCAGTCCGTGGTTGACGATCTGCTGGACGCCGCCGCTCAGCGCGACACGCTCGACGTCATTGCCGATCTGGCGTACCCACTCCCGGCCTCCATCATCGCGGAGCTGTTGGGTGTGCCGGTTGCGGACCAGGAGATGTTCAAGGTGTGGTCGGACGATATCGCTGAGGCCTCCACCTGGCTGGCGCCCACCCTCGAACGGGCTCACGCCAGCCAGCAGGCACTGGTGATCTATCTCCAGGACCTCGTCGCCCAGCGACGCGGCGCGCCGAGAGATGACTTGCTCAGCGCGCTCATGCGCGACGAGCAGGGCAGCCAGTTGAGCGAGCAAGAGCTGCTGGCGACGAGCGTCTTCCTGTTGTTCGCCGGACACGAAACGACGACCAACCTCATCGGCAACGCGGTCCTGGCTGTGCTGCGCCATCCGCGCCAGCGACAGCGTTTGCAGGCGGATCCCGGTCTGATCGGTAGCGCTATCGAAGAGCTGCTGCGTTATGACAGCCCGGTGCAAGCTGCTTTCCGTCGGGCGACCGACGATTTCGAGCTAGGCGGCCAGCATGTTCGCCAGGGCGACCACCTGCTCTTGCTGCTCGGCGCGGCTAATCGAGATCCCGAGCAATTCCCCGATCCGGACAAACTCGATCTTGGTCGGCGTGACAACCGCCATGTGGCGTTCGGCCTCGGTCCGCACTTTTGCCTGGGCGCCGCGATTGCGCGACTCGAAGGCCAGATCGCCCTGCACACCCTCTTCACTCGTTTTCCGAACATGCAGCTGGGGACCGGGCGCCTGACCTGGCGCCCAAACGTCCTGTTCCGCGGACTCGAGTCGCTGCCGGTGGTGATTCGCCCATGATCCGAATGCGAACAGCCGTCAGCTCGCCAGATCCACCGCTCCAAGTGCCAGCAGCGCACGCCGCTGCGCATCCGTTACGCCGCTGACGCCCGTAATGTCCATGCGTTCGTAGGGCCGATCCGGGCGCATGATGCGCACCTCCATCCCGCTGCCAGCTGTGTCCCACAGCCGCGTGGTTCCATCCAAGCCACTGCTGACGGCGAGGTGGCCATCTGCGCTGAAGGCGACAGCCCAGACTTCCCCAGCGTGGCCGCGCAAGAGCCCGCGCGACCGCCCATCACTGGCGTTCCACAGACCCACGCTGCCGTCGACGCCGCCCGCGGCCAGGAGCGATCCATCCGCGCTCAATCCCACGGCCCGCACACCTCGCCGCTGGGCCTGAATTACGTGCACGCACTCGAGTGCATGGGTGTCCCACAAGCGCACTCGACCTTCTGGATCAGCGCAGGCCACCAGGTGTCCATCGGCGCTGAAGGCGAGTCGTCCCGCTTCACCGCCCTTGAGCGTGAGGATCCCGCGGCAGGCACCGTTACTCGCGTCCCAGATGCGGACGGTGCCGTCGAATTCAGCAGTCAGAACGGTTCGTCCATCGGCGCTTAGCCGCACGGTTCGGACTCCGACGACGCCACACTGCTGTATGCGTACACACTCATTGGTCCATGTATCCCACAGCCGCAATGTGCCGTCCAGTCCGCCGCTGGCGACCAACTTCCCATCTGCGCTCAACGCGACACTGAGCACCCCGGCTGTGTGCCCACTGAGGACGGCCTGGGTTTCGCCACTACTTCCACTCCACAATCGGACCGTGCCGTCAATCCCGCCGCTGGCGACGAGTCGTGCGTCCGGAGTCAGCGCAACCGCCCAGATCGCGGCGAGGTGGCCTTGCAGAACGCGCGGGCAGCGCCCGGTCGTTGTATCCCACAGTCGAACACAGCCGTCCCCACCGCCACTCACGGCGCTTTGTCCGTCGGCACTCAGCGCGACTTCAAACACAGCCGGAACGCTCCCACGTGTGAGCACCAGACAGTGTCCAGAGCGCACCTCCCATACCCGCACGGCGCCGTCTCGGGCGACGCTCGCAGCGAGCCGTCCGTCGGCACTGATCGACGTCTGGACGACAGCACCCGCGTGATCGTGCAGCACCGACTGGACTTTGCCTGTTCGGGTATCCCACACCCGGACGGTGCGATCCGCACCGCCGCTGGCCAGTAGTCGACCGTTCGACGAGAGCGAAATGCCAAACACCGGGCCGCCGTGACCCCGCAATGTGGCCAGTTGATCGCCTGAAAACACGTCCCATACGTGCACAACGCCGCCATCGCCGGCGGCGACCATGCGTCCGTCCGGGCTCAACCCGAGCGCCCGCGCCTCACCTGCGTCACCCGCATGCTTGACGAAATTCTTCAGGCATGAGCCCGTCTGGGTGTCCCAGATGCGCACCGCGCCGTCCGCACCGGCGCTCGCCAGAACGTTGCCGTTGGAGCTGAGCGCCAGTCCGCGGACTCCCCCGGTGTGGCAGTCCAGCACGCCCATGGATTGACCGCTCTGCGCATCCCAGAGCGTCGTCGTACCGTCCCCGGCGCCGACCGCGATCACGCGTCCGTCAGCGCTCATCGCCACACGCCACGCCTCGCCGCCGGGGGTCCGCAACACGATCGGGTCTCGCCCATCCCACGGACTCCACAGCACGCCGCTGTCGCCCCCGCAGCTCACCACGCGCGCCCCGTCCGAACTGATGGCGACGTCCCATGCTGCGCCTGTGGGCTGATGGACGAGCATCAGCGGAGTCCGGTCGCTCAGCCTCCAGACACGCACTTCGCCGCTAATCGTCCCGACGACCAGGAAAGATCCGTCGGCGCTGAGTGACGCGCACATCGCGGCTCCAAACTGCTGAGCAAACAACGCGGTATCCAGTTGCGCTCGGGCGAGGCTCGTTCCCTGGGCGCTGACCGCGGCGAAGTCCACCTGACGGAGCGATAGCCCAGAGAGATCCAGGTCGCGCAAGTGGCTGCGGGCCAGTCTCAGCAGGTTCACCACGTTGCCAGGCCCGTAGCCTTGCTCTGCAAGCGGCCTGCCTCGAAATTGCGCCAGCAACTCGAGCAACAGCGCCTCGCTACCTCCTTCGGGGCGTGCGTCTGCGAGTCGCGCGAGCACCGGCGCAGCAATCAGGCGCTCCTGGGTGTGTCGAACGTACTCCAGTGACACGGCCTTGACGAACGCGTGAGTCAGCAGCAACTTTGGCGCCTGGTTCATGATCTCAGCACAGCCGACGGCGATGAGCTCCTCGGTCGCGTGCTCGAGGACCACTGGTTGCAGTGTGAACGTTGCCTCGTCGGCGCTGGACTCCAGCAAGGAACGTCGCTCGAGTGCGTCCAGGGCTTCGAGGATCTGGTGTCGCGGGGTACCGGATCCGATATTGGTCGCGAGTGCATTGAAATCGACCGGCTCACGCTCGATGGCTAACCAATAGAGCACCGTGCGCTCTGCTGGCGAGAGACGGCTAAATTGCGCTTCCAGAAGGCGACGGATATCTCCAAAGACCGCCTCGCCAGCCGCGAGGAACGCGTCAATGTCGTGGCTGAAAACAGCGGCGATCACCTCGCCGACGACCTGCAGCGCGAGAGCGTTGCCCCGGTAGCGATACACCAGCGCCGCCCACGATGACGGCTCGCCGGCGAGTCCCTTGGACGCCAGGAGCGCTTGTGCGGCTGGCTTTTCGAGACCGTCGAGTCGGAGCAGTCGGACCAGTCCGGTCGGGCTCTGCATTCGACGCAGCTCAGCGGGTTCCTCGCGGCTCGTCACGAGTACAGAGCTCTGGTGAGCTGTCTCGCCGAGGAGCTCCAGAGCCAGCCCATATCCGGAGTAGCCGTCGCGGTAGCGGACCTCGGAAGCTCCGGGCTCGACCACGGTCTCGAAGTTGTCCAGGACGAGTAAGCAGCGCCGGTCGCGCAGCAGCTCGAGCAGCTGCCCGGCTCGCGCTTCGTCAGCCTCCGCGGGGATGATCTGGTGCTCAGAGAGAAACAAGATCGCGGCGGCTAACCAGTCGCGACACGGTGGCGCATTGCGCAAGCTGCGCCAGAAGACCGCGTCGAATCGTGCGCTCATCGTCTGCGCCACTTGGGCAATAAGTGCCGTCTTGCCGATTCCGCCCATACCGACGACCCCAACAAGCCGACAGCCATCGACCGTTACCCACCTGATGACGCTTTCGCACTCACGTGCTCGGCCGTAGAAAACGCTCACCGCCGGGGCGTCACCCAGATCGTGTCGACGTTTGGCGAGGAGCCTCGAGGTTCTTGAGTCGTCGCGCTCGGCGGTTGATTTGCGGGCCGCCGCGGCCGTCCCGCGGCTCGCTGAGGTCGTCGAGAGCTGACTGGCGAACCATTCTGTATCGAAGGCAGACTTGAAACGGAGTCCAGTTTCGAGTGCGGCAGCCCACAAGGCGGCGGCCTCATGGCCCTCGCGACCCTTCCTGAACACCCCCATTTGCATGTACAGCGCGATCAGGCGCTGCAGCCTGTACGCGCGCGGGTGTCCGAGCCCTGCCTCCCAAACCTGTACTGTGCGGTCGCTCACGCCGATCGCAGACGCCAACTCGCGTTGAGTCAAGCCGGCGCGACCACGGAGCATCAGCGCCAGGCTACGAAAGCTCGGTGCCGTCCAGTCTTCCGATGTCGCCATCAGCCTCCCGGCAAGTACAAACCCGAAGCAAACCGAACTTACCGCCCGAACCTATACGTAAAGCGCGGCCGGCGCCGGAGCGCACACTGTTCGAGGAGATTGCCTGCACACCTCACGATGATAGGCGAGCAAGATGAAGACTGGCTTGACTGGGCACCCGAAGCCGAGCGCTTGATCCGGGCCTGGGAGAGCACCCTTCCCGTTCGACTGCTGTCGGTACTTGCCGCCACCGCACTGGTGGAACCCATCGCCCGCGGGCTGCGCGACGCCTATGCGCGCGGACGTGCATCAAAAACGCTTGACGACTGAGCTTCGGAGCACGCTGGTCCTGATCGCCGACGACGACCCGGTCATGCGGCTGCTGGTGTCTGCGACGCTGACCTCCGACAAGTACAGCGTGCTCGAGGCCGCGGACGGCAAGGAAGCATGGCGACTGATCCGCGAGCACCACCCCGCCGTGGTGATCCTCGACTGGGAGATGCCCGGCTACGAAGGCCTGGAACTCACGGCGGTGATCAAAGGCGACCCGCGGCTGCGCGATTTGACGGTGATCATGCTCACTGGCCGGGATACGCGAGCGGACAGGGAAGCAGGAGCCCGTGCGGAGGCCGACCTGTACCTGACCAAGCCGTTCTCGCCACAGACACTGCTCGATGCGGTCGAGAAGGCCCTCGGTCTCCACGAGGAGTAGGGCCCGGGCCGAAGTGTCACTTGGCTAGGGCGTGTCTGGCCTTGGATCCGGCGAGTTGAAGCCGCCAGCGTTGGGCATGTTGACTTTTGGCAATGACCGAGCGTCGAGCACCTGGTCGGCCGCGATGATCTGGTTTTCGGAAAGCAGGTATGCGGTGAGTGCGTAGACTTCATCGGGCGACAGGGAGCCGGGCATGTCGAATGGCATCGCTCTGTGGATGTAGTCCCAAACGGTCGTCGCGTACGGCCAGTAGTTGCCGATCGTCGGTGCCGTGACACCGGTCACGAATGGAGTCGGGTCGACCAGCTTCGGCGCGACGGTAGTGCCTTCACCGCTAGCGCCGTGGCACGCGGCGCATTTCTGAGCGAAGATCGGGCGTCCCCGATCCGCCGTACCGGAACCAGCAGGCAGCCCGCTTCCGTCGCGCCGCACGTCGATGTTGATCTTGCTGATGTCGTCAGCCGTGGCCGCGCGGCCGAATCCAAAGGTGCCCGCGGCGCGAGGAATGGGGGCGGGTTGCGGAGTGGGCAGCGCCTCTTGCGCGGCTGACGGACTCGAAGCAATCACCGTCAATGCGACGGCCACCACCACTGCCATCCAGCGACTAGCCTGCATAGTAATTTGCGATCGTGCCGTTGGGCGCGATTCTCCAGTTTTGCTGGCCGTTGTAGTGGTAGATCGAGCCCGTCCCGCGTGCTGCCACGAGCTCATCGCGCGACGGCTGAACGTAGCCCGTCTCGTCTGTCGCACGGCTGACGAGGATCGCCTCTGTTCCGGTCCACGTCCAGGGGAAGAGGAAGCGCGTGTGCGCGATCGGCAGGACGGGGTCAACCAGCCTGGCATCCGCCCAGGTCTGGCCGCCATCGGCGCTCACTTCGACGCGCGTGATCCGTCCGCGGCCCGACCAGGCGATACCGCGGACCTCCCAGGCGCCCAGACCGGGCATGACCCCGATTCGCGTCGTCGGCCAGGTGATCGTCGACTTGGCCTCCATGGCGAAGGTGAACTGACGGGCCGAGTTGTCTGGCATCGGATCGGTGTACTTCGACGTCTCTTCGCGCGTCTCAAATGGCTGATCGCCGAACTTCAGCCGACGAATCCATTTGACGTTGATGTTGCCCTCCCAGCCCGGCAAAAGCAGGCGCGCCGGGTAGCCCTGCTCTGGCCGCAGCGCTTCGCCGTTTTGGCCGTACGCAATCAACGCATCGTCCATCAATTTGGTCACCGGGACACTACGCGTCAGCACCGCGGCGTCTTCGCCCTCAGCCAACGCCCAAAGGGCGCCGGACTGCACGCCGACCTCGTTCATCAGCGTCGAAACGGGCACACCGGTCCAATCGCTGGTACTCGTAAGTCCGTGCAGCGTCTGAGCCGTCCCCGTCGGTGGTCCCTTGGCCCAGCCGGCGCCACTATTGCCTGAACATTCGAGGAACATAATGCGGCTGACCGACGGGAACCGCTCGAGGTCTGCCAACGTGAAGACGGTCTGCCGATCCACCATGCCGTGGATGGTCAGCGTGTAGCGGCTGGGATCGATGAGCGGCACACCAGCGTGATGGCGTTCGTAGTGCAGGTCCGAGGGCGTGATGATCCCGTTGAGCAGATCGAGCGGCGTCAATGATGCAGCAGCGCTTGGGATTCGCCGCGGCTGCTCAAATGGTGACCGGTCACCGATCTCGTTCGGCAGGCGTCCCTGAACTTTGGTTGGATCGTCCGGCACCTGCGGAACAGGTTGGGCAGACGCCACGCCGACCAGGGCGGCGCTACTCGCCAGCGTGCCCGCGACGGCCAGCAGCGACCGCCGTGTGAGTGGTTGCGCTCGGTCGTTCACATCGCTCACCCCCAGGAGTTAATCGTCCTCCAGCCATGGTAGTAGTCGAACGGCGTTGGGGTAGGACGCTACCGCCGGCCACACTACCACTGCGTGGCCGTGCTGCCAAGATTGGTGCGCCCGATCAGGTCAAGGTCTGCCGCGCGGACGACGATCTGGCCCCATGGGCCGCAGCCGTGCCAACGCCGTTCGTGCGGCAGCACGTCCTGGGCGATCGACCGCCGCAGCTGCTTGATGCTCAGCGAGCTTTGCTGCTCCGCTTCGGCCAGCGTCAGCCACGGGTCGGCTTTGTGAATGACCTCGGCCAGGCTGCGAAAGCGGTTGGCCGGGTGCATGCGCTTCCAGTCGTACAGCCACGGGTGGGCACGAATGAACGCCTCGACGTCGGTTTCACGAAATCGCCAGTGCGGTGCCCGCCCGCGGCCACTCCTGGGCAGAGCGCGCAAGGCGCCAGTGGCCATCCAGCGGCGCAGGACGGTTCCGCCGTCGACGCCGAACAGACGCTCGATGTCGGCCAGGCTCATCCAGCGGATGGCCACGCGCACGCCCAGACTGGCGGCCCGATGGCGGACCGCCTGTGGTGTGCGCGGAATCCCGAACTCGGTGGCCAGCTCAGCGGCGAGCTGGGGCACCTCAAGCAACGGCGCCAACTGGGCCAGGCGGCGGTCCTCGGCGAGCAGCCAGGCATCCCAGCGGCGGCCCCACGCCGCGCCGGCTTGCGCCCGCGCCCGACG
>WNFC01003148.1_pt1 | contig 17800 bp, 14 predicted proteins | sample 5400541 | NCBI WGS metagenome assembly WNFC01 (sample SAMN13153342, study PRJNA577476) | soil metagenome | isolation source: 120 cm saprolite under Douglas fir tree site 2 hole 2 replicate 1 | place: USA:California | collected 2015-04-18
GCCAGACGCCTCCGCCAGACGGCGTCCACCACCACAACCCCGGCCGACGACCCTTGCGCCACCACACCGCCAGTCACGCAACGCATCCCGGCAGCCGCTCCAAGCAAAACCGCCCACGGAACAGGCAGGCGAGCCTCATTTGACCGCCATGGTGAACGTGGAACGGCGGAGCCGAGCCGCACGGATTGGCCTTGGCTGACTGGCTGAATCGGTCAGGCGGCGACGGAGATTGAACAGCGCCGCCGGCGAGTTTCGGGTTCTGGACCCCGAACTTGATCGTGGTGCTCCGGCAGGAGACGATCAGCGAGGACGCTCACCTGACCTGAGCGCCATAAGCGCGCCGGTTCCAGTACGCATCATGCTTTGGCCGACATGCGCCTCGGGACGTCGCGCGAACTTCGCTCGCCACGTAGGGTAGCGTGCTAGCCAAGCCTAGAACCATATTAAAGAGCGCATAACGCTGAATCGGCGCGGCTTGACAGGGCAGCTGGCGTGGTCGCAATGACGCGCAGATCGTCCGTTCGCGTGTTTGTTAACGATGCTGCGCGGCACCGGCCCTGGTGGCCGGTCAGCACGGCGCGGAGGAAGCCGCGGCTCTGGCAGCCCGGCGACCCATGGGCCCGGATGGGGAGAGGCTTTATCGCGGGCGCCGGCTCGCTGTGGTCATCCGGTTCGGTGTGGATCGGGCGGCTTTGTCGCTGGAAGGCGGCCAGCCAGTTGGCTGCAGGCCGTGGTCGGCGAGCGTGTGCTGGAGCCGCTGGGCGGCCGGGTTCCCGGCGCGCTGGTAGATGATGAGGGCCTGGCGCAGGCAGCGGGCTGCTTGGCCGGGATTGCCGTCCTGGAGGTGGAGCCGGCCGATGCCTTCCAGGGCGGACGCTTCCGCTTCGGGCATGCCCGGCCTGGCGGGCGACGTCCCGGGCGGCGTAGTAGTTGGCGGAGCGCCTGGCCGGTGTCGGCGGCGGGGGCGGCCAGGTCGCCGAGGAAGGTCAGCGTTTCGGCCTCGCGGAACCGGCATCCAAGCTCGCGGTTGAGCTGGAGCGCGAGGCGCAAGCTGGTGGCAGCGGCAGGGTAGTGACCGGTCAGCAGCTGCACGAGGCCGAGGTAGTGGATGGCGGAGGCTTCCAAGGCCCCGCTCGCCGAGATCGGAGAACATGGCCAGGCTCTGCGAGATGCTTGCCGTCGCGGCCGGGTAATCACCTGCATCGATCAACGGCAATTCCTCCTGGGGATAAGGGCTGGTTATGGCCTCGCCCTCCCGGGAGCTGTCGTCGGGCCAGCGTTCTGGGATGTCCCTCCTTGAGACTCGGTTTTCCGTGCTTCCCCGTTACGTTTGTCTTGGCCCCCAGTCGCGGGTTCCGGGGTTGAACTTGAACCTGGCGATCAGCGTCTTGCCGGTCCCGTTGGGGTGGATCTTCCACAGCGCGTAGTTGTCGCCCCGCTGCGTCCTGAACAGGATCCACCGACCATCGGGCGAGTACGATCCGTTGCTGAGATAGACCCCGATGCCTTGGAAGTGCGTCAGAAAACGCAGGCCGGTCCCGTCGGGACGGATCGTGGCCAGGTTGGTGGGCTTTGTTTGCGCCCCGCCGGCCCCCGCGTTGTCGCTGAAGTCGATCCTGTTGCCGTTGGGGGACCAGTCGCCGCCGCAGCCGCAGACGTCGAAGTCGAATGGGACGACGATCTTGAGGTGGGTTCCGTTCATTCGGACCGAATAGAGGGCCTTCACGTTCTCGTCGATACCGTTGATGACGCCGAGTTCCTTCTCCACCAGGAACAAGACCGTCCTGCCGTCCGGAGAGACCTGGGGCTCCTTCTTGTACAGCCTCGGAGCACGCAGAATAAGGCGGCGATCCTTACCTTGGAGGTTCATGCTCCTAAGAACCACGGCGCACTGATCGCAGTCATGCGCGAACACGATCCGCCGGCCATTGGGTGTGAACGCCGGGGTCATCTCGCAACCCTTTCGGCTTCCGGTAAGGTCGCGGATGTTGCTGCCGTCGGCGTCCATGATCTCGACTGAGCATCCCGCCTCGTTCGGGTGGTCCACCTCGAAGACGATGTGGCGGCCGTCCGGCGACCAGTCGGGGTCGACGGCGGCGCCGTCCACATGGGTGAGCTGCCGTCGGCCGGTGCCGTCGGGATTGATCGTGTAGATCTGCGCTCCGCTGCCCTTGTCGAGCGTATAAGCGATCCGCCCGTTCCTGCCGTGAAACGTGGCGTGGGCCGGAACCGCGGTTAGAAACACGACGAGTCCGAACAGCGTCATCGCACTGGCCGCGAGGACAACTAGCCTGGGTCTCATGATGATCCCTCCCTCCGCGGGACGTCCCTTCGGCCCGCTGTCGGCATGTCCTTGGATGTCAAGCGTGAGCCGTGGTACGGCCCGGGACATCCGTGCCAGCCACAGGCCTTGAGGGCGGGATCCCTGTGGCTAGCCACAGTCGGGGCGGGCGATCCGTCAGGGATCGGAGCTCGCCACGATGCGGAAGGCTCGCCGAGGTGCGAGCAGCAGGGCCATGCGGACGAGGGTGCTCATAGCCGACGACCACGCGGACTTCCGGCGCTCGGCGAGCGCCCGCTCAAGGCAGAGGGCTTCGACGTCGTCGGCGAGGCCCCGGACGGTAACCGGGCGATCGAGGCCGTAGCCCGCCTCCGGCCCGGCGTCGTGCTGCTGGCCACCCAGCTCCCCGGCGTCGATGGGCTCTCGGTCGCTGAGCAGCTCGCCGTAGGTTCCGACCCACCTGCCGTGGTACTTGATCCCGCCAGACCGAGATCAGGGCGTCGCGCCAGCGGATCCTCGAGCCAGGGGACCAGGAACGCCGGCGCCTGGAGCGTCGGCTCTACGAGGGTGCGCAGCGCCAGCCCGCTCGGCTGGGAGAAACCTTGAGCGCAGCACGCCGGTCTGCATCGGGAGTGACGAGCGAGCGGACCGCGAAGACGGAGGAGCAGCTCGCAAAGACCCGACAGGAACTGCGTCGCTTCGCTCTGGGGATCCACCCGGCCGGCCTGTCGGAGCAGGGGCGGGGACGCGCTCGCCTCGCTCACCGCTGATCTATCGCTCCCGGTCGACCTTGCGGTCTCCACGGATCCGATCCCTCCGAGGATCGCGGCTTGCGCCGACCTCGTGTGCGCCGAGGCCCGCGTGACGTGACCCAGTACGCGTCGGCGACCACGGTCCGAGTCTCGGTAATCTCCGGTCCCGAGCGGATCACGGGCCAGGTCCAGGACGATGAGATGGGCGGTGCCGGCCCGGGCTCGAGGCACCGGTCTGCGTGGCCTGGCCGACCGGACGCGCGTCACTGCCGTGAGCCTGGTCGAAGCGTCATGACGTCCTCCGTCACGAGGAGACCCGGCATCCGGCCGGCGGGCGGATCTCAGGCGCGGGGATGATCGATCCCTTGAGCGCTTCGATCCCCTGCATGAAGGACTTCGTCGTCCGGTCCTCCTCGAGAGTCCGGTACACGCCGTCGAACGAATGCCGGGTGGCGGCGAATTCTCGCGGAGATGCGGTGGCGATCTTCGCACCGCCTCGGCAGGCTTGGTCCAACAGCGCGGCTTCCTCCTCCGAGAGCGTTGCAGACCTCAGGACGGCGTCCTCGGCGGCCCGCCGCACGTGGTCCCGGGGCGGCAGGGTAGCCCGCAAAGGGGATGCAGTTCACATAATCCTGCATAGCATCAGACGCCCAGGTCACAGCGCCCTGCTGGCAGCAGCCAGCCAGGCCTCAAGATCATTTGACCGTGACCTGACCGTGGACAGGACGGCACCGGTCGGCACCCGCCACCGCAGACCGGCCCAGAACGGCGCAACGGACGCCGGCACCGCGCTGTTCACGCGGACGCCGATCTGGTGCACGAGCGCCGGATCGGCCGCCCGACAGCATGTGTCATATCGGCAGGTCAGGCCGATTTGAGCGCCCCGCATGGTGAGTCAGCGCGCGCCGGCTATTAGTGAACCTGGCGCACGTCCCATGGCATGCAAGAGGTCTGGGGTTCGAATCCCCATAGCTCCACACCCAGCTCAGGGTAACATATTCGAACATTCGCCTACCTACTGCTCGAGTGGCCTGCAGAGAGACGCTCCCGCCTCCCTGGAAGTGGCTCAGTACGTTTCGGCAGGTCAGCGGCTTCAACTGGCGGATCTCGCCGGCGGTCATCTGGCCTCTTGCGCTGTTTGCAAGAGGCCAGATGACCGGGGTCACCAACGCCCCAGCTCATGGGCTTAATTCGAAAACTGAACGCCCTGTACAGCAGCAGAGTACCGCAGCGTGCATGACGAGAGCCAGCGCTTGACAGGGGCCCCCGCTTCTGCGATTCCGCCTAGAACGCGCCATCGTGCTTCTGGTGACATGGTGCGGAGCAACCCACCCGGAGGCGGCCCGAGACACTGGGTCAGCCGCCTGGCGGAAAGAAGACGCTGCGCAGGTCCGCCCGCCTGGTCTCAGAGAGTTGGCCGGAGCCACTGACTCGTCGCGGTGCCAGCAGTCAACTGTCATGAAACTCTTCTGTATTCGCAAGGCTTACGGGACAAGGGTGTCCATCAAACCTTGCTAATCCGCAATATTTTCTGGACACTGGGCGTTGACGTCAGAGATACGGATCGATCGCCGGGGGTGCGAGCATGGATGCCGACGTGCTGAGCGTGCGCGAAGCAGCTGAGCAGCTGGGTGTCAGCAGCGCGCGAGTCAGGCAGCTCATCAGTGCGGGTTCCTTGCCCGCGCGGCGATCGTCAGCGGGCTGGCTAATCGGGGCCGACGCGGTTGCGGATAGAAGCGGCTCCGCGCGAGCTGGGCGGCCGGCGAGCCCGCGCACTGTCTGGGCGATCCTTTGCATACTCTCGTCGGCCCTGGCACCTGACGCTGCAAATCCGCCAGGCTGCATGGTAGGAGACCGGCGGTTGCGGCACCATGCCCTGCAGTTGCTCAGCGCGATGCCCGATCCAGCAGACGATCCCGGGCGATGGCGGATATTGCTGGCATCCAGAGGGCGGACAGAGCGGATGTGGGCCCATCCTGGCCTGCTGTCGAATCTTTGCTCTGACGACCGGATCTCAGTGGGCGGGGATCGGGCCGCCGCGCACGTCGGCGAGGGCCTGTCCAGGGTCGGCCTCTGCGATTTGTACGTAGCCGGGTCGGACGTCAAGGACATTGTCGCGCATTACCGCCTGCGCCCCGACCCCGACGGCCAAGTCAGGCTGCATGTAGTGCCGGAAGGACTGCCGCGCGAACTGATCTCTGGAGGTCCCGGAATCGTGCTGCCCGCGGTTGGTGCCGCTGACCTTCTGGACGAGGACGACCCGCGCGCCCGCCGGTCCGCGCTTCTGCAGCTGAGTGCGATGTGCGCCGCCTTGGCGAGCCGTCGTCCGATCCGCGCGGCATTTGCCTCACAAGCCCCGATCATCCGGGGCCAGGGGGAGCAAGGCTGATGGCTCCGGTAACGCTCGCTGAAACCATGTCCCCTGCCCAGCATCAGGGCTGGCGGGTTCTTCTTGACCTCGCCAAGGTCTTTCCGGCCGGCTGGTGCCTGGTCGGGGGCCAGATGGTATGGCTGCTCGCAGCCGAGCACGGCGTTGATCCTCCTCGGGCCACCGACGATGTCGACCTGGTCGTGGACATCCGCGCTGAGCCGGCTGGGATCCGTGACCTCTGCCACTGGTTGGAGGACAACGGCTTCGAGCTTGCAGGGATAAGTCCAGATGGCATCGGTCACCGTTATGTGCGAGCAGCTTCCCCCGGACCGGGCAGCATCATGTTCGACGTGCTCGCACCCGACAAGGTTGGTGCTCGGGCTGATCTCGCCACTACTCAAGGCGCTCGCACGATTGAAGCGGCAGGATCGAGAAGAGCGCTCAACAACTCCGAATTTGTCGAAGTATCAATCGCCGGAACGACGGGACTGGTTCTCCGCCCGACCCTTAATGCGGCGATCGTCCTGAAGGCCACGGCCACCACGATACCGACCCGGACCGAGAAAGACCTAGATCTCAGCGACGCGGCCTTCCTCTTGTCGCTGGTCCCCGACCCGATAGAAGCCGCACGCAACCTCAGCAGCCCTGACCGGAAACAACTGCGCGCCGTCAGCGCCCTTCTTGATGAGCAACACAAGACGTGGCGTCCTCTCGGCCGTGAACGCGCAAGGCTTGGCCAGACCGCGCTGGACATAATGCTCAATCCAGAATCATGACGCCCGGCCCGCGGGCCAGTATCGAGAATCCGTCATTGAATTAGATTCACACGGTTCGGCGCACCCACTCCGCGAAGAAAGCCGCAGCTCTGGGCACGATCCTATTCCTTATACCGTAAACGCGATCGGATACCTCCCAGCCGGTAGTCATACCGGGCAATGGGCTTCCGGATGCGTCAGTCGCCAGGACCTGACGGACTACCACGCCTGAACGGGGCTCTTGGCTCCATAGCGTGGTTTAGTCGGCTGAGAACGAACGGCTGTGGGAGGCGTTCCTGTTCTAGGCGCAGGTAAATGCCGGGTTCTGCAGATAGTGCGGCCAGGGCGGCGGTTTCGATGTCGGTGAGGTTCGGATCCGGAGTGTCGGCTCGTGTCTCGTCCTGGACGGCGAGAGTTCGGTGCGCTTCTAGCGTTACCGGGTCCATGAGGACGGAGACAAGGCGCGGCAGCCGGGTACGGGCACGCGACAGCAAGGTGAACCCTGCACGGTCGAGGTCGCCCCAGTACAGATGGTGCGCGCCTTCCAGCCAGCCGATCTCGTCCAGGACATTGAGATGGTTGCCAAGCGAATGGACGACCACGGTCCGTGGGCGGTCGGGGAACAGGTAGGCGGATTCCTTGTTCTCGACGATCAAGACCACCTCGGGGTGGACGGGCAGTGCGTCAACTTCCGGCAGGGGTGCGCTCAGGTGCCGCAAGCCGCCGACTCGTGCGCGATCGGCGGGGTCGGCCAGGATCACATCGACGTGGACAGGCAGCGCCTTCAGCCCCAGGAGATCCAGGTCGTCCTGTTCCAGCTCCTCGTCTGGCTCGCCGGCGTGTGGTTCGTCAGTGATGTTGAGGCAGGCCAGGACGAGCCGACGGTTACGGGCAAGCCACTTGGTGCCCATGCCCAGGACGGGTACCTGCCGGATCGTCAGTCCGGAACGCGGGTTCTCGGTGAACCATCTGGCGGCCTCGAGCAGGATCTCGAAGTCGGCCTCATCCAGGTCCACGATCTGCGGTATATACGGGCGCAATTGGTCCTGGACTACACCGTCCGGCAGGGCGCAGATCCGGGACCACCTGACGTTCGCCTGCCGCCAGTGGTCGGCGAGACCCACGTCGAGGACGACTAGGTCGTCGACCGTCTGAAGATCCAGGTGGGTGAATACTTCCTGGGCGCCCACAACGGTGCGGCGCGTGACGCTGCGTAGCCTGGCGGCAGGGAGCGCCTGCGACCAGGTCCGCCAGGCCCGCATCCACTCGCCAACGGTGTCGGACTCGCGGGCGATTGCCTGCGCCGACGGTGCGGCAAGGGGAAACGAGAACTGGGCGTCGGCTCCGTCCAGTAGCCAGTCGCGCCAGTTCTTGCGGTACCGGACACGTACCTGGTCCATGACATGATCGGGATCGTGCACTAGTTCTGTTCGTCCTCAAGTTGCAGCGCCTCCGTCATCGTCATCGGGTAGATACGCACCCGGGTGGGGTCGTCAACATCGACGTTGATGTAGGCGACCGATTCCACATAGTCCTCGAAGGCCGTCGCCTTCTCACGAGGCGCGCCCACGATCAGCTGGAAGCCGAGGGCTCGCAGGGCTGACAACGAACGGCCTGTGTAGTCGCTGTCGGCCTTGACGAACCCTTCGTCGAGGATGATTGACGCATACCTGGGCGGACCTTCGTGGCCGTCGCCGAGGCGGAACCGCAAGGCGGCTCCGAGGATGAACGCGATCAGTTCTTGCCCTTCGCCGCCGCTCATGCCAGAGACACCGTCATGGACGACCTTGACACCGTCGCGACGGGTCTCGATGGCTTGAAAGTCGACATGCTCGCGGGCGTCGAACACGCGCCGCCGCCATGCGTCCCCGGCTCGCGACTGGTCATCGAGCTTCGCCAGCTGTTTGCGGAGCCGGGTGAAGGACTTCTCCACCTGGTCGGCGTCGCGTCTGGCGTCCATGCCGACGGTGTTGCTGGTGTACCGGGTGATGACCTGACGGAAGTCCTTCAGGTCGCTGTTTGGCCGCTCGACCGAATCGATGCTCAACGTGGCGTCTTGCCGGAACTGCACGTGGAGCAGCACGTCGTTGATCGGGGCCAGCCCTCGCTTGATGACCCGCGCGTCGTCGTCAATCTGCACGAGCACACCGCGCAGCTGCCGGTTCATGTCATCATCGACCTTCGCTAGCCACGCGTCCTTCGTGCGGGGCAGATCGTCGGTCACCAGTTGCTGGTAGATCGCCAGCAACGCAGCCAGGGACTCGATTGTGCCGTCCGTCTCGCGGGCGGTTCGCTCGTCCAGGTTGCGGTAGGCGGCGATGTGGCCCACCACGGCGGCCTCAAGTTTCTCCCTGTCATCTTTGTGCCGTTCGATCTGCTGACGCAGGTTGGTGATCGCGGCGGTCAAGCTTGCCGCAACCCCGGTGGTGTCCGTCGGCGCGGCGAACGGGGTGGCGGCGAGCGAGGCACGCTCGTCGCCGGTCAGCGGCGACGCTGCGGCGACGCGGTCCTTCGCATCGTCCGCGACAGAGGCAAGGTCGCCCCACTCCCTGTCAAGTTCCTCCTGCTTTTCCTTAAGCCGATTCTCCTGGCTGCGAGCCGCGACAGCCTCCTCGCGCTGCCTCTGGAACAGCTCCGTCAGGTGCGCCACCTCGGGAGAGTTAGCCTGCGCAAGCTGGGTCTCCAACTCGCCCATCCGATCCTGCGCGGCTGAGGTGTCGATCCGGTCCCAGCTAAGCTCCCTGCGGAGCGCTCGCAGCTCGTCCAGTCGGGCGCGCGTCGACTCGCGCTGCTGGTTGGCCTCATCCGCTGACGCGTCGGCGACCTGGAGCTCGCGCTGGATCGACTCGAGCTCGTCGTTCAGCTCCTGCAGCAGCCGGCGGTTGTCCCACCCGAGCCAGGGGTAACGCAGGCGACGATCGTCCTTCGTGAATCGGTCGCGGGCGCCGGTGCGCATGCCGGCCGGGGTGATCGCGCCCCTGGCCCATGCGGGGCGCTCGTCGTCCAACTCGGCCTCGGCCTCTACGCAGAAGTAGCTCGCGGTCTCGTTCAGTTCGCCTGCGAGCCACCCCTGGAACGGGTGGTCGGCGATGTCGAGTACTGCCGGGATGCCGCCGTCCATCGGGGCGGGTCTTGATGCCCCAGACGCGGCGGGAGCGATGGTGACCGAACCTCGCATGTCTTGGTCATGCACGTACCGGCGCACGCGCGCGAAGTCACGATTGTCGACCAGGAGGGTGCTCGACAACGGCAGCAGCAGGCCCATGACCGCCTTTTCCCACCGACGGTGCTCGGGTTTGAGCTGTAGCAGTTCGCCGGCGTACTTGAGCCGATCGATCTCGATGTCAAGATCGGACCCGATGCGGTTGCGGCGCTCCTCGGCGTCCTCGGGAATGAGGCTGCGTCGAGCCTGCAGCCCGGTTATCTCGCGCTCCTTCGCCTCTGCGTCGCTGCGGAGCTTCCAGAGCCGCCCAGCGGCTTGGGTGGCTGTCTCGGAGGCTTTTTTGAGCGCCTTCTCTTCCTCAGCGACAAGGCCGTCGAGGCTGGCGTGGGTGAGCGTCACGTCGCCCGGTGAGATGGGCCGGGACAGGCTGAACATAAAGAGGCGGCTTTCGAACCGCCGCTGTTCCGTCTCGACCCGCTCCAGTGTTTCCTTCGCATGCTCGAGCTGCAGTTTGATGAGACCGGAACGATCGCCCCCGGCTGCTGTGAGCTGCGCGATCGTGTCCTTCTCGCGCCGGTCTGCGGCTTCGGCCGCTTTCGCCGCCACCCCGTGCTCTTCGTCGACCTCCGCCTTGGCGAGACGGTTGTCGTCGACGGCCGTGTCGGCCCACTCGGCAAGCTTCTCCGCGTGCCAGACATGAATCCGAGCTGGACCGTCGCCACCACCGGTCAACAGCCTGTTCTTGGCCACGTAGTCGGCGCCGGCCGCGCGGTACTTTTCGGCGATTCCGGGAAGTGGCTCGAGCGTCTGAGTGCGACGGCGTGCCGTCTCGAACTCCTCGTACAGCCGAGACGCCTCCCGGTACGCCTCCAGCGCGACATCCCACCGGGTCAGCGCCAGCGGTTCGATGAGCACGAACTCCTTGAAAAGGGCGTTGATGGAGAAGATTCCCTTAGATGCCTGGGCGCGCCGCAGCAATTGCATGGCTAGGCGTTGTGACTCGTCGGTGGAGCCCATGCCCATCACGGTGCGCATCTTCGCGTGCATCCGGGCCTGCGAGGAGTCCACGACGTCGCCCCGGTCCGGGTCGACGAGACGTTCCAGGGACGTCTTCGACAGCGGGGACGCGCCCTGGCGGATGGCGGTGATCCCGTTGAGCTGCACCAGGTCGAAGCTGTCGTTGACGAAGCCGTACACGGTGGCTGCGTTGATCGCTTCGGGTCCGTCGGTGTCCGGGCCGACCCACGCCAGGCGGAATGAAGTGGCGCGGCGCCCGTCACGAGTCTCCCACGTGATCGCGGCGCCGCTAGGGAAGCCGCGCCCGCCTGGCGGTCGCAGGTAGTTTGTCGTCGCGGAGCGCCCGTTCTCGTCCTGCCTCTGGTCGGTGTGACCGCGTGCGTACGAGTAGACCGTCCTCTCACGTTTCTTGCCGCGGTCGTCGCGGGCAGCCTGATTGAACTCTTGCGGATTAGGCAATATCACCGACGCCATCGCGTCTAGCAGGGTGGACTTGCCGCGCGCGGACGGGCCGACGATCGCGGTGCCCGAGTGCGCCACGGTCATGGTCTGCAGGCCCGAGTACGCACCCCAATTGAGGACCTGCACCTGGGTTATGCGGAACTGCGCTGGGCTTTGCCCGTTGGCAGCGACCAGATGCAGGACGTCCTGTTCGACTGATCCCGTGGCCGTCTGGATCATGGTCACGCGAGGTCCTCCACAGTCTCGTCGCCTGCGAGCTCGTCAGTCGCATGAGCTGCCCTGGCTGCTTCGGCAGCCCGGATGAAGTGCTGCTCGAAGCGAATCATCTCGTCCGCACTGATCAGGGGCACGACAGCAGGCGAAACGGTGAACAGGTAATCGGCGTCTGGGTCCTGCGTCAACAGTTTCAGCTCGTCCACAGCGCGGATAGCGGCGTCCACGCGACGCTCGAACTTGGCCTCGTCGCCATCGCCGTCCTCCCGGAACGGGCGCAGGAACTCGGCCACCTGCGCACGGGTGATCACGACCGGGTCGTCGGTCGCGTCCGTGTACATGTGCTCCTTCCGAAGATGTATCAGCAGTAGGGACGCGTCGCGGTGCAGCGGCCTGTCACGGCGCAGCAACCTCGGCACATCTTCGGCGGGATCCTGCCGCTTGAACGCCACCTCGTAATCCCTATCGACGACGAGAAGCAGGAACATGTCAGCGAGGCGCTCACGGATCTCGCTCTCGTACGCCAACAGCGCGTCCCACGCGGACCGGTTGCGAGACCGGGTGATGAATCGATTAGTCAGCAGCGTCGTCAGCGCCCGACGCGCGGCGGCCGGCAGATGTGACCCGCTGGGGCTGTCCAGTTCGTTGTCGACGCCGCACTCAGCCAGCTCGTCGTTAGACGTGGAGTCGTCATCGATGTGCACGCTCACGGCACTCCTTGGTGGGCACTGGGGCGCCGAAGACGAGGTGAGGCAGCGTGGCCGTCAGGGCCGTGGCCCGGTCCCCGAACAGCTGCACGGTCTCGTCGAGGTCAGTGTCGACCTGCCCGTGCATGACGGCAAGGTCGAGCAGGCTCACCAGCGTGCCCAGACGTTGGAACTCCGCCGGCGTGGCTTCGAACACCTCGGCACCTGTCACCGCCGGCCAGCTGGCCAGTAGCTTGTTGATAGTTCGTCCGACAGCCCGCGGGCTGGTACCCGCGGCCAGCCGAAGGGCGGCTCGGTCGTCGGCGGGAAGCGTCCCGCGCTGCTCGGTGACCTCGACGACGACCTCTTGCGGGCTGTTGTCTCGCCATAGCTGGGTCTGGGAGATGTCGATGACGGCGAGAGGGCCCACTCCGAGCATGTCCTGCGGCACGTACCGCTGGGCGGGCTCAGCCTGTACCCAGGTGCCGCCGGCGTGCAGGGCGCGGTCGGCGAGGCTGAGCAGCCGCTGGTGGCGGCCGTGGGCGGCGCGCGTCAGGAAGCGGCGCAGCGATGCGGACCAGCGCAAGTAGCTGTTCTGCACGGTGAGTTCTGCGGCAAGGAGGATCGAGAGCGTGCTGTCGAGTTCCTCACGCTGCGCGGCAGTCATGTGCTCGCGCGCGAACTCCTGCGCGAGGATCTGGTCGATGTCGTCGCGGATCTGCTCGGTCTGCCTGGACGACAACAGCCGCGAGAACCCGAGGTATGCCATGCCCTGGCTCGTCTTTGACAGCAGATCGTTCTCGCGAAGGTACTCCTCGACGAGGTCCGCCTTGGGAGGCCCATGGAGCATGGCCCGCCGCGCGACTTCCTGATGGCGGTCTTCCACCATGGTGCGCAGCTGTCGGAAGTCGGCCGGCAGGGACCGCGTCATCCCGAGAATCTCGCGCAGCTGCTGCTTCATCTCATCCATGGTCGCCAGCCGCACTCGGCCCGAAGCGATGTCATCGCGTCTCTTGCGCAGCTCGGTAATCTGACGGTCGATACGCCGCACCTGGACGTCCCGGTCCGGACTGGTCATGTCAGCCAGGAGCCGTACCGCGTGTGAGATAGACCCGAGACGGGCGCTACTGACGGTCGTCTCACCTTCGACAAGCTCACGGACAAACCGCAGCGCGCGCAGCGAGTAAGGCGACAGGCGGTAACGCAGACGTCCATTGAGCGTCTCGGTCTCCAGCCAGCGCTTCTCAACCCAGTCGCGGCAACGTTCGGCCGGTGTCACATTGCCTTGCCGCTCGGGGACCTGGTCGCGCGCCTCGAAAACTCGTTCATGGAACCACTCAGCAGAAACGGACCCCTCGACCTGCTCGAGGTGCTCAGCGAACAGAGGCAGCACCCAGTCCCTCGAGTACGCTTTTAGCAGCGTCAGGGTCGGATTCGAATCCAGCGCCAACCGGATCCGTTCGGCTGTGATCTCCATGACTGCCAATCACGTCGCCCTTCATGCCAACACCGCTGATTGTGCCTGAGCCCTCTGACAGGATGGAGCCGTCTGGGCGTCGGCCCCCGGACGTGCCGGTTCAAGGCACTAGGAGCAGCGCAGCGTGTCCTGACATCTGCGAAACAACACCTTCTTTGGCGGTCAGCCATCTTCGTGTTCACTGCGGAGGGCCTAGATCTGCGATCGCTCATCGCCGCCGCTTGGGGCAAGTATGGCTATCCGCCATGGCGCTTGCCGGGCGCTCCTGCGGCGGGGTCGGGCCGATCAGCATGATCTGTACGGGGAAGCCGAGGTCGCGCAGCTTCTGCGATGCTGAGCGTAGGGCCAGTCGGGATAGCAGGGACAGATTCTTGATAGCCGGGCTGCTCCACTCTCCGATGATTGCCAGGACGACGGGAAGTCTCACCACTGAGGTTGGCATCTGGTCGATCTGGCTCTTGATGCGATCCTTATCGCCGTCCCACGTGCTCTGGTCGATTAGCCTGCGCATCTTTGCGCGTGATTCGGGTCTGCGGAGCAGGACGGTGGCCGACGATATTGCCTGGTTCGCGAGGTGGCTGATTCCAGTGGCGGAGGTGTGGCGCTTGAGGTGGCATAGCGTGCCGTCCGCTCCCAGGAGATCGCAGGGCTCGATCTGAGTCGCTCCACTTGGCCTGATGTCGGTTGTGTCGAGTTTCAGCATGCCGGTGGCCTGCGCGGCGCGACTGTTGTAGTCAGCTTCGGCTTCTCCGGCCTGGTATGGCACGAGATTGCTGGGTGCGACCAACTGCTGAAGTCCGTGGTCAAGCTCAGTGAGGAAGTCGGCCTCGATACGGCAGATCTCACCGTCGGCGAGAACGTAGGTGACGCCGTCGATGGTTAGTTCGGCGGACAGCAGATCCCTGACGTTACAGTGGCCGAGTTCCTCGTCGTCTGACGCGAAGAACCGGATATTGGTCTCCAGAGCGGCTGCGCCGGCGGTTGTTCCCAGCCGACGTGTCAGCTGAGATCTCACACCTGGCCAGGTGAGCGCCCGGTTCCTGACCGCGAACTTGCCTGCCCGTTCGCCTGCCAGTCGCCAATGGGTCACGGGGTGATCCGATTCGGGCTCGCGCGGGTCAGCCCACCAGGCGATGTCCACGTTGATGGCCATGTCAGCCGCGTCGAACCCGGCCCAGACGGCATCCAGGACCGCCTCACAGACTGAGTCGTCGGCCTCGGGGACGATGAAGTCGATCCAGCCGTGTGACCGGCGGTACCCGTCCTGCCCTGCGAGGTCCACGATCAGGTCCGAGAGCCGCCGGAAGTCGCTGGCATCCTTGATGACGGCGGAGAACTGCAGCGACTTGCCCGCAGAGGCAACGCCAAGGACTTCGTGCCCGGTGCGGATCCGGGCGCTCACCAAGACATCGGCCAGCGTGTCAATCCGCGGGATGGCGTCGGCAGTGGTTGGGACGGCCGTGGACAGGTTCGCCCGCCGAAGGTTCCCGTCCCTGGCCGTCAGCGATGCTCCAGTTACGCCGGACCCGTCGCTCTCGGCCGCGGCGAGCGCGTTGAGTGCGGCTAGCAGCCCGAACCGGGGAGTCTGCGCCTGCCTTCGAAGCCAGCGGCTGCCCTGTCCGAAGCACCACGCGACGTACTGCTCTTTGCCGCCCACGTTCGTGCGGGCGAACAATATCGCTCCCGATGACAGCGCGGGGAGCGCGGCTAGTCCGTCGATCTGGAACTGGTCGCGCAAAAGCACCTGCCAGGCGGGCACCTTGGCGACGGGAGCTCGGATGAGTAGTGCGAGATCGGTGCCATCCGGGGGATCGGCCGTTGGCGCGAAGATGCCGCTGGCGTAGGCCTCATACCATCTGGTCGTCTCATCCGCATCGACGCTGTCGGTCACAGCCGCCGAACGCGAGGCTATTTGCGGCCTGAGGAGGAGTGCGGTCAGATCTACCGGTACGCCGCCCGCATCGGGGAAGCCGCCAGGCGGCGGTCCGGCTTCGGAGTCGGCGTCGCCGTCCTGGGATCCGCTGCTGATGTGTTCTGGCACGGGATGCCCCCTGGGTACGGAGCCGCTGTGTTCGCCTTCCAGTCCAACATCGTACTGAGTTGAGAACGCTCTTGCTCCGCGAACCGGAACGTTGCTGTTCCCTCCGGGGAACCGCTTGGCTAAGGTCTGAGTCATGGCGGCCATGTACACCTTGCTCGCCGGGGCCACGACTGTCGGGGAGCGGATACGCAGGCTCATGCGGGATCGAGCCCTGACGCTCGGGGAGCTGAGCCGGCGGTCGGGCATTGCCAAGGGATACATCTCCGACCTGATCAATGCAGGCGAGGACAGCCGACGAAAGCCGTCAGCAGAGACGCTCTATGCAATCGGAACGGTGCTCGGGGCGTCCGTCGCAGATCTTCTCGGCAAGACCAGGCCCGGTGATGAGATGTCGTCCTGGCCGCCTGGCCTCGCCGAGTACGTCAAGGCCAGCAATGTCCCGCCCCAAGAGGCGCGTATGCTTTCCGGCATCAGCGCCCGCGGGCGGACGCCGACTTCCCCGGAAGACTGGAAAGCTGTTCACCGGATGATCGAGATGTACTCGGCAGACGACGGCTGACGGCCCGGTTATGAAGGCCCGCGCTGACGTTCAAGCTCTCTGCGCTAAGCACAACGAGACCGACCTCGAGCGGCTGATCGTACGGCTATGCCGTGAATTGCTGGACCACTGTCCAACATCGCCCGGGGGCCGACACCACTGAAGGTTCTCGGCTCGCTGCGCGGCGTCCGCCGCTACTACAGCACGCCGATCCATCCGGCAACAGGCTGCTCCAGCCTACTTGTGCCGGACGACGGTGGTCAGCGAGTTTTGTCGTCGACCCACACAAGGAATTGCAGGTCAGAGCCATGATCGTGACCTCCAAGGATTGGTTCCGAGATCGTCTGACCGTCATTTGACCGCCATGGTGAACGTGGAACGGCGGCACCGAGCCGCACGGATTGGCCTTGGCTGACTGGCTGAATCGGTCAGGCGGCGACGGAGATTGAACAGCGCCGCCGGGGAGTTTCGGGTTCTGGACCCCGAACTTGATCGTGGTGCTCCGGCAGGAGACGATCAGCGAGGACGCTCACCTGACCCGAGCGCCATAAGCGCGCCGGTTCCAGTACGCATCATGCTTTGGCCGACATGCGCCTCGGGACGTCGCGCGAACTTCGCTCGCCACGTAGGGTAGCGTGCTAGCCAAGCCTAGAACCATACTAAAGAGCGCATAACGCCGATTATTCGCTCGCAGCAGCGATACTCACCCCGTGTGGAGGCGCGCAGATTATCTATTCGTTGCGGCGGGCGGACTTCAGTCGGTGCCGCACGCCGGTGCGGTCTGCCCGCACTATGTACTGCCTCTGGGTTATGAACCCTTACGACGCACGTGTCCGCTGTCTCGCGCAGTCTCCCATTGCTGCGTTGGCCAGGCCAGATATCCGGCCCGGAGTCCCGGCCGACCCTCGGTTTCTGGCATCACGCGATCAGGTGAGTACTCGTGAAGTGTCCAGGCACGACCAGCTACAGGGGCCGGCCTTCCGTTTCGCTCCGCCCGGACCCACCCCGGCTCTTCGGTCACGGGTCGACTGCGTGCGTGAGCTCGCGGCGCAGGGTGCGGAGTTGTGATGCAAGCGGGTAGGACTCGGCGACGCTGATCGTGTTAGATGCCAGGCCAAGCCGGGCCGCGTGAGGCCGTTTTGCGCGATCACTAGTTCGCGGCCGTGGTTCGGTAACGGAAGAGGGTTCGGTACTCCCGGGGCGAGGTGCCGAGATGCCGGTGGAAGGCGGCTCGGACTCCGGCGGGAGCACCCAGGCCTGTGAAGCGACCGATGTGTTCTACGGGCTGGCTGGTCGTCTCCAGCAGTTCACGGGCGAGGTCGAGGCGCGCGCCGGTGAGCCAGGCCATCGGCGAGGTTCCGGTCTCCTCGCGGAACCGGCGGACGAGGGTCCGGCGGGAGAGGTGGGCGCGTTCGGCGAGCGCGTCGATGCTGAGCGGCTGGGCGAGGTTTTCGAGCATCCAGTCCCGGAGCGGGGCGAGTTCGCCGCCGCTGGATTTCGGGGCGAGCCGTTCGATGTATTGCGCCTGGCCGCCGGCTCGCTGCGGCGGGGCGACGAGGGCTCGGGCGCATGCGTTGGCGGCGGCGGCGCCGTAGTCGGTTCGGATCAGGTGGAGGCACACGTCGATTCCGGCGGTCACGCCGGCCGAGGTGAGGATATCGCCGTCGTCGACGTAGAGCTGGTTGGGCCGCACGTCGATCTGCGGGTACCGGCGCTGCAACTGGTCGGTCAGTTGCCAGTGAGTGGCCGCCGGGCGCCCGTCGAGCAAGCCGGCTGCGGCGAGGGCGAACGCTCCGGCGCAGATGGAGACGAGCCGGGCACCGCGGCGGTGAGCCGCCTGGAGCGCGGTCAGTGCGTCGGCCGGCACGGCAGCGTCAACGTCCTGGTACCCCGGCACGATCACGGTATCCGCGCCGCTCAGCGCTTCGAGCCCGGCCGTGGCGGTGATCGTAAAGCCGGAGGTCGGCACCGATCTCGCTGGCAGCGGCGTGCAGACGGTCAGCAGGTATTGGGGTTCGGAGCCGAAGATCTGCGCCGCGATCCC
>WNFC01003149.1_pt1 | contig 17795 bp, 13 predicted proteins | sample 5400541 | NCBI WGS metagenome assembly WNFC01 (sample SAMN13153342, study PRJNA577476) | soil metagenome | isolation source: 120 cm saprolite under Douglas fir tree site 2 hole 2 replicate 1 | place: USA:California | collected 2015-04-18
TCGTCACCGCGTCGGACGACCCCACGGCACTGCTTTGGGACGCCGAAACCGGCCGGCCTATCGGTGAGCTCAGCGGCCATAGCGATCGCGTGACAAGCGCGGCGTTCAGCCCGGATGGCAGGCGCATCATCACGGCATCCAAGGACAAGACGGCGCGGCTGTGGGATGCAGCATCGGCCGAGTCAATCCACACGCTCGCAGGCCATACGGATGATGTAAGCGGCGCAATGTTCAGCCCCGACGGCAAACACGTTGTCACCGTCTCCGCGGACAAGACCGCGCGGCTGTGGGACGCTGACACCGGCGAGCAAATTGGTCTGCCGCTCATCGGTCATACGGACATTGTGAGCAGCGTGGCGTTCAGCTCCGACGGCAGGCGCATCGTCACCGCGTCCTGGGACAAGACCGCGCGGCTGTGGGATATCGATTCCCGCAGTTCGATCGCCGTCATGCACCATCCGGAGAGAGTATTGAGTGCGGCGTTCAGCCCTGACGACAAGCGCGTCGTGACCGCTTCCAGCGACGGGACCGCGCGGCTGTGGGAGGTCTTTGCCGACCGCCAGAAATTGATATCGGCCGCCAAAATGGTTGCCCCGCGCTGCCTGACCGCTGCACAACGGGAGGCGTCCTTTTTCCTGTCGGCCGAGCCGCCGGCCTGGTGCATCGAGATGGCGAAGTGGCCGTATCATACGGCGGCGTGGAAGGCATGGCTCGCCGACGAACGCGCCGGCAAAAATCCGCGACTGCCCACGGCGCAGTGACAGTGTCAGGTTTGGTGTCTGGCGTCGAAGTGCAGCGATCCGGGTGAAGCGGACCTGGAGTCGCACTGGCGAAGCACGACGCGAATGACTCGATGCGGATCTTGCGCTTTGGTCTGCCCTGAAACGGCTGGTCTGCGGCGCGTCATCGTTGAGTCGTCACGCGGGGCGCCCGCATATCGCGTCCGTTTTGGTGCAGAACCACTGCAACGACCTTTCCGCTGGCGTCGCGCTCGAAGTCGAGTTGCGCCTCGACAACCTTGTAAAAGAACTTGTCCGTGGCGCTCGCGAAGATTGGGAAGGCGGCCTGCCCCGTGAGCTGTGCTTCGAGATGATCGCTCTTGAGCGCGACATCGAACACGGCACCGAAATCGAACCGGTATTTGCCGACGTAATCACCGAGCGTGGCGGCGTCGAGCGCGATTTCCTTGGGCTCGGGCGGAAGCTCGGACGCGCTCAGTTTCGGGGCCGCACGGTCGCCGTTCTGGTGCAGGACGAGTCCGTTTACCACGCCCATGGGATCGCGCGTGAAGCCTATGCTGATTCCCGCAACCTTGGCGAAAAACTCATTCGGCGCAGACGGGAAAATGGGGATCGCACTTTGTCCGGTTGCCCGGGCGAAAAGCCCGTCGTTCATGCAGAACACCGTCAGGTGCTTCACGAGGACCTGCCGCGTGGTGTCAGCATCTCCGAGCCGGAAGTCCGGATAGACCTCGGTAACGGGCTCATCCCACTGCAATTTGCGCTCGTCAACCAGCTCGGCGAGGAGCAGAGTCGTCATGGCCTTGGTATTGGAGGCGGCGGGGAAGAGCGTGTCGGCGTCGACCGGATCCGGCTTGCGGTGATGTAAGGCTAAGATCTTGCAAACCGACAGGAAAGCCGACAGGCTCACATCCACCTGCGCAGCCGAGCTCGTTCCCGGCGCCGAGTCTTCGCCCCGCCGCCGTTCTGCTCAGTAATTCGACTGCGCTGAGGAAAACATGGGCGCGCTCCAACACGTGGCGTGCGCTAAGATTTGGTCAAACGTAGACACGGTAGAGCAGCCCCTTTTGGGGCACCGCGAACCCTCCCAACGGTACGTCGGGCGGCATCGGAGGTGCCTGCAGTTCGGCGTTCGGAAAGGCGATCTCACGCATGGCGCCGGGAGTGAAAGGGAAAAACTGCAGAGACCTCCGATACTGGTCGACGCAACACCTAATTCATGGGACGTGGCCATGAAGACTTTCATTCGTATTACTGAGATTTGGGTACCCAACGAGGATCGCACTGAGCTCCGGTACTATGATGGTTTTTACGGCTCCCACAATGAATTCCGCGCGCTGAGCCAGCAGATGCGATTTCGCTACAACGAAGGGCTACCGGGAAAAGCCTGGGCAGCCCGGCATCCAGTGATTTTCAGGGAGCTGGAGGATTCGGATTTCAAGCGCATTGAGGCTGCAAGGGCGATTGGGCTGACATGTGGAGTCGCGCTTCCCGTATTTGCCGGCGATCTTCTCAACGCGGTTGTCGTATTCCTTTGCGGTGACGGCAAGGTCGGTGCTGGCGCGATGGAATTGTGGCACAACGATCCTGGTAAATTCTTTGAGCTGAGGCTGGTCGACGGCTATTACGGTCCCGCACTCATGTTCGAATTGAATTCACGGCACTCGGGATTTCCGCGCGGATATGGTCTGCCTGGACGCGTCTGGAGATCGAACATGCCGCTTATCGTCAAGGATTTGCACGATTCAAAAGTGTTTCTGAGGTGGAAGGAAGCGCTTGAGATTGGCGTCAACAGGGGCCTCGGCATTCCCTATCCTCATCCATCCGGTCAGATGTGGGTCATGACTTTTTTATCGGCGCGCGATACGCCAATCGCACGTCGCTTCGAAATTTGGGTTCCAACTCAGGAGCAGGATTTCCTCATTCTTCACGCAAACGATCGTGATCAAGACGTTGAATTCGCGACCAAGCACGACGTAGTCAAGATCGACCAGGGTGACGGAGCAATCGGTCAAGCCTGGGCGACGAAAATTCCGACGGTTGTAGCAACTGTTGACGACCAATCTATTATGGGAGGGATGGAGCTAAATGCGGTGGTAGCTGTGCCGTTCATGAATAACCAGGAACTGAAAGCAGTCATGGCCTGGCATTTCTGACGCAGAGCTACGCCAATCGCATCCATCCTGTTGCCGGAGTGGACTTGCAACATCAGACCCGAATGCGCTTCCTTGCGGGCGAATGGCCTGCGTGTGTTTGGGTGCCATGGCCGTCATTCGAGTGGCGCGGCATAAGCTCGGTCGAACTGCCCGTGACTGTATTTAGCGTTGAGTCGAATTTGTCCGGCTTTGAATGGTGGGACCGTGGGGGAAGTGCAGGGCCAAAGAGCCAACAAGCGCAAGTGCGAGCAACGCGGAAACGATCTTCCAGAACAGCAACGGACTGCGTTCATAGAGTGGCTGCCGCGAGGGGGCAGCCGGCACGGCCCGGAAAGCCCCGTGTTCGAGTTCAAAGATGAACTCGAACACATCTTGAAAGCGATCGTCAGGATTGACCGCTGTGGCCCGGGCAATCGCCTCGTCGAGCCACGCCGGCAGGTCCGGCCGGTAAGCTAACAGTGACTTCGACTTCTTGAAGCGCGGATGGGAAAACGGCTCGATCTCGCCATACGGATACTCGCGTGTGAACATCCGAAAGATCGTGACACCGAGCGCAAATTGATCGGAGCGCTCGTCGCCGGACTCGCCGGTGAAAAGCTCCGGCGCCATGTAGCTCGCCGTCCCGGGCGCACGCTCGAGCGGAATGTCCTCCATGTTCGGCAGCCGCGCGACCCCAAGATCGATGAGCTTGAGACCGGGCGAGCGATGCTTGCGGATTGCCTCCAGGATGACGTTCTCAGGCTTGATGTCGCGATGAATAATGCCGGCCCGGTGCAAGGCCGCAACTCCCTTGGCCAGCTTGATCGCATAATCAAGGCCGGTGATCGCAGACAGTGGTGGTGGGCGCAGCAGCCGGGCTTCCAAAGTTTCGCCTTCGTAGAAAGGCATCACCGCGTAGAGGCCGGTCTGTCGATTGGGGGAGAGTTCGAGCGCTTCGCCTACGAACGGGTTGTTCACGCGGGATGCAATCCATGTCTCGCGCAAAAAGGCCCCGCGCAGCAAGTCTTCTCCCGCAGTGATGGCCTTGGGAAATTTGGCAATCACGCGTCGGCGTTCTAACTGATCCTCCGCAACGAAAACCCGCGTGTACCGCCCGTCGGCCAGTATCGACTGCAACACGAACCCATCAATAACCGCACCCGGCTTGGGTACCTGGAGAAGCGGCAAACTGGCTGTCGCGACTTCGAGGTCGATCTGGTTCGGACGTGGCAGGGCGATGACGTCGATCACAAGAGCAGTTGCGTTGTCGCCGACCCGCGAAGCGAGCCCCGCCTCGACGAGGTCGCGGGCAGCTTCCTGTGGTGCAGCCTGTCGAGCCAATATTTCGGCGATCTGCCGGTCGGGCACGCCGGCATGCACGCCGTCGCTGCACAATAGATAGCGGTCGTAGATCCGCATGGCACCGACTGAATAGTCGATCCTGACGCTTTCCTCGACGCCCACTGCGCGGGTGAGAATGTGTCGCAATCCCGCCCCCGTCATGGTGTGGTCTGTCGTAAGTTGATCGAGCCGGTTGTCGCGCAACCGGTAGGCGCGGCAGTCTCCCACATGGATGACGTGGACTTGGCGTCCGCGCAGGATGAGGGCTGTCAACGTGCATGCCATCCCGGCGAGGTTGCTGTCGCGGCGGCCGACCGAATGGATCCAGCGGTTGATTGCCTCAATCGCACGGGCGCAATTGCGCTGTACGCCGACGATCGCATTCTGGCTCAAATGGCCATCGATGAAGGTGCTCACAGCGAGTTCGGCGGCGACGCGTCCGCCCTTGGCACCACCCACGCCGTCGGCGATCACGGCGACCGAACCAAACTGGTCACGCTGGCTGTGGCGACCAGGATAACAAACCACGCAATCTTCGTTGCGGCCACGCGCACCCTGCTCACTCGCAATCCCGAAACGGAACTCCAGTCGGTCGGATCGACCGGTCTGTTCGTGTCCTGTGCGCGCGGACGTGCTCATCTGTTGAGAATTCGCGTTGTTCGACGTGCTTTGAACGGCGTTCGCGCACTCGTCTAATATTTGCGCGCAACGGCGGATTATAGTGCAGAGGTCTCCAGCGCCGTAAGCATCCGATGGGCCGCGATTATCTCATGATTACCAGAGTCTCCAAGCTCTTTCGTTGCAAAAAAGTACGGCAGCGTTGGTAATTGCCTTTCGCGTCGTATGCTCGCATTTTGGTCAGGATAACGGATACGACTGCCGGGCCGAATCCGTCGATACATAAGCGGGGTATTTGCACCTTATGATCGACAAGTCGTTCTTCCGCGCAGGCCATATGCCAACGCTGCTGGCTTCGTTCTTCTACTTCGACATGAGCTTCATGGTGTGGGTGATGCTCGGCCCGCTCGGCGTGCAGGTATCCGACGATCTCCATCTGGATGCGGCCCAAAAAGGACTGATGGTGGCAGTTCCGCTGCTCGCCGGCGCCTTGCTACGCGTGGTGAACGGTGTCCTGGTTGACCGGATTGGCCCAAAGTCCACAGGACTCATCGGTCAAGTCATTGTCATCGTGGGGCTGGTCTCAGCTTGGTATGTCGAGATCAATTCGTTCGGTCAAGTTATTGCACTCGGCGTTGTACTCGGCGTTGCCGGAGCCTCGTTTGCTGTGGCCTTGCCGCTGGCTTCGCGGTGGTATCCGCCCGAATATCAGGGGATCGCGCTTGGTATCGCAGGGGCGGGAAACTCCGGCACGGTGCTGGCAGCGCTATTTGGTCCGAGTCTCGCGGCGGCGTTTGGCTGGAAGAACGTGATCGGATTGGCGGCCGTTCCGTTGGTGGTTGCGCTCATCGTCTACGCGATCTGCGCGAAAGACGCACCGAAACCTCCGCCCGCGAAGGGCTTGCTTGCCTATCTGTCGGTCCTAAGCATCGGGGACGCTTGGTGGTTCATGTTCTTCTATGCCGTAACATTCGGTGGGTTCAGCGGCCTCGCCTCTTCGCTGACCATCTACTTCAATACCGAATACGGCCTCAGCCCCGTCACGGCTGGATACTTCACTGCGGCGGCCGTATTCGCGGGATCTTTCGTGCGGCCTGTTGGGGGCGCCCTTGCGGATCGCATCGGTGGCATCCGCGCGCTCACAATCATGTACATCGTCGCCGCGGTGGTGCTCGCGATCGTAAGTTCCCACCTTCCGCAGGCATGGATGGCGCTCGTGCTGTTTGTGGCCGGCATGTTGGCGCTCGGCATGGGGAACGGCTCGGTGTTCCAGCTGGTCCCGCAGCGTTTCCGGTCGGAAATCGGGGTTATGACAGGCCTCGTCGGGATGACGGGCGGCATTGGCGGTTTCTATCTCGCTTCAAGCCTCGGCTATTCGAAACAATTTACCGGTAGCTATCAGGCGGGCCTCTTGCTGTTTGCCGGCTTGGCGGCGGTCGCGCTGGTGGGACTCTTCAGCGTCAAGACGCGCTGGCGCACCACTTGGGGGGCGGCGCTTGTCTCGGCACGGATTTGATCTCGGGTGAAGGGGATGACGAGCGGCGTTCACTTGGACGGCCCAGACACTCACTGCCCCTACTGCGCCCTGCAATGCGGCATGAGCGTGGTTCCCCACCACGGTCGCCTGGTGGTCGCCCCACGCGATTTTCCGACCAACAAGGGCGGTCTGTGCCGCAAAGGATTTACCGCAGCCGAGTTGCTCGATGCTCCAGACCGGCTGATGACGCCATTGATGCGAGAGCGTAAGGGCAGCGCGCTCCTCCCGGTAAGCTGGCCGAAGGCGCTCGATCGCATCGCGGAAGAATTGCGCGCCATCCGGATATCGCATGGTGCGGATGCCGTCGGGGTTTTTGGCGGTGGCGGGTTGACGAACGAAAAGGCGTACATGCTGGGAAAGTTCGCTCGCGTCGCGCTGCGGACCGCCAATATCGACTATAACGGCCGCTTCTGCATGGCGTCTGCCGCCGCAGCCGGCCTGCGGGCGTTCGGGATCGACCGCGGGCTGCCGTTCCCGCTGGCGGACATACCATGGGCCGCAGCCATCCTTCTCGCTGGGGGAAATCCGGCCGAAACTATGCCGCCAATCATGCAATATTTTGAGGAGCAACGCCGCCGCGGCGGACAGCTGATCGTCGTCGATCCTCGCGCATCAATGACCGCCAAACACGCATCGCTGCATCTGCAACTGACGCCGGGAACCGACGCCGCACTGGCGAATGGTCTCGTGCATGTCGCGATCCAAGACCGACTGATCGACGGCGACTTCATTGCGGCTAGGACATCCGGCTTTGAGCCCGTGCGCCGCGTCGTTGCCTCCTATTGGCCGGATCGCGTTGAGCGGATCACTGGTGTACCGGCGCGAAACATCATAGCCGCCGCCCATATCATGGGAGAGGCCGCGACCGCGATGGTGCTCACCGGGCGCGGACCAGAGCAGCAGAGTCACGGCGTCGCCAACGTGCTTGCCTTCATCAATTTGGTGCTGGCTCTCGGCAAGTCCGGCAAGCCATTCTGCGGTTACGGTTGTCTGACCGGACAGGGCAATGGTCAGGGCGGCCGTGAGCACGGCCAGAAGTCGGACCAACTCCCCGGCTATCGTCAACTCGACAATCCGAACCATCGCGCAGACGTTGCCAAGGTCTGGGGCATCGACCCGGACGAGCTGCCGCGATCCGGCCTTACCGCATGCGAGATACTGGCTGCGCTTGGAACCACCATCCGCGGACTGCTCGTTTTTGCATCGAATATCGTCGTGTCAGCCCCCGACGCGACGGCGGTCACAACGCGCCTCGACAGCCTCGATCTGCTGGTCGTGGCGGACATGTTTCTGTCCGAGACTGCTGCGCGCGCGGACGTGGTTTTGCCGATCGCGCAATGGGCGGAGGAACAGGGCACAATGACCAATCTCGAGGGACGGGTGCTGCTTCGCCGGCGCGTGAGGCCGCCGCCGGAGGGCGTGTGGACGGATGCAGAGATCCTCAAGGCCCTCGCCGACCGCTTGGGTGCCGGACGGTACTTCACCGCAGATACGCCGACCACATTCGAGGAGTTTCGGCGCGCTACCGCTGGCGGTGATGCGGACTACAGCGGGATTACCTACAACCGCATTGTCAGGGAAGATGGCGTATTCTGGCCGTGCCCTGCTGAAAATCACCCGGGCAGCCCTCGTCTGTTCCACAAACGATTTGCAACCGAGGACGGACGTGCGCGGTTCCATCCGGTCGAATACCAGGATGCGGCCGAAGTTCCGGATTCCGAGTATCCGTATTTCCTGACGACTGGCCGCGTCCTGGCGCAGTATCAATCGGGTACGCAGACCCGGCGCGTGAAGGAGCTTGTTTCCGCTGAGCCGTACCCTTTCGTGGAGATCCATCCGGACACGGCGCGCAGTCTCGGCATCGCGTCCGGAGACAATGTGCGCTTGATCACGCGGCGCGGACGCGCGGTGATGAAGGCGCGTCTCTCCCGAGACACACGGTTCGACACGCTTTTTGCGCCGTTCCACTGGGGAGGCGCCGCCAGTGCTAACGCTCTGACCAACGCGGCGCTCGATCCGGTGTCGCGTATCCCCGAGTTTAAAGTTTGCGCCGTGCGAGTCGAGAAGATCGCCGCCCCGTCTCCCGAGCGCGGAGAAACGTCCGCCGCAATCCTTCTGCACTGAGGACCGAAAACAATGGAAGCAACGCCACGGTTTCTACGCGGTGTGCACTCCTTCAAGGGCATCGGTTACGACAAGCCGGTTCCCATCGATTCCGAGCTCACGTACGTCGTACCGTCCGACAAACGGGCGCAACTCATCTATCTACGCGCCGGCAATTCGAGCGCTGAACTGATCAATCTCGTGCTGCTGCGCGACGGCAAGATCATGCGCTACTTCCCGATCGGCGCCAAATCGAGCCAGCACGTGCCGCTTGTCGTCGTTGAAGACCTTTCGCCCGAGACGAAGCTCGAACTCTTGCTGGCCGCTCCTGCGGGAGCCACTGGGTACCTGGTGGTGGACATCGGGTTGCATGAAATTTGACTGAGGCGTCGAAAGTGTGTGCTCAAGGAGCTGACAGATGCCGAAAATGAAACTCGTTGTAGTCGGCAATGGCATGGCCGGCGCCCGCGCTGTCGAGGAAGTGCTGGCCCGCGGCGGCGCGGATCAGTTCGATATCGCGATGTTCGGCGATGAACCGTACGGCAACTACAATCGGATCATGCTGTCGAATATTCTTTCCGGCGCTCAGGACGCGAGCGGGATCTTCATCAATCCGCTGTCCTGGTACGGCGAGAACGGTATCAAACTGCATGCTGGCACCCGGGTGACCGAGATTGACCGCGCTGCAAGGGTCGTCATTTCCGAGAACGGCACGCGGGAGGACTTCGACAAGCTCCTGATCGCGACCGGCAGCCGTTCCTTCATTCCGCACATGGCGGGATTGAATACGGCCGAAGGCAAAATCAAGCCGGGCATCTTTGGCTTCCGTACCATCGACGACTGTAACGGCATCATCGCGATGGCGAAGCAGAGCCGACACGCCGCGGTGATCGGTGGCGGCCTCTTGGGTCTCGAAGCGGCAAGGGGGCTGATCAACCACGGCTGCGAAGTACACGTTGTTCACTTGGCTGGGCATCTGATGGAGATGCAGCTTGACGGAACCGGTGGCGCAATCCTGAAGTCCAGCATGGAGGCAATGGGCATCCATGTCCATCTGCGGAAGCTGACAGTTGGGATTCTCGGTGACGACAAGGTCGCCGGCCTGACCTTCAAGGATGGAACCACGCTTGATTGCGACATGGTCGTGGTCGCGGCCGGCATCAAGCCCAACGCCGAGATCGGATTACGCTGCGGGCTCACAGTAGAGCGCGCCATCGTGGTGGACAATCACATGCGGTCGGTGGATGATCGCAATGTTTACGCAGTTGGTGAATGTGCGCAGCACCGTGGACGGGTCTACGGCTTGGTGGCACCGCTGTGGGAACAGGCCAAGGTCTTTGCCGAGCACATCACCCGCCGCAACCCCGATGCGGCCTATCACGGCTCGAAGCTTGCCACCAAGCTGAAGGTCATGGGCGTCGAGCTCGCGTCCATGGGGATCACCGAGCCCGCCGAAGATCGCGATGAAATCATCCAATTCATCGAACCCAAGAAAGGCACCTACAAGAAGTTGATTGTGCGCGATGGACGCCTGGTCGGCGGGATCCTCATGGGCGACATCAGCAAAGCCGCCTATCTGATGCAGTGCTTCGATCGTGACGCGCCGCTGCCGGACGAGCGGTTATCGCTGATGTTCGACATTGGGACACCGAGCCAGAAAATCACAATCGACGAAATGCCCGCCGGCATGCAGGTCTGCAACTGCAACGGCGTCACCAAGTCGGCCATCGCAGCCTGTGTGAGTTCCGGCAAGCGGAGCACCAAGGCAGTCATGGACGCGACCCGGGCCGGTAAGGGCTGCGGCTCGTGCAAGACTTTGGTCGGCGAACTTGTCGAATGGCTGTGCGGCGGCGAAGTCGAAGAGGATCCGTCGGTCCACTACTACGTGCCGACGATTCCTTTGCGCAAACCTGATCTCGCCAAGGCAATCCGGGAGCAGAACCTCAAATCGGTGTCCGCGGTATTCAAGGCTCTGGCCGGTGGTGCCGAGGATGCGCCCAGTAAGCCGGCCTTGGCGTCTCTCCTCATTACGCTATGGCACAAAGACTACGAGGACGAACGCGACGCGCGCTTCATCAACGATCGCGTGCATGGCAACATACAGAAGGATGGGACGTTCTCGGTTATTCCTGAGATTGCTGGTGGCGTCTGCACGCCGGCGGAGCTGAAGCGCGTTGCAGAGGTTGCTGTCAAATACAAGGTGCCTCTTGTCAAGCTGACCGGTGGTCAACGCATTGATCTCGTCGGCGTGCCTAAGCACGAACTTCCCGATATCTGGCGCGATCTCGGCATGGCAGCCGGCTATGCCTGGGGTAAGAGCTATCGCACCTGCAAGAGCTGCATCGGGACCGACTTCTGCCGCTTTGGGCTGGGCGACAGCATGGGGCTCGCGGTCAAGATCGAGCGGCGTTTTCGTGGCATCGACACCCCCGGCAAACTCAAGCTCGCGACCGCCGGCTGCCCGCGCAACTGCTCTGAGGCGCTGATCAAGGACGTCGGCGCGGTCGCAATCGGAGACGGCAAGTGGGAGATCTATATCGGTGGCGCCGGCGGTTCTCATGTTCGCAAGGGCGATATCCTTTGCGTCGTCGATAATGAGGATGATGTCCTGCTCTACACTGGGAGATTCACGCAGTTTTATCGTGAAAATGCGAAGTACAAGGAACGCACGTATACGTTCGTCGAGCGCGTCGGGATCGAGCGCATTCGCGCGGTCGTGGTCGATGACAGCGAAGGCATCGCCCAAGCGCTTGATGCAGCCATGCAGGCTTCGATCGAGGCGACTTACGACCCCTGGACGGAGGCCGCAGCGCCGAAGACTGCCAATCAATTCGCCTCGCTCATTCCCGCAGGAAGTGACTGACATGGATAACGGGATTTTAATCGGGAATGTCGCGCAAATCCCGAAGGGCGAAGGCCGTACCTTCGAGCTTACGGGCCGCCGCATAGCAATCTTCCACACCCATTCCGGCGAGGTGTTCGCGACCCAGGCCGAATGTCCGCACCTGCAGGGCCCACTTGCTGACGGATTGACCGGCGGGGCGACAGTGGTCTGCCCGCTTCACGAGCGCGCATACGATCTGCATACTGGGCTCGGACTAAACGGAGAATGCACAAGCCTTAGGATCTATCCAGCATCCCTTGGGGGAGACGGAAAGATATGGGTCACCGTGCCAGCCTGAGCCTCGCGGCGCGTCGGCTGCGCGCGTCTGTTTTGCGACGGATCCCAGGCAAGAAGTTGAGCGGTTGATTGGTGTACGTCGATGAAGACCTTCGTTCGAGCCGCAGAGATCTGGGTGCTTTCGAAGGATCGGACGCGGCTCGAATTTGGCGGCGGGCTCGATACGTTCGGCACCGTGAGCGACTTTTCTTGCTTCGGTTTCGCTGAGGGACTGGCAGCCGAGGCCTGGGGCGCGGGCCGACCGATCATCTTGCGAGATTTAAGTGGCTCGCAGTCCGAGTCCGCCGCCGATAAGGCCGCGGGGCTCACCTGCGCGGTAGCTTTGCCCGTGTTCGCCGGTGAATTCCTCATGGGGGTGGTCGTATTTTGTTGCGGCGACGACGACACGCACGTGGGCGCCATTGAGCTTTGGCATCACGATCCGGGCATTACCAACGATCTCCGGTTTGCGGAGGGTTATTATGGGGCCGCCGACACGTTCGAGTTCAATGCCAGATACGCCAAGTTTCCGCGCGGCTACGGCCTGCCAGGTCGAACTTGGCGGGCGCACATGCCGCTCATCATGAAGGACCTGCTCAACTCCAAGGAATTCCTCCGGGCGAACCAGGCAATTGAGATTGGCATCAACTGGGGTCTCGGCATTCCCTACTCGCCGGTGACGGGGCACACCTACGTCGTCACCTTTCTGTGGGGACGGAACACGCCGATCGCGCGTCGCGTTGAGATTTGGGTGCCGGATGAAAGCGGCGCGGCATTGGTGTTTCATTCAGGCGACTGCGCCGAGGGCGGCGCACTGGCGACCGAATACGGGAATTCGAAGATTCAAAAGCGTGAAGGTCTTCTTGGACAGGTGTGGTTTACCGGCATGCCAGCCTTGCGCCCCATTCTCGCCGCTGACCGCATCCCGGCCGAACCTTCTGCCGCCATTGGCCCAAGCGCTGCCATCGCGATGCCTTTCATCGAGGCCGGAAGGTTGAAAGCCATAACGGCGTGGTATTTTTAGGCAGCGCGCAATAGCAGGACTTGACCGCAGCCAGCTTAGCGCGACGCGATCCACATCGTCGAGCCTTGAGTATTCATGACCCAGTTGGAAAGCCCGATTGTCGTAAAAAGATACGCGAACCGGCGACTCTACAACGCCGCGACCGGCGCTTACGTGACGTTGGAAGACTTGGTCGAAATAATTAAGACAGGCCGAGATTTTACCGTCTGCGACGGCAAGACGGGCAAGGATATCACGCGCTCCACCCTCGCCCAAATCATCATCGAGCAAGAGAATAGAACCGAGCACAACCTTCTACCCATCATGTTTTTACGCCAGCTCGCCCTATTCTACGGTGACATCATGCAGGTGCTTGTTTCGCGCTATCTCGAAGTCTCGATCGATTCGCTCGTACGGGAGCAGGAGAGGCTTCGCCTATATATGAACCAGGCGCTTGGTACCGACTCCTTCGCCCCGTTGGACGACTTGGTCAGGCACAATATGGAAATGTTCAAACGGACCTTCGCCATGTTGGCGTCGTTTGCACCACGCCCATCGCAGGCAGCGGAAGAGGAAGCCCAGATTCGCGCCAGCGATAACATCGGTGGATTCAAGCGCTAAGATTAGCTACTTCCCGGCGCAAAATTGATGTTTGCAGCATTGTGATCAGTTGATTCCGAGAACGCAAACCGCGCCGGGGTGACCGGCGGGAGTGCCAAACTTGACGACGGTGAGCTGACTTACGGGGCGGAGAATATGTGCCCCCGATCAGTCCGGCTTGGCGCCGGAGAACTTCACCACCTTGGCCCACTTTTCGGTTTCTTCGGCGATGAGCTTCCCAAAATCGGCGGCCGAGCCTGGAAGCACCCTCCCACCCAGGTCGGCAAGCTGCGCCCTCAGCTTGGGATTGGCGAGGCCCGCATTGATCTCCTTGTTGAGCTTATCGACAATTTCGACGGGCGTATTCTTGGGCACGCCGACGCCGTACCACTGGCTCGCCTCGTAGCCCGGCACGACATCGCCCACGGTCGGGATATCCGGCGCCCCCTCGAAGCGCGTCGCGGTCGTCACCGCGAGCGCGCGCAGTTTGCCGGCCCTGATGTACTCAATCGCCGCAGGGAGGGAGCTGAATATTACCTGCACCTGTTCGGCGAGCAGATCGGTCAGCGCGGGCGATAGGCCGCGATAAGGCACGTGGATCATATTGACGCCCGTCATCGTCTTGAACAGCTCACCGGACATATGGTCGGGACCTCCGGCGCCGCCAGACGCCATGTTGATTTTGCCCGGATTGGCCTTGGCATAAGTGATGAATTCGGGAACTGTTTTGGCCGGCAGCGATGGATTTACTACCATGACGCTGGGCACACGGATGATGCCGGCGACCGGCGTAATGTCGCGGATGAAATTGAAGTTCAGTTTCTCATAGAGCGTCGCGTTGATGGCGTTTGCCGTGTGGGCAAGAAGGAGCGTATAGCCGTCCGCGGGCGCACGCACGACCGCCTCCGTGCCGATATTAGTGGCGGCGCCCGTCCGATTCTCGATGACGAATTGCTGGCCGAGCCGCTCGGACAGCCATTGACCCATCAGGCGCGCGACAATGTCGGTCCCGCCGCCTGCCGCATAGCCCACCACAATGCGCACCGGACGCGACGGATAGCTTTGTGCGCTTGCGGGGCGTGAGACGGCCTGAAACGCGGCCGCACCCACTGCCAGATGCAAAAATTGACGGCGAGGAAGTTTCAAGGCGTACCTCCCTGGCAACACCAAAGCTATCTCTCGCAGCCTTCGTCGAGCCTTTTTTCGACAGCATCGGTCAATAGGCCCTCGCCGTGATGGGAGCGCGGGCGAGGCCGACGCTCGCTAGTACCCTCGTACGCTCCGATCTTCCGGATTCCTCGGAAACCGCCGAACGCGCCGCGGCGTTCGGTAACGCTTCGGATCGCGGCGATCGTCTTTGCCGACGGCCGCAACTTGTCATGTTTCCGAATTCGCGCGGCAGGTCGTAAACACGACCTGCCGCGCGAACCTTTAGATCAACGGGCCGCCATAGCAGGTAGATGCGCCTTCAAGAAGTTACGCACCCGGTTGATTGTCCGGGCTTTCAGTTCGGGCGGGTCCTTCCAGGGATAGACCGTGATCTCGGCATTCGGCGCGAGCGAGGCGACGTCGATGGCAACCTGGTACGCGTGTGCCGCGGTATCGTCGGGCAGGACAAGCATCGGCGTCTGGCAGTTGCGCGCGAACTCGCGCGATACGCTGTACACGAAGTCGGGCCGAGCGCGGTAAAGGTTGTGCAGGTACTTCTCGATGGTCTCCATCGACACATCGGGCCGCCGCTCCCGGAGTTCCTTTGCCCAGACATCCTTGCCGGAATTGTACATCACGTCCGGGTTCTCCGGCCGGTGGCCGATCGGCTGGCTCAGCACGGCTGCAACGACGCGGTCCGGAGCCCGCTCAATCAGCTTCAGCGCAAACGAGCCGCCGATGCAGTTGCCGAAGAAGACGAACTGGCGGATGCCGAGGTGGTCCATCAGCCCCAACTGGTCGTCGGCGAAGGCGTCCCACGGATTGTCGACCGGGATCGGGCCCGTAGATTCGCCGCCTGTGGCGTTGCGCTGATCCATGGCGATGCAGCGGAAGTCGTTCTTGAACTCCTCCATGGGGTTGATGACGGCGGTCTGCCAATTGCTGATCCGCGAGTTCAGGCCCCCGCCCGGGGTGACTAAGAACGGGAAACCGTTGCCGACCTCCTGGTAGCGGATGCGGACATTGCCCTTTTCGTAGAACTTGAAAGCGCCTCTTTGGTCAGCCTGCTGAGCAAACACGTGCGGCGCCGCAGCAGTCGCCGCAGCAGCGACCCCCGTTGCGAGGATGTTGCGTCTGATAGGATCCATAATCGGTGTCCTCCCTGATTATTGTCATGGCCGTGTAGGTGGCTCTAGCGCCAGAGTGCTGCGCGGACGACAGATTGCTCACGGTTGGCAGCGCGGTCAAGTTGCCGCGCGGGCGCATCAAGGTACGCCAGGCGCTTCAGGCGGCTTCTTTATCCCCGTTCTTTGAGATAAAATCCACCCGAGCACGCCCGCGGGATGCGGTTGGCGAAGGAGGAAAAGGGAGGTTGGCATGAGCGTGGGGCAGTGGAAAGTCGTTTTGGTTGTGGGATTGGCGGCGGCGGCAACGCCGGCCTTGGGGCAGACGGCGGCTCCGTCGGGCAAGGCGGCGCAAAGCAGCATTCCGGATTTCTCCGGCATCTGGTGGCACCAGTCGCTTCCCGGCATGGAGCCGCCCGCATCGGGGCCAGGCCCGGTCACGAACCTAGTGCGGCGCAAGGATAACGGCGAGAGTGACTACAACCAGCTGGTCGGCAATTATAGAAATCCGATCCTGAAGCCCCATGCAGCGGAAGTCGTGAAGAAGTACGGCGAGGTCGCGTTGGGCGGCGAGGTCGCGCCGAGCCCGGCCAACCAGTGCTGGCCCGAGCCGCTGCCGTTCATCTACAAGAATTTCGCCATCCAGCTACTGCAGCAACCGCACCAGGTCACCATACTCTACGAGCAGGACCACGAAGTTCGCCACGTGCGCATGAACCAACAGCATCCCGCCCCGCTGACGCCGTCCTGGTATGGGGATTCGGTCGGCCATTACGAGGGCGACACGCTGGTGATCGACACCGTGGGCACGAGGCCCGACCGCAAGTACACCATGATCGACCTGTTCGGCACGCCCTTCACCGAGAAGCTGCATGTGTTGGAGCGCTATCGGCTGATCGACTTCGAAGACGCTAAGGAAGGCCTGGCCCGCGACGCAAAGGAGAACTGGCGCCCGGCGGGTCCGGCGCGATCGACCGGCAAGCACCTCCAGGTCCACTTCACGGTCGAAGATGAGGGCGTGTTCACGACACCATGGACCGGGACCGTCACCTATGGGCGCGGCTCCGACGACTGGCCGGAAATCGTCTGCGCGGAAAACATCAAGAAGTATTACGAACCGGACACCGACGTCCCGACCGCGGCGAAGCCGGATTTCTAAGGCGCGCAACTAATAAGCCGGGGACGCGCGACGCACCGCGCCGTGCGTACCCCGAGCCGACGCGGCAACCGCCAGAAAGAAGTGAGTGCGAGGCAATACAGCGTTGTCATCTTGAACTCGATGATATTCAGAGCTCGCAACCGTCGTCGAAACTCTCGGATCGACTGAAATTCGATCCCGGTCGCGTGCGTTAGAGGTATCCGCCATCTCACGAGCGCCCGCTCAATCGCCCGCTTGCGCCAGCGCGCACAGCCCGAAGCTGACCCGGATCAATCTGCCGAAGGCTGCAGGAGACCGGCACGTTGCGTCACAAAGCTGACTTTTATGACATGCAACACCTGGGCGAAACCGGAGAGCGTATCATGAAATTTTTGAAGCCTTGCGTATTTTCAGGACTGCTGGCAATCCTCGCCATTTGGATTTCGTCACCGCGCGCAGAGACGTTGATTCCTGACGTTCCTCACCCCTATGCTGCGGATTTGCTGACGCATATTCGTGCTGCGGCGAAAGCCGTCCCCGGCCCTTTGCCGATCCGCATAAACTTCATCAAGATCGCCGAAAGTCATCGCCCGCTCTCCGACATCATCGTTGGTGGCTCACAACAGGATTACGTGTCCGCACGCACAGCATTTCAGGTGGTGTTTCCCGGGGGTTGGGTCATGATCGACTCGGGAATGGACGAGGCAGTACATAAATTCTTCGGATTTGGGCGGGTGGAGCCCTATTGGGCAGACCGGAATGCGATTCTGCAGCAAGCGCTGACAGCGGCAAAGCTAATCGTCATCACGCATGAGCACGGCGATCATGTTGCAGGCGTGATAAGGACCGATGCGCGCGAGGAAATTGCTGCCAAGACACTGCTGACTCGCGCCCAAGTGAAAACGCTCACTACCTATCCGCAGATGCCGGAAATTCGCCTGACCCCCGAATTGGCACGGAGCTACATCGTAATCGATTACGAAAGCTACCTGCCCGTGGCGCCTGGAATAGTTTTGATCAAGGCGCCAGGGCATACTCCCGGACACCAGATGGTCTATGTTCGGCTGGCTTCTGAACGCGAGTATCTTTTCATTGGTGATGTCGGCTGGACACTCGACAACGTGAAGCAGCTCAAATTGCGTCCTGA
>WNFC01006903.1_pt1 | contig 17794 bp, 21 predicted proteins | sample 5400541 | NCBI WGS metagenome assembly WNFC01 (sample SAMN13153342, study PRJNA577476) | soil metagenome | isolation source: 120 cm saprolite under Douglas fir tree site 2 hole 2 replicate 1 | place: USA:California | collected 2015-04-18
GGGGATGAAATGGAAACGGTTCTTGGGTACACTCTGTTGTCATAAGGCTGTCTTCCTTTCGTTGGCCTAACTTCTACTCTCAATAGCTGTTATGCCACGAAACGACAGCCTTTTTATTTTTTTTGTTGAGAAATTGGGGTTAGGTGGGGTGGGCTCGAAAACATTGCTCCATTCAGCAATTTCAGTGGCAAGGGACCGGTCGCTGTGGGGAGCCTCCCGGGCATTACGTCCTACGGCGCCTTTGATATGGCGGGGAACGTAAGGGAGTGGTGCTGGAACAAGACCCCGAAGGGAAGATTGCTTCGGGGCGGCGCCTGGGGCGATCCCACCTACATGTTCAACAGTTTAAGCCAGGCTCCTGCCATGGACCGGTCACCGAAGAACGGGTTTCGATGCACTCTTTATCCCTCTCCGGAGAAGATACCGGAGAAGGCATTCCAGGTAGAAGGCATTCCCGAAGACGAATTCCCAGACCTATACAAGCAAAGGCCGGTGGCGGATTCGGTTTTTCAGGCTTACCGGGAGCAATTCTCCTATGTCAAGACTGACCTTCAGGCGCGCGTCGAGTGGAAGAAGGAACACTCTGAAGGCTGGATTCAGGAGAAGATAACCTTTGACGCCGTTTATGGCGGCGAGCGGGTCATCGCCTACCTGTCTCTTCCTCGGAACACGCCCCCCCGTACCAAACTGTCATTTTTTTCCCGGCGCCGCGGCGTTGTACCGCAGATCGAGCCGGGACCTTGAAACCCAGTACTCGGGTGAGCTTTCCTTCATCATCAAGAATGGCCGCGCGGTTCTCTATCCCGTTTATAAGGGGACCTTCGAACGCGGAAACGACAGCCTGGCTGCCCTCGCTGACGAGTGGGGAGAGTCTCACCAGTCCGCGGAATTGATGATTCAACAGATCAAGGATTTCCGAAGATGCGTCGACTATCTGGAGACACGGCAGGATATTGACGGCAAGAAGTTTGCATTTTACGGAATGAGCTGGGGCGGGCGCTTCGGAGCCATCATTCCTGCGGTGGAGCCACGTCTCAAAGCCAGCGTTTTAATGGGAGCTAGCATGTTCCTTGCCCTACGTCCTGAAGTGAGTCCAATCAACTACGTTACCCGGGTGAAAATACCGACCCTGATGCTAAACGGGAAATTCGATATTCGTCGTCCCGAGAAAACCATTCAGCCGATGTACGACCTCTTGGGAACGCCCGCCCCGGACAAACAACTGAAATTGTATGAAACCGACCACGTCCCCCCGAGAAATGAACTCATCAACGAGACTCTGGCCTGGCTCGATCGCTACCTGGGCCCGGTCCAGTGAACCCAAGTCCGCGCGGCATGGCTTGGGCAGTAAGTTGCGGGCATGTGTCGCGGAGATCAGAAACTGAGCTTCAGTCCGAACTGCAGCTGGCGCGGGTTGAACGTACCGCTTGCCTGGCCGAATGGCGGATTGTTCAAATTGTTGAATCTCGTCGGCCCTGTCGCTCCGCCCAGTTGGAAGTTGGTGTGATTGAAAATGTTGAACGCTTCTGCGCGGAATTGCAGGCCGAACCGGTCGGAGAGCTGGAAGGTCTTGAAGACGGAAGTATCCGCTGCCCAGTATCCAGGCCCGACAAAAGTGTTGCGACCCAGATTGCCTACGCAACCCAGTGGGAGAACCGCGCGAATCTCGATCCGATCCTGACCAGCAGTGTCCAGGGCAAGCCTACTTTCGTAGGTGTTCAACGTCCTCGAAAGTAGCTACTCCGTCCACGGCCCCTTTTGCAAAATCACCGTCACCAAAAACCCGTCTATTAGAATCATCTATTTCCCCGCCCCAGGTTTGCGCTTCTCCACGGTGTACCACGCGGGACATTTCTCAACGGTCCGCAATTTCCTCCTACTCCCCCACTTTCTGCAGCTTCAACATCACCGTTCCCCATCCCATCTTTCCCTGCATCTGCAGAGGCATGTGCTCTGCATCGTCGCTGAACCAGACCCATAGCTTCCCTTTGCCCTGAAGTTTCCCGCTGGCAGCTTCCACAGAGACGCGAATAGCGTGAAACGTTCCCGCTGGAACGTTCACTTGATCGCGGCCTTCCACGCGGACCACCGCCACGCTCGTCTTCCCTCCGTCACTGACAGGGAAGTAGGACACGCTTCCGGTTTGCAGCGGAAGAGACGCAACATAAAAAAATCCGCTAACGATGTCGGTTGCGCAAGCCGGGGCGTCATTCTCCTCATGCTTGGTTTCGCCTGTCTTAAGATTTTTTTCGTCGAGCACGCTCTTGCGCCGTTCATAGTCAACTTGAATATGCACTTCCCGCTGGCGCTTCCCTTCTTCACTATGTTTGAAAACGCGGCTGGAACAGAAAGTCTTGGGATCGAAGTGAGCTTCAAACCAGTCATGCACCGGAAAGAAGAGATTGACCGTCCCAGATGAGTTTGCCACCGCGCTCAGTTGTTCCGTAGTCCCGTCGGGGCGTAGTTGAATGGTCGCTGTTCCCGCGTTGAAGGCGTGCCAATCCGCGCCGTACACCAGAGTCTTGTTGGCCGGAAAGTGGTAACTCGGCGATGGTGGAATGATCCGCGCTTCTGTCGAGGCAATCGAGGTGGCCGTGCCTGGCTTACTAGCGTTCTGCGGATTGCCCACACCGATCCCGCTAAGTATAGCCACTGCCAGCATGAAACCATTCCTACCAAACTCTGAAGACATAATTCATCTTTGATGCCAGGAAATCACCTTCCGTAGAATGCGGAGAGATCGCCTGTGGATTGACCCTCGCTACAGGGCGACATGTTCACCTATGTGCCCCCAATATTAGCTTCATGGCAAGCGCCGCCGTCAAGGCGACGACGCCCAGAAGTGCATGGTATTCACGATGTTGGCGGTATAAGTCTGCGGAGAAGGTGCGCGATCTCTCCCGAGCTCCGGGATGTCCGAGCCGTGGAAACATCCTCGGCACCCGCCGTGCGTACTCATCGAATTCGGGAAATTTCTGTCGCAGTAATTCTTCTTCGCCGCGTATGACGGGAATATAGATGGCGAAGAACATTACCAGCAGGAGCAGACCAACCCACCAACTGCGCGCCGCCATGGCGAACCCAACCCCGATTAGCAACGATCCCAGATAAAGCGGATTGCGTGTGTAAGCATAGGGGCCGGAAGTAGCCAAGGCTTCATTCTTCCGCACATGACCGGAGGCCAAGGCACGAATCCCTAGCCCGGGCAAAACCACAATCGAACCCAAGACTATGGATCGCCACGTCGGCCGTGCTAATAACAAATAAAGCGCCGCGAAGAGAAATCCAAGAGGCACGCGGATGCGGCGCGCAATCACCGACCATGCAGGTGTGGACTTGTTCATCGCTTCAAGTGGCCGCTAAGAACTCGCGCGCTGCCGCTACGACCGCGTCAACACTAATCTCCAACAAGCCTTCATCCGGTCCGGTTCGGCGCTCATGAGTGGTAGGACTCGCAGGATTGCGCAATACGACGCTGGGAGTTCGATAAGGTCCATTACGGTCTGGATCGGTCGGGCCAAATATTGCGACCACTGGAATCCCCAACGCTGCCGCCAGGTGCATGGGACCTGTGTCACCTCCTATAAACAAGCGCGCCCGCCGCGTCAAAGCTATGAGTTCGCTCAACGAACATTGAATGGCCTCGGCCGCACCTCCACTCGCGGACGCAGCAGCATGAGCCAAATCTCTTTCGCCTGGACCATAGTTGAGAATCGGGGGTATGCCATCGTCTGCCAGGCTGCGAGCCACCTGGCCATATCGTTCCACCGGCCATCGCTTTGCCCCCCAACCAGCACCCGGATTCAGAATGGCGAATTGGCTGATTCGACGTGCGCTAAGCCGGGCTGCGATTCTCTCCTCCGACTCGGGATCACGCGGAAACTCCACAGGCCGCGGTTCCAAGTGCCGCCCCGCCACAGCCTCTGCCACTGAGAGATTTTGTTCGATGACGTGCCTGCCGCGGGCGATTGGTTTCCGGTTGTACAACAAGCTCGCGGCGGACTCTCGCGGCTCCGCGGCCCCGTAGACTACACGCGCTCCCGACCACCGCGTCAGCACCGCCGAACGCAGCGCTCCCTGCAGATCTACCGCAATATCGTATTGTGCTCCTCGCACGTCATTCCAAACCGTAGCAATCTGCTGCAACGTAGGGAGCGAAAACAGTGAGTCGCGCCACCCTCTCAGACGTACGGCGTGTACCCAGTCCACCAGCGGCCTCTGCGGAGATCGTGGTCCCCGACGCGACGCTCGCGGCGCACACAGAAGCTCGGCCCAACGTTCTTCCACCAACCAACCAATCGCCGCCTGGGGAAATGACTCACGCAGTGCATATGCAGCAGGCAACGTGTGGATCACGTCTCCCATCGAGCTAAGCCGCACAATCAGCAGGCGCTGAATCCTTGGCTGCGCCATCTGCAACAAATCGGATTTCTCCCTTTGTGCGAAGCCCATCACCGCAGTCCCCGTTGCTATGGAAGAGACAGTGTGCGACTCCGGAGTCAAGAGCGCCTCGGCGCCAGCTGCGAGCGGATGATTTCGCTGGAGGAATGATTCTTGGCGTCACCAACAATTTCTACGCGCCCTCCGTATTCCGCGACCACATCCCGCTCGGGAACAGATTCCGCTGTGTAATCAGTCCCCTTGGCCTGTATATCCGGCCGAATCTCGCGAATGATTGTCCGCACATCCATTTCCGGGAAAATGACCACGGCATCGACGTCTTCCAGCGCCGCTACCATCTCAGCCCGTTCATCCACTGGCATGATCGGTCGGCCTTCTCCCTTGAGCGCGCGTACCGATTCGTCGGAATTGATCGCCACCACCAACTTTCCGCCAAGTTCTTTGGCGCCGCGCAAATAACGCACGTGACCCACATGCAGCAGATCGAAGCCGCCATTCGCTAATATGATGCGCTCGCCTGCGCGCCGCCATTCTTGCACGCGCCGTTGCAGCTGATCGCGTCCCAGGATTTTGCCGTTTACCGTCAATGAGATCTAGTGCTGGGCGGTGTTTGTTCGAGTGCGTTTAACAGCTCTTGTCGAGACACGGTCGCAGTGCCCCGCTTCATCACGACAATTCCGCCTGCGTAGTTGGCGAGCTGCGCCCCTTCTTCCGTGGTTGCTCCAGCGGCCAGGGCGGCGGTGAAAGCCGCGATCACGGTATCGCCGGCGCCAGTGACGTCGGCAACTTCGTCAGAGCCAAAAATTGGGATGTCCACCGGCTTGTGCCGATGGTTGAAGGCCACCATGCCGTCGCGGCCGCGTGTGATGACCAGCGACCGCAATTTCATCCGCTCCATTATTTGCTCCCCAGCGGAAACGAGCGTTTCCCAGTTTTGACCGATGCGGCTGCCTAAGGCCTCCTCTACCTCGGGCTCGTTCGGAGTCGCCGCGGTCACTCCGGAGTATTCGAACAAGCGATGCCGCGAATCCAGCACCAGTGGCACAGTCCCCATCCGGGCTTTTTGGCGCACGACATTCACGATGGCAGGGGTGGCTGCTCCATAGCCATAATCGGAAACCAGCAACGCGTCCGAAGCTCGCACATACTCCCGCGCGGCAAGAATCAACTCGCGTGTAAGGTGGGAATTGGGAGGCCGCTCGGGCTCGCGGTCCACCCGCACCACCTGCTGGCGCCAAGTGTGCGTCATTCCCGCCAGGATGCGTGTCTTCGTGACCGTCGTGTAGCTCTTGTCCTTCAGCACGCCGCTAATGGCAATACGCTTTTGCCGAAAATATTTTAGTAGCAGCCGTCCCGGTTCGTCGTCGCCCAGCACTCCTACCGGCAGCACATTCACTCCCAGATCTGCCAGATTGTTCACGGCATTCGCTCCGCCACCCGGTACCACGGTGCGTTCGCGGTGCTTCAAAATCAGCACCGGAGCTTCGCGCGAAACGCGGGAAATTTCACCAAAGACGAATTCGTCGGCAACCAGGTCAGCTAGAACGGTGACCGTGATCTTGGGGAAAGCCTCCACAATCTTCCTGAGGCGTTCGCCTTCTTTGGGATGTTTGGTCATTCGAAGTCGTTAATGCGCCGGCATCCTGCCGATTGTGAAGGAAAACATCCTCGATCACTAGCAAGTATGCCTTCGCCCCAATCAAGCACAGATTCTCTCATGACCTGCGCCTCCGTTCCTCAATCACACGGAGCATGGTATCCACAGCGTCATCTGCGTTTTCGAGTTCCATCTTCACCGGCACCACCGCAAGGGGTTCGAGCGACGACAGGTACCCTCCTAGATTGACCGCGTCTTTCTCGGTGGTGACGAATCCGCCGGCATCGCTCCGCTGCTTAAGTTGAAGGAGTTCGCGCACATCTTTTTCATCGTAAGTGTGGTGGTCCCGGAAGAAAGCTTCGGCCACGGGCTCAATGTTGGCCGTGCGCAGTTGCAGCAGAAAACTTTGCGGCCGCGCGATTGCGCAGAACACGACTGGACGAGGCGGAATGTTTCGCGGAGCAATCCCTCTCCGGACACGCCACGCTCGCTTTCCGTCCAGCGGGAAGGCTTCCTTCGGTGCCCCGCCAGCAAGTACGACCGCGTCCGCTCGCCGCAAAGACTTCAACGGCTCCCGCAGATGTCCGGATGGAAGCAACTGGTCGCTCGCCTCCTGCGGCGTGACCAAGACAACATCGAAATCGCGGGCTAGGGCTCGGTGCTGGAAGCCATCGTCCAGCAGGTGCATTTGGGGCCCGAACTGTTCCTCGGCAAAGCGTCCAGCTTCGAACCGATCTTCCCCCACGACCACCGGTACCTGCAGCTTTCTCGCAATCAACAAAGGCTCGTCGCCGAACTCTTGAGCGCTCCCAGCCGGATCCACCAGCTTCACGCCGCGCGTCTTTCGACCGTAACCGCGCGAGAGCGCGTCAAATTTCACCCCCCGTGCCTGCAATAGCTCGCCTAACAGCATTACAAACGGAGTCTTGCCTGCGCCGCCCACGGAGAGATTACCCACGCTGATCACCGGGCCCTGGAGTTTTCGCGCACGAAGGAGTCCGCGGTCATGGAGCGCATTTCGCATGCCAACAGCGACGCCGTAGATGGCCGACAGGGGGTTCATTCTTTCCCGGCGGCTGGCGCTTGCGCGGCGGGGGTTGGAGCGCTGGGATGTGCGCTGTTTTCCGCGAGCAGCATCTCCAATGCCTGCGCCGTCCGAGCTGTGGCGCCGGTCTGCGAGCGGATGGTTTCGAAGGCATGCCTTCCCAGGGCTGCGCGGTCGACATCATTTTCCAGCAATTCCATGAATACAAGCGGCAATTCCGCGGCGCCCACAACCCGTACCGCATCGCGGCCCTGAAACAAGCCGACGATGTCGCGGAAATTTTCGGTGTGGTTCCCCACCACGATGGGGACGCCATGCAGCGCCGGCTCAATAATATTGTGTCCCCCGCGCGGGGCAAGACTTCCGCCGACAAAAGCGATGTCCGCCAGCGCATACAGCGCCGCCAACTCTCCCATGGTATCCACCAGCAACACCCCGCTGGCGACCACCTCATCCTTCCATCGTGATCGGCGCCAGAAACGTATATTCATTTGCGCCATCAAGGCAGCCACATTATTGAAGCGCTCCGGATGCCGCGGCGCCAAAATCATCACCGCTCGCGGATGTCTGACCAGAATGTTTTCAAACGCCTTCAACAAAAGCGGCTCTTCGCCTTCCACCGTGCTGCCACACACCAGCACCGGGCCCGCATTAGCCTGTTTCAGTGACTGCCGAACGCTGTCCACAATTGGAGGCGGCGCCGGCAGAGTCAGGTCAAATTTCAAGTTTCCCGTCACCCGCACACGCTTCGGCGGTGCGCCCATCGCCATCAAACGCTTTCGATCCACCTCTGTTTGAGCCAAAAACAAATCAATATTGGGCAGGACTTTTTTCAGGAGCCACGAAAACCGATTGTAGTTCGGCCCAGAGCGGTCTGAGACGCGCGCATTCACCACCGCGATGGACGATCCCCCGGCGTGAGCCAGGCGCAAAAAGTTCGGCCAGAATTCCGTCTCCGCGATGATGATTAATTTGGGACGCAGCGTCTGCAAGTAAGGCCGGATCGCAAAACCGAAGTCCATAGGGAAATAGAAAGCGTTGTCTTCGCCGAAATTTTTGCGGGCCAGGGCCTGTCCGGTATCCGTGGTTGTGGTTACGACGACTCTATGTTGGGCAAAGCGCCGCCGAATGTCTTCCACCAGGCCGCGAATCGCCGTCACTTCCCCGACAGAAACCGCATGCACCCAGATCACCGGCCTGAATTGGGACGCCGGCTTCGAGGAAACTCGTTGCGCGGACGCAGTCTCTATGGAAGTTGTCCGCAGCCGCACGGGAACGCGGCCCAACCGTTCCCCCAGTCCGGCCCGATACTTGCCGTGACGCAGCATCTGGAACACCCAATAGGGGAGGGTTACCAGCATGGCGAGGGCCAGCAGTACGCTGTAGAGGAAGTACATCAAGCTGAGCCATTCTAAACTTTGACGTGGGACATCTACCTGGTCATTCTGCTCCCGCTATAATTCGGATCGTATTCCCCGCATCCAAGAAAATATGCTCAAGAGTATCTGCCGCCATGTATTGTTCGCCAGCTGCATCATAGGCCTTGTGGCGCTGGGCGTTGCCGCCAAGAACTTCGTTAAGCCGGTGGCGCGGCCTGCGAACACCTATCCCGCGCACGACGATCATCCTTTGGAAAAAATTGCTATCGCCGCCGATCCATACGACATGCCCGACAAGGCGAAGATTTTCTCCGTTGATTTCCGTGAGCATGGCTTCCTGCCCATCTTCTTCATCGTCACCAATGATGGCGACCAGCCCATCTCCATCGGTGACATGGAAGTCAAACTCATCACCGTAAACCGGTCGAAAATTACACCGAGCGCTCCCGAGGATATCTATCGCCGCCTCTCTAATCCTCAGGCACGCACTTCGAGGGCTCCGCTGCCTTTCCCCATCCCCGGGAAGAAAGTGAAAGGAACGATCAGCCAGAAAGAAATGGACGAGATCGAATCATCGCGGTTTGCAGCAAGAGCGGTTGAGCCGCACACCACGCAGTCCGGATTTCTGTTTTTCGATGTAGGAGGAATATCCACTCCTCTCGCCGGCGCACACCTCTACGTAACTGGAGTAAATGACGCGAAGGGTAACGAGCTGATGTATTTCGAGATCGCAATGGAGAAGTATCTGAGCGCGCCGTCGAAGGCAAATTAGAGGCTAGACCCTTTTGCAATCAGGTTCTGAGTTTCGCATGGGCCAGCGGCCCACCCACGGGAAATGAAAAAGGCGCGGCTGAGGCTCAGTGATTCTACATGAGTCACAGGCGTCTTTCGACGGAGTGTAATGGCCTGAAATTAACAACTACCCTCGTTCGAGGTTATCACCCGGCCGATATTGCAATTGCAAATCAGGTTTTGTCCATCGCCACTGCGAGTCATTCCCTAGGCATGAGCGCATTCCCGGACAAGCTCCTTGAAGGGGTTGATGTTGGACCGACCGCACGAAACGAGATCGCTAGCATGCTGCAAAAGTACTGGGATCTCCGCGTTTTGGATGAACACGGTCGGAAAAACAATAATCTCACGCCCTATCCCCCACTTCCTAGTTCCCCAGGCGTGCGTAAAGGGCACGCCGCCATAGCCCACGTGATGCTCCAAAGTCTTCACCACTGTTGTGCAATCGCCATCTCACCGGTGAGGCGCCAAGCTTGCAAGTCAGGTGAGATATCCGGCCTGCCCTGCCTGCGCGGTTCTGCCCATGCTGGGATTTATAATCGCTCTTTATGGCCACCACCACCCCGGACGCTTCCATCGCCGCTCGCTCTAAATACGAAGCAGTCATAGGCCTGGAAGTCCACGTGCAACTCCTCACGGCATCCAAGATCTTCTGCTCGTGCTCGACTCGCTTTGGGGCACCGCCGAACACCAACGTTTGTCCCGTATGTCTGGGGCTGCCCGGCGCACTGCCCGTGCTAAACAAGAAAGCGGTCGAATTCGCCACCCTCGCCGCCATGGCCCTGAATTGCCGCATCAACGAGACTTCGATCTTCGCGCGCAAGAACTACTTCTATCCCGATCTGCCCAAGGGTTACCAGGTTTCGCAGTATGACAAGCCGCTGGCCGAGCATGGCTTTATCGGAATCAAGACCGACGCCGAGAAGAAGAAAATTGGCATCACCCGCGTTCACCTCGAAGAAGATGCCGGTAAGAGCCTGCACGAAGGCTTTCCCGACGCCGCGGAAAAAACCGCCATTGATCTCAACCGCTCCGGCGTGCCCCTAATTGAAATCGTCAGCCAGCCTGAAATTGCCTCGCCGGACGAGGCTTACGAATACCTCACGCGGCTGAAAGAAATCATCCTCTACACCGGCGTCAGTGATTGCAACATGGAAGAGGGATCGCTGCGCTGCGACGCCAACATCAGCGTGCGCCCGCGCGGCCAGAAGAAATTCGGTACTAAGACCGAAATCAAGAATGTGAACTCCTTCCGCTTCATTCGCGAAGCGCTGGAGTACGAAATCGGGCGCCAGGTCGAGGCAATCGATTCCGGGGGCGAAATCACGCAGGAGACGCGGCTGTACAACTCAAACGAAGGCAAGACCTACGGCATGCGGTCGAAAGAGCAGGCTCACGATTATCGCTACTTTCCAGAGCCCGACTTGCTTCCGCTGGTGGTCGATGAAAAATGGAAGGCGCAGATCGCACAGTCTTTGCCGGAACTGCCTGAAGCGCGCCGCCAGCGCATGGTCACGGAATACGGTATCACCGAGTATGACGCGCAAGTGCTCAGTGACTCGAAGTCTCTGGCCGACCAGTTCGAAGCCGCGGCGAAAGTGGCGAAAAATCCCAAGCGTGTGGCCAACCTGGTACAGGGTGAGCTTATGGGCCGGCTCAAAGCCAAGGGCCTTGAGATCGAGCGGTCGCCAATCTCCATGAAGGGAGTGGCTGCGTCGGCGGATCTGGTGGAATCAGGTGCCATCTCCGGCAAGATGCTCAAGGACTTCTACGACCTAAGCTTCGAGCGGGGCAAGGATTTTCCCGTCGTCTACGAGGAAGAAGGTCGCCCGCAGCAATCGACCGATATCTCCGCGCTGGAAAAGAAAATCGACGAGGTCATAGCCGGGAATCCCAAGCAGCTCGAGCAATATCGTGCGGGCAAGAAGACGATGCTCGGCTTCTTTGTCGGCCAAGTTATGAAAGCCTCGAAAGGCCAGGCTAACCCACAGATCGTGAATGAGTTGCTGACTAAGAAGCTGGGGTGACAGAGCCCTGCACCTTTGAGAACAGCGAAGCGGCCTGCGGCCGCCCACCGGGTCAGAGACCCGGTCCCACACAAGTCGCCGCTCCTAAAGGGCAAGGCTTGGGCATGACTTTGGTCATCTGATCGATCCCGGGCAAGCCATTACACTGTCCTCAGTCCCCCTCGAGACCACCATGAAGATCAAGCTCCACCGCATGATCAGCATCGCGACGCTGGCAGCGTCAGTCACAGCCGTCTTTCTTGTGCTCAAGAAACCGGCGCCTGTGGCGCAGCCTCAAGCTCCGACTGCCGTCGCCGCGAACGCACAATCGTTCGACCAGAAACTATCCCAGCTTGAACAGGCGTCACAACAATCGCCGACAAGCTCGGCGGGATATTCTCCGGTGGCGCAATCCGAGCCCGGGCAGGTCGACAAGCCATCTGCCGGAAGTCCCAAGACCGAAGTTCGTCTCAACTCTGACGAGGTAGGCGCAGCGATCGCCCAATCGCTGGGAACAGCGACAACGGGAGCGGCGGGGCTTTCCGCCAATACAGATCTCGGCAGCGGGGCACCGACCATTAAAGATCAGCAGGTGAGTTTCGACGGGGACGTCGTCCACGGCCAGTTTCTGACGGAAATTGCCGGCAAAGATGTCTGGCTGACGGTCTCCGGCCATCTCGGCTCCAAGGACGGCTATGCCACGTTCGAGCCCACCGAATTTAAAGTCGGAGATCTGAACGTGCCGGTCTCGCTGGTGAATCCCGCCTTGCAGAAAAAGCTAGCCGAGCAACGCGATCGCATGAAGCTGCCGGACTTCGTCGGCGACGTCAAAGTGAATAACAGTGAGCTAGTGATGACGCAGAAGTGACGATCTGTTGGGCGGAACTCTGAGTCCCACATCCGCCGTGTTTTGTCTTCATTCCTGATGGAGGCTATCGAACATCTTCCACAGCCTGTCAGCCGTGGCCCGGTAAATTACGTATCCTGTGCCCGCATCTGAGGTTTCACGGAACAGCAGTTCGCCGCGCCCATCGCCGTCGGCGTCGACCGCGTCAATGAGTTCCAACTTGGGGGTCACATCCAGGTGATACTTGTCGGCCACGCCCGAATACAGCTTGCGCAGGTCGCCGTATATGTCGGTTTTCGCAACCAGCGTGATCGTACACGAAGTTGCAGAGTCGGGCGCAGTAGCTGTGGCATCTTCTTGCCAACTCTCCTTAGCAGTCGGGCTCCTGGACGTCGACGGCAAATGCGCTTCCCCGCTCATGATCAGTATCGGGTCGACCTTCTCAATTACCGGTTGTACCTGCTTCGTGGTTGTCTTATGCACCGTGGCCGGAGTTTGCTTGCCCGGGGACGCATTTCCGACTTGTTCCTTAGCCTGTGTGGCCAAATACGCCCGAATCTCACTAGCTGCCAGAGCCAGCATTTGCTTGCGTCGCTCTTCTTCCCGGTCTTTGGGCCAGTCGAACGCGTATGACTGCGGGTCGGGGCCGGCAACGTCAGAAATTGCAGGAACCAGCTCCGTCGCGTTCTTGGCGCCAACATTCTTCGCGCCGCCGCTCTGTTTGGCAGCGGCACCTTCCTTGCTCCTAGCATGGTTTGCAAATTTGCTCTGGTCATCGTCGGGCAGCGGTTGAGTTGGCTTGCCTCGACGCAAGGTCGGGTGACCCGTCTCTTCTGGTGGCTTGCCGGATTGCCCCACCGACGGATGGTTACCGGGATTCTGTTCATTTGCCTTGGTGCCGTTCGTCGGAGTGGTTTGCTCTGGGCTTGTTTCCCCCTGCTTCGATCCTGTCTGACCCGTCGGTGGCGGTCCGTCCGAGCCCGGTGCAGACGAAGATGGCGGCTTGGCTTCTGCAGGCTTATCGGTCGGCGCTCCGGCTGGGCTCGTACCAGCAGAGCCGGCGGAAGCTGGACTCTGGGTCGCAGCGGACTCACTCGGCGCCGATCCCTTCGATGCATCGGTTCCCCCACCCCTGCTCAGCCGCGGCGGAGCATCTTTCTCGTCCAGCCCCAGTGGTACGTTTTCTGCTTTCCGCCTGCCCTTCGGGGCTTCGGCTCCCGTGGCCAAAAATGACCCCGTTCCGATCCATGGGTTCTGGGAGGCCGGGTCTTTGCTGTGCATGGCGCCATTTACCGTGAATAAACCCACAGATTTGCCCGTACGCATCGCCTCATAAACCGTCCCCGACTCCAACACCATGGGGACTGGCGTTGCTTTGTACGCACTCGCGTCGTAAAACTTGCCATCAATCAAAATTGCGATGGGGATGAGCGTTGTCTTTCCATTCGGAGGTAGTTGCAACAGTCCAATTGCCCGAGGATCCCTCCCTTTCTTCTTCGGCTTCTTCGCTTGAGGAGTGATCTCGGCGCCTTGTTCCTCCTGGGAGGCTTGAGCATGGCAAGTCGCCGAAAACCCGATTCCCCACAAGACCGCAAAGATGACGGCCAACCCTGCCTTGCGGTATAAAAACTTGGACGACCTGATTCTTCTACCCAACTTCAATTTCACTGGTGAGACTCCTATGAATATCAATGATAAAGCTCCCGACTTCACTTTGCAGGATCAGAACGGAAAGGAACTTTCCCTAAAGGACTTTCGCGGCAAAGTAGTGGTTCTCTACTTCTATCCCCGCGCCGACACGCCCGGATGCACCATTGAATCCTGCGAGTTTCGCGACACCTACAAGCCGATTCAGAAAACCGGCGCGGTCTTGCTGGGCATATCGCCCGACACGCCGCAGGCACAGAAGAAATTTCAGGATAAGTTCAGCTTGCCTTTCCCGCTGCTCGCCGACGCCGACAAGAAAGTCGCCGACGCTTTCGGCGTGCTCCAGGAAAAGAACATGTATGGGAAAAAAGTGATGGGCATCGTCCGTACCACATTCATTATTGGCCCGGACGGAAAGATCCAACACATTTTCCCCAAGGTTAAGCCCGAAGGCCATGCCGAAGAGGTGTTGTCTTACCTGAAATCGTCCGCTCAGGGAGCGGCGTAAGAGGTGCATGTCCGCGCCACCCAGTTTGATCAGGTCCGCTCCCTTTCGGCCACTTCACCGCGATTTTTTCGCCCGTGATCCGCGACGTGTTGCTCGCGACCTCCTCGGTAAAGTGCTGGTGCGCAGGGGCGAAAACCCGGCGGTCAAGGGAGCCCTGCTCGCCGGTCGCATCGTCGAAGTCGAAGCCTATCTCGGCGAGAACGATCCTGCCGCTCACGCTGCCGCGGGTAATACGAACCGCACGTCGGTACTCTTCGGGCCGCCCGGTCACGCCTACGTTTACTTCATCTACGGCAACCACCACTGCCTCAACGTGTCGTGTCAGCGCGAGGGCAAGGCGGGCTGCGTCTTGCTCCGTGCCCTGGAACCGCTGGTTGGACTCGAAGAAATGGCCCACGCCCGGGGAATGGTTGTCCGGGGCCCCCGCGACATGCCCAAGCTAACCAGCGGCCCCGGCCGACTGGCCGAAGCGTTCGGTATCACGCGCTCCCGCGACAACGGCTGCGATCTCACTTCGTCCGATTCCAGCTTATGGATCGGCGACGACGGCTCCCCCCGCGAAAGGATAAGGATCAGGATAGGAATTACGCCCCGTATCGGTATCACCAAGGCCGCCGACCAGCCGCTGCGCTATCTGCTTGCTGGAAACGCCTTCATTTCCGGCCGAAAATCCATGCGTTAGATATGTGGAGTCTCGCCAGCTCCATAGTCCTTTAGCCTAGATGGCGGCGGGTCTCCTAGGCCAGCCAGCGCCTTTGGCGTGGCCACCAGAGCATTTCGACCCCTAGCGAAGACACGGCCGTCGGCCTACACTTTTTTACGGATCGTCGGCATCCGTTTTTGTCTGTGAGCATCATAAGTGGCGTGAGATCAGTGGTTCTCATTTCGCAGCGTCCCATACCGGCTTTTGCCGTTTTGCTCGTACTTGCGTGGGCAGCTGCGCCTCCTTGCTATTCCGCATCAGGCTTTCATCCCTCGGACGTCCCTCTCACAAGTTCGACTGCCTCCTCCTCACCCGACATCGTTATCGGTTTCGTTGGTGGATTTGTCCGTCACGATGATCCCCATCACGGGCCAGTCAAACTGGCTCAGCGCCTCCGCGAAACCTATCCTGCAGGCGTCGCCATCGAGACGTTTGAAAACCGTCACCGGAAGAGTGCTCACCGTGCCATTGTCCGGCTGCTCGATACCAATCACGACGGGGTTTTATCCGACGCGGAAAGAAGGAATGCTCGAATCGTCCTTTTCGGTCACAGTTGGGGAGCCTCCGCTGTCGTTTCCCTGGCTCGCGATTTGCAGCGGCAGAACATCCCTGTGCTGTTAACGGTGCAGGTGGATAGCGTCGCCAAAATCGGCCAGAACGATTCCGTCATTCCTGCCAATGTCGCGCAGGCCATCAACCTCTACCAACCCAACGGGCTGATTCATGGCCGCAAAAAGATCAGCGCTGCCGACCCTGCTCGCACTGAGATCTTAGGCAATTATCGTTTCGACTACCGCAAGCAGCCTGTTCCGTGCCCTGATTGTCCCCGTTTTTTAGGCTTTTTCGAGCGTACCCACCTGGAAAGCGAATGCGACCCTCGTCTCTGGTCGCAGGTGGAAAATCTTATTCGCAGCCGCCTGTCGGCCTCGGCAAACGGCCGGGAAACGACGGCCGATTCTTCGCCGGCAGTGCTAACCTCGAAATAGAGCAGCCAGGCGCTGGCTTGACCTCACCAAGAGCTGTTCCAGGAGGCGGAAGATTATCTGGGTACCAGCAAGATGTTGTCGATCAATCTCGTCGTGTCCACGTACGCTGCCACCGCCACCAGAGCGCCTTGCGAAACGTCTTCCACGGCCTCCAGACTCTCTGGATTTACGATCTCGAAGTAATCAAGCCGCACCGAACTCTCTGCGCCAAATTCCTTCTGTGCCGCGGCAATAAGCCGCGCCGCATTTCGTTCGCCGCGCTTAAATAACTCACTTACCCACATCAGAGACCGGTGCAAGACCAGCGCCTGCTTCCGTTGCTGCGCATCGAGATAGCTATTGCGCGAGCTCATCGCCAACCCATCCGCCTCCCGCACAATCGGACATGCCACGATCTCGATCGGCATATGCAAATCCCGTACCATGCGGCGGACGATCGCCACCTGTGCCGCATCCTTCTGCCCGAAAAAAGCGGCATCTGGTTCGACGATCTGACACAACATGGCTACCACCGTCGTCACTCCACGAAAATGTCCGGGGCGCGATCGCCCATCCAGCTTGCCGCTGAGCGCTTCGACCGTAACCCACGTGACCGCGCCCTGCGGATACATCTCTTCCACAGAAGGCGCGAACAACAGGTCGACTTCTTCTCGCTCGAGCAACTCACAATCACGTTCGAAGCTCCGCGGATACTTCGCCAAGTCCTCGTTGGGTCCAAACTGGGTTGGATTCACGAAGATGGAAGCGGCCACTATTCCGCAAGAAGCCTTGGCCGCCCGCACCAGAGACAGATGCCCATCATGAAGAGCTCCCATGGTTGGCACGAATCCCAGGCGTTCTCCTTTGCTCCGCGCACCCCGGCAAGCCCCCCGCATTTCGGAAATTGTCGTGAGAATTCTCATGCTGCGGAGGAGAAGGAGGTTTTGGGGGACGAATACAGCAAAACGACAGCCGCTTCAGAGGCGGCGTTCATGGGGCCGACACTCAGATGCCGAGAGAACAAGCAAGGGTCGAGAGCCGACCTCAACGCACCATTACGGGGACATCCGTCTTGAATGCCCAGACCAGGGCAACGACCCACCCAATCATTGTCCACCCGAGGAAGAAGTTCAGAAGCACAATCGAGGCCGTGTCGCGCTTGCTGCGGGCGAAGGCAACGATGGAGGGCAGAAAATACATCAGGAAGCCCAAGCCAACGAACGGAAACAGAAAGAACGCGGAGACCGCCATACCTCTCACCTCCTGACCTGCAATCTAACATTATTCGATGATCAGGCAAGCTGTTACGAATCCCCAGTCTCCTTGGTTCCCCGCCGAGTTTACCGCCGTATGGCGCGTTTCCGCTCCAGTACCGTTTCCAGCGCAGCCCGAGTCTCCTTCCCCAAATGGTAAGACTCCGCATCCGACGGATACTGCCGCGACACCACCTCCGCGCGAAAAGCCTGCACTGCGTGGGTGATCAGCGCCGCAGCGTCGCCGAAGCGGCGCACAAACTTCGCGGGTTGCCCAAAGGTCAGGTTGAGAATGTCATGGAACACCAGCACCTGCCCATCGCACTCCGGCCCCGCGCCAATGCCGATGGTCGGCGTGCTGACTTCGGCCGTGATCATGGCTGCTACCTCGCGCGGAATGCCTTCAAGGTACAAGCAAGCCACCCCCGCCCGATCAAGCGCCACCGCGTCGCGCATGAGCTGCTCAATCGCTCTGAGATCCTTCCCTTGCACCTTATAGCCACCCATCACGTTCACCGATTGCGGAGTTAGCCCAATGTGTCCGGCCACGGGTATCTCGGCATCAATAATCCGGCGAATCAGGTCGGCCCGTTTCTCCCCGCCTTCGATCTTCACCACCTCCGTGCCGCCTTCTTTCACAAAGCGTGCGGC
>WNFC01003152.1_pt1 | contig 17782 bp, 20 predicted proteins | sample 5400541 | NCBI WGS metagenome assembly WNFC01 (sample SAMN13153342, study PRJNA577476) | soil metagenome | isolation source: 120 cm saprolite under Douglas fir tree site 2 hole 2 replicate 1 | place: USA:California | collected 2015-04-18
CCAAAACGAACGTGCCCGATCGTAGAGGTTGCGAACAGGGTATTGCACCTCGTCCTCGGCCAGCCACATATGAAACTCTTGCGGGCGGAGCCGCCAGGTACCGTATTGTTCAGGAAAGTAGCGCGATATCTTTTCGAAATGCAGGCCTTCCCAGTTGTAAAGGCCGATCTCTCGCAGGCGGTCATCGGTTTCAAATGTGACTCTTTGCCCCCGCGCGCGAACGATCTTCAGAACTTCGTCGGCAGTATGGGCTGCGCGCCCCAGCGGGCTACTGATGATCGTCTGAATTCCTTCTGCAGCCAGTCGCTCTCCGCTGAGGCAAGCAGTCTCGCGCCCGCGTGCCGTCAATTCAGGCTCGTCGCAGGATCCCTGGCAGCGGTGTTCGACATTGAAAGTGCTCTCACCGTGCCGCAGAAACCAAACGCAAGTTTCAGACAAGGCAGGCACAGGCCACCTCTCCGTGCACTTCGCACCGTTTCCGGCGATGCACCATTGCGGCATACTCGCCGTTCAGCAACATCAGGCGCTCATGTGTACCGGATTCCACGATTTGTCCCTCCGAGAGAAACAAGACGAGATCCGCGTCTTGGGTTGCATGGAGGTCATGCGTTATCAAAAGCGTCGTCGAGTTTTTACTGAGGCGATCGAGCGCGGCTGAGACTTCCTGTTCGTTCTTGCGGTCCAACCCTGTTGTGGCCTCGTCCAGAATTATGATGGGAGCTTTGCGAATGGCAGCACGCGCAATGGCGATGCGCTGGCGTTGGCCGCCGGACAACGTCGCGCCCCGCTCGCCGAGCACCGTGTGGTACCGCTTCGGCATTTGCATAATGAAGTCGTCAGCATTGGCGATTCGCGCGGCTTGAATCACTTCCTGAGGAACACAAGCGTTCTTGCCTAAGGCAATGTTCTCCTGAATGCTCAGGGCAAAGAGCGGACTCTCCTGCATGACGATGCTGATCTGCGAACGGAGTGACTCCAAAGTGTAAGAACGGATGTCCCTGCCATCAATCAGGATTCTTCCCTCGCTGGGATCATGGAGGCGCAGCAAGAGGCTCGAGATCGTGGACTTACCGCTACCCGAAGGGCCGGTGAGTACTGCCTTTTGCCCCGGTTTGATCTCAAAACTTACATTCCGAAGTGCATTCCTCCCCGGTTCGTATTCAAACAAAACGTTTTCAAAAACGATATGCCCTCGGAAGTGAGGTGCGACCGTGGAAGCGGGGCTGTCTTGGATCTCAATCGGAACGGCAAGGAGATTCAATATGCGCTCGCCCGAAACGAGCGCTCGCGCAATTTGCCCCAAGTATTTGGCGAGTTGCCGGATTGGCTTAAAGCCTGTCCTCAGATAGGTGGTGAAGACGATGAGGTCGCCCGGAGTGAGCCGTTCGTTGAGCACATTGCGGACGCCAAACCACAGGACCAGCGCGGTGGTTGAGGTAGCCAGCAGATCGATCAGGCGTTCGAGCCCTGCAGTTAGGCGCTGCGCCTGGTTTCCTGCATGGAAGCTTCCGCGATTCGCCGCGGAGAAAACAGTCAAAAATCGCGGCTGCAGGGACAAGGCTTGCACGATCCGAATGGATCCGAGAGCTTCCGCCGTTGCTGATGCCACGGAACCTTCCCGGCGACGCTGCTCGCGCGAAACCTCTTTGATACGCGCCATGAGACGGTCCACGGCAAAGAAGAACACCGGAAACCCAAGAGCCACGATGCAGCCGAGCTTCCAGTTCATCCACAACATCACTCCAACCATCGCGGTGAGCGTCAGGACATTGACCAGAAACGGCAGAAGGGAAGAGACCGTGACTTCACGCATGCGATCCACGTCGTAAGTCACACGAGTAATGAGGTCCCCGGTTCGGTGGCGGCCGTGAAAAGAAAGCGACAAGTTGGCGAGGTGTCCGAAGAGTTTTGCCCGAATCTCCGAGAGGATATGGGAAGCGGCAACGCTCATCGTCACTGTACTTATGTACTCAAAAGTCGCAGCTAGGCCCGTTATCGCCACCATGGCCAAGGTAAAGAAGGCGACCTGCCCCTCAGGTGACCAGCCCTGGAGAAAGTGCGCCGACATCTTGTATTTGTTCTTAAAGAAAACGTTATAAATGAATTTCAGCGGCCACGGTTCGAGTAACCGCAACACCACGCCGGCGAGCACTGTGATGGAGGAGATCCAGATCAAACGCCGCTCATGCGCGATCTCCGAGCGGAACGCGCCGATCAGCGCGAACCATCCCGCTACGGTACGCGGCGATGTTCTCTTCGAGCGCGTCATCTTTCTCCGTATTCCGAGACCGCCAAATCGTTCCGCTTTCGTGCGAATTGCCTGGATTCCGCGGAATCAAGAACCAAAGCAAGGATTTCGTAAACGTGTTTCGCGCTGGCCTGACGCGTGAAGTTTTTCAGCACAGTTTGCCGCCCGCTGCGCGCCAACTCATTCCGTAGGCCCGGAGTAGTGATCAGGAGTTGCATGGCATCTGCCAGAGCCGAGGCGTTGCGTTGCTCCACAATCAAGCCGTTCTTTCGATGTTCGATGAGCTCACATACGCCCTCGACATCGGTGGAAACTACGGGAACACCCGAAACCATAGCCTCGAAGAGGACGTTGGGAATGCCGTCCCGATCGCCATTTTCCAGAACCAGGCATGGAAGCGTGAACAGGTTTGCCTGGGGATACAGATCCGCCAACTGATCCTGAGTCATCTTGCCCGGCAGGGACACTTCGTCTTGCAGGCCCAGGCTGGAGATCATTTCCCTTAATTTGTTTTCCAGCGGTCCATAGCCCACAATCTGGCACTGAAAGGCGACGCCGCGATTCACGAGAATCCGGCACGCCTGAATGAGGTATTCCAGCCCCTTCTTTTCACAAAGACGCGCCACAGTCAGAATGAGAGGAATTGCTGTGTTCCGCACAGAATCTTCATCAATTGCACGGAACCGGCTGACATCAATGCCGTGGTGCGCCAGGTGTACTGGCGTTCCTTGTTCGGCGAGTTCCGCCAAATACCGATGGTTGAACGCAGTACAGGTCAACACGCATTCCGCTTTTTTGATTTTTCTTGCCATTTCGGCCGGGGGAGTTAGATAGACGTCCTTGGCGTGACCCGTAAAGCTGTAGCGGATGCCGGTGAGGCACTGAACAATCTCCGCCACAGTTGTCGGCAGGTTCGCGAAGTGGGCATGCAAATGGGTAATTTTGCGCCACCGGAGTGTCCATGCAAGATAGCCCGCCTGCAAGAAATCTTTGAGTCGCGGATCGTTGCCGGAACCAAAATGAAATCGTGCTGCCGCAAAATACCGTCGCGGCGCAGTGAACAGAAACATTAGTTGGGCGAATAACAGCAGGGCCAGGCCCGGGGGCAGAAGAGGCCGAACAAACGATGGAATGTATGTAACGGACCCTTTGACCTTGGCCACGTCTGGATGTACCGGCTCAGCTCCGGGTGGTTGCTTCCGCAGAGAGAAGATCTCCAGTTCCATACCCAGATCTTCGATACCAAGAATTTCATTCAGAATGAACGTCTCCGAAAGACGCGGAAACGTCTTCACCAGAAAAGCGATGCGGTGGCGTGGCTTCACCATTCACTCCCCGCCGGAGCGAGCATCTCCGACACCGCTGCCACGCCGTAATCGCGGACGGCAGTTGATACCTGTTTTTGCAAAATCTCGGTGATGCGCGGAAGCGCACCCAAGTCAATGCACGCGGGGACTGGGACTCTGCTCTGAGCCAATTGCAGCTCATCTTCGAGCGCACTCTCCAGAGTCTGCGATGTAAGGTCACCGGGAAGAATCATTCGAAACGCGCCGAGTCCGGCTAGGCGCTCGGCACGTATTTTCTGTTCCTCGACGGGTTTGACGCGGGGAACCACGATGGATCTTTTCCCAAGCGTCAGCAGTTCGCAGATAGTGTTGTAGCCGGCCATCGAGATGACGACGTCGGCCGCATTCATATAGCTGAGGAGGTCATCCGTGAACTCAATGACCCGCAAACCCTCCTGAGAATCCGCTGCACCGCGGATGGCCTGCTTGTGTTCGCTGCTGAGTTCGGGGCCCGTAACGAGCAACGTTTTGACGGGGATCCTGTTTGCCAGGTTGCGTGTGGCATCCAGTGCAGCACAGAGCAGCTCGTACCCGTCTTGACCGCCGCCCGTGGTAACCAGAACCAGGCGCTCATCCAACGCGATGCCAAGCTCTTTGCGCACTTCAGCGAGGGAGCGTCCAGGAGGCTGGCGTTGGACATACCCACAGTGATGAACCTTATCCCGGAAGCCTTGCGGAAATTGATATTCCTCGCAGACATCAAAAATGCCTTGATTTCCAAGAACGACAATCTCGTCGTAATACCACTGAAGGATGTTGTAATAGCCGTGCCGCTTCCACTCGTCGATCGTAACTCTCGATGAGTCCAGTATGTCCCGGAGCACCAGGTGCATTCGTGTATTGGCCAAACTGCATTTGATGTATCGGAGGCTCGGCTCCAGCTCGCCTGCGAGACCATCGGGCTTTTTATCCACGAATACGACATCGGGGCGATAGCTCATAACCGTGGAGAGAATGAGCTCTCTCCGCAAGCAAATAATGGCGCTCACATCCAGGTCCAGAAAACGGACGCCAAGTTCCCCCAATTCCGTGCGCTTTAGGCAGGGCAACTTGATGTAATCGATGCCCGGCTCCACTCGGAAACTTTGCAGCATGGGGGATCCGCTCACAATCAGGATCGACAGGTCCGGAATGGAAGCGTGCAAGTGCTTGCATATCGCCAGCATTCGCCGGATGTTTCCCAGCCCGAACGTATCGTGTGAATAGACCATGAGCCGCATGAGATTCCCCTATCCAGCGTTCTCGGTTTTCAAGGAGCTAACGCTCTGCCGTTCTGTGTCGCAGTTGCCGTGTGACCAGCACCGGGTTTCGGAAGCGTCAATCGACCGCTTGCGCTTCGCCGCCAGATGTTTCTTCAGAAGGCCGGCGGTATTGACCGCTCCCTCGCAATTCAACGTCAGCGATGTTGGCGGCTTGCTTACGGCCATTTCGAGTTTGCGGGCCAATTGGTCTGGCGCCAGTTGTTCCGTCCGAATCACGTCGACGACCCCTGCCTTCTCCAGTCCTTCCGCACGGACGATCTGTTCCTGGTCTCCGTTCGATGTGACCGGATAGACCAAGGCGCGCACTCCACTCGACAGCACATCCATCACGGTGTTGTAACCCGCCATGCTGACAGATAACTCCGAGTTTCTGAGCACTGCGGCCAGATCTGGCGTATAGGGGGAAAATTTCACATTGGTCGATTCACTCGCCAGACTTTGCAGGCGGCGGTAAGTTTCTTCCGGCATCAAGGGGCCTGCGAACACATGGAATTCATGAGGGATCCGGCTTTGCAGAAGCTTTGCCGCGCGCAGCACGTTCTCCAGAAGCATTTGGCCCGTGAGATATTGGCCGCTGCCGATGCTCACCGTGATCATGGGCTGTCCGTGGCTGGCCGGCGCTGAACGGCGCGCAGCAGCCGAGTTGTGCTGGGCGGGTTGCTTTACATAGCCCGTGTACGCCACAGGGCAGCGCAAGTCGTTGGTGCGCGAAAAGGTCTCATCCAACTTGAGGAAAGTGTCATCTCCGTGGACCAAAACTAGGTCATAAAAACGATTCACCAGATTGCAAACTGTCCGCTCGTATTCCTCTTGGTCCTTCCTTGCCACCAAAATGTCCCGGACGCTCGATGCCATCAGCGGCCTGCGGCTGCGCATCCACGCACGTTCCAGCAACGGAAGCAGCTCAAAACGAAACTGTTTGCGCCCAAAGGGGAATAGTTCGGTGACGATCGCATCCGGATCGAATTCAGCAAAAGCATCCAACAGCATCGCAGTGCGAAGCGTCTTCGTTTCGTCCAGACTTCGCGAGGAATCGCACACTTGAAGATGCGAAAAATCGGGACTCGTTTTCAGAGGTGGAAGCTGCAGAACTTTGACATTTTCATGTTCAGGGAATCGAAATCCCTCTGGCCTCTCTCCGCCAGAAACGAAGAGAACCTGCGAATCGCTGGAAAGTGCATGCACGATCGCAGCGCTGCGAACAAGGTGTCCGATGCCGAGAACGTGCTGGCAATAGAATAGGATTCGATCCGTCAAAACGCCTCCGCCGAAGAAACACGCGCGAAATTGTCGTCACAGCCGGGGACCATCGATGGGAAATATCTATGCCCAGAGCAATTACCCTTGCCGTTCCATAAGGCAACTGCAAGGCCAAGCTGCTTTCGGTGTGCAGGGTAGTGATAACTCGAACGTTTGGACCAACTTGTTTCGGCTGTAATGGACGTTGCACTGCGCTGGTTTTTCTTACAGGTTCTCCCACTTGTGTAGGTCCCACACAACGTGTAACGCAAACTTCCACCAGGAGAGGAGGGGTTTGCGTGCGCATCGCGACACGGGATCGTGGCGATCTGTAGCCCCGTGATTCCAGGAACGTGCTGACAATAGAAAAGGATTCGATCCGTCACAACGCCTCCGTCGAGACACAATTCTCCCGAGCTTTCGGAATGGGGAGCACACTCAGAGGGCGAACTAAGGGGCTTGGGTGGCCCTTTCTTCGATAGCTGAGTGAGGGTAGGTTGCCGCCCCGACCCTTGAGCGGCATCTCAGCAACACTATCTTGAGTGGACTCTAACAATGCAACCTTTTGCAGGCAAGTGAAAATTTCGTTTCTTTCCCATCGATGTTTTAGAACGACGGTACAGGTGAGGTCCTGTTCGAACGGACAGCGCAAACCGTCCTTCCGGTTGCCCATGTGCTATCCCAGCGGTGACAGATTCCCGGGCCCAGAGGCGATGGGACTCAATGCGGTATGTGATAGCTACTGGCCCCACCCGCGAAGCCGCGCTGCCAGGCCGCTGGTCTGGCCGGCAAGCGCAAACGAACTGACCATGGTAGTGGTAAGCGACGCGACCGCGCGCGAGCGGAAGCCCTCGCGTTCGTTACCCATGAGCTTCGCACTCCTCTCGTCTCGATCCAGGGTTTTGCCGAATACTTACTTCGCTATTCGAAGGGAGCGCGCGCGCGACGAAGTGGCGGCAACGATCTTTCAGGAGTTTGGCCGAAAGCTGCTACATCAGAATCAGGCGGTACACTGCGCGCGTCCCTTCGAGTAAGAACCGAATGGGCTCTCTATTTCACCCAACATCTCTCTCAAAACACCGAGGAGTTCGCTACTTTTCATGGTCTGATCGGCTCTGGACTTCGCAGCTCTACTAAGCAGTTCGTCCAAGGTGGAGAGATACGTTGACGGAAATCCACCATCTACAAAATCCAGTGCTGTACACGCGCCAGCGTCGAGCATATTCCACGTATCTTTGCCCGTAACGGTACCCGTCAGTTTAATGCCTGCCACGGCGACCTCTTGCTTGCGGAGACCCATTATTAGACTCATGACCGTATGTGTTTTCCCGGCATCCATGGAGGTGCCGCAGACCACGACAACGTTCGGGCGTTTGGGTTGTGTCAGTGGGGCCAGGGCGAAGTCCCGGAGATTAAGGGAAGAACCGTTGACGTCTCCGAGTGCGCTCAACAAGCGGAGCTTGCTGGGCTCGGGTGCTTTTGCATGCTTGCTTTCCACCAAACCGCAGAGACCGCCCATGGAGAGCAAGTCGCAGCAATCTCCATTTGCGCGTGCGTACCCTTCGAACTGCAGGGTTGCGTAGCGGTTTCCGAATACCACCGCGAGAAGGTCTCCTTCATGCAATGTGCATCGGCGGCCGTTCGCCAGTTCGAGAGTCGCGTTCTTGCCGATTTTCTCGAGTCTCGCGAGCACGATGTCGCCGGCCTGCGAAGAACCGGGGCAAGGCAGCAGAGTGGCTATGCACGCACGAGGTACCCAGCGCAACGCGTAAGACACTCGCAGGTTCCTCCTCATCTCATCTGTCAAAAAAATGCTCATGAATGAAATCTCCAGAAAAATTGACTGCCTCTGTTACCGGCGGTTCAACAATTCACGAGAAGGAATGGCAATTGGTTGGCCAAAGAACGTACGACGTAAGTCGTTCAAATTGCATACTCAGGCTCCCTTCCCGTAATCACGAGTGGAAGGTCATAACTCATCTCTGTGTTGCTTCGACGCGAGTCTTGATACCGGTTGCATTCGAGGCCCGGAAAGCCTTTGCTAAAGGGAAAAGTGCCGACAATTGTCCCCTGCTGCGTGACCGGCGTCGTGCGCGTGACCGCAGCAGTGAGTGTCGCTCCCAGTGCCACCGGCATCGCCGCCTTAGCCAGGCCAAAGTCGAGCAGCTTCGCGCCCGAAGCCGTCAGCATGATGTTGCCGGGCTTCAGGTCGCGATGAACGATGCCCTGGCGATGGGCCCTATCGAGCGCGTCGGCGATTTCCACGCCATACTTGAGCACTTGCGCTAGCGGCAACGAACCTTTTTCCAGTCGCTTCCCGAGTGTCTCCCCTTCGAGGTACTCCATAACCAGGAAGTCGGTTCCGTCTTGATGGCCGACATCATGCAGGACGCAGATGTGCGGATGGTTCAAGCTGGAGATGGTTTTCGCTTCCCGTTCAAATCGCTGCTTGCGAGCGGGATCCGAAGAGAGGTGCGCGGGAAGAATCTTGATGGCGACGGTCCGGTCGAGCCGCGTATCCCGCGCTCGATACACTTCGCCCATCCCGCCCGCACCCAACGGTGCAACGATCTCATAAGGCCCCAGTTTTGCACCCGAAGCCAGCGTCATGGTTGGCTGTGATTATAACCTTGCGGAACCTTCGCACGATATTCAGCCTCAAGTGGACGCGCTACATTCACAGAAATCCGCACGAATTCTGGCGCATTGTCGCTAGCCTTGAACTCGATGGTCCGTCTGCGCGGGACGTCATTTCAATAAGCCAATATGGGTCTCGACAGAGCCTTTCCACGCGTCTCTACTGAAACACACGCACGGCCGGGGCGAATCAGCCGAAGAGGAATCGCCATGAAGTTCACTGCTTTCTTGCTTGATCAATGGCTTCAGCAACACGGCGGAGCGGAATTCAATCTCGGTGGCAGCACGGGCCCACGGTGGACTCCTCGCCAGTTGCTGGCGCTCGCTGAAGACAGCTCGGCCGAAAGGATTTTGGATCTCGACCTAGACTACACACCGACGCCTGGCTCAACGAGCCTTCGCGAAGCGATCGCCAAGATGGAAGGAGTGTCGGCCGAAGAAGTCATAGTCTTCGCGGGGTCAGCCGAGGCGTTGTTCCACATCTTCTATCTTGCCGCGCAGCCCGGCGCAAACGTTGTCGTTCCGTTTCCGTGTTTTCCTTCCCACCAGGTTGTTCCCGAATCCCTTGGATTCGAGATTCGACGTTATCACCTGTCCCGCGATAATTCCTACCGCATTGATCTGGATGAGGTGAAGAGCCTAGCCGACCGGAAAACGAAAATCCTAGTGGTGAACTCACCGCACAATCCCACTGGGGCAACGTTGAGCGACGATCAGATGCGACGGCTTCACGATTTTTGTGTCGAGCACGGAATTCAGTTCGTCTCCGACGAAGTTTTTCACCCGATCTATCACGGCCCCGAAACCGATTCCGCCGCGCGTCTTTCGTGTGCCACGGTGGTTGGGGATTTCTCGAAGGCGCTCTCGCTTCCGGGATTGCGCCTCGGGTGGATTGTCGAACGCGATCGCGACCGCCGTCGCGGGTATCTGAATGCGCGTGAATACCTCACCGTTTCCAATACGCCTATGGGAGAGTTTCTCGGCGAAATCGCCATACGCCATCACGATCAAGTGCTCGCGCAGACCCGCAAGGTGACAAGCACCAACCTCGCTTTACTCGAAAGCGTTATTGCGAAACATGCGGACGTCCTCGACTGGGTGCGCCCACAAGGAGGCATGACCGGATTCGCGCGCCTTGTGACGGGCGGCAACGCCCGCCTCTTCTGCGAGGCAGCGTTGGAGCGCGGGTTGCTCCTCGCCCCGGGCGATTGCTGGGGCATTCCGGACCACTTTCGAATTGGGTTTGGAGTGGGGCGCGAATGGTATCCCCGTGCAATGGGCCACTTATCGGAGCTCCTCCGAGCATGGTGTCGCGCAGCACAGACAAGCATTGCCTAACCTACCTCTGGAGTATCGCGCCGAAAGGAAATTTCAGTTTAGACTGCCACCGAGAGGACGGCAGTCAGGCAGAAACCGAGTGCTCCATGTCCCAACAAGCAAACAAAAATCTGGTAGCGCGATATTACGACGAGATGTGGAACAAATGGAACTTCGCTCTCGTCGACGAACTGCTGGCCAAAGAGATTTCGTTCCGCGGATCGTTCGGTACCGAAACGCATGGGCGCGCGGCGTTTTGCAATTATATGCGGAGAGTGCAAGGTGCGTTTCCGGATTTTTGCAACGAGATCGACGAGATGATCGCCGAAAGGAATCGCGTCTTCACGCGGCTCACTTACACCGGAACGCATCGCGGAGAGATTTTCGGCGTGGCGCCCACGGGGAGAAAAGTCAGTTACGCCGGCGCGGCCTTCTATCGGATTGAGAATGGCCAGGTTGCCCAAGGCTGGGTCCTCGGCGATCTCACTGGCCTGCTTGCCCAGTTGGGGCACGAATGCTGCCTTAAACCGCAGGCGTCGTTTTTGTTTAAATGATGTGGGCTAGTTCGCCGGGAGTGAGGAGACGGTTTCGATCGGATGACGAGCAAACCGGAAACTAGCCAGGCAGCAGCATGTGCTCGACTTCGGTTCGGAAGGAAACGACCAACCCTCCGATATCTTCAACAATCACCCTACAAATCGGATGGTTGCAGTGTTCGCGGAAGTTGCTGACAGAAAACAAATTTTGGTTGCGGAGGCTTAATTTGAACCGGCGAATTCCGATAGACGACCTCCTGGTTTGCATCCAGACGTTCGAAGGAACTTTTGATAACGCAAGTTCTGGCATCAAGGAATTTGGAACAGCAGTTGGTACGCCGCAGGAAGGAGGTTTTTCGCAGGGCCCGGTCTGCGTCTATATACTTATCAGTTATCTTATATTACATTTTAAGTAAATGGTCGGGGCGAAAGGATTTGAACCTTCGACCTCCTGGTCCCGAACCAAGTATCTAAATCCCATAAACGCTTTGTCTGGCGTCGCTTACGGGACTCGAAACGTTATTTCCCCCCTCTTAGTTGTCCGTAACTTGTCCGTAGATTTATCGGTGATACTCCGCGCACGGTGAAAATGCCCGAATGCTTGCTACAAGAACAGAGCATTCGGTTAACAGCCGTGAATTCAATTTCATCACAAGTTGCCGGAGCCGAGCTAAATCGAGGGAACTCAGTAAGTTCTAATCAAATCGGGTCAGTTAGATTTTCCTTCTCTTTTCTTTTTTTATTCGCTTTTTGTAATTTTTCTCGCCGTTCATATGACACCTACATGACACTGGCAGAGCCTTCGGGTAAAGACCGAACGGCTGGCATCGCGTGATCGGAGGTGGCAACTTTGGCTGTCGACTTTTCAAGCCTGCGGAAGTGGCAGTATTCACTTCTCGAGAAGCGGGTTTGAGGGCATGGTACGGAACCCAGCATTGTGGGCACTTCGTATGAGTCTCTGTTTTGCCGTTTGACGCCCTTTGTCAACTCGAGGATACGTTTGGTAGTGATGTCATTTGAAAGGTTTCGCGAGGAATTCTAGCCCACGGATGGAACAAGATTTGTCTTTGGTGTAGGAGCGAGCTATGAGTCGACCTCTTACTACTTGCTCGTTCTTTCTGAATCTTCGAAAACCACGTCGGTGTATGCGTTGCGATCCTCGAAACACAAATTCACCGCTCGTGCATGCGAGCGCGTTCGATGGATCACACCCGCTGGGATTGTGAATACCTCTCCAGGCTTCAGACGAAATGTACGACCGTCCGCGAGATCTATTTCCAGATCGCCTTCCACGACCAGGAAACACTCATCGGAACGCGGATGCTGATGCCAGCGAAATTCTCCCTGCATCACCGCCAATCGCAGGCAATGATTGTTAATGTTCACAACGACGAAATTCTTGTAGATCTGGTCGACCGAGTCGGCCTGTTGCTTCAAATTCACCACCGTTAGCGCGGGAAACGCCGCGTCCTCGCTGTGCGTGCCCCCCTGGTCGTTCTGGTTGGTTCCGTAATCCGTCATGCCCATGTCCGCTTGCTCCCCGCCCAACTATGCGAGAGTATTGCCGCTTTGACGGCAAGTCAATCCGCATGGTTGGATGCGACAGTGCCATTTTTCATCTCTTTTCAAATGACACTACTACCATACGTTTCGCAACTGACACGCCTTCAGCGGAGGGAATCACGGTTGGGCCTATTGCGGCACGTAAACGGAATCCAATTTTTTGATAAGCCACTTTTGCGCCATTCTCAGACTTGACGTGAAGAAAAGGAGTATTTCCCAATCCCGGAATCTGAGCGTCGCACCGCAAAGCGGCGCGTCTATCTTAGGAGTGGTGCGGCTTGGACGGCAATTCGGCGCTCGCGGCGTCCGCTAAGTTGAGTGGAAGCCCAAAGGCCTGAAACAGGCGCGGGTCGGCGTATTGCACGAACAGGGTCAGCCTGGAAATCGTGTCATGCTCAAGCGCTAGCACGTGGATAGAGTGCGCGGCTGGTGTTGGGCTCGCGCCGAGGCGGTGGGCATAGAGAGCAAAGGCGGGCTGCCCGTTGGCTGCCGTCGGTAGCATGCGAAAGCCGCTCCAGCCCTTCCAAGCCGTGGCAAAGAAGGACCGGATCGCCTCGCGCCCCGCATACCATTCTCGCCATGGCGGCATGGTGTAGGTCGCGTCCTCTTTTAGGAGGGCCACGAAGCCGCCTAGGTCATGCCCTTCCCAAGCGTGTAAATAGCGGCCAAGGAGCTTTTGCTGCGCGGGATTTGGCGGTGGCGCCACTGACGGTCGGTCGTGCGGAGAGTGTTTGGCAAGCGTCGCGCGGGCCCGCTGCAAGGCGCTGTTGATCGAGGCCGTCGAGCCGCCGAGCAATGTTGCGGCTTCAGTGGCAGCCCAACCAAGCACATCGCACAGCAAGAGCGCGGCGCGTTGGCGCGGCGGCAACTGCTGGATGGTGGCGACAAAAGCTAGCTGCACGGCCTCGCGAGACGTGTAGCGCGCCTCCGGATTTGGTGCGTCGTCAGCGATCCCTTCCAAGTTTGAGTCCGGGTAAGGTTCAAGCCACGCCACATCCGTTGCTGGTGCGCCGACCGTCGTCTGTACGGCAGCAGGTCCCTGCTGGTCAGGCACCCAGCGCTGCATACTCTTGCTGCTGGCGAGCGCATTCAGGCAGGCGTTGGTAGCGATCCGGTAGAGCCATGCGCGAAACGATCCGCCCTCGAAGCTGTCGAAGCTGCGCCAAGCGCGCAAATAGGTTTCTTGCACGAGGTCCTCGGCTTCGTGCAGGGAGCCAAGCATGCGATAACAATGCAATTTGATTTCGCGGCGGAACGGTTCGGCGAGCTGTTCAAACGCTTGGTTTACACGCTGCGAGGCTTGCTCCTGATGGGATGGTTCCGCTGTCATGGCAATCGATATTATCTTCGGTGACCTGCTTCAAGAGCTTCATATCCGGTCACGACTTCGAGGCCTTTCCCGGATACGATGAACACTTTTCCTTTGGAGCGATCTGGGCTCGTAGCCAACTCGATGACCGCGGTCGCGACATCGGACGACGTCGGCGGCGAAGCCATGCTCTGAATGAAGTCAGCCGCGGATATACCAAGATAGCGGGAATACCCCGCGATCGCATGTTTTCCGAGTTCCGTATCCGGCATAATGCGCGGCGCAAGCGCCACAAATCGCAAGCGGAGCCCAAGACGATCGGATTCCTTCTGACTATAGTTCGCGATGAATATCTGCGTGCGTTTGGCTCCGGCATAGCCTCCCGAATTCGGAGACCCTGCGAGAGCGGCGCCGCTAGAGATCAGAATGACCAAGGCGCCTGCGGGCAGAGGCCGCAACAGCGCTGCCTTGCAGAAGTGAAATGCGATTTTGACGTCACTCTCCCAGTTGACGGCGAACTCCTGCCAGCTCTGCTCGTGTAGCGGCGCGGCGGGCGGAAAGGCGCCCGCGCACAGAACCAAGATATCGGGCTGGAGCAGGCCGAATACTTCGGAAGGTGCACCTTCCTCCGTTGCATCGAGCGCCAGAACTTCGGTGCCGGAGACCTCATGGGCCAATTGCCGAAGCGGTCCCTCTTGTCGCGCCACCGCAAGCACGAGCGCGCCATTGCGGATACCGGCTTCCACAATCCGCCGCCCTACCCCGCGGCTCCCGCCGATCACGACCATGTTCTTGTCTCTCAACGAAAGCATCTTGTCCTACTGGTGCTCAAGTGGCTACACGTGCCCATCTAATATGTAAAACTGGCCCGGCGGCTGAAACTCACCGGTGTTTGGTGATACATGAAGTCTTGAGCGCTTATTGCTCGGATGCTCCCGCTCGCTACTTGCCCGAGCTTTCCTTCAAGTACGCCGCGCTCAGGGTATTTTTTTTCTTCGCAATATCCAGCAGCGTGGGATAAAACTGCACGAACGTGGTATCCACCGCTCCATGCTTTTCATGGCAGGAGTAGCAATCCATTTCCCTCGGCAACAGCTTCCCCGTCACTCCATCCTCAGAATTAAAGAACGCCCATTTCCCCGGAAACCGTGCGGCATCCTTTACATGGACCTCGCGTCCCAGGATTTCATCTATTTGAAAATGTCCAGTCTTGTTGATTGAACCCTTGCTCCCCGCCTTACGCACTTCCAGCACGAACATGGTCTTGTCGGGCCAGGTTCCCGTCTGCACAAACGCCTTGTACGCCTCCGGATTCACGAACACGTTGTCGAACATCGAATGATCCATCCTCGCGTTCGGGCTGTAGCTCATGTCGATGCCCGACGTCACGTACACCCACTCTCGATACTGAATCGGGAACTTCAGGTTTCCGTCCGATGTATATACCGGTGAGTTCGCGCCGCTCTCCTGGTTCAAGTTCGCCCGCGGCGTTGCCGCAGCCAGGGCTAGAGCCATCGCCGAAAGAATCATCAACATCCACGAGCGTTTCATTTTGCAATACTCCTGAATTTGGCTCTATCTTCCCATACAGGCGAAACACCACGCTGTCCTAAAAAGAATCGGATCAAGAAGAGCAGAACGGGTGCCGCGGTTTGCGTCAAGGCTGAACGAGATGTGCGGCCAATCCCGCGCCTCTCTCGGACGAGTTGTTAAGGCTCCTTACATTCGCCCGTTGACAGACGCTCATTGACCTTTCGGTGTTGGCAAACACCATTGGTCTTTGATTTTGCAGAGTTGTGCGAGCATCCCTTCATACTCTTTAAGAATGGCGGCTCTTTCCGTTACCCCGAGAAACTGGATGAAATACCCGTGGGGACCGTGAAGTATGACGAACGGAGACGGGCTGTCCAGCCACTGCCCATGCTCGCTGAAGTAGCGCAGTTCTTCGCGGCTTGGGTTCGCACCACCTACCTCTTCATTGGATACGTTGGGGGCGTAGTGCATCACGTGAGGAACGATTGCGGTAGCTACAAGGTCATTTGCGTCCGGATTGACGTAAGTCCTAAGGATCGGAGACAACATGTATGAGACGCCGGTTCGTTCCGGAGCTTTGTAGTAGTTTGCCTTGTAACGATCCTGGACGATCTCCTTCAATTTTTCAGGAGGAGTTCCCTTAGCCTGCATCTCCGCGGCGTCGAAGAAGACCCGCATCTGTGCTTTGGTGCCCGCTTCATCAAAGGAAATCGGATAGAGAATATCATCTCTATATTTCGTAAATGGCCAAGATCCCCTGAACGTGTCATCGCCGGTTCGAGCCACAAAAGCGTGGAATCCATTGGTACCCTTGCGAGCAACTTCAAAGCCTTTGTCAGGATTTAAAACATATACGGTCGCACTGTCTCTGAGGTGCCGCGGGAGCGCGCTGAGCGCCAGCTGAATTTCCAAATCTCGCGGCAGCGGCTCTATTTTATTTCCGCCGGGGATTTGTTTATTTTGTGCCCTCGCAGTGAGCGAAAACAATAGCCCAGCAATTAGCGCGATTATTCGAAGCTTTCTCATCTTGAGCTCCTTTAAGTTTCAACTGCCTGTCGAATTACTCTTAGCTCTAGCCGATTAACAGTCTTATTTTTACTTCTGATTGGGGCGCCCTTTTCCCGTCGCAATCAAACTCCGTAAACTGCCGTTGATATAAGAGCCCCAGGCGTTGGAACAGACATGGAAACATTCGTATTCGGGAACTAAGCCCTGGTGAGTGAAGCGGATTTCCGTATTATCGCCATTTTTAGAGACCACAAAAATAAGCTGCGTGTCTTTCCACTCGTTTCTGTCTTGAGTAAAATCAAAGTAGTTGTCTAAAATAAGCCAAACGGCTCTTTTGTCAGGAATGACTTCTATTAATTTCATTCTGCAGCGGTGGACGTCTTTGTAGCTATACGTAAACTCCTCGCCGAGTTTGTCTGTACTGCCTTCAATATTTTCTGACCACCATCCACGAACATTAAGGATGGCCGCAAAGGCTGCCTTCGGAGTCTGGTCTACAGACAAGGTGGCTGTGAAATTCTGATTTTTCATGATTTTTCTCTCCTAGGCGAACGCGTCCGGCTGACTCTTTCTCGTGGTGATCAGCTTGCGCAAATTGTCGTTTATGAGCACGCCCCACGCGTTCGAGCAGCTGCCGTAGCATTCAAGTTGCGGCACTAGCCCTGTGTGTGTAAAACGGACTTCCGTCTTGCCGTCCTTTTCAGAGATATCAAAGACAATGTCCGAGCCGTTCCACTCGCTTTTGTCTTTCAGAAAGCTCAGGTGGCTGTCCAACACATGCCAAACCACTTTTTTCCCTGGAATCAATTCCGTTACCTTTTGCTTGGAACGGTGCACGTCCTTGTAGTGGTACGTGAACTCGGCACCGTGCTTGTTCGTGTCGCCCTCGATTTCCCCTGACCACCACGCCCGAACGTTGTTGATGGCGTCAAAGATTTCTTCGGGAGATTGGTCCACCGTAAAAGAAGCACTGAAGTCTTGATTTCTCATGAATCGCTCTCCTATCCGCTCTGTGGCCGCGCTTTGGCTACTCAACACTCTTTGGTGTCAAAAAGGAACGTTTGAAAACTGGATGTATCAGGCGCAAGTTCCTGACGGTCGGCTGCACACGCCCGCCCTGCCTCGCTCGCAAACGCATCTCGAATAGCGGTCATCGAATCGAAGTGCAGTATGGCGACCATGTAAACGTCCGATGGCCCGACCGGCGATGTGATCGGCCCTTCGCTTACCTCATATTTCTGGAGGCCCGGAAGCTTCTTTGCCAACGGGACGTGCTTCTCGAAATAGTGGCGGCGAAATGAATCGATGTCTTTGGGTGTTTTCCACACCACAATCATGCGTGCCATGCGTCAACCTCCGGAATACCTGGTTCGGTTTCTCCTGTCGCTACGTTGCGTCACTGAAGACTCTCCGAGCTCCACGCTCGCGCTTGCGCGTAGCTGCTACTCCGCAGCGGCGGCACCCGCCGCGCTCTGCGGCACGAAAGCGGCGAACTGGCGCTCGAGCGCCTTGGCTGCGCCTGTGCGCCAGCCCTCCGCGATGGATTGGGACGCGGGATCGGGAAAAATTTCTTCTTCGCCTCTCTCTAGCCCATCGAAGATGCCCTGTGCCGCCGACGCGGTCGAGGCCTTTGGTATGTCGAAGCCGCGGTTCATGTCTGTGTCGATGGGGCCCAAGACGGCAGCATGGACCTTCACGCCTTGGCTCGCCAAGAACGCCCTCAGCGACTGCGTCATGGAAAGCGCGGCTGCCTTTGAAATGGAGTACGAGGGAATGACCGGCAA
>WNFC01039332.1_pt1 | contig 17782 bp, 19 predicted proteins | sample 5400541 | NCBI WGS metagenome assembly WNFC01 (sample SAMN13153342, study PRJNA577476) | soil metagenome | isolation source: 120 cm saprolite under Douglas fir tree site 2 hole 2 replicate 1 | place: USA:California | collected 2015-04-18
ATCTTCGGAGTCAGCCCGCTGGTCTTTCACGGCAGCGAAGAACAGAAACGCCGCTACCTGCCCAAAGTTGTCAGCGGCGAGATGCACGTCGCATTCGCAGTCACCGAGCCTGACGCCGGCAACGACATCACACATATCAAAACCGCCGCACGCCGCGAGGGCGACAATTACGTGATCAATGGGCGCAAGGTCTTCACCACCAAAGCGCGCGAGGCGTCCAAGATGCTCCTGCTCACGCGGACCACTCCGTTCGAGCAGGTGGATAAGAAGACCGACGGCATGAGTCTCTTCTTCGCCGACCTGGATCCGGCGACGGTGGAGATTCGCGAGCTCGAGAAACTCGGCCGCGCCGCAGTCGATACCAACCTGCTCTTCATCGACAATCTGAAAGTGTCGGGAGCGGATCTGATCGGTGGCGAAGGGCGCGGATTTCATTGCCTGCTCGACGGATTGAATCCGGAACGAATCCTGGTCGCGGCCGAGGCGCTTGGAATCGGGCGCGCCGCAATCGCAAAGGCGGTCCGCTACGCAAAAGAACGAATCGTCTTCGGACGCCCGATTGGGATGAACCAGGCAATCGCGCATCCACTGGCCGATTCGTACTCCAAGCTCGAATCCGCGGAACTCATGATGTTCAAGGCGGCATGGCTGTTCGACAATCGCAAACCCTGTGGCGCCGAGGCCAACACCGCAAAACTCCGCGCCGCCGACGCCGCCTTCGAAGCTTGCGATCGCGCGGTGCAGACGCTCGGCGGATACGGCTACGTTCGCGAGTACGACGTCGAGCGTTATTTTCGCGAATGCCGCCTGCTGAAGATTGCGCCGGTGTCGCAGGAGATGGTCCTCAACTCGATCGCCGAGCACGTGCTCGGCCTGCCGCGGTCGTATTAGCCGCGATGCGCAGAGGCGCGATCATCGTACTGCTCGCCGCGCTATGTTTCTGCGCGTACGTGTTGTTCGCCCTGCTCGGCGTCGAGCCGATCAAGGTCGCAGGAAGCCGGTTGATCCGAAGCGGCGACAACGTGTCGGTCGAAGGCGACCTGCACAATGCCGGCGCCGACGCCGGGCCAATCGAAGTCGAAGTCCGCTACTACGATCGCAGCGGACGCGCGATAGGCACCGACAAAGTCGCAGTGGACGGACTCCGCAGCGGCGCCGAATCCCATTTCAAGAGCACGCCGCGAAAGGACGACGGAGTCGCGGATTTCTCGATCTATCTCAATCATGGCCGAAATCCCTACGGAAATTAGGGCGCGACCGAGCTTGCATAAGTTCTATTTATGTGCAAGATAAGCAATCCTGCTCGCTCTAAAACAATTTGTAGGATTTATGTGTAAGTTTGGCACTGTTGAAGGTTGTTCCATCGCTCCACAGGTTGTATAATTGCCTTTAAGTCATCTAGATGGTACTAACTGTAAGGGTTGAATTACCATCAATTTGATTTGGAGCGCGGAGTCTAATCCTGGCCGCGGCCACTTCACTAAAAGGGGACAGAGATATGGCACGGACCAAGGAACGAAATTTCGGTCAAGTGATCCGCGAGCGCCGGCGGCAACTGGATCTTACCCAGGAAGAAGTCGCGCATCGGATCAAAACTTCGACTCCGTATGTCGGCCACCTGGAGTCGGGCAAGCGCCACCCGTCCGACAAAATCGTGACCCGGCTCGCGGAAGTGCTCGGGCTCGATCGGCGCGATCTTTTCTTTCTCGCCAATCCGCGCGCGCACGCGTTGCTCAGCCCCGAGGCGGAGTCGGCGCCCGATTCGGCGTGGGAAGATTTCAAAAAGAACGAACAGTTGCGGCGCATCCACAACATCTCCAACGACGAGATGGAAATGCTGTCGCGAGTGGCGCTGCTCGGCGACGTGCGCTCGCCGCGCGACTTCATCTACATCCTGCACACCGTTCGTCACGCGGTCGGGAGATAGTTGCGCGCGCCAGTCTCGATCGTAGTTCACTGCTGACAAAGACGCGGGAGGCATTCCTCTCGCGTCTTTGTTTATCTTAAGCTCGATGCATCATGGGTGAACCGGTGCTCGCGCGCGACTCGCGCGAAGAAATCTCGCGCTGGCCGCAGCGCTACACGGTGGTCGCGCTGTTCTTCCTCGGCACCGCGCTTTGCTACATCGATCGGATCAGCATTTCGGTAGCGATCATTCCGCTCGCGCGCCAGTTTGGCTACGACTCCGCGGCGCAAGGCGTGGTGCTGTCGGCGATCTTCTGGGGATATATCTGGACCCAGCTCGCCGGCGGATGGATGGCCGATCGCTTCGGCGGCCATCGCGTGTTGGCGGCGGGCGTCGCGGTCTGGTCGCTCGCGACCTTCATCATGCCGCCCGCAGCGGCCGCGAGTTTCGCCGCACTGCTCGCGACGCGGGTGCTGCTCGGCCTTGGCGAGGGCGTCAATTTCCCCTCGATTCACAGCCTGACCGCGCGCTGGACGCTGCCGTCCGAGCGTGCGCGAGTGCTCTCGGTAAACTACAGCGGCATGTACGTCGGCACGGTGTTGGCGCTGAGCGCGAGTCCGTTGATCATCCGCGCCCTTGGCTGGCCGGCGCTGTTCTACATCTCGGGCGCGCTCGGCGCGGTGTGGGTGGCGTTCTGGATGTGGCTCGCGGCGGACTGTCCGGAAAACTCGAGCCGCGTCAGCGCCGCCGAACTAAACCTGATCACGAGCATGCGGACCGCCGAGTTGCGCGCGACGCGGGTCCCGTGGGCGGCGATCGCGCGCGAGAAAGCGGTGTGGGCGATTGTGGTCGCGCATTTCTGCTCGAACTTCGGCTTCAACATTCTGCTCCTGTGGCTGCCGACCTATTTGCATCACACCTTCAACGTTCCTCTCGCGCGAGTCGGCCACTACTCGATCATTCCGTGGATCGCGACCTTCTTCACGATCAGTTTTTCGGGATGGCTCGCGGACGCATTGATCGCGCGCGGTTTTAGCGTCGGGACGGTGCGCAAGTCGATGCAGAGCGCCGGATTTGCGATCGGTGCGATATCTCTGCTCATCGTGCCCGAGGCGAAGTCGCCGGCGATGGCGGTTGCGCTGCTCACGGTCGCGGCCTCGGCCAACGGGATCAGTTCCGCGGCCTTCGGGGTCAACCATCTGGACGTCGCGCCGACCTACGCCGGAATCCTGATGGGCATCTCGAATACTATTGCGACCATCCCCGGAATCATCGGCGTCGCCGCGGCGGGACTGATCGTGCAAACGACCAAGTCTTTCAGCGCGGTCTTTTATCTTATCGCCGCGGTCTATTCGGTCGGGATGTTTTTCTACCTTCGATGGGCAAGCGGCGAGCAGAAGATCTGATTCGAAGAATTAGTGGTGGCATTCTCGGAGCGCGGCGATTATACGAGACAGTAGCATCAAGGAGCCGCGGGTTATGGAGCAAAGCAAGCTTTCGCCGTATCGATGGGTGATCGAAGTCCTGATGTTTCTCGCCTTCGTCAGCCAGACAATGACTTGGCTCGCGCCCGCGCCAATTCTGAATCCGATCATCAAGTCGCTGCACATCTCGCTCGGTAGTGCGGGACTGATCATCTCGGTAATCGCGCTGTGTATTTCGATCTTTTCGCTGCTCGGCGCATTAGTCTCGGAGCGGCTGGGCGCGCTGCGCGCGTTCCTGCTCGGACTCTGGCTGCTCGCGATCGGGCAGATTCTGAGCTCGTACTGCAACACGTTCGGCGCGCTGTTGCTATGCCGCGTCGTCCAGGGAGTCGGCTTCGGGACCATGATCGCGCCGCCGGGAACGCTCACCATGCAATGGTTCGGCGAGGGCGAATGGCCGTGGATCAACATGATCAACGCGCTGTGCGCGTATATCGGATTGACCGCCGTCTATTCGCTGACCGCGCCGATATTTCTCTCGCTCGGCTCGTCGTGGCAGCGCGTGGTATTCGCGTACGGCATCGCCGTCGCGGGAGTCGCGCTACTGTGGACGATACTCGGGCGCGAGCGTCACGCGATTCGCGCCGTCGAGCCGGTCGCGAACGCGCCAGCGCAAGGCTCGACGCTGCTCGAAGTTATCAAGATGCGCGACGTGAGGCTGCTCGCGGGCGGACTGTTCGGCGGGATGTGGGTGTTCCAGCTCTACACCGCGTTCTTGCCCGAGTATTTTCACACCATTCGTGGCATGGATCTTCGCGCGGCGTCGTCGATGACGGCGGTGCTGCCGATCACCGGGATGTTCGCGTCGCTCGGCGGCGGAATCGGCACGGGAGTAACGGGACTGCGCAAACCGTTCACCTGGCCGGTCGCCCTTACAACGCTGCTCGGATGCGCCGGCGCGATTTCGATGACCGACCCAATCTGGATTCGCGTGTCGTTGGTGCTGGTCGGGATCGGCGCCGCCGGATCGCTCGCCGCCATCACCACCTTGCTGATGGAACTGCCCGGGATGACGCCGGCAAAGATGGGAACTGGACTCGCGTTCATGTGGTCGGTCGGCTACTCGGGTGCGTTCGTCGCGCCGTTCCTCGGCGGCGTGCTCGCGGCCCACTACGGACTGAAGACGGTGATGCTTGGCTTCCTCGCCTTCCAGTTCTTGCCGATCGTCGCGATGTACTTTCTGCCGGAGACCGGGCCCGGACGCGCGCGCTATGAGATCGCGCCGGCCGCCGGCGCCGCCTCGATTACGCCTTCTTCCGCTGATGCGGCGCAACCTTGACCAGCGCGCGGTGCAGAATCCGATTGTCCGCGATTAGTCCCTCGAGTATGACGCTCCGCTGATTGAACCGAATCTCGCGTCCCTTGATGTCGGTGATTACGCCGCCGGCCTCCATTATCAGCGCCGCGCCCGACGCGATGTCCCATTCACTTTTCGGTGAGCGGGTAAACGTCGCGTCGCCTTTGCCCGCCGCAACCATCGCGAGCTTGTACGCAACGCTGCCGGTCGGGCTGACTTTCAGCATCCCATGAAATACCTGCCACTCGCCGCGCGCGGTCTCGCTGCGGCTCGCGAGCACGGTTGCGCCCTGGAGCTTGCGCGTCCGCGTGACCCGCACCCGCCGCGCATTCAGATGACATCCGGGCCGCCCAATACATCTCGCGCTTGATCGGATTGTAGGTGACGCCGAGGATCGGCACGCCGTCCTCGACCAGCGCAATCGCGACCGAGAATTCGGGAATGCCGTTGATGAACTCCTTGGTCCCGTCGAGCGGATCGACGATCCAAACGCGCCGGCACTTGAGCCGCGCGTCGTTGTCCACGGTCTCTTCGGAAAGCCATCCGTACTCGGGAAACGGATCGTGCAGCAACTTCTTTAGCGCTCGATCAGCCTCGAGATCGGCCGCGGTAACAGGATTATCGACTCCCTTCGATCCGATGTGGTAGCCGCCCCGGCGCCAATGCCCGCGCAGAATTTCGCCGGCCACACGGGCGGCCTTTTTCGCAAGCGTCAACTCGCGCTTGAAATCGTTGCCCGCTGGCTTCGCAACCTTTCGAGCCGGAACCGCGCGCCTGGCGCTGGTCTTTCGTATGCTCTTCCGTATGCCTTTACGTATCGCAGATTCTTCCATCTACACCTCGAGCCGCACATTCGTCTGTTCGGATTATGCACGAGCCGCGGAAAATCCTATTCGTACCCACGCCCCGATTCCATCGCCGCGGTTTGCCGTTTCGTGAGCGCCTAACCTAAGATGCGTGCGGGGACCGAACTCTGTCTGGCTTGGGAGCGTGCGAATGGCGGTAATTGCTATCAGCCAACAAATCGGCAGCCGCGGCGCTGCGCTCGGCGAGCTCGCGGCAAAAGAACTCGGTTATCGTTTCCTTTCCGGCGAGCAGTTGATCGGTCAGACCGCGACTCGTTTCAACGTCAGCGCCGAACAGATGAAGTGGTTCGACGTGCACACTCCGCACTTCTGGGACCGGCAGAAGTCAGATGGCCCTCGCTTCGCGGCCTTCTATCGCGCGGTTTTTCTGCACGAGGTCGCGATGGATCGAGTCGTCGTCGCGGGCCGCAACTCGGCACATTTTCTCCCTGAAAAATGTCATGGTCTGCGCGTTCGGGTGATCGCTCCGCTCGCCGTGCGGATAGCTCAGACTGCCGCCGACGAGAAAATTACTCTCGCTGCCGCCGACAAGCGCGTGCGCGAGTTTGATACCGAGGTGAAGGCCCGCTCGATAAGTCTCTTCGGTCTCGATCTCGACGAGCCGACCCTTTACGACGTCGTGCTCAATACCAGTAGGCGCCCTCTGCCTCTGCTCGCCACGAGTCTGACAGCGCTCGCGGCTCGTCTCGATTCCGATGCGGCGTCCAGCGCGACTCCGTCAACTGCGATGCGCGATGCGGCAATTGCCGCCGAGGTACACGCCGCGCTGATCGCGCATCCGAAAATTCGCGACGCACAGGTCGCAGTCAATTGCTCGTCGGGCGCGGTACGTGTGAGTGGACCCGGACTGGTGCCGCCGTGGGACGATCTGGTGATCGGCGTAGCGCAAACGATCGAGGGCGTCGCCTCAGTTGAAGTCGGCGCCGAAGAAGACCCCATCACCCTGACCACCAGCTAGCGCGCCGCGCTCGCGACCGCTTACCCGGCTGCGTCGCGTTGTGTTATCTTCGCGCATCCGTTTTACCTGATGCGCCGACTTATCATCTTCTTCGCCACCGGATTCTATTCGGGTTACGCTCCTGTCGCGCCGGGAACCGCGGGCTCGGTGGTCGGGCTGATTGTCATCTGGCTCGGCTTCAAGCCGCTGTGGGAATATTCGCATGCGATATGTCTGATCGTCTTCGCCGTCGCGTTTGCAATCGCCTGCTGGATCTCCGATGAAGCCGAGAAAATTTTCGACGAGCACGACAGTCCCAAAATAGTTATCGACGAAGTACTCGGGATGGCCGCGACGATGTTCGGCAATCCACTCTCGTTTCCGTACCTGATGCTCGGATTCCTGCTGTTTCGAATCGCCGACGTGATCAAACCGTGGCCGGCGAGCGTGATCGATCGGCGCATGCGGAACGGTGTCGGCGTGATGCTGGACGATTTGGTCGCCTCACCACCGGCAAAGTTCTCGATACCAACGCCAACTACCTGTCCGACAAACTCGCGGAAATAGGAATCGACCTGGTCGCGGTGCTCACTGTTGGCGACGTGCCTGAGCGCCTGGAATGGGCGTGGCGGACGGCGATCGAAATGGGCGACGTGGTGATTTCGACCGGCGGGATCGGACCGACCGCCGACGACTTGACCACCGAAACAATCGCTCGCCTGGCCGGGGTGAAACTATGGCGCGATGAAGCGACTGTCGAACACATGAAGCGGATGTTCGCGACGATTGGGCGTCCGATGCCCGACAACAATCTCAAGCAGGCAATGTTTCCGGAAGGCGCCGAGGTCATTCAGAATCCGCTCGGCACTGCGCCCGGCTTCCGGATGCCGGTGACGCTCAATGGCCATACCGCGAATCTGATCGTTATGCCGGGCGTGCCGCGAGAAATGAAACCGATGATGGAAAACTCGGTGATTCCGTGGATCAACGCCAATCGCGGCACCAACAAGGTTTACGCGGTGCGTATCTTCCAGACTTTCGGAATCAGCGAGTCCGCGCTCGACGAAGCAGTCGCGGGATTGATCAAGCCGGAGGAGGCGAAGGTTTCGTTCCGCGCGAGCTTTCCGCAAATTTCGCTCAAGGTGAGAGTCGAGGGCGCGCCCGGCGAAGTGAATCGCAAACTCGACGAACTCTCAAATCGCGTGCGCGAAAAAATCTCGCAGTACGCGTATGCCGAGGGCGACGTCTCGATGGAGGAAGTTGTCGCGCGGCTGTTCGTCGAGAAAAATTTGACTCTTTCGATCGCGGAATCATGCACCGGCGGACTTATCGGACATCGCATCACCAACGTCCCGGGCTGCTCGCGATATTTCAAGAGCGACCTCGTCACTTACTCCAACGACGTCAAGGAAGGCGTGCTCGGAGTCTCGGAGGAAACGCTCAGAGCCCATGGCGCAGTGAGCGAAGAGTGCGTTCGCGAAATGGCGGCCGGAGTTCGCAAGCGCACCGGCGCCGACGTCTCGGTCGCGACCTCGGGAGTCGCGGGGCCCGACGGCGGCACGCCGGACAAGCCGGTCGGCACGGTATGCATCGCACTTTCCGCCGACGATCAATCGATCTCGCGACGCTACCAATTTCGCGGCACTCGCGACTGGGTGAAGTTAATCACGTCGCAGGTTGCGCTGGATTGGCTGCGCCGCTACGCGCTCGGGCTGCCGATCGCGGATTCCGCGCTGTTCCGGCGTTAGCGCACGCGCGCGTAATTGATCAGATCGCTCCCGGTGCCCGCGAGCGCGAGTTTGCCGTTCGCGGCGGCACATTCGACCGCATTCGCCGCGGTCGAATCGGTGCACAACACCACGTTGGTATCGCCGGTGAAACACGAATCGTTGACGGTCGCGGCGCCCTGCGCGAGTTTCACGCGCCCGGCACAAAGGTCAGGCACTGCGGCGACTTTGACGTCGCCAAAAACGCTGGTCGCCGCGATATTCTGCGAAGATCCTGAACTGGATTCGGAACCGGGGCCCGCGTGCATCGGCGGCGGCGCTGGACGCGGCGGCCGATGACCGCATCCAGAGCCAATCAGAGCAATCGCAGAGAACGCGGCAACTACTGTCGTTCGTGCTTTCATATTCACCTTCAGCTCTGGACCCGCTTCACGCTGACGCCGCCGAATAGCGAGTACGCGAGAATGTCCAGCGGAAAAGGCGCGTCCTCGTCGTCAGCGAATCGGCCGCTCGAGTCCGCACTATTTGGCGATGATTGCTGACGGCGCGGTTCGATGCTGCGGCCTCCGAATATACTGAAGCCGTCGAACATCACTTCTTCGTCAGGCCGCACGCGCACGCTGGCTCCGCCAAATATCGCGACGATGGTGACCTCGAGCTCGGGCGGCGCATAGGTAAGATCCAGGTCGAGTCCGCCGCTCTCCAGAATGGAGCATGCTCCCGTCGATCTTGTTTCCGGAAAAGATGGCCAGGCTCAACATGTTCACATCAACTCGCGTGCTTGGTGTCGCCGTTGGAGGCTGCGTTGGCCGCCGCGGTGAAAATATCCATAGGCGCGAGCGGCGGACGGCGTTTGCGCTTCAAGTCGGCTAGTTCGGCCTGGGCCTTGGCCTCGGCGTTGCGCTGGCGAATTTCCTCGAGCTTGTCGCCGAGCTCGGAGCCCGCGATTTCGCGATTGACGCCCGCCTGCGCGAGCATCCGCTGAATCGACTCGCGCACTTCTTCGAGCGCGCGCACGTCGTCGTCGTAGGAGATTTCCTCGAGCGCGCGCTGGATGCGCACTCGCGCTTGCGCGTTCTTCAGCCGCGCCATCATCCGCACTTTCTCGATCTTGAGCTTCTCGATTTCGGACTTGAAGCCGATCAGATTCTTCTTGGCCTCTTCCGCTTCCGAAGTCAGTTCGCCCAACTCTTCGCGCAGCCGCGTGCAATCGCTATCGAGCACGTGCTTGCGCTGAATCAGGATGAGCGCGCACTGATCTTCATTCATATCGGCGGCCTGCCCAGCTTCCTCATCCACTTCCTTCATCTCGGCGAGCTTCCCGCGCAACTCGCGCTCGAGCTTGTTGCGCATGTAGATCACGCCGGCCGCGGCGGTCTTGAGTTGATGATAACGCCGCACCCGATCCGAGATTGCGGATTCGTACACCGCCTCGGGATCGCGAGCCTCGCGCGCTTTGATCCAGCGGCTGAACTTGCCTCCGACCAACTTGAACAATCTTGAAAACAACACTTTCGTTCTCCTTTCGGCTGCGAGCGAACTCGGCTCGCATTTGCCGCCTGTTGCTAAAGTTTCAGACCCAACGCCTGACCCGATTTTTGTAATCGACGTACTGCTGGCCGAAGAGCCGTTCCATCGTTTCCTCCTCGCGCGGAATCACCATTCGATCGATCACGACGAAGAACGCGATTGGCGCAAGGAGCATCACAATCGAACCGAAGAAGATCGCGAGTCCGAGCAGCGCGGTCGTGATTCCCAGATACATGGGGTTTCTCGTCCAGGTGTACGGCGCCTGCACGACAAACGTGCCGGGGTCGCCATACGGATTCTTGGTCGTATCGCGGGCTTGAAAAATCGCGGCTGCAAAAGTGCAAAGTCCCACCCCAGCCGCGACCAGCAGGAGGCCGATCACGTGATGCCATCCGACCAGGCGCTCTTCGGGCAGGACGAAGTGCAAGATGAGTGTGATCAGGATTAGCGCGGCGGCCAATACTGGAGGATGAATTTTTGTATTCATCAGCGCGCTGCTCGAGTACTCAGGTTTGGTGGAGTCCATTGCCGATCCTCGCTGTCAATTCGCGTCGTTCTTGGGCGCGAGGCCCAGGTCCGAGAGCGCGATTCCGAGCTCGCGCATCTTTTGTTGAAAACTCTGCCGGTACATCCCGGTCCGTTCTGCAGCGCGCGAGATATTGCCGCCGGTCGCGCGCAATGCGCGGATAAAAAAATCGCGTTCCCAGTCGCCGACAAATTTTTCCTTCGCTTCGCGAAAGGTCATCGCCGATTCGCCGCTTTCATTGGCCACCGGAGCGTGATTCGTGGTGGCTCCGACTGCGGGCGCCGCGTGATCGCCCTCGGGCTCCGAGCCGGAGAACAAGTCTGCAGGAGTTATCTCGACGCCCGGTGACAGAATGACTGCCTGCTCGATCGCCGCCTTGAGCGAGCGCGCGTTTCCTTTCCACGGCGCCTCAACGCACGCGCGCATCGCCTCGGCCGAGAGCTGTTTCTCGGGTGTCGAGAAGCGCTGGCACGCCTCCGCGATGAAATGCTGGACCATCAGCGGGACATCCTCGCGCCGCTCGCGAACCGCGGGCACGCGAATCTCGACGACCTTCAACCGGTAGTAGAGGTCCTTGCGAAACTTCCCCTGAGCAATCATCGCTTCGAGGTCCTGGTTGGTCGCCGCGATTATGCGCACGTCGACATTGAACGGCTGATTTCCGCCGATACGCTCGAACTGCTTCTCCTGCAGCACGCGCAGCAGCTTGGCCTGCGTCTCCAGAGCCATGTCGCCGATTTCATCAAGGAAGAGCGTGCCGCCGTCGGCGGCTTCGAACTTGCCTTCGCGGCGCGCGACGGCGCCGGTGAACGCGCCTTTTTCGTGGCCGAATAGTTCGCTCTCGACGAGCTCGCGTGAGAACGCCGCGCAATTGACCGCGATAAACGGCCGGCGCGCGCGCGGGCTCCGAAAATGGATCGCGCGTGCGACTAGCTCCTTGCCGGTGCCGGATTCGCCGCGAATCAATACCGTTACGTCGGTCGGCGCGACTTTGTCGATCGTCTCGAACACGCGCATCATCGCGCGCGACTTGCCGATCATCTTTTCGAAAACGCCGGTCTCGAGACGCACCTGCTCAAGAAGCTGACTGTGCGCTCGCTTGAGCAGCTGCGTCTCCATCACCTTGCGCACTTTCATGCGCAGCTCGTCGTTGTCGAATGGCTTGGGCAGATAATCTTCACTGCGCAGGCCGGATCGATTTCGCGGACGTGCCCCAGCAGCTCGAGTCCGCTCATCCCTTTCATGCTGAGGTCGGTGATAATCACGTGGAACAGGCCCGCTTTGACCTTCTCCAGCGCTTCCTCGCCGCTCTCTGCGGTCTCGACTTCGTAGCCCTCCTTGGTGAAGAGCCCTTTGAGCGCGATGACTATTCCGCGCTCGTCATCAACTACCAGCAATCGGCCTTTCAATTGCGTGCCCTCGAAGTCTCGCTCGACGTCGCAGCCGGATTGACGATCGGCGCGTCGATATCGACTTGACCATTGAGATTTTGCGTCGCTCGCGCATCGCCGGAAGAATCAGCTGACTCCGCGGTCTCGCCGTTCAGCGCCGCGACTGCGTCGATCGCATCGCGAACCGCATCGCTAAGCGGGATCTCGAGTATGAACTCGGTTCCGACGCCGACGGTGCTATGGACCTGGATCGTTCCGCGATGCGAATCGATCACCTTCTTCGCGACTCCGAGTCCGAGCCCGGTACCGCTTTCCTTCGACGTGTAGAATGGATTGAAGATCTTGCCGAGCTTGTCGTCGGCGATTCCGCAACCGTTGTCGCGAATCCTGACCGCGGCCATCCCGTTGCCGTTGTTCTGAATCGCGAACTCGAGCCGGCGCTCGTCCTTTCGCGATTCCATCGCGTCGATCGCGTTGTCGATCATGTTCGAGAACACCTGTCGCAGCTTGTCGGCATCGGCGCGAACAGTGGGACCGCTCAGATATGCGCGCGAGACGGCGACCGAGTTCGCCTCGAGCTTGCTGCGCATCTGGGTCAACGCACCGTCGAGCACCCAGGCCAGGTTCACGTTTTCAAACTTGTAGTCTTCTTCCTTCGCGTACTTGAGCAGATGCGACACGCTGCGCTCGACGCGCGCGAGTTCGTCGAGCGCGACCTTGGCGTATTCGACGTTCTCATGCGAAGTCGGATCCTCGCCCATCTGCTGCACCAGGCTCTTGGCCGCGGCAATTGGATTCCGGATTTCGTGGGCAAAGGTCGCGGTCAATTCATCGAGCGAGGCCTGCTTCTCGGTGCGCAGTTGTTCCTTCTCCTGCAACACTTCGCGATTCACCTCGCGCGCGATAAACACCCGCTGATGCACCCATCGCCATCCGTACACCGCCGCGAAGTGGCTCGCGATTCCAAATCCCCATCCGAGCGCCGGCCAAATGAACCATGGATATGAGCCGAAGCCGCCGGTCAGAAGATTGATCACGAACAGGAAGCCGATGATGATGCCGTACCACATCAGGTGGACGAAAAAGCCAGCCTCTGCGGCGGCGCGTTTGCGCGCGCGCTCGTAGGCCTGGCGCTCGGCGTCATTCTTGAACTCCGGCGGTGGCGGCAAATCATTCTCGGGATCGAGGCTGACGCCGCCATATTTTTGTGTTTGACGATTGAACCGCGCGCGCATTCTGCGATCGTAGCGCGCGCTCTTAGCCTCGAATTTCCGCGACATCCGCGTTTCGAAATCGCGCTTGATTTTGGAGTGAAGGTTGTTCGCGAAGCGCTCTGCGGAGGACGCGGTCTTTTGCGCCTCGTCGGTCCACTTGGACCAATCGGTGTTCTTGAATTTTGACCATTCGGTGTTCCACTTCGACCAGTCGCCGCCGCCCCGCTTCATCCAGCACAGACGACTGCGTTTTCGATGTTGAACGACCGCGTAAATGATTAGAGCGATTATGAAGATGCCGAACATCCTGCCTCACCTGGGGCCGGAAATGCCGGTCCGTGCAATTGACTTATCGGATTGATGTGAAGAGTAACAATCGAGCGCATTTTCGTTTCCTACCTCTATCAGCAAGCCTGATGCCGACCCGACCGAAGTTGGAAAACATAGCATTGGCGCGGCTTACATCGCGCAATGCGTCATGTGCGGAGCCCAGCCGCAGTCTAACAGATGCAGTGCCTTAACTGCATCGGCGCGCTCCCGGCTTTGCTTTTCGACTCGAAGCTCCGGCGTTTGTTTTTGAGAGGTCAATCAACCTAAATTTGCGCAATGCCGCAGCCGGCCATTTGATCCTCGACTCGCAACCCGCGCCCGGAGAATCCGCGTGCTCGAAATCCTCAGCTACCTGATTGCGCTTGCGCTCGTGTCGGGATTCATCGGCGCTATTTCGGGACTCGGCGGAGGCGTCTTCATCGTGCCCACATTAGTGATCTTCGCGCACATGCCGATGAAGGTCGCAGTGGGTGCGAGCCTCATCTCGGTGGTCGCGACCAGCGCGGGCGCGAGCGTGGCGTTCGTGCGCGACGGATGGACCAATCTAAAAGTTGCGATGGTACTCGAATGCGCGACGGTTACCGGCGCCGTCGTCGGCGCCTATCTCGCCGGCGTCGTGCCGACCGTCGTGCTCGAGCTGCTCTTCGCCGCGATGATGCTCCAATCTGCGTACTTCACCGTGACCAGGCGCGGCGACGACATCCTGACCAAGGGCGACGCGCTCGCGCAGCGCCTGGATCTCGGGGGCGAAGTACCCGACGACAGCGGGCATCCTGTTCATTACGAAGTCGTCAACGTGCCACAAGGCGGCGCGCTGATGGTGGTCGCGGGATTGATGTCGGGGCTGCTCGGAATCGGCTCGGGCGCACTCAAGGTGATGGCGATGGATTACATCATGCACATCCCCCTGAAAGTCTCGAGCGCTACCAGCAACTTCATGATTGGCGTCACTGCCGGCGCAGGCGCGCTGGTGTTCCTCGCGCGCGGCGATATAGCGACGACAATCGCGGCGCCAGTCGCAATCGGAGTTACTGCAGGCGCGCTCGCGGGCAGCCGCGTCCTGCCGCATCTCAAAGTCGAGTCGCTCAGAATTGTTTTCGTGATAATTCTGCTGCTGATCGCGGCCGAGATGGGATGGCGCGCGATTTCGGGAATCTGAACGATGCCGAAACAGGAAGAAGATAGAATTCTCCGGGTCTGGACGCCGATTCTGCTGCGATCGATTCTGATCGCGGCGATGATCCTGCTGGCAGCCGGTCTGATTCTCGATTACACCTACGCGCCGGACTACTACGTCGAGCGCTACAACGCGGTCATGCACGGCCAACTGATCGGCAAGGAGAAATTCGGACTGCTCGCAGAACGGATTCGCGAGGGCAATCCACACGCGGTGCTGACGCTCGGGTTGTTCGTACTGACACTGGTGCCGCTCGCGCGAGTCGCCTTTTGCTTCCTCCTGTTCATCAAGGAACGCGATTACATTTACGTAGGGCTAACCGCATATGTGCTGGCGGGATTGATCGTCGGCATGTTGGTCGGCAGCGCTGGCTAGTTCACAACGGAGGTTTTGGAAAATGGATATCAAGGGAAAAGTCGGCGTCATCACCGGCGGCGCATCGGGAATCGGACGCGCAACCTCGGAGCGGCTCGCGAAAGAAGGCGCGGCCGTCGTGGTTGCCGATCTCGACGAAGCCGGCGGCGCCGAAACAGTCAAGCGAATCGAAGGCGCGGGCGGGCGCGCGGTCTTTGTGAGAGCTGACGTCACCCAGCTCGATGACACGCGCCGGATGCTCGATACGGCGGTCTCAAAATTCGGCCGCCTCGACATCCTGCACAACAACGCGGGCATCGGCGTGGGCGCTCCGGGCTTTCCCGATGCGCCGCCGGAGCGATGGCATCTCGTGATCGAAATCGATCTCCAAGCCGTGATCCTTGGAACCGGACTCGCCGCTCCGCTGATGCAAAAAAATGGCGGCGGCGTGATCATCAACACGGCCTCGATGGCGGGTCTGTATCCGCATCGACAGGACGCGGTTTACGGCGCAGCCAAGGGCGGGGTCGTCAACTTCACGCACTCGCTGGCGAGTTGGGAATCGGAGCGCAAGATTCGCGTCAACTGCATCTGTCCGGGAATCGTCGATACTCCGCTGGTGCGCAAAGGCCTCGAAGCGGCGACCAACCTCGGAATGAAAAGCTGGATGCCGTCGAAAATACTCCAGCCCGAGGAAATCGCCGACGCAGTCGTGACCCTGGTCCGCGACGACTCCCTATTCGGATGCTCGCTCGAAGTGCGCCCAACCGGCCGCCAGATTGTGGATCCGAGGCCTGCTCCGGGCTCGCGAAAATGAGTTCGTGATGCAGAGTGGCGCAATCGGAAAAAAATGGACGCCAACCACCGCTCGGCACTGATGACGTGCGACGGATCCGGAACCCTCACCGCCGCGTCGCTTCGCGACTCGGCCGCCTCTCCCGTGAAATAACGGGCGAGGTAAGAGGCGGCCGCAGCAACTTGAAAAAAACAGTGGCGGTCGATTTCGACCGCCCTCGTGCAAACTACTCGCTTGCTCCGGGATTTCATGGACGCGCAATGCTGCGCTCGACGCGATACTGGCGGGCGGCTGCTGAAGGTTCAACGGTGACCAAATGGTTTGCGGCAAGCTCGGTCAGGAGCGCAATGACATCGCGCTCAATCGTCTTGCGCGGGGCGCTATACTCTTTGGCGATTCGCGTCACAATTGTGTGTGGCATCACTCGCTTTGCGGCGAGCTCCCAAATGCGGCTGCCCACGGGATCGAGCCGGTAGCATAGTCCGTCGCTTGCCTTGACCACGACCATGCCATCGCCGATCCGCCTCCACACTGTGTCGGCCGGAATCGCGACTCGTGTCGAGGCTGTCACGCGCTCCGACGAGTGAAAGCGCGTGAGTCCGCGCGCGTCATCCGAAGAGTGTGCTTCGAGCTGGGCATGCCTCATTTCAAACGCATCACCGTAGGCGTCGGTCTCTAGGAACCATCCGGAGAAAGCGGTCTTCGCAACCTTTCCAAGGATCCTGCTATTACGATGCTCCAGGCTCTTCGATATGCGGAAAACGACTGCGTCTCCCGAGCCCGTGTTGGCGACCTCGCGAATGATTCGTTTCGAGCTTTGGTCCCGGATCTGGAGGAATCCGCCGCGATAAGGCTCAGTCCCGAGGTTGAGGGTTATCGCGACCAACCTGCCGCGAAACGCGTCACTATGCCAGGAGAGGCTGTTTCCGGCCCCCGCGATCGCGCGGCGCACGCTACCTCCGAATGATCTGATCGCGCGACAGCCAGTGAGAGTGCGGATTGCGCTTAGAAAGCGCGGATCGTTGAACAGGAAATTCAGCACCTGCGACGTGGGGTTGTCGCGCATCGGGAAGTCGCGGCCGAATCCCTCATGGTCCACCGCGGAAAATAAACCGCATGCGACTTGCTCCTCGACAACCGCCAACAACGCCGAGTCCAGGAAGTTCGGCAGCACGACGCACGAGGCGCGTTCGAACTCGCGGCGCATCCGGATGAGCTCGCGCCGCGAGCCGCTCAAAACCAAACGCGACCTGTTCAGTTGGAGCGGCACCCTGGAGCTGTTCGGCAGTCCGATTCAGTTCAGCGCGCGCCGGCGGCGGCTGCGGTTGCGGCGGCTTCCATCTGGAAGGTCTTCGCGCTTGGGCTCAGCTTCGGCATCACGTGCTTGCCGATCAGATCGATCGTCTGCATCACCTTCTCATGCGGTACCGCGCCGACCTGGACCAGCATCAGCAGCATGTCCGTGCCTGCCGACTCGTAATACTTCGCGACTTTCAGACAGTCGTCGGGATCGCCAACCATCACCGCGCCCTTTTCGATGCGCTTGTCGAGGTCCGCGAGCGACATCCGATAATCGCCGAGCGCGACCGCCTGCTCCGCCATCTTCTTGTAGTACTCGTAGCCCTTCACTTCCTGCTTGGCGAACGGCGTAAACAGTTCGGCTGCCTTGCGAGTCGTGAAGTCGATCGCGTCCTTCGCGACCACCTTCGCTTCCTCGCGAGTCGGTGCGCATACGCATATCGTTGCCGCCGCGGTTTTGTCATTCACGAACGCGCCGACCGGCTCGCAGGTTTTGATCGCTTTTTTGTAAACCGCGATCAGATTGTCGAGCAGTCCCGGCTCCGAAATTCCGAAGCCGAGCGCGCCGATTCCCTTCTGTCCCGCGATCTCCCAGGTCACCGGCTGCGTCGCCGCGACCCACATCGGCGGATGCGGCTTCTGGATCGGCTTGGGCAGCACCTCGCGCTCCGGCATCTTGAAGAACTTGCCGTCGTGGCTGAACGTTTCATTCATCCACATTTTCGGGATCGCGGCGACCGATTCTTCCCACATCGCGCGCGAGTCTTCCGGATTCACCTGGAAGCCGCCGAGTTCCTGCTCGGTGATCGAACGGCCCGATCCGAATTCGACGCGTCCGTTCGACATGATGTCGAGCACCGCGATTCGCTCGGCTACCCGCACCGGATGGTTGAACGGTATCGGCAGCAGGCAGATTCCATGCCCCAGGCGAATCCTGCTCGTCACCTG
>WNFC01003153.1_pt1 | contig 17781 bp, 14 predicted proteins | sample 5400541 | NCBI WGS metagenome assembly WNFC01 (sample SAMN13153342, study PRJNA577476) | soil metagenome | isolation source: 120 cm saprolite under Douglas fir tree site 2 hole 2 replicate 1 | place: USA:California | collected 2015-04-18
AACGAGCAGGCGATTGCTTCGAACGACGCACGACTTCGGCTACACGCGTGAAGCGCACCGAGACCACAGACCTGTCGGGGCCCTGGGACGTCCTCGTTCTCGGCGGAGGAAACGCGGGCCTGTGCGCCGCGATCGCCGCCCGTCAGAACGGCGCGAGCGTGCTCGTCCTCGAGTGCGCCCCGAGGGATTTCCGCGGTGGCAACAGCCGGCACACGCGAAACCTGCGCACCCTGCACGAGCGCGCGGACGAGATCCTGACCGGTCCGTACCTCGAAGACGAGTTCTGGGATGACCTCTGGCGCGTCACCGGTGGCAAGACGGACGAGGCGCTCGCCCGGCTCACCATCCGCAGCTCCGCCGATTTCAGCGAGTGGATGCCCCGGCACGGCGTGCGCTTCCAGCCCCCGCTTAGCGGCACGCTTCACCTCGGGCGGACGAACGCGTTCTTCCTCGGGGGCGGAAAGGCGCTGGTGAACGCATACTACCGCGCGGCAGAGGCCTTAGGCGCGAAGGTCGCGTACGGGGCGGAGGTCATGGATCTCGATATCTGCGACGGCGAGTTTTCGGCTGCGGTGGTCTCCTTTCGCGGCGCGATCCAAAGGGTCCAGGCGCGCGCGGTCGTCGCCGCGTCGGGCGGCTTCGAGGCGAACATCCCCTGGCTCAAGGAGAGCTGGGGCGAGGCGGCGGAGAACTTCATCGTCCGCGGCACGCCCTACAACCTGGGCCGCGTCCTGCGCGCGCTGCTCAATCGCGGCGTGAAACAAGTGGGCGATGCGCGGCAGTGCCACGCGGTCGCGGTGGACGGCCGGGCGCCGAAATTCGACGGCGGCATCGTCACCCGGGTGGATTGCGTCCCATTCGGAATCGTGGTGAACCAGAACGGCGAGCGCTTCTACGATGAGGGCGAGGACTTCTGGCCAAAGCGCTACGCGATCTGGGGCAGGCTCGTCGCTCAGCAGCCCGGGCAGATCGGCCACGTGATCATCGACTCGAAGCCGCTGGGCCGGTTCATGCCCACGGTGTTCCCTCCGGTCGTGGCGGGCTCGATCCGCGAGCTCGCGGTCGCGCTGCGGCTGGATCCCCAGGCCGTCGAGGCGACGGTGAAGAGCTTCAATGCCGCGGTGCGGCCCGGCGCCTTCGACCCTGCGATCCTCGACGACTGCCGGACGCAAGGGCTCCAACCGCCGAAGAGCCACTGGGCGGTGACCATCGACCGACCGCCGTTCCACGGGTACTCGCTGCGGCCCGGCATCACCTTCACCTATCTGGGTGTCGGAGTCGACGATCGGGCGCGGATCCTCATGGCGGACGGCGGCCCCTCGGCGAACCTCTTCGCGGCGGGCGAGATCATGGCGGGGAACATTCTCGGGCAAGGGTACCTGGCCGGGCTTGGGATGACGATCGGGACGGTGTTCGGCCGGATCGCCGGGCGCGAGGCGGCTATGCTCGCGGCCCGCCGTTCAATCGCGGCAAGAAAGGTCGCCTCGTGATGGCGTCCACGGATTGGGTCAAGGAGGCCGAACGGGTGATGACCATCTGCAATGCCTGCCGGTATTGCGAGGGCCACTGCGCGGTGTTCCCGGCGATGGAGCTGCGCCTTTCCTTCCCCGAGCCCGATCTGCGCTACCTCGCGAACCTCTGCCACGGCTGCGGATCCTGCTTTCACCACTGCCAGTACGCGCCGCCGCACGAGCTCAACGTGAACGTCCCAAGGGTGTTCGATGCGCTTCGCCGCGAGACTTACGCGCGCCACGCCTGGCCGCGCCTTCTCGCGCCGCTCTTCGACCGCAACGCTCTGGCCACCGGGCTTGCCACCGCGCTCTCGTGCGTCGTCTTCGTCGTGGCCGGCACAGCCCTCGCCGGCCCACCGGCGCTGCGCGCGCACCTCGGGCCGGGGGCGTTTTACGAGGTGGTGCCTCACGGCGTGATGGTGGTCCTCTTCGGGCTCTCGTTTGCGTATTCGATTTTTGCCCTGGCGATGGCGTGCCGCGCCTTCTGGCGCGAGTCGGGCGAGCCCGGGCATCGGCTGTCCATCGAGGCGCATGGTCGCGCGAGCTCGGACTCGGCCCGGCTTCGCTACCTCGACGGCGGGGGCGATGGCTGCACCTATCCCGACGAGAGGCCATCGATGAGCCGGCGCTGGTATCACCATTTCACCTTCTACGGCTTCCTGCTCTGTTTCGCCGCGACATGCGTGGCCGCCCTCTACGACTGGTTTGGGCGACCCGCGCCGTATCCTTTATGGAGCGCTCCGGTGGTGCTCGGCTCGGCGGGCGGGATCGGGCTTCTCATCGGGACGATCGGGCTCCTCGCGCTCAAGGCGAAGAGCGACGCCGCGCCGAATCCCCGAAGCGGTATGGATGTCTCGTTCTTGTTGCTCTTGCTGCTCACTTCGGCGACTGGATTTCTTGTCTTGCTTTTCCGCGCCACACCGGCGATGGGGATCCTGTTGCTCGTCCACCTGGGCGTGGTGATGGGCCTGTTTCTCACCCTGCCGTACGGCAAATTCATCCACGGGCTGTTCCGGTACGCGGCGCTCGCCCGATACGCGATCGAGCGCGCCAAACCGCCCGCCGCCGAGCCGCCGGAAGGGTAGATGGCGTTTTCACGGGGGGACTGTTTTCAGGAGGGGAAGATGCGCTTTCACGAGCGGAAGATGCGAATCGAGGCCGAGAACAAGAGAACGCGAGTCGAAGCCGAGAATAGGAAGATGCGAATCGGTGCAGGGAAGAAAGAGATGCGAATCGGCGCAGAGAGCAAAGAGATGCGAATCAGTGCCGAGAAGAGAACGAGTCAAATCGTTGCCTTGGTGCTGCGCGCTGCGTCGGTGAGCGCGATCCTGCTCCTTGCTTCGGCGTCCCAGCCGGCGCACGCCGAGGTGCGCGAGATCACCATCGCCAAGGAGTTCGGCATCGGCTACCTGCCGTATCTGGTCATGGAGCACGAAAAGCTCGTCGAGAAGCACGCCAAAACGCGTGGTCTCGGCGACCTCAAGGTCAACTGGAAGACCTTCGGCGGCTCCGGCTTCATGCAAAGCGCGATGATCTCCGGGCAGCTCGAGTTCGGGTCGAGCGGCGTCCCCTGGTTTGTTCTCCTCTGGGACAAGACAAACGGGGAGGTGAAGTCGCCCGGCGCGCTCGACTCGATGCCGATCTACTTGAACACGCGCGACCCCAAGGTGAAGTCGCTCAAGGACTTCGGCGAGGGAAACAAGATCGCGTTGCCGGCGATCAAGTCCTCGATCCAGGCGATCACCCTACAGATGGCGGTCGCCCGCGTGTTCGGCCCCGCTCAGGCGAGCAAGCTCGACCCGATCACCGTGTCGTTGAGCCACCCGGACGCGATGACCTCGCTGTTGTCGGGGGGAAGCGGAATCGACAGTCACTTCACCTCCCCCCCGTTCCAGGACCTCGAGCTCAAGGACCCGCATATCCACCGGGTGTTGAGCTCGTACGAGGTGCTGGACGGAGCCGCGACATTCATCATCACCGCGACGACGACCAAGTTTCAGAAGGCAAATCCCAAAACCTTCGATGCCTTCGTCGGCGCGCTCGAGGAGGCGCAGGCCTTCATCGGATCGAAGAAGCGCGAGGCCGCGCAGATCTACCTCTCGATGTCCGGAGACAAACGGCTCTCCCTGGATGATCTGCTCAAGATGCTCGACAATCCCGAGTACCGTTTCACCCTCGTCCCCGAGGGCGTGATGAAGTACGCGACCTTCATGACCTCGACCGGCGTGATCAAACACAAGCCGGCCGATTGGAAGGAGCTGTTCTTCCCCAACGTGCATCGGCTTCCAGGGAATTGACGTGGTGAGTCCTAAGGTTCGATGGTCCTCCGTTCGGACGGTGTCCATCATCGAATCGGCTCGGTGCCCTCGCTGAGCAGCTTCACATAGGGCGCATACGCAAAGACGCGGTTGCGTTTGAAGCCGGTGAGCTCCTTGACGATACGTGCTTTCTTCATCCGGTCGAGCGCATCGGCCACGGTCGGATAGGTGAGGCGAAGGCCTTTCTCGATCTCGCGGATCCCGCTGATCGGCTTCTTCTGGAGGTACTGATGAACCCGAAACGCTGAGGCTGCGGCGCGGCCCAGCTTTTCGAGCTGGCGACGGTCCTTCTCGAAGAGTGCGAGGATCCGCCGCGTCGTCCTCACCGCCTCGTCTGACGTGCTGATCACGCCTTCGAGAAAGAAGCGAAGCCACCCTTCCCAGTCGCCATCGGTCCGCACGCGCTGAAGATGGTCATAATACTCTTGCCGGTGGCTCTTGAAGTAGAGACTGAGGTAGAGGATCGGCTCCGAGAGAGCGCTCTCGGCGCGGAGGAGCAAGGTAATCAGCAGTCTTCCGAGTCTGCCGTTGCCGTCCAGAAACGGGTGGATGGTTTCGAATTGCACGTGCGCGAGCCCCGCCTTGAGCAGCGCGGGTGTCTCTATCGGATCGCCGTGAAGGAATTTCTCGAGGGCACCCATACACTCGACGACGCGGTTGGCCGGCGGCGGAACAAAGCGAGCAGCCTGCGGGCGAGAACCACCGATCCAAACCTGGCTGCGGCGGAGCTCGCCTGGTGTCTTGCTGCTCCGACGGCTGCCGCGAAGGAGGATCCCGTGGATCTCGCGCAGCAGCCGCACAGAGAGGGGGAAACCGCCTCGGAGACGCTTGAGTCCGTGATCGAGGGCTGCCACATAGTCCGAAACCTGCCGAACATCCTCTATCGGGACGCCGGGAGCCTGGTCGCTCTCGTAGAGCAAGAGATCCGCAAAAGACGACTGCGTCCCTTCAATCTGCGAGGAGACCAACGCCTCCTTGCGCACGTAGGCGTAGATGAACAGCGAGGTGTCCGGCAAGAGCCAGGTCATGGCGTCCAACTTCTCAAGCGCCCGATTCGCGCGCCCGAGGAGGACATCGTCGGCTGCAGTCAGGTTGATCGGTGGATGTGGCGGCAGCGGAGAGGGGACGAAGGCGTGGAATGCCCTCTCGCCGCTGCCGAGCCTAACCAGCTGTCCAGTGCTCCGCGTCATCAGTATGTGGATCAGGAACCTTTAACAAGGACTCGATTCCTTGACCCATATTAAATCTAGCTTTAATAAGAATCAAGAACTACGGCCTTGCGAAAGGCAAGTCACTGAGGCGCCAGGTTGACAGGCGAGAGGGGCCACAGTATCGCTGGCGCAGAGTGTCCGGAGAGCCCGCCAGACGTTCGCGGTGGTGGTTCGCGCTTCTTGCGGCAGCCGCGGTTGCCGCAGCGTTCGCGGCATACTCCAATCACTTCCACAATTCATTCCACTTCGACGACCACAACGTCATCCAGAACAACGTCTACCTGCGCAGTCTGAGCAACGTTCCACTGTTCTTCAAGGAGGCATCCACCTTCTCCAGCGTGCCCACCAACGCGACCTACCGGCCGCTGACCAGCGTGTCCTTCGCGCTCGACTACTGGTGGGGGAAGGGTTTGAACCCGTTTGCCTTTCATCTGACGCAGTGGTGCCTCCATCTGGCATTGGCGGTTCTGATTTTCTTTTTTCTCCGCCGCGTCCTCGGGCTGGCCGGCGTCGGACCGCGTCGCGACTTCCTCTCCCTTTTCGGCGCGGCGCTTTTTTGCCTGCACCGGGTGAATACCGAAACACTCAATTTCCTGACTTTACGGTCCGAGATCCTCTCCACCCTGGGCGTGGTGGGGTCCTTCGTTCTCTTCCAATACGCCCCCCGGTGGCGGAAGAGCTTTCTCTGGCTCCTCCCCGCGATCGCCGGCGCCTTCGCCAAGCAGTCGGCGATCATCTTCGCGCCGCTGTTTGCCCTCTACCTGGCCTTCTTTCCAGAGGAACGGGAGGTCGGATTGGGTCCGGCCCGCCCAAGTAGCTGGCTTGCCGCCTCCCGATTGTGGATTCCTCCCTTCGCGTTCTCGGTCGTCTTCTATTGGCTGCAAAATCGCCTGAATGGTGAAACCACCGTTTGGGGCTCTGCTCCGCGGATGGAGTATTTCCAAACCCAGACGTTTGCCTGGCTTCATTACGTTCGATTGTTCCTGATTCCGCTCGGTCAATCGGCCGATTCGGATTGGACGGTGATCCCGCACTGGTACGACACCCGCGTGGTGGCGGGAGCTCTCTTCGCGCTGCTTCTGGTCTCGATCGGAGCGTGGGTTTCGCGCGCCAGCCCGCTCGGCCGCGCGTTCTTCTTTGGACTTCTATGGTTCTTCGTTGCGCTGGTCCCTTCCTCGTCGGTGTTTCCGCTCTCGGAGATGATCAACGAGCACCGCCCGTACCTGCCTTACATCGGTCTCATTCTCTCGACCGTGGCGGCGATCGAAAAAGGCCTGCTCTGGCTTCGGCAATCGCGGGCCGGGCAATCCGCGGCGATTCGGGCCGTCCCGGCGCTCGGCGTGGCGGTGCTCCTCGCGCATGCCTTCGGCGCTCACGCGCGCAACGAAATATGGGCTACCGACGAGAGCCTCTGGCAGGACGTCACCGAGGCCAGCCCCGGCAACGGCAGGGCCTGGATGAATTATGGTCTGATTTTCATGCGACGCGGCGATTACGCAAAGGCTCGCGAGTGCTTCGAGAACGCCTGGCTGCTCACTCCGCGCTACGATGTCCTGGAAGTCAACATGGCCATCCTCGAAGGGGCCACGAATCATCCGGCGGAAGCGGAGCAGCGTTTCCTCAGGGCTCTCGCCTTGAACCAGCGCCCTTCGGTAGCGCACTTTTACTATGCGCGCTGGCTCCATGAGCAGGGGCGAAACGCCGAGGCGGCGACCCATCTGGAACAGGCGATGGCGCAAGGTCCGGCCGATCTGGACATCCGCCATCTACTGATGACTGTCTATTCTGCTCTGAACCAGCAGGGGCCGTTCTGCTCAGTGGCCCTGGACACCTTGCGCATTGCACCAGGCGATGCTCCGGCCGCCGCGGCGGCCCGCGTCTGCCGGGAGGGCTCTGCAAGAAGCGGCCGCCCCTGAACCGCCGCCTGGCGGGCGACCAGACAAATGGGCCACCTCGCTGGCGCCCACTCGACATGAGCAAGCTCGGGCCCGGAGTCCGAATCGGCGACTGAAACATTTCAAGGCGGTTCGCAGCTCCTGCCACGCCCGACGGAAGAATCGGCGGCTGAGGAGTCAGCTAGCAGGTAAAAAAACTACCGCTTTTCGTAACTTTTTTCACAGACAAGATCGGACGAAGCGGGAGCCAGTGCCGGCAAACCATCGCTACCCGTCGAAGTGATGACGACTGGTGCCGTCTCGCAGCTCAACTTAAGAGACTCAGCGGGCGCCTCTACTTGCGCGCCTTCGCCGGGCGCGCGCCGATGGCTTGAACCGCAGCCTCGATCCGGCGCGTTCGCGTCTCGGGTTTTTTAGCGCCCTCGATCCCTTCCACATGTTCGCGCTGGTGGCTGTAGCTGAGCTCACCCCAGCGATCCCAGGCGGGCGGCGCCGCCTTGAGGGCCTTCGCGAGGTCCGGCGGAAGCTGGATCTCGCGTTTGTCGGTGTCGAGCTCGAGCTTGACCTCGAGCGTCTCGCCGCCCTCGAGGCCGGCGGCTTCGCGGTTGCTCCTCCGAAGCGGAATGCAAACCGTCCCTCCCATCGCGGCGATCGTGCTCCGGTAGGTGTAGCCGTTGAGCGTCACCTTCACCGGCGCCCGAACCTTTCCGAAGATGGGTTTTGGATCGAAGGGGACGGAGATGAAGCAGATCGCGCCGTTGCGGTGGATGGTTGTTTTGAACCTTTTCGAGATCATTGATGTCCCTCCGCGGTGGCCAGGACAGGCATCACTGTTTCCCAGCCGCCGAAAGATACATCGGTTGCCGGGGGAACAGCGATTGAACGTGCGAAGGGGGCACGGAGGGCGCGCCGGGTTAGCGCACCCTCGCGTCGGCGACCTGGATCCCGAGCGCCTTCGCCACCCGGCTGCCGTATTCCTGATCCGCCTTGGTGAAGTGCTGGACTTGCCGCTGTTGGACCTCCTTGCCGGCCATACCGAGGTTCCCGGCGATGTTTGCCACCAGGCGGGCGCGCTCGCCCTCGTTCAGCACCCGGTAGAGGAGCCCGGCCTGCTCGAAGTCGTCGGCGCGATTCGCTTTCGGGTACTCGGTGCGGCCGGTGGTGCCGGCGAGCGGCACCCGGATCTCGGCCGCCCGGGGGTCGGGGACCGGTCCGCCGCGGCCGTTGGGGGAGTAGTTCGGCGCCGCGCCCCCGTTGCCGTCGACGCGCATCAGCCCGTCTCGCTGGTAGTTGTTCTTCTTCGCGTGCGGGCAGTTGACCGGAATCTGCGCGAAGTTCGGTCCGAGCCGGTGGCGCTGGGTGTCTGGATATGAAAACAGACGGCCCTGGAGCAGCTTGTCCGGGGAGGGCTCGATCCCGGGAACGAAGGTCGACGGGCTGAAGGCGGCCTGCTCGATCTCGGCGAAGAAATTGTCTGGATTCCGGTCGAGCACCAGCCGGCCGATCGGGATCAGCGGGTAGTCCTGGTACCGCCATACCTTCGTCACGTCGAACGGGTCGTACCGGTAGGTGTCGGCGTTCTCCAGCGCCATGACCTGGACGTAGGCCTTCCAGGCAGCGATGCCGCCGCCCCGGATGTGCTCGAAGAGGTCTCGGGTGGCGTTATCCGGATCCCGGGCGACGACCGCGGCGGCCTCCTCGGAGGTGAGGTTCGAGATCCCGGTCTCGGTCTTGAAGTGGTACTTCACCCAGCAGGCCTTGCCCTCGGCGTTGACCCATTTGAAGGTGTGGCTGCCGAAGCCGTGCATCTGGCGGTATGAGCGCGGGATGCCTCGGTCCGAGAAGAGGATCGTCACCATGTGCGTGGACTCGGGCGAGCGCGAGAAGAAGTCCCAGAACGCGTCCGGATCCTTGAGGTTCGTCTGCGGATTGCGCTTGTGGGTGTGGATCATGTCCGGGAACTTGAATGGATCCCGGATGAAGAAGATGGGCGTGTTGTTGCCGACCAGGTCGTAGTTGCCCTCCTGGGTGTAGAACTTCATCGCGAAGCCGCGGGGATCGCGGTCCGCGTCCGCCGAGCCTTTCTCGCCGCCCACGGTGGAGAAGCGGACGAGCGCCGGCGTCTTCCGCCCGACGGCGCCGAACAGGTGCGCGCGGGTGAGCTTGGACATGTCGGCGGTCGCCTCGAAGTAGCCGAACGCGCCCGCTCCCTTCGCGTGGACGACGCGCTCGGGGATTCGCTCGCGGTCAAAGCTGGCGAGCTTTTCGATCAACTGAACATCTTGAAGGAGCACCGGACCGCGTTCGCCCGCGGTAAGCGCGTGCTCGTTGTCGGGCACCGGGGCCCCGAAATTGTTGGTCAGCGTCTTCTCGTCGGACATCGTTCCTCCAAGTCGCGGGTTGGTTGCGTTGTGGGGAGACAAGATGCGCCGGACAAGCGTGTTCGAGCCAAGACATCGTTTCGAAGAAGATGATAGTCTGGGACTATCAATGAGATCCGGCCCGCATCCCTTCACGCTGCGCCAGCTTCAGTACGTCATCGCGGTGGCCGATGAGCTGTCCTTCCGCCGCGCCGCCGAGCGATGCCACGTCTCTCAGCCTTCGCTGAGCGCCCAGCTGGCGCAGCTCGAGGAGCTGGTGGGGGTGCAGATCTTCGAGCGGGACCGGAGGAGGGTGCTCGTTACCGCCGCCGGACGGGACATCGTCGAGCGCGCCCGGCGATTGCTGGTCGAAGCCGACGACCTGGTCGAGGCGGGCAAGCGCGCGGGCGATCCGCTCTTGGGCACGCTGCGCATCGGCATCATCCCGACGATCGCGCCCTATCTGCTCCCGAGCGTCGCGCCCAAGCTCCGGGCGAGGTTCCCCCGACTGACGCTCGCGTGGCGCGAGGACAAGACCGGCGTTCTGATCGAGGCGCTCGAGGCCGGCGAGCTGGACACCGCGCTGGTGGCGCTCGAGGCCGAGATCGGCGACGTTGCGCGGGAGATCATTGCCAAAGACTCTTTTGTCCTCGCGATGCGACTCGAGCACCCGCTGGCCAGGAAGTCGTCGCCGGTGGAAGCGTCCGATCTTCGAGGCGCGGAGATGCTCCTCCTCGATGACGGCCACTGCTTCCGGGATCAGGCTCTCGAAGTCTGTTCGATGGCCGGTGAGTGCGAGTTCCGGGCGACGAGCCTTACCACCCTCGTCCAGATGGTCGCCGGCGGCGCGGGGGTCACGCTGCTCCCCGCGCTCTCGCTGGCGACCGAAGCGAAGCGGGCGCGCCTGCGCGTGCGTCGGATGGCCTCGCCCAAGGCGCACCGGACGATTGCCCTGGTCTGGCGCAAGCGCGCTCCCCTCGAGCCGGCGCTGCGCGAGCTCGCCGGCGTCCTGCGCGAGACTTTCCCGGTGCCAGCGCTCTAGTCGATGGCCGAGCTGGTGACCACAACAACCAAGGAATTGCAGCCCCCGAAAATCAGCAAATAGAGCTCATTTACCTGGAAGGCCGGTGTTCTCGGCACCCGCCCTCGCACCGTTTGCAGTGAATACAGAGGACAGCACTGGCGAGGTGCTGTCCTCGTTCATTCTGAGCCAGCGAGCGCCAGGGATCGCTTCAATTACAGGCGATGCACTTCCTTGCCCTTTTCGCGGCCCGTTTCAGGCTCGAGGAAGTTTCGATCCGACGTGCCCTGCGGTTGCCCTTGCTCGGAGGTATTGGGCTCAAAGGTGTCGACCGGCAGTGAGGGCGCGAAGGTGGGAGTCACGCGCGCGTGCGTTTGCGCTTCGAACCCCGCGGCGAACCTGATCAGGGTCGGCTCGCTGAACGCCGTGCCGATGAAACTGATGCCGACCGGCAAGCCCAGCACCGTGCCCGCGGGCACCTGCACGATGGGAAAGCCGGGCCCGCCCGCCATGCCGGAGCTGGCGAAGAGGAAGTGGTCGGAGTTGATCAGGTCGGTTGTCCAGGCGGGACTGTCGGTCGGCGCCACGATGGCCTGGACGTTGTTGTTCCGCAGCACCGTATCGAAGCCGACGCCCGCGAGGCGGTCGATCTCCAGCGCCTGGTTATAGGTCCTGCCGCCGAAAAGCGGTTGGGGGTTGTTGCCGGGGTTCGGACCGCTGGTATTCATTTGATTGGCGAATACGAAGATCTCCTGGAAGAAGAACGGCATCTCGGTTGCGGCATTGGCGGTGTTGAAGGCGATGGCATCGGCGAGCGTCTTGTGAGCCATCGGGACGCCCTCGCGGGTGGCGAAGTACGCCGCCACATCTACCTTGAAATCGTAGAGGAGCACTTCGAACTCACCGCCGGCCGGTGGGAAAGCCGAGGCGGGGATGTCCACCGTCGTTGCCCCGGCGGCCCGGATCGCGGCCACCGCCGCGTCGAAGGCGGCCCTCGTCTGGGGCGTGGCGTTGTTGAGAAAGCTGGTCGGCCGCACCACGCCGATGCGGGCGCCGTTCAAGCCGTCCGCCCGGACGAACTGGGTGTAGTCGGTGGGAATGGAAGGGCGAGTCCTGCCCGTTCCCCTCCAGCCGAGCGGAACGTCCCCGGTCGCGGGATCGCGGGGATCCGCGCTCGTACTGGCGATCACGCTGAGCAACGCCGCCGCGTCGGCTACCGTGCGCCCATGCGGGCCGGCGGTGTCTTGAATGTGCGAGATGGGGACCACGCCCGCACGGCTGGTCAGGCCCACCGTCGGCTTGATTCCGACGACGCTGTTCACGCTCGCGGGGCAGACGATGCTGCCGTCGGTCTCGGTCCCGATCGATACCGCGGTGAAGTTGGCGGCCGCCGCCGCGCCCGAGCCGGAGCTGGATCCGCAAGCGTTGCGATCGAGCGAGTAGGGGTTGCGGGTCAGCCTCCCGCGGCCCGACCAGCCGCTGGTGGAGAAGAACGAGCGGAAGTTGGCCCACTCGGAAAGATTGGTCTTCCCGAGGATCACCGCCCCGCCCGCGCGGAGCTTCGCCGCCACCGTCGAGTCGCTCAGCGCGGGCCGACCGGCGAGCGCGAACGATCCCGCGGTGGTTTGCATCCTGTCGCCGGTGCCGATGTTGTCCTTCAGCAATACCGGGATGCCGTGCAGCGGCCCCATCACGTGGCCCTGGCGGCGTTGCTCGTCGGCTTGCCGGGCGATCGCCAGAGCGTCCGGATTCACCTCGATCACCGAGTTGACCGACGGCCCGTTCTGGTCCAGCCGTTCGATTCGGTCGAGGTAGTAGCGGGTCAGCGCCACCGACGTGAGCTCGCCCGAGCGCGTCATCGCCTGGAGCTGCGCGACGGTGGCTTCGTTGAGGTGGCTCGGCGCCTCGTTTTCGTCAACCTGGGCACCGACCGCAGATGGGGCGACGAATGTCGCCGCCGCTAAAACGGCAATCAGCAATGCGCGCATGGTTTTCTCCCCCAAGGGCCGTTGTCCGGCATGGCCCGGTGGGTTTTGAAAAGCACACACGGTGTCTTAGTCCCAGAGTTTTTTTGCGACCGTCGCTCTCTCGTCAACCTCCCGACACTTTCTGCCGCAGCGCGTAACGCCAATCGATCCTGGAAGGCAGGGCCGAGATCTGACGCGAAAATGACGACAATCGCGAGAATTCCCAGCGGCGCGAATCCGCGCAGGCTCGCGGCAAGGGGATCGTCTGAAGGCGGTGCGGCTCGCGTTTTACCCGGAGCCTCGATATCCCGTTCCGGCGACTTCGACGCCTCGTTTGTCATCATGCGCCTTGTACATCATCGGCGACGACGTTCCGTCAGTGGGCGTGAATTCGCAGGGCCAGCTTGCCGAGGTGGTGCCGGTTCAGTTCCTGATGCGCCCGCGCCGCGTCCGCGAGGTCGTAGGTTTTTCCGAGCTCCACGTGAAAGGGGCCGGCGGCGATCAAGTCATTTAGCCGGTCGAAGATCTCCGGCTTCGGAACACCGTCATAGCCGATCACCTTGATTCCGGCCGCGGCTTTGGGCTTGGGCTCGACGCCGTTCGGATGGGCGACCCGTCCGCCTTTCTTCATCCCGGCCAGTGCTCCCTGAAGCTCTTTGCCGCTGGTAAGCACCAGCGCCGCGTCGAGGCCTTCGGCAGCGAACTCGCGGACGGCCGATTCCACGTCGTCCTTCCGCCCGTCGACCGCTGCGTCAGCACCGAGACGTCTGACCAGCGCGACGCCGTCTTTGCCGGACGCGACGGCCAGAACCCGGGCGCCCATTCGCTTCGCGAGTTGCACCGCCATGTGCCCGATCCCGCCGCTGGCTCCGAAGATGAGCAGGCTCTCGCCCTCGCGAAGCTTCAGCTCGTACTGTAGACCGGTGAGCGCAGTGACACCGTCCGCGCCCAGGGCGCCTGCCTCTTCGGTCGGAAGATTCGCTGGCGCCACTGCGAGGTCGTCCTGCCGGACCTCTACGTATTGGGCGTAGAAACCGCCCTCGAAGGAATAGGCGTAGACGCGATCGCCGATCTTGGCGCGGTCGACTCCCTTCCCGACGGCGATCACCGTTCCGCTGCCATCGTTGCCGAGGACCTTCGGGAATCCGCTCTTGCCAAACTCGAACTCGCCGGCGCGGACATCGGCGTCCCAGACTCCAATCCCGGCCGACTCGAGCCGGATGAGGACCTTCTTGCTCCCCGGCCGCGGAACCGGCAGGTCGTGCAGGCGTAGGACTTCTGGGCCTCCGTAGTGGTCAATCGCCGCCGCCTTCATCGTTTCAGGAATGTACGGGTCCATGTCCAGCTCCTTAGGTAGAGCGCGAGCGCAGTGGGCACGTGCCTACGGTGCTCACCTAGCCCACTTGACTCACCCAACCCATTGTTCCGGAGACGCTGGAAAACGTTACCGCCCGGACTCGTTTTATACGCTCGAGTTGCCTATCGGACGTGCGCGGCGTGCTTTAGCGCCAACGGCCGAGGTCGAACAGCAACAGCTCGGTCTGCTCGCGCGCGGTGAGCGAAACGGCGCGCTCAACTGCGATGCCAACGCCGTCGCCCGTGGTCAGCACGACGTCGCCGAGCATCACCGATCCCTCCACGAGGTGGAGCCAGGCGCTGCGCCCCGGCGCGAGCTCGTGGAGCAGGTGCTGCCCGGTGTCGAGCATTGCCGAGTACATGAGGGCATCCTGGTGAATGCGCAGCGAGCCTGCCCGACCGTCCGGCGAGGCAACGATGCAGAACACGCCACGCCGTTCCGCCGCGCAGAAGCGTCTCTGCACGCTGTATCGCAAGCTCAAGAGCTACGGCTTGATCGGCGCAAAGAACGCAATCCAGAAGAGCCCGCGGCCAAAAGCCCGTGCTTAAGACAACCGTCGCGCGGCGCAGGCGATCGCGATCGCCTGGGCTTCTCTCCGCACGCCGCCCGAAAGCTGACCCACGAAAAACCAGGTGCCCCACGAAAAACAATCATCGGTTCACAAAGGCATCTACTGCCGACCAGAGCCAATTCGTTCAGATTTTGGCGCGGCCCGGCAGTGGCATGGTTGTTGCTGCGCAAGTGGGTGACTCGAGCCGGTAGGATTCCAAATGAAAAAAGTCGCTCGCCCCAGCCGCTTCCGTGCCAGGCCGCTGCTTGTGGCCTCTGCTGGGATAGCTGTGATCTCGATCGGCGCCTGCGGTTCTGCGGGAAAGTATCCTGTTGGAAATCTCCTGGCACCACCCTGCGACGGAGGCTTCGACAGCGTCTACTGCCGTGATGTGACAGATGGCGGGCCAACCGATGGAGGAACGGACGGAGGTCAATGACGCCTTCGCCGCCTGCCCACGGGCAAGACGATGGCTGACCACCTCGAGCTCTTCGAGTTGAGCATGTTGGGGGGCGCCGTCGAGAGACGGTACCGTCGCCTACGGCCCGAGGTGGAAAAGCTTCCGTGGGGAACTTTGCATCCATCCGCCTATTCCCCCGACGTGATCGCGGCCGCTCGTGCCACCTGGACCGAAGCGACTTTTCAAGAGCACCGAACCGGCGCGGCCTGCGCCGCGACCCTCAGGTCGCTGATTGCGGCCAGAGCGCCCATCGATCTGATTGCGATGGCCACGCGGTTCCCGCTCGATGAAATGGTGCACGTGGAAATGAGCGCTCGACTCGCTCAAGAGCTTGGGGGCGGCGCTCCTCTCTCTCATGATCCACGACACCTGATCGTCGAGCCGGATCCCAATCTCCCTGCATTGTTGCAGGCCGGTGAGCTCGTTGTTCGCAACTTTTGCGTCGGCGAGGCCCTCTCGATTCCCCTTCTTAGAAGCTCTTGGCACGTGGCTCGGCATCCTCTGATCAAGGCTGTGCTCGGTCGAATCGTGAAAGACGAGGCCGCGCACGGAGAGTTCGGATGGATTTTTCTTGATTGGGCCAGCGATCGATTAGGCGAATCTGATCGTCAACATCTCGCAAAGCAGGCGGCAATCACCATCCGGTCGGTGATCGACAGATGGAAAGACATCAAGCCGCGCATCAACGAAAGGGACGACACCGATCGCCTTGGTTGGATGGAGAGCAAAAGCTATCTCTTGCTCGCCCGACGCTCTCTCGAAAACCATGTTATCGCTCCGCTGAAACAACACGAGATCGACATCGCTCCCTGGCTTTGACGACCCGGCACGGATCCGAGCGGCTCCATCGTTGACGAATGTTCTGCCCTCGATCTCACGCTCTTCCGGGTCGGCGGGCCCACCGGAGTGGGGCACCTGCGCGTTTCCGCTCAGCGGTTCCGCCGAGAGACCTTCGCCTCGGACCACGTTCCAAGCTGAGCGTGAGCTTCCTCCGCGCGCAGCTTTCGCGCGGCCTTCATCACATCGGCGGGGACCCACTTGGGGAACGGCGTGGCCAGGTTGCGATGCGCGCCGGTCGCGGTGTGCTCCTGCCGGATGGCGGTGAGAGCGTCCTTCCCGAGCTCCTCTCCCAGTCGAACCAGCGCCGCCCAGAGGCGTCGATGGACGAAGGTGATTTTCCCGTCGACCAGGCGAAAGCACAGAACGTCGGGCGAATCGCCGACCGCCTCGAGCGCCTGGAAAATCTCCGAGCCCTTCCTGTGACCCCACCAGCTCCCGCGAATCGGCGCCCCGGCCACCGCCTCGGCCAGGTTGGGCACGGGCCCTTTCGCCGAGGCCAAGACGACGCCATGCCGGGCAACAAATCCAACCGCGTCGAAGGCAGTGGTCATCACCGGAGACTGGTACGATTCCGTAGCAAAAAGGAAAGCACAATCTTCAGCAAGTCAGTGAAAGGCGAGAGGGAGACCGCTAGACTGCGCGGCTTGCTGGATCGCACGAGGAAAGGACAGACGCAAATGACCCGGGAAAATCGGTGGTCGCGGGAAGAGGGCAGGGCCCTCGAGGCATTGCGGGCAATCTGCAACGTTCTTCCCGAGAGCGTCGAGACGACGACCTTCGGCCACCCGACGTTTCAGGCGGGGAAGAAGCGCACTTTTGTCGTTCTGGACGATCACGAGCGCCCGCAGATGCTCTGCCTCGTCTTCAAGGCCGATCGCGCCGAGCAGGCGCGGCTCGTCGACGGCGAAATGTTCTTCCCCTGCAAGTTCGGCGCGAAACACGGGTGGACGTCAATGCGAGTCGATGCGCGGACCGATTGGCTTCAGGCGAAAGAACTCGTCGTGGCGAGCTATCGCCGGGTTGCGCTCAAACGGATGGTTGCTGCTCTCGACGGGCGCGGTGGTACCACCTGAGACGGTTGGCGCGATCCTGTGGTCACTAAGTGTAAAGGCCACAGTCCTGAACGCAACACCTCACCCAACGTAGCTTGAACATTCATCCGCTGGGAGGTCTGAGGGGGCCGCGAGAGACAACCTAAAACCCAATCTCTCTTGCAGGGGGTTCTTCGATGAGCATCCAGCGGCTGGTTTCGCGGGGCGTTGTATCGTTGATTTTGGTCTTTTCGTTCACGGCAGAGGCGCGGGTGGTGCGGTTTGTGGTGGAGAACACCCGCACCTTCGCGGATGGCACCAGCTTCGGCAGCGTCGGTCAGTACCAGAGGCTCGACGGTACCGCGTATATGGAGGTGGATCCGTTCGGCGAGCACGACTGGAACATTGTCAATATCTCCAAGGCGCCGCGCAACGCGCGCGGCATGGTCGAATTCAGCTCGCCATTCTTCATTCTCAAGCCGATGCAGATGGAACGCGGAAACGGGAAGATTTTCTACACCATCAATAACCGCGGAAATAAAGGAGCTCTCAACGTGTGGAATTTCGCGGCCTCCAACAACGATCCAATCACCGCCGCCGACGCGGGCGATGGGTTCCTGATGCGGCTGGGTTACACCATCGTCGACGCCGGCTGGCAGGGCGATGTGGCTCCGGGCAACGCCCGACTGATCCCGAACCTGCCAGTGGCCCGAAACCCGGACGGTCCGATCGGCTCGGCGATCCGGATCGAGTACTCGGATCGAACCATTCCGCAGACGGGAACGTTCAATCTGACGCTCGAAGGAAGCTTGCCGACGAACATCCTCTTCACCTCCTGGGAAGCAGGCGATCTGAACACCGCCAACGCGACCCTGACGGTCCGCGAGGACGTCTACGGCGAAAAAGTGCCCATCGCGTCCGATCGGTGGGCCTTCGGTACCTGCCCCGACGGCCCGGACAGCCTGGTCCCCAGCTCCACCGCGATTTGTCTTTTCGAGGGGTTCCGCGCCGATCGGATTTACGAGCTGATCTATTGGGCGATCAATCCCAAAGTGATGGGCCTGGGCTACGCCGTCACCCGCGACATCGGCTCTTTCCTGCGTTACCAGTCGCAGGATGACGAAGGCAATCCCAATCCGCTCGCGCTGAGCCCCGAGCAGGTTGGCATCAGCCACGAATATTCCTGGGGCAGCTCTTCCACCGGAATGTATCAGCGAGATTTCTTGTACCTGGGATTCAACGAGGACGAATCAAATCGGC
>WNFC01005789.1_pt1 | contig 17779 bp, 13 predicted proteins | sample 5400541 | NCBI WGS metagenome assembly WNFC01 (sample SAMN13153342, study PRJNA577476) | soil metagenome | isolation source: 120 cm saprolite under Douglas fir tree site 2 hole 2 replicate 1 | place: USA:California | collected 2015-04-18
ACTAGACTCGGGTAATTATAATAGCATCTTTCTACGACTTTCGAAAGTGCGTATGTCATCACTAGACCATACAGTAGCAGAGACCGCTCGCGGCTCGTCGCTCGAAAACAAGATAATGACGTCAATACCACTCTGTATCATCTTGCTTGACCAGCTGTAGACCACGACGCATGATTCGAAATCGATATAGATAGGAGTCATGACCACTGAGCGCTTCCAGTGAGCGCTGGAGTGCTCTGTACTTCCCATACGTACCCAGGCGTCTCATCTCTTACGTTTCTTACCCATAAGTGCTCACTTTTAACTTCTTTCATGCTCAGCCCGATCCACGGTTCCTCGACTGGACAACCCCTCCTTGAAACCGGTTTATTCCGCGGTCCAAAATTTAAGAGCTTAAATGCATCCTTATCATGACACAAGCACGCTTTACATGGTGCATGCGTACCCCTTCCGTGGCCGTGGTGTCATGCATATACCATATACCGTGACATACGTCAGAACTTCATACCTACTCTCCACTCGCGAGGGTCCAACGGGTGCCCAATTGCCCCTCGGTCTCTCATCATTCTCACGCCTCGGACGTGTCGCATCACGCCGCCGTTTATTCCCCTAATAGATCCGTAATACGATGTCGCTCGGATCTAAATCAAACGTGTTCATGATGCGATTTACGCAGAACTGTCGGCAGTTTCCGTGTCGAGCGAAAGATCGCAACGTCGCCGGCACCCAGACAATTGCCCTGAATTCCATGCTTCAACTACGTTTGATCCTAGGGGGTTGCGTTGCGTGGCGGCGTATATCTACTTTTTGTTGGGGGCGTAAAACTCGGTAAGCGCCAGAATTCTTCCGGCGCCCAGGTCAATTCCGGATGCCTCATGGGGTTGATTCGAACAGAGTTCGAGAATAACAATTACTTGAAGAGTGAAACAGAAAAAAAAATGACGTGGTGGGGGAGCAAGAGTAGTTTTACACATGACACACCCGAAAGGTTGGTGGAGCAATACACAGAAAATTTGAGATGACGACACCTGCGATAAGAGCGAAGTAGGTATAACGACCTGCATAAGAGACGGTAAGCATTGAGCAAACAGGTGATGTTCAATGGTCTAGTGATCTAGGCTCAGACAGTCGCAGGCACGGTAGCAAGAAAGCAGTTGTACCAAAGTCCGACAGGAAAACCGTGAAAAGAAAAAAGTCCAAATGTGGGCGAGACCGTGTCACTACTGCCCGCCTATTTTTGTGCGCCAATGGTCCATGCTTGCATTCGTGTATGAGGCGCTAGCTGACGAAGGGGGACCCAAGGAGGACATCCCTGATTCGAGTGCTAACGAGTGCAGCGATGGCCGCGACGGCCGCGATTGTGGTTGCGGGACCTGTAACACCTCATGAGCGCTCAAAGGATGATGTGATGTGCTAGAATGCGGCACCGGATGCGAGTTGTATATGGTCGCTTGCTCGTACCCGCCGCCCGCTCTACCCCCATACGAGCTTCCTTGAAGCTGAGAACCTGACGAGTAATAATTTTCAGGACTTCCCGAGGGAGTGGAGGAGGACGAGGCAGAGCTTTGGTACGCCCCAGGCGAGTGAGAAGGTGGAAAGAACGGCGATGACAGAGTCTGAAGGGGATAACTGTTAGAAGATTGAGATGACACGTGCGAGGAAGCACTAGAGATGGCCGGAGAGGCTTGGGAGGTCGAAGTCGACCAGGGACGGGGCGAAGGATTGGAATATACCTCGTTCTTTGGGTGAACAGCAGGAGGTCCTCTCTCGCGAAGTTGATCTCCAAGATTGAGGGGAGGTATGACAGGCGGCGCCGTGGTCCACGTTGGTTGCATGGTCCTCCCGTGATCGCTACGGACGTTTCCCCAGAAGGAAGAACCTGCAATGTGGTCTGGCCTACACGTACTCGAAGATGGTGCACTCGTGGGGGGTTGAGATGCGTGGGAGGGGTACGCGTGGGAATGTATCGACGTGTCAGCGTAGTGGTGAGAAGGAAGCGAGGCCAGCGAAGGGGCCTCGGATGGTGAGTGATCGTGAACGTGAATCGATGAAAGGTGGGGAAGACGTGGGCCTGAAGCGGGAATGTGACTCGCTGGGTACTCATTGGTGGGGTACCCGTAGGGCGAGAGTGTTGGATGTGGCGAGGGGACACCCGAATTATCACCATATCCCGACGCCATGCCGGAATGTGAACTACCACGCGATGGCGCCAGGTCCCGTGCAGGATCCTGGCCGTCGACAGACTGGTAGTCGAAATCGTGCGCGACCGCGAAATCATCTCCTGTATCCCCTGCAGTTGAAGGGTCGAGCAACGGGTTTGCGGCTGCATCCGGCCTACGCTTCTTACGGGAATTGTTAGGTCGCCTCCTGTAAACGTAGTCGGGGTATTTGGAGTTGAAGGTCTCTTTCAGACGCTTCGCTTGGTCGAGATAGAATTGCTTGTCGGCCTTGAACATGTAGGTTAGTAGGAAGGTACGCCACGGTCAGATCAATTCACCATGTCCATCGAATTCCATTCTTTGCTCAATATCTTGCTGATATCTCCAGTGCGCATAGTCTGGTTGGCTGCAGAAACCTGAGGTCGCCTGCGACGTGCAAAAATCATGAACGCGTTCATGGGTCGTCGAGGCGTGCCATCAGAGTTGAGTGCTTGGGAGGTCAGTTGAGTGTCCTCTACGAGGACAGTCAGCAAACTGAGCATCGGGCTATTGAAAATGGGACTGACCTGGTGCCATCTCATCAGCCTTGGCGGATGCGCGACGGTGGTTATACGACGCGCCATCGTCGGACTCCGCGCGGGGGCTGTTCCTGTCTGAGCGAGCGTGCCGGTATGTAGTAGAGTCTGAGCTGGCCTGGGGTTGTTGTACCAGAGAGTCAAGACGGCTCATGACACCACAGTGGCAGACACGAGCGTGGATGGGCGGTGGAGGGAACGCGTCTTGAAGTACGTGAGCGGCGATGTCGCGCGGGTAAGTCAGGCGAGCGAACTGCGGCGTGATCGGGGCGTGGCTGTCGCGGATGTCCGAGTTTCCAGAAGGGTGGCGGCTTATGAGAGCAAGCGGGTCCTAGAGAGCTGGTTGGGGTGTGTGAAGTTCACTGTATAAACTTTGTCAACCGCGGACGAAGGGGGAAAAGAAAGGACCAAATCACCTGAGCGCGCTGGGTTTTTGACGTTACGGACTGTGAGGACGGGATCAAAGCGAAGCAACTGACTCTCTGGGAAGGGGAATCTGCTGATCTCTTGTTCGTCGCCCCATAGACATTGACACCGGCTAAGGAGGTGCTATAACAGACACCCTTGAAACGGCTGCGCTACTCACGCTGGGGACCATAAACGCGGCTCGACCAATCGACGGTTTCCCCGCTGTCCTCAAATCTCTTTCCCATAATTATCGAAGATTCCACAAAGGCAAACGCCAGCTGATATCCAAAGTCCAGGCGCGTCTCAGGTTGCCTTTTAGAATTTTTCCTCGGCCTTTTCCTTGCCCTTCTAGGCTAGCCTCAATTCGAAGCTAATCGCCCAGCGCCGTTCAGCGCCCAAATACGGACCTTAGTTCTTGTTTCTCAAACTTCAAAGCATCAGTCAAGGGCGACCCTCCTTGAGCTCTCGCAACCGCTCACCTCCCCCAGATCATCCGTTCTACCGGAAAAGTTCTCATCTTGAAGGGAACATAGTTGTTTCGACAGTTGCGGGGCGCAAGACAATAACCCCAAGCCATCTACACTTCACTGGTCCCATCCTGATTCTGGAGATACGACTTGTAGGCTCTGGTGTGCCGCGCTTTGAAGAGCTTGACAGTACGTGCCGTGTCCCTCTCCGCTCTCTTCCCGCAGCGTTTGAGAATAGTATAAAATCCCGTTCCGAGTATGCTGTGTCGCACGGTAGGTAAGTGCCATGCGCTTGGTTGCTCTTGCGATGTGAACCTTAAGGGGAACCCGGAGTATTCCCTAGGAGCTTCTTGACACGCCTCTGGCGATGTTGTTGCCCTTGATGATGGTGATGACCGTGATGACCCTTCTGGTCTTTGGTTCATGAGGCACCGCCGACTGCCGAACCAGCTGGTCAGCTTTGTCATGTCTCGGCCGACGGGTCCGATCAATGTTTTGTTCGTTCTCCACGGTAAGGCTACCCTCCTCTCAATGCTAGTTCCTCGACCATCCATGTGTTTCACAATCGGTTCACTCGTCCTCTGTAAGTCCTGCAGTCCCTTGGAAGCAAAGTTCGAGTGTTCAAACCAATGAACAAAGATAAATTATTAGGTGCCCTGGTACCTGAAATGGACCTGTCAACCCCAGCGACGCGGTTCCAAGCAACTCCACCCGTCTCGAGGGGATCGCTGAACGCCGACACGTTTGGGGGAACGCCCCGACCGTTCTGCCACGTGTCATGTTACCGTCGTGTTTGATACTTCTAGGCGCGTGTGGATTGCAAATGTTAAGTGGCGGGTCAAAGGCGCGTTTATTACCTAAAGCACCCACATACCCATGCGTCCACCTTCCGCTCAATGCCGGTGCCACCATACTCGGGATCAAAAAATATGCGCCCGTAGGAAGATCTACTCGAAAAAAATTCGTGGTCCCTCCAAGCCCTAAAGATCGTTGTTTTCCATGCTGCGGATATTCCCTCGTACGTTCGAACGCTAGGGCATTCCAGGTCAGGGGTGGAGTGTGAGGTAATTCCCACCCTTTCCGTTGCGTCCGTTGTTGCAACTCCCAGTGGAGATAGAACAGACGTCCACCACCCAAAAGGGGGACACTAGCGTCATATCGTTCGCTTATTGGCGTGGGTTGTTTGCCACCTGTGCGCCTAGCTGCGTGTCCAACTTCGTGCACTTGGCTTTCGTGCGTGGGTTGTCGTAGAGGAGAGGGCAATCCAAAATATTTGGCAGCTGTCCGTGGCGCCCAGATGAAGCCTACTTTCGCTGGTGACCGGCGAGGGTTGTTCATCACAAACCCTGAAATCAAAATAGCGGATAACTTCATACGTGTCCATGCAACCAACAATGTCCATGATATGTGGGGGACCAGTGACCGGGAGCTATAGGGATCAAATACGTTCCAATGACATTATGGTTGCAGTAAGCAATGTGACCGCCACCGTTGCGGCGGAATTAGGCCCGTGAGCGTCCGCAGAATCTTCTTTCCTCACCGAGTACGACTGAACCGTCCAACGATACCGCTTATTGCCACCGCGCTCACATGGTAATGGACTAGATCAGAGGGAAGAGATGCGAGGGGAACATCTATTCAGGGGTTGCGTACACTGGCTTTCGACACGCGACACGTATTCGGGGTCAGATAGGGTGTGATCGTGTCGTGGAAGGATTGCCTGAACGCCTTCGGAGCTGTGAAGGATAAAAGGGGCAACCGAATCTTGCTGTCGTTGTCGACCTTCGAGGTGAGAGGGCTTAAAGTCGCCGTGATATGATCGAGATATGGGGTGGCTTCCGACTGCTAGACGAATTCAGTTAAGGCGCTGATGCCCCAAAACTAAGTTTCACTTGTGTGAGCACATTGCTGAGAACCTTGACAAAAAAGGGGCAACGCCCGCGTTCACCTCGTACCTTAACTGGCCCATAAGGGTCATAACAACTTCAAGTTGACGATCAACAGAAAGGAAGGGAACAAAACCTGCAATCATACTCCGATTGCAACACAGGCAGACCAAGATCTACAGTTGTGGCGCGGATCCGCGAGAACATAATAGGGTGACCAGACCTTTTTCGTCAGCCGAAGGGAAGGAAGCGCGCGGGCGTAATCGCCCATAACGCTCGCCTCATACCAACTGCCGCCACACGTGAGATAACACACAAGTAGGAAGGTTATTTGTGGCGTAGACCAACAACGGACGGCATGGCTTCACCCTGTCGTCTTGCGTAGTTATCTTGCCGCTTGAAAAGGAAACAGGCGTCTGCGGAACAAGCGCCAGAAAACGTAAGCGAGCGACAAACGCATTCCTTTTTTTCCATGGTACCTTGGCAAAGGCCTCCATTACTGATGTTCCGTACACGTAATGAGAGTCTACGACTAACCCTGAAGGCACACTGAGAAGATATGGTATAGACGATGGAAGGCAGGATAAAAGATTTCTGTTCGACGAACGAGCTCGGTCATGATCCTTCAGCGCCGTAGTCTTCCTGCGTATCGGGAATCCAGATCTGAGCCGCGGTCTCAACCAATACAGGCTGTTGCGATCGCTTTCACGGTTCATGGGAATGAAGGAAACAGCACACAGTGTAGCGGCAATAACCAAGGAGAATCGACGTGCCGTACACAGTCATTGGTTGGTGACCAGCTGCAGACTCGGACTCCAAGAGAAACTAAACCAGGTGCCGTTGCGTTGCACTCAGTGTTGTCACTGTATTCAAAAGTCAGGTGTCACTTAACGGGAGGATTCTGAGAGGTGAGAAGGAATGAAATTCCTATCGGCAAGAGAGGTTAACCTTGAGGGCCGGGAAGGAGAGGGGGGTTGCCCCACAAAGAGGCTTTAAATGCCCCGGTGAATTACTTGGGGCGCAGAAGGTTGGTCATGGTTGGTTGCAATAGTGAATAAATACGGCAATCATAACCCAAAAATATTCGACGGTATAGGATGTGAGGTCGATTAGATTCAGACCCGCCAGTAGCGAGAGTTTGTGAAGGGCAGAGAAGCATACGGCGAACCAAAAACGCAGCTAAATGGAAGCAATGTTTGTTGTGTTAACCTGGATGGGCCGCCGATGAAGCATCAGCCCATGGGATAGTGTATGTGGCTTATCATAAGATTTGTCGAGCATGCACAGCCGCCCTGCACTGCAGTCCTCGACTCATTCAGTCAGTTGAAGTGGAATGGAACGGAGAAGCCGGGGTCCGCCTTGGGCCGCCTTTAATTGGTAAAAGGTAAAAAGGCGCGTGTGACCGGTGACGTGACAAGGCCCCGAGACGCGCATCACGTGCGATGACAGTGGCGCGTCGTTTTGGCCGTCGCGCTCGACTCGCGTCTCCCTATCTCATGCTTTGTTTCAAACTCGCCTCAACAAATGTCGATATTTGATGGTGTCAAGTTTTTTTGTACCTCCACGCTTGCAGACCAGCGACAGGCCGATCTCTCCCTCTTGTTGAGGCATAACGGTGCCCATCCTGTATCTTTGCGGGAAGCGACACATATTATCACGCGCTCACTTGACTATGAGGGGCAAGATAATGCGAATGAAGGATCAGTCACAGTCACAGTACATCTCTTCTAAGCTCGGAGCCACGCCTGCGTGTTAATCCCTGAACCTCTAGGATCACTGGGTCGACCGGTCCTTGATCCTTGGAAGGCTTCAGTTGTGAGTGAATACGTTTGTTTTTGAGTACTCCACTGATCGCCTTTTTAGGGTCCAGCACTTCTCCCCGGATCCCGCAATGTTGTTCTCAGGAGTTGTGGCGTCCGCGCCTGACCTAGGCCACCCCTTCCCCACCCCCCCCGATCCCTCCTTTCGCGCGCCTTACTTACTTTCTTAGCTTGCACCGTCTGATAACGAAGTACTATCCTCTGGAATCACGGCGCTTGGGGGTCAGTGGCGCGTTGGACTAACTCGCGATGTCACACACCTCTTTGCCGTTGGGCCTGGGTCCGAGAAGTATCAGACTGCGTTACGCTATCAGAAAGAAACGCAAGTCAGAGTACTCGTTCCGCATTGGTTCGACGATTCTGTGCGCCTTGGTATTCGTGATCTTTCAACTGTTGCGTACGAGTGGCCTGAGCCCGCAGTCCTTACATTCGGGAAGTCAAGCCGCGAGACGGGTGAAGTAGTGGATGGCCCATTACGACCACAGAGCAAGTTATCTCAAGATAAGAAGGCGCTGTACAAGGCTGCGCTTATGACAGCAGAGCAAGAAGCGAAACTGGGCCAAGCGGAAACGCGTGATATCTGGGGCCGTAGGCGCATATTACTTGGTCCCGACCTCGATCTATCGGATGATCGTCGACAAGCTATTGAAGCTGGTATTTCGCGGTCGGGAGGAGTCGTCGTGGACTACGATCTTCAGAGTGCAGACGCGGTGTACGAATTCGATGTTCTTATTGCGCGATACCGCTGGGGCCCTCTGTATGTGCAGGTGAGCTGCTAGCTTCATCGACGTAGGCACTATTTGGGCCTCCCCAGCTGACTCCACGTACAGGGTGTAAACGGGCGCAAGTTCATCGGGTCACTTGCCTGGCTTTTTCATGTGGAATCTACAGGGACCATTGGTACACCCACTGCCCAGTTACTTCATTACCCAATCCCCAAGAAACGCATCGAAGGGTTCTCCTCGCATGTGCGTGTTGTTGTTCCCCCAATTCGAATTGCGTCGCTTATTACGCTTTGTAGGAGATTACGGTGACGAATTATACCGGTGATGCCCGTGATTACCTCAAAAAGCTTATTGGACTTATGGGCGCAACCTTTACGCCGAGCATGTCTGGGAAGAACACTGTGCTCATAGCGGCATAGTATGTCCCTCCCAACAGGCTGTCTACGTATGATCTCGTTGATTATTTTGTCCCGATCCCGTAGCATCTCGGGCAATAAGGCCACCAAGGCCCGTAACTGGTCTATCCCGGTCGTCAACCATACATGGCTAGAGGATTGCTTTATACAGTGGAGAAATCTTTCTGTGGGTCTCGAAAAATATGTCGTTTTCCCACCCGGCCTCGACTTCTCCGATCATCTCGGTGAGCGCGGCATTCAACGCGAGATTATTCTTGAGACACTTCCGGACCTCATAGCAGAGATGACCCTTGCGCGGGGCAGGGTAAACTCTGTGGGAAAGGATTCAGTTCATCGCAATGGAGAGAATCTGTCTCAGGTAACCGTACAAAGGCCTAGTGGTCGCAGAGTCCAAGAAGCAGAGGAGGCCATGGGCCGACCGGAGACTGAACACAGGATGGGTGTTGATGCACGATCTCAGCCCACGGGTGTCCAAGGGGTGGGAGGGGATCATATGCAAGTCGATGGACCGGTGCCGAATCTGGAGCCAAAACGCACTAGAAGGTCGTCTAGACGAACAGCTGAAGACTCTTCTCCGTTGCGAGAACCTACCCCTTCGCCCCAGCGAACGCACGAAGGTCTTTCGTCTGCTAACAAGCGCAGGTATAGAGCCGACCCAGAGACAACAGAGGAGGATACACCATCTCCGACGAAGAGATCAGCGTATGCAAAGTCTGCAATGACAAGCTCTCCCGTCATGCGCCCATCGAAGTCTCGTGCAATAACCCCCGTTCAAATGGAATCCGTTCTCATACCACCTAAAGGGACAGGCGAGGCTCTTGGGAAGTCTCCACGGCAATTGACTATCAAGACTAGCCCGGTCAAAACCAAGCGCAAGGGCGGCGAGACTCGCTCGCACTCGGTTTTCGCAGAACACCGGCCTCCCATGTCATCACTCACAGTTGACGCGACTATGACTATGGATCGAGAAGAAGGGCCGTCAAGACGGACATCACGTCGCAGTGCGGCGAGCAAGGCTACTCAGCGGTTGCGGGACGAAGTGATGCCCGATGTCGTCAATTTCGAAAAGGAATTGCGGCGCGGTCGCGTGCGAGCGGTCAGCCTGCTCAAAAATGAGCGAGGGGAGGAAAAGAACGACGCAGTTCCGAAGTCATTAGCAAAGGGTAAGAAGCGCGCGTCGATCCAGTTTACATTGGAAGGTGTTGTGTCCTCTGGTGATGAACATGAGCGCAAAAAGCGGCGCCTCAGTGGCGCCAAGGCCGGTGATCGCTTCGAGGAGCACGATGACGATGAGCGTACAGACGTGACTGGAGCTAGTTCGCAGGGGTCGGCGGAGATTCCGTCAAGCAAGGGCTGGGTAAAAGGTGCTGAAGTGAAGAAGCCCTCTTCTGGCAGAGACTCCAGGCAAGTAAAATCGATCCTTCATGACTCTTTTTCGTTAGTTGACTGGAAACAGCGACAAACCCGTGGGGATCTTGGCTACACAGGTCACCCTGGACGAAAGCGAAGAAAAGGTCTGGCGAAAAGTTCTACGAGAATGGAGCCTTTTGTTCACGCTTCTGTCCTGGCCAGGCGTTGGTAAAGTTGGGAGCCAGGGTTGGCGTGAAACCTGATGAGTGCACTCACTTGGTCGTCAAAACCATCGCACGCACGGAAAAGCTCCTCTGTGCCATGGCGGTGGCTCCGGCCATCGTGACAGAGAATTGGGTGCGTGATTCCATCGCAACGAAGAAATTACTCCGTGGGTGGTTTGTTTTGTTCTATTCCATCGTACCCGACTAACATGTTTTGTATATAGCTACCGATAAGTATAGGCTTGTAGACCCGGTGAACGAGAAGAAATGGAAGTTCAAGCTCACAGACGCACTGAAGCGTGCCAAAGTGAAGAAAGGGCAACTTTTTTCTGGCATGATCTTCTATGTCACAAACAAAGTTCCGCTGGACAAGAAGCTGCTGAAGAACGTCGTATCAGCGCACGGCGGGCAGGTGAGCCACGTCGGTTTCAATTCCGCGCAAACACGCCCATAAAGTGATCGACGGATTGGGCCATAGTTACGCCAACAAAACCCTACGGTCCGCGCGCTGAGCGGCAAGGGGTCAGGTCGTCAATATGTGATCTCATGTCCCGAGGATGCCCCGATATGGCGGCCAATCGCCGAGGCTGGCCACCCGATATACTCCCATGAGCTTATCCTCAGCGCAGCTCTCACACAGGAAATCCATTTGAATGCCGAGGGCGTTCGAGTTGACGTTCCGTGATCAGTATCGTCGAATCAGGGTACGCCGTTATTCAATTGTTGGTTAGTCTGTGTGTGTACCCTGTAGCGCCTGGTTGTTAGGAAATAGACAGTTCATACTAATCACCGCATTTTTACCCACACTCCCCTACTTATGGAGTATTTGTAATGGATTGATTAAAGGACGGCTTATTTCGTTACGGACAAGCTTTCTGGGTTGCAAACAATTATATGAGCGCCACAGAGGGGCACGGGCGCTTGGGTGCAGGGTCACCGTAGACAAATGTAAACATTACAAGGATCATTTGCGTACAAAAACAATTTGGGGGTTAGCCCGTCACCCCCACGTAACTGTGGGTCGTCCGTTTAAGTCGACGGAGAGTCCAGAAATAACCAAACGTTGGACTGCGGTGTCGTAGACCCATTTCCGGGATGAGATATTCACCCCATCGAGTCGTACCCGTCTGGGGGCCTTGTCGACGCCCAGTATAGTGATAACGCCCAGAGTCTGGACGACGCGAAACGTACCCCGGGCCCCGATCTCCAGTGACTTATCGTGCGCATCGAACACCAGCGTTCGGCTCTGCGTCGCAATAACCCGACCGCGGGCATGGGCATCTTCGACCTCGGGCTCCAGCGTTTCACCATCGTCGACGACTGCGGTACCATACGCGTGGCCATCACCGCCGAGGGAGACGAGAAGGGCGTACGGCGCTGCGGCGCTCGCCCGGGTCGTGTACCCTGGCTGCGAGTGCAGGAGCAACGCGGCGCCCGAACGGACGAGAACAGGGATGTGGCCGAGAGGGGCGTCGAGGACTACCGTGCTTTCGCTTAAGGGGTCACCCTTGACAATGGCGTGGGTGTACCAGTCACGCCAGATGACCTGTCCGCGGCCGGGAAGGAAGCCTGTTCGAGGGATGAATAAGTTTGGGACGCATGTGCACAGTGGGCAGGACTCGCCCGAAACGGAGGTGACGTTCGGTGTTAGCACCGGAGTGACCAAGATGTCGCGCCCGACCATGAACTGGCGATCTACCGAAAGCAACTCCGGCTCTTGTGGAAATTCAAAAAAGAGGGCGCGCACGGGCGGCGTGCCGTACAAGGAAGCGTTCGCGAAAAGGGTATACTGAAGAGCTCTCGTGTCAACGGACTGAGATAGTTAGCAACCTGGCGAAGAGTGAAAGACGTGCCCAGTACGGGAGTAGAGCGTAGCGCACTGCGGTGGCGGTACGGGTGGCGTGCGCGACACTGTCCCACCTGTATGGTTCCTGAGGAATCGCGCCGCGGATGTTGTGGTTACGGAAGAACGGTGTAAATGCGGCAAGTTGCATCCAGCGATTGCAGAGTTCTTCATTGGTATTTCCCACTGTAGAATGGAAGTTGTGCGGTATCAGTGCCCAAGTAATTAGTCTAATCAGATGGCCATTGCGCACCAAAGCCGCAAGCATCCGCTCCTACCATCGGAATTTGGAAGAGCTGGAACTGTAGTACGCCCTGGATGCTATGGTACAAGTACGACCACTTGCTCCAGTTGTCTCCCAGCTTACAGTGGTGCAACGTATCAGACTGGGGTCTGCCCTACTATCCAAAGAGATATCACACACCCAATGACCTGTCCATCTTCCCGAACCGGCAAACGTAGAACGGGAGATTAAGAACGGCCGTTTCCCTAGATGTAGTTCGCGGACTGCCAGGTTTGCTGCGCGGGACATGAGGTGCCCAAACAGATTATGCATGTCAAGCTCAGTGTAACCACCGTAGTGCGTCGCGTTTGTTGCGATTGTCTGCGCAGACAAATCACCCAGTGCTGCAGGGAAAAAGTAGTGATAGGCGATGGACATTTAGTGGAGAGAGGAGACATTCACCATGATGGATAGCATATAATGGCACGGTGGCAGGAGAAGGAGATATGTACCCCGTGGGGAATACATCGCCAGCGCCGCTCGGGTTGTTGACTGAAGACAGACCCCTTGCACCGTAAGTAAGCAATCCATTGGCGCTGATGTTCCCACTCGGTCCAGACACTGCCGCATCATATCTATAGTACAAACTCGATCAGCAACAACGGGAATAGCGACTAAGTAAAGAACGGTCACCCCTCTGGATATTCAGTTACAAGATTTCCAGGATCTCCAGGGAGAATTATAGAGGGAGAGTGGTTGGGCCGATCAGCAGTTGGAGGACTATTTTCAACGTGAACGAGTCACACGGTGGTAGCCATGATGCCTTTTCTTACCAATGGCCGTCGCAGAAAGATTTCACTTCATTCATGTCTAACCAAAGGCCAGAGAACTCGACGCCAAGCGACGTCCAGTTGTGCAGAGCTTCCTTCCACCACAGTTCCACGTCTGGTGCAAGCCAGTCCGGAAAGACCTGGAATTGCATGATTAGTCAGTACGGGTAGAAGAAGACCCTCCTGCCTACAGTGTGCCCCGGCCAGACCTTTCCTATAAACAGTGATTGATCCGGATTGCGGATAAATGCATCCCTAAATGGAGACATCAGGTCAATTCTGGAACGATGCCGAGCGGGGGGGGAACGGAGCCAAGCCTCACAGTTCAGCGCCGCGAGTGTAAGGATCGTACTACGATGCGCTTGGGTAACGCTCTTTCAATGGCAAGAAGACAGAGCTCACTACGTCCGTCGCGTTCGCAACAAGGGCGGCGTAGCCATGAACAATGGGTATATCTATCGTGAGGATGAGTTATTTCCTTACAAGCACGTATAAGATGGCATACAGTGCTGTCCGTTTTCCCTCTGAAGAAATCTGTCAGCCTGACACGCGGCTAAGATATGAGAAGAAATGGTTGACAAACCAGGCTCCTGATAAAATCACGCATTTCACTGGCAGGGAAGGTCACAGGGTCGACAGACGCCCTTCGGGTCTGGGCCTGAGAAGAAATACAAGTCGAGCGTGCCACCGATGGCGCGGTACTCTATCAAGGACTGATTCGAAGAAGGCGGCGATGCGAGGATGATGTCCGACCCTGCAGCACTAGGTACGATTCGGCACAGTCAGGGAGAGAACGGACGAGGCGTAAAGATAATGTGGAAAAGTACCACGGACCTGGAGAGGAAGACGCCGTGAGATTGGAAGGTGTTGGTGGATGAGAGCCAGCGATGTTCGAGGTAGAAAGGATGCGAGCCGTAACTACATTAGCGCATGCAATATGCAATATGAGCCTTGGCGGAAATGATCAAGAGAGAGAACGGACAAATTCTCGTCCAAAGGGTCTGCTTCATCTCGGTTCCACATTGTCTGTATTGTACCATTTAGCACGTCGCGGCGGAAGCCACTTGAGGCGATGACTTCGCCCAATCCATAGATGTTAGTATCGAATGGAAGGCTGGAGGTGAGCTACCACCACATGCATATCATATATCAGTCAACGATGTCACGTGACCAGGTGCGTACCTGCAAATAACGGTCCTCGAAGACCAAAGGGAAACCATCGAATACCAAACTCGGATCGCTCGTCCTCCTCCTTTCGAACGCAGGGATCGGCGTTGAAGGCAATGACGTCAGGCGTGTATCGAAAATGGGGGCCGAACCGGGATCGGATCGGCGTGTGATCCAGAACGCGAACGGCGACGCTTCATAATTGAATTGCAGCTCTGCCTGTGCCGGCGAGCTCAGATTTTCGAGTTTGGGTGGGTCGAAGTATCCCGATGGCAGAGCGAACTGCTGAGCCGATTTGTCAAAAATGTTGACATGTAGCCTGCGACGGGTTCATCAGTTGGTGAATGACTCCACTGCACGCCGCTGCGGAAACACACCGGGAAGCGGTTTCATATGTGACCTGAATGGTAAGATTGAGCACGTCTTTTCCAAACGCGTTGCACGGAGCTCCAGCGAGATGAAGCTGCGCTGTGAACCCATTTCGATACTCTCTGAGCAAATCGAGGGTGTAACCTACAAATGGAAGATTAATTACGGCAATAATTTCGAACCACAAATTACTCTATCATATTATTTCGGCGACAGAGAGGCCATCAAGAAAACACATAAACAGACCTGGGCAGTCGGTGACACTAAGGCAGTAATGCTTCTCCGTATATCCACCGCGGATCCCATCAAGAAGCTTCGAGAATTGTCCCTCCCAGTACGGGTATGGCGCCGATCTGAGTAGCAACGCTACGATCAGGGAGAGACTGGTGCCAAACGCCCTGCCAGCAAGGTCGAGCCCACAAGTCAATCCCCACCCCTGTTGCGGGTCCTGTACTGAAAGGAAGGGACTTTACCATGTGAAGCCACACCCTCGCGTCCAGCTGCGCCAACGCCCCTCACGCAAGTGCTCCTGCGAGGCTCCAATTCTGGGAGCACCATCACGAGGCACGCCCGCGCGCCGCGGCGCTCCGTCGTCCTCGTCGCCGACGTTAGGTTGCTTGCTGCCATCACCACGTTTCGATTGGGGTTTCTGTGTTGCCATCCGCCGTAAAAGCTGAAAGTGAGCGATGGCGCGGCGATCAAGGTGGTTAGACAGGAGAAGGGTCCCCGAGAGCTCGAGCGCTCGAGGCGCCGTGAGGTCCCCACAGGCTAACGGCTAACTATCGATAATACAAGTACGGCAAACGGTGAGTGATTTTTCGGACTTAACGCATACGTTATCGCGAATTAGCACCGATAAAATAAACGTCTTCTCAATCTTTTTACCCACTTAAAATACACGTGGACCCCTTTTTCAGTAAATTTTTTCATTTTACTCACCTCGATCGTTTTGCCGTAATGGCACCAGCAAGCGCTCGCTATCCTCGAAGGGCCCATTTGTCATGATCTTGGTAACTATATGACGCCGGGGCCTGGACGAGAGGACCAGGAGGGAACGTTCTAAATCGCTAGTTTCGCGGCCATAGTGTAGGGCCATCAGTGCCATCACTCATCATCACCCATCAGCGTAGCGAAATAAAAGCTCCGAGCTAATGAAGCTGTCGACAACTCCAGCATCAGCGGACGCAATTTGGCCATCGACCGGGGAGCGGGGTTGTTGACAGCGGCGCTGGCATTCTCCCGGCTGTCTAATTACTGCTCGTGGCAGGATAATGGCTCTAAGAAGGCCCTCATCACAGACCACGACAGGGAAAGAAAAGCGATTCAAGACTTTGTACGTTTCAAAGAGCTTATATTCCAAAGGATGGCATGGGGTATCGACACAAAAGCCAATTTTTCGTTCGTTCTTGGTATTCAGAGGTCCATAAATGATTCTTGTAGAGGAATAATGATAATACGTGGCCACATGTGACGTTTCCACCCGAAAAATAATCTACATAAAAAATGAGGATGGGTCAGGATTTATGTACTCGTAAAACAACGGTAAAGTAACATGCGTGGTATATACTACAGAAAGGAACGGCAAGCGGGAATGGGCGGTAGGATAGAGGGACCAGATATAATAATACGAATAGGACGGGAACCAAACGACATGGACCCAAGAAATGGAAAAATAATTTTAGATAAATAAAAGAGATCAGCTCCTGGGCAGCGATATGGACGCTGCCGCACCACCATTGGCATTACTACTACTTCGCCGAGCGACGCCCGAGAGACGGGTCTGCGTTTGGAGCTTGACCTGCGATTCAAGCCTTACGCGCTGCTTGCGGATGTCATCGTCTTTGAGCCGAAATGAGTTTGCCAGCTCGACAAGCGAGTCTGGTGAAGCGGAGATCAAGAATGGCGGGGGATGCGCGAGGATGCTCAATGCCTCAGCCTCTTGGTGAATGCCGAGCAGGGTACGGTGGCAACACGTCACAATAGCGAGCCCAATACGGAGGAGAAATACCATGCCTGGAGTGGGCGCGTCGGCGTAAGATAGAGAGGAAGCAAGTTGTACACACCTTCGCTCAGAAAGATGTCCCATACTCTTTGAAAGTAGTCAGTAGGGAGAGCCTCAACGAAAAGCGATGAAAACCTGCAACAAACGAATGTCAGATGCGCCTGCGCAACACGAAACCCACGAGGAAACACTGACCACGGTCGGCAAATGCGAATAGGGGTAATACCCATATCAACAAATAACTTCTTCGCGATCGTGGGATTGTTCGTTTCCATAGCCTTGGCGAACAACGACGCGTCGATGTCGAGTTGCATCGCATTGGAAGAGAAGTATGGCCGGAGATGTGAGTCCATGAGAGAGATGAAGATCCAAAACGCGTCCTCCTCCGGAGACTGAAGAAGTAACTGACCGGCGATAAGTGCCAAGCCTGGGACGGACGGACGGACGGCGTCAACCCCTCTATACCGGCATGGAAAAACGAGCAAGAAACCCACCTTTGCAGTATTGGACGTCCGGGACCATCGTCAAGTATGCCTGCAAGAGCGTGACAAGAGGCCCATTCGGTTGGGACAGCCTCGCATCACTGGGGAAACAAAAATGCGCATCGCGCTGGATTTCTGCGTATGCGGGGACCCTTTCGCGGTGACCCAGTTGCGCATACAAGCCTTCGATACGCTTCGCTTTGCTGTCCGTCAGGTGTGCCCATACCTGATAACGCACCGACGCGGGCACCCCCTCCTGGAGCAGCTTACGGAACTTCTTGCTCTTCCGTGCGTGCGACGACGGCGTTGATGATATCGCCGAGATCCACTTGAGCTCGCGCGCGCGGTGCGCCTCGACAGCACCCGCGCTCGTTGTCGTCTGTGCTGCTGTCATCGGAGGTAACGACATCCCGGAGGGGCTGACGGGTGAGCGCGTGTCGGACGCGCCACCCGACGTCGTGGACGTCGCAGGGCTGTCGACGCGCAGGAACGGTGGCCTCCCCTCGCTCCCAGTGCTCTTGCTGTTGGCAGACGAGTCCTCACTCACATGCGGGCGCACTGGATTGGGGCGGACGAGTTCAAAGTCCGTGTCCTTCACTTGTACGGTGTCGCCCTCGTGCAGTCCATCGTCGTCCCGCAATGACTTCGCTCGGAGTGCCGATAAGGAGATCTTTGAACGCAGGGAGCCACTTCTTCCCAATGGTGCGCTAGGGGCTGACGCCGACGCGGGCGTTCGCGAGTCACCATGGCCCGATGGCTCAATGTCCGTCGAAGGTTTACGTGGTAGCGAACCGGCAGACAGTTGTCGGGAGAATGGTGCCTCGGTTCTTGGG
>WNFC01010701.1_pt1 | contig 17778 bp, 15 predicted proteins | sample 5400541 | NCBI WGS metagenome assembly WNFC01 (sample SAMN13153342, study PRJNA577476) | soil metagenome | isolation source: 120 cm saprolite under Douglas fir tree site 2 hole 2 replicate 1 | place: USA:California | collected 2015-04-18
CCGACTTGGCCTCGAAGATGTCGATGTCCCTGGCCGTGCGCACCACCGCCCCGCGCCGCTGGAGCAGGTAGTACAGCCCGCGGCCACGGTGCACGTCGTGGTAGGCGAGGTCGAGCTGAGCCACCCGCGCCGACGACAGCGGCAGGTCGTGCTTGGCCCGGTAGCGCTCGATGAGCTGGAACTTGGTCACCCAGTCGATCTCGCGGGCCACGTCGTCGAGGTTGCCGCTTTCCACCGCGTTGAGGGTCCGCTCCCAGAGGTCGAGCACCCGGCGTGCGCTCTCGTCGGCCCCGCGCCGGTCGGTGAAGTCGCGGGCCTTGGACAGGTATTCGCGCTGGATGTCCAGCGCGCAGGCCTCCCGGCCGTTGGCCAGCCGCACCCGGCGCTGCCCGGTCATGTCGTGGCTGACGTCCCTGATCGCCCGGATCGGGTTCTCGAGGCTGAGGTCCCGCATCACCGTGCCCGCCTCGATCATGCGCAGCACCAGGTCGGTGGCGCCCACCTTGAGCAGCGTGGTGGTCTCGCTCATGTTGGAGTCACCGACGATGACGTGCAGCCGCCGGAACCGCTCGGCGTCGGCGTGCGGCTCGTCCCTGGTGTTGATGATCGGCCGGGACCTGGTGGTGGCCGACGACACGCCCTCCCAGATGTGCTCGGCCCGCTGGCTGACGCAGTACACCGCGCCGCGCGGGGTTTGCAGCACCTTCCCGGCGCCGCAGATGACCTGCCGGGTGACCAGGAACGGGATCAGGATGTCGGCGAGCCGGCCGAATTCCCCGTGCCGTCCCACCAGGTAGTTCTCGTGGCAGCCGTAGGAGTTGCCCGCCGAGTCCGTGTTGTTCTTGAACAGGTAGATATCTCCGGCGATGCCCTCTTCGCGCAGCCGCCGGTCGGCGTCGACGAGCAGCCCCTCCAGGATCCGCTCCCCGGCCTTGTCGTGGACCACCAGGTCGGAGATGCTGTCGCACTCCGGGGTCGCGTACTCGGGGTGACTGCCGACGTCGAGGTAGAGCCGGGCCCCGTTGCGCAGGAACACGTTGCTGCTGCGGCCCCACGAGACCACGCGCCGGAACAGGTACCTGGCCACCTCGTCCGGCGAGAGCTTACGGCTGCCCCGGAACGTGCACGTGACCCCGTACTCGTTCTCCAGCCCGAATATCCGTCTGTCCATATGGGGTCAGTTAACCACGGCCGTGGAACCCGCCAACCACGGCCGGGGTGAGCCTGGGTCCGCCAGACTGACCCCGTACGGGCAGCCGGGTTGGCCTGGTTACCAGTCGACCGCGATGTACTTCGACTCCATGAACTCCAGTAGCCCGTCGTGCCCGCCTTCGCGGCCGATGCCGGACTGCTTGACGCCGCCGAAGGGGGCGGCGGGGTCGGACACGATGCCGCGGTTGACCCCGACCATCCCGGTCTCCAGGGCCTCCGAGACCCGCAGTGCCCGGCTCAGGTCGGCGGTGTACACGTAGGAGACCAGGCCGTACTCGGTGTCGTTGGCCCAGCGGACGACGTCGGCCTCGTCGCGGAAGCGCACCACGGGCGCCACCGGGCCGAAGATCTCGGTGCCGAGGATCGGAGCGTCCGGCGGCACGTCGGCGAGCACGGTAGGCAGGTAGAAGTAGCCGCGCCGGTCGGGGGCCCGCCCGCCGGTCACCACCCGCGCGCCGCCCGCGGTCGCCGATTCGACCAGGCTGGCGACCTTCGACCGGGTGTCCTCGTTGACCAGCGGGCCGAGGTCGGTGCCCTGCTCCAGCCCGGGCCCGACCGCGAGCTTGCTCAGCCGGTCCGCGAACCGCGAGGTGAATTCGTCGGCCACCGTCTCGTGCACGTAGAACCGGTTGGCGGCGGTACAGGCCTCACCGCCGTTGCGCATCTTGGCGAGGAACGCGCCGTCGAGGGCGGCGTCCAGGTCGGCGTCTTCGAAGATCAGGAATGGGGCGTTGCCGCCCAGTTCCATGGAGCAGTTCGTCACGGTCTGCGCGGCCGTCGCCAGCAGGGTCCGGCCGACCTCGGTCGAGCCGGTGAAGGAGAGCTTGCGCACCCGCGGGTCGGCCAGCATCGCCGACACGAGCGGCCCGGCCTTCGACGTGCACACGACGTTGAGCACGCCGTGCGGGACCCCGGCCTCGCGCAGGATCTCCGCGACCGCGAACGCGCACAGCGGGGTCTCCTTGGCCGGCTTGAGCACCACGGTGCAGCCGGCCGCCAGCGCCGGGCCGATCTTGCGCGTGGCCATGGCGGCGGGGAAGTTCCAGGGCGTGACCAGGACGCTCACCCCGACCGGCTGGCGCACCACCAGGATCCGGTTGGTGCCGGCCGGCGCGGTGGTGACCATCCCGTCGATCCGGACGGCCTCCTCGGCGTACCAGCGGAAGAACTCGGCCGCGTAGGTGACCTCTCCCTGGGCGTCGCGGAGTGCCTTGCCGTTCTCCAGGACCATCAGCCGGGCGATCGACTCGGACCGCTCGATCATCAGCGCCCACGCCTTACGCAGGCACTCCGCGCGCTGCCGGGGCGGGGTGGCGGCCCAGCCGGGCAGCGCCCGGTACGCGGCGGCCACGGCGGCCAGTCCGTCGTCCGGCGTCCCGTCGGCGATCTCCACCAGGGTTTCCTCGGTGGCCGGGTCGGTGACCGGCAGCGTCCGGCCGTTGCTGGTCCATTCGCCGTCGATGAACAGCCCGGTCGGCACGTCAATGCCGGTCAGGGCGGCAAGGTCAGCGCTCACGCGTCCTCCAGGGTCTCCCGCACCGTCCGCGTGATCCGCGCCACGGACGGCAGCACGTGGTCTTCGAGCGCGTCCGCGGCGGGCAGCGGGATGTGCGGGGTGGTGATCCGCACCGGCGGCCCGGTCAGCGCGTCGAACGCCTCTTCCACGGCGATCGAGACGATCTCCGCGCCCCACCCGCACAGCCGCGGATTCTCCTCCACCGTGAAGAGCCGGCCCGTCCTCGCCACCTCCGCGAGGATGGCGGCGGTGTCAAGGGGGACCAGGCTGCGCACGTCAACGACACTACAGTCAATCCCGTGCTCGGCCGCCAGCAGGCCAGCCGCTTCCGTGGCCCGGCGGACCATCGCGCCGAGCGCCAGGATCGTCGCGTCGCGGCCCTCGCGGAGCACCGTGGCCCGGCCGAGTTCGTCCACGATCTCGCCGTCGCCGACCTCCCCCTTGGTCGAGTACAGCGACTTCTGCTCGAAGAACAGCACCGGGTCCGGGTCCCGGATCGCGGCGGCGAGCAGGCCGACCACGTCGCGAGGGTTCGACGGCGCGACGACCTTCAGCCCCGGAACCGCCATCGCCCAGTTCTCCACCGACTGGGAGTGCTGCGCGCCGAACCGCACGCCGGCCCCGTTGGCGCAGCGGATCACCAGCGGGAACGACACCTGGCCGTCGGACATGTAGCGGCTCTTGGCGATCTCGTTGGCGACCAGGTCCCAGCACACCGCGAAGAAGTCGCTGAACATGATCTCGGCGACCGGGCGCAACCCGGTCATCGCGGCGCCCATCGCGGCCCCGAGGATGGCCTGCTCGCTGATCGGGGTGTCGCGCACCCGCTGCGGGCCGAACTCCTCCAGCAGGCCCACGGTGGCCTTGAACACGCCGCCGGCCGCGGCCACGTCCTCGCCGAGGAATACGACCGACTCGTCGCGCCGCATCTCCTGCGCGATGCCCCGGGCGACGGCCTCCCGGTAAGTAATCGTTGTCATAGGATCACCGCGATCACCGTGCCGACCGGGACCGTCTGGTCGGCCTCGACCCTGATCTCCGCCAGGGTCCCGCCGACCGGGGCCGGGATGTCGGTGTCGACCTTGTCGGTGCCTATCTCCACCAGGGGCTCGCCCTCGGCCACCTGGTCACCCACGGCCTTGTGCCAGACGTTGACGGTGCCCTCGTCCACCGTCTCGCCCATCCGTGGCATCACCACTTCGGTGCTCACTTTGCCCGCTCCTCCATCGTTCAATTGCCTCCCTGATGAGACGTCATGCCGGAGGCGCGCCGACTAGCACCGTGCGGCGGACGGCCCCGGCGCCTGCGGCGTGACAGTGGATGTCTCATGTCACTTTCCTCAGTTTCTCCAAGCCCAGCCGCCGTCGTCCCACACGTTCGTGAACGCCAGGGCCAGGTCCGGCTCCGGGCCCGCCTTCGCCTCTTCCGTCGCCAGGTCCACTGCCGCTTTGGCGGCAGCGTCGATCTGGTCGAGCACTTCTTCGTCCACGCCGCGGGAGATGAGCGTGCCGCGGTAGGCCGGGATGGGGTCCCTGGCCAGCCATTCGGCGACCTCGTCCGCGGGCCGGTACTTGCCGGGGTCGGCCCGCGAGTGCCCGCCGTGCCGGTAGGTGATCGCCTCGATCAGCGCCGGGCCGCCGCCCTCGCGGGCCCGGTCGATCGCCGCGGCCGCGGCCGCGTGCACCGCCTCCACGTCGTTGCCGTCCACCACGGCGGACGGCAGTCCGTAGGCGGGCGCGCGGTCGGCCGCCGGGCGCTTCACCGCGGTCACCGTCTCGATCGCGGTGTACTCCATGTAGTGGTTGTTCTCACAGATGAACACCACCGGCAGCGCCCAGACCACGGCCAGGTTCAGCGCCTCGTGGAACGCGCCGATGTTGGTGGCGCCGTCGCCGAAGAAGCAGACGGTGACCTGCCCGGTGCCGCGGTACTGGGCCGACCAGGCGGTGCCGTTGGCGATGACCAGTTGCGCGCCGATGATCGCGTACGAGCCGAGCACCCCGCGGGAAACGTCCAGCAGGTGCATCGACCCGCCCTTGCCGTGCATCAGGCCGTTCTGGCGGCCGAGTAGCTCGGCCATGACCGGGGTCATCTGCGTGCCCCGGGCGAGCACGTGGTTGTGCCCCCGGTAGGTGACGAACGTGTAGTCGTCCGGGCGCATCGCCGCCGCCACGCCGGCCGCGATCGCTTCCTGCCCTATGCCCAGATGGGTGGTTCCCTTCACCAGGTTCTGCAGGAACAGGTCGTGCGCACGCTGCTCGAATTGCCGGATCCTGGTCATGGTCCGGTACAGCCCGAGCGCGGCTTCCTCATCCATGGCGCCTGTCCTTAGTACGGGTTGGTGACGAACAGTTCCTTCGAGGGGAACTTGGTGATGATCTGGACGCCGCCGTCCACCACGACGACCTCCTCCTCCAGCCGGGCGGCCGAGATGCCGTCGCTGGCCGGGCAGTACGTCTCCAGCGCGAACACCATGCCCTTCTGGATCTCCATCGGGGCGTCCAGCGAGGAGAGCCGGCTGATGATCGGCCGCTCGTGCAGCGCCAGGCCGAGCCCGTGGCCGAACTGGAGCCCGAACGCGGTCTTCTCGTCCGGCAGGCCGATGTCCTGCGCGGTGGGCCAGAGCCTGGCTACCTGGTCGGTGCTCACCCCCGGCTTGAGCACCGCGATCGCGGCCTCCATCCACTCGCTGGCCCGTGCGTAGGCGTCGCGCTGCGCCTGGGTGGAACTGCCCACGCTGAACGTCCGGTAGTAGCAGGTCCGGTACCCGTTGAAGGAGTGCATGATGTCGAAGAAGGCCTGCTCCCCCGGCCGGATCATACGGTCGGAGAAGTTGTGCGGGTGCGGGTTGCAGCGCTCGCCGGAGACGGCGTTGATCGACTCCACGTCGTCGGAGCCCATGTCGTAGAGCCGCTTGCTGGCCAGGGCCACGATCTCGTTCTCCCGGATCCCCGGCCGCAGCGCGTCGGTGATGTCCTGGTACACGCCGTCCACCATCGCGGCGGCCGTGGTCAGCAACGCGATCTCATCGGGCGACTTGAGCTGCCGGGCGTCCAGCATGACCTGCTGCCCGTCGCGGACCTCGATGCCCGCCGCCTGCAGTTCGAAGATCGTGGGGATCTCGGCGAAATCGATCCCCACCGGCAGGCCGGCCACGCCGGTGTCCTGCAGGATCCCCTTGATCTCGGCGACCGCCCGGCCGGGCAGGCCCGCCTCGGGCGCGGTCGCCCCGCGCATGGTGGTCCAGGAGGCGATGCAATGCTCGGGCTTCAGCCACGGGCAATACATCCGGTGGTGCACGGCGGCGGAGCCGAAGTCCCACAGGAACAGTTCACCGGTGCGGGTGTACAGCGCGTACCGGCACAGCTTGTCCCTGGTCCACTCGCCGATGGCGACCCCGGTGAGGTATCGGATGTTGTTGTTGTCGAAGACCAGCAGGGCGCCGAGGTCACTGGCTTCCAGCGCGGCCATGGCCCGGCCGAGCCGGTAGGAGCGCAGCCGGGCGAAATCGACGCGCTGCTCGAAATCGACGTTCATGCGCCCCGGGGCGGGCGTGAGCGGAAGGGCGGGCACGGGCGGTATGGGCGCGACCATGTGGGCTCCCTATCGCAGGCCGACCGGTGTACAGCACGATTTAACGTATGTACAGTGTGGCTGTCAAGCGGCCTGAGGCCCCGCGACGAAGGAACGGGCCTGAGGCTACCGGGGGTTCCGGGGGCCGCTCCCGGGCTAGCACTCTCAGGGGAGGGTGATGGGCTTCGACCCCGGCGCCGAACTCGGTCCCCGGCTGCGGCAGGTGCGCGAGCAGCGGGGACTGTCCGCGCGCGAACTGGCCCGGCGCATCCAATGCTCGCCCAGCCTGATCTCGCAGATCGAACGGGGGCTGTCCGCCCCGTCGGTCGGCATGCTGTACGCGCTGGCCACCGAGCTGCGTACCTCCCTGGACTTCCTGTTCGGCGCGTCCCCACCGGGTGGCGGGCCGCCCGGCGGGATGACGGTCACCGCGCACGGCGACGCCCGGGTGCGCGCGGACGGCGCGGAGGACGGCGCGGGCGGGCGGCGGCCCGGCGCGCACGGCTTCGTCCAGCGGGCCGGCGCCCGGCGCACCATCGACCTGGCCAGCGGCGTGCGCTGGGAGCGGCTCACGCCCGGCCCGGACGAGCGGGTGGACTTCCTCGAAGTGATCTACGAACCCAGCGGGCACTCCACCGACGCCCGGCGCCCGCTGCGCCATGACGGGCGTGAGTACGGCCTGATCACCAGCGGCACGCTGCACGCCAGCGTCGGGTTCGACACCTTCGAACTGGGGCCGGGCGACTCGATCGCGTTCGATTCCGCGCTGCCGCACCTGTACTGGAACGCCACCACGGCCGACGTGCACGCGATCTGGGCGGTCGTGCATCCTCAGCCGGGCCGCGCCTGACGGCGCCGCGGCGCAGGGCCCCCTGGGCGGACGTCGCCGGGCTCGCGGTGCGGCGGGCGCGCCGGAAGCTGCGGCGGCGGGCGATGCCGGGGCCGGGTGCCCGACCAGACGGCCGGGGGCAGGTCCAGGAACCCGGCCAGCGCGTACGCCGCGGCTTCGTAGTTGACCCGCCAGCCGTGGAAGTGCGGCCAGGCGTCGTCCGGCTCCCGCTCGAACACCCAGCCCGCGCGGCGCATCCGGTCCACCGCGGCGTCGAAGTCCTCCCGGGTCAGCGCGATCGGGTCGTCCGGGTGCGGGTCCTCGGTCACCGGCATCCCGAGCGCCCGGGCGAGCTTGCGCATGGTGACGTAGCCCACCCGCATCAGCGGCCGCGCCTCCGGCGGGACCGTGCCCGGGTTCAGCGACAGGTGCAGCGCGGCGGCGTCGAGCACCGCGAGCAGGCCGAGCAGCCAGGAGGTCTGCGGGTCCGGCGACCGGAAGTAGACCAGCGTGCGGTAGTTGGTGTGGCTTTCCGAGATGTCGGCGGCCCACTCGGTCCAGCGGTCGTAGACCTTGGGCAGGCCGCTGGCGCCGGCCACAAACACCACGGCGCTGGGGCCCGCCCCGTAGGGCCGGACGAACCCGAGGGTGAACAGGGAGGACCCGGATTCTTCCAGCGACAGCGCGAACGCGTGGTGGTTCAGCGGCCACAGCAGCAGCGCGAACCCGAGCAGCAGGCAGACCAGCCAGCTGATGAGCAGCATGATGAGCCAGGCCGGGCCGGCGGCGGCCAGGATCCGCTCGCGGTTCCGCAGGTCTTCGACCCGCGCGGTGATCTTGCCGAAGGTGCCCCGGACCAGCCAGGCCAGGGCGGAGCCAAGGATCGACGTGGCGGTCCGCGGGATCAGCAGGGTCTTGATCACGCTGGAGGCGGTGACCAGCAGCAGGACGAGCCCCGCCGCGAAGCCCAGCCACCGGATCATGACCATCCCGACAGGCCCGCGCCCGGCTAGGGCGCGGTGGGGTCACCCGGCGACGGCTCGCCCGCGGCACCGTCGTCGCCCGCGCCGCCCTTGCTCTCGGTGTCCTTGCCGGCGGCCGCCTTGCCGCCGCCGGACCTCGCCTGGCTGAGCAGCTCCTCCAGCCGGGCACCGCGGATCCGCCGGAACGTGCGGTGGATGCGCCCGCGCACCAGCACCGCGACCTCGAGCTGGCTGGCGTTGATCTCGCCACGGTCGCCGTTGCCCTGGCCGGACAGGGCGGCGATCGCCGCGCCCAGCGCGGCGTCGATGGACATGCCCGCCGCGTACCGCTCCTTGAGCACCCCCGCGACCTGCTCGGCCTGGCCGCCCATGGCGACGAAGCCGTGCTCGTCGGCGACCGACCCGTCGAAGGTGATCCGGTACATCTGGTCCGCGTCCTGGGCGTCGCCCACCTCGGCGACCACGAGTTCCACCTCGTAGGGCTTGTTGCTCTCGGTGAAGATGCTGCCGAGTACCTGCGCGTACCAGTTGGCGAGCCCGCGCGCGGTCACGTCCTCCCGCGCGTACTGGTAGCCCCTGGTGTCGGCGAAGCGGACCCCGGCCACGCGCAGGTTCTCGTACTCGTTGTACCGGCCGACCGCCGCGAAGGCGATCCGGTCGTAGATCTCGCTGACCTTGTGCAACGCGCTGGACGGGTTCGGCGCGACGAACAAGATCCCCTCGTCGTAGGTCACCACGACGCTGTTGCGCCCGCGCGCGATGCCCTTGCGCGCGTAGTCTGCCTTGTCCTTCATCGCCTGTTCGGGCGACACATAGAACGGCATGGACACCGCTGGGGTTCCCCTAATCGTGTGGGCGGACAGTTATCGGGGCACGGGGCGTTAGGTACCGCGCTGTGGCAGCGGCGCGATCGGGCCGCCGGGCGACTGCATCCGCTCGGCGACGACCGCCTGGACGTATTCGCCGGCCTCGTCGTCGGTCAGCCGCCGGAACCCATCCTCGGTGACCACGGCCACCACCGGGTAGATGCGGCGGGTCAGGTCGGGGCCGCCGGTGGCGGAGTCGTCGTCCGCGGCGTCGTAGAGGGCCTCCATGCACGCGGTGATGGCGGCCGCCTCGGCCATGCCCTCGGTGTAAAGCTTCTTCAGCGACCCGCGGGCGAACACCGACCCGGAGCCGATGCCGTGGTACCGGCGCTCCTCGTACGGCCCGCCGGCCACGTCGTAGCTGAAGATCCGGCCCTTCCCGCTGTCCTCGTCGAAGCCGCCGAACAGCGGGACCACGACCAGGCCCTGCAGGGCGCCGCCGAGGTTGCCGCGCACGAACGCGGCCAGCCGGTTGGCCTTACCGTCCAGCGACAGGGTCCGGCCTTCGAGCTTCTCGTAGTGCTCGAGTTCGAGCTGGAACAGCCGGACGAGTTCGAGGCCGGCGCCGGCCACGCCCGCGATCCCGACACAGGAGAAGTCGTCGCTGCGGAACACCTTCTCGATGTCCCGCTGAGCGATCATGCTCCCGGCGGTGGAGCGCCGGTCGCCGGCCATGATCACGCCATCGGCGAAGCCCACGGCCACGATGGTGGTCCCATGCGGCAGGCCCGCGGCAGGCGGCGCGCCCCCGCCCGGCCCGGTGACGTCCGGCCCGGCCGGCCACCCGACCGCCGCGCCGGGCAGCAGGCCGGGGGCGGACGCGGCGAGGAAGTCGGCAAAAGACGAGGTGCCCACCCCCAAGCACGCGGCAGTGAACTGCCCTCCCAGGTAGTCAGTGCCCACGAGGTTCCTTCCGGTTGTTGGCCTTCCTGCCACCTGTGACCCTACTGCCGCACGAAATCGCGCGGCGCCCGGGGGATCAGCTCAGCGCGAAACCGGGCGCGGTTACTCCCCGCCCTTCTGGACGTAGGAGCGGACGAACTCCTCGGCGTTCTCCTCGAGGACCTCATCGATCTCGTCGAGGATCGCCTCCACGTCGTCGCTGAGCTTCTCCTGGCGCTCCCTGACCTCCTCGCCCGCCTCGGGGGCCGCGTCCTCGGCCTCCTCGCTGCGCCTGGTGGTCTGTCGCTGGCCGCCAGTGTCCTTCGTTCCCATACGGTTCCTCCGTGGTCCTGGGCGTCCTCGCTGCCCTCAACCGTATCCTCGCCCGCCAGCAGCCCGTCCACACATGGGAGCCGTGATCCCGGCCGTGGTGACCCTCGTCGCCACGCTAGCCCCGTACGGAATCAGGGTTACTGGTAGTGCCCGTTAGCTGGGCCGGGAGCGGGGTCAGCCCTGTCCCGTGAGCGCCGCGACCAGGTCGGCGGCGGTCCGGCACCGGTCGATCAGCTCGCCCACGTGCGCGCGGGTGCCGCGCAGCGGCTCCAGGGTCGGCACGCGCTGCAGCGAATCGTGGCCCGGGATGTCGAAGATCACCGAATCCCACGATGCGGCGGCCACGGCGTCCGGATATTTCTGCAGGCAGCGCCCGCGGAAGTAGGCCCGCGTGTCGCCGGGGGGCTGGTCGATGGCCCGGGTCACCTCGGCGTTGGACACGATGCGGACCATCCGCCCGCGGGCCGCCAGCCGGTTGTACAGGCCGCGTTCCGGGCGGACGTCGGAGTACTGCAGGTCCACGAGCTGTAGCCGCGGGTGACCCCAGCCCAGCCCGTCCCTGGTCCGGTACCCCTCGAGCAGTTCGAGCTTGGCCACCCAGTCCAGTTCCCGGGACGTCAGCATCGGGTCCTCGGCCAGCCGGCCCAGCACCGACTCCCAGCGGTCGAGGACGTCGGAGGTCATCTCGTCGACGTCGGCGCCGTACCTGTCCTCGATGAACTTGCGCGCCCGGTCCAGGTACTCCATCTGCAGCTGGACGGCGGTCATCCGCCTGCCGTCGCGCAGGGTGACCAGGTGGCGGCAGGTCGGGTCGTGCGAGATCGCCCGCAGCTCGGCCACCGGCGTCTCCAGCGCGAGGTCGCCGTCGAGGAACCTTTCCTCGATCATCGCCAGCACCAGGGCCGTGGTCCCGAGCTTGAGGTAGGTGCTGACCTCGCTCATGTTCGCGTCGCCGATGATCACGTGCAGCCGGCGGTATTTCTCCGGATCGGCGTGCGGCTCGTCGCGGGTGTTGATGATCGGCCGCTTGAGCGTGGTCTCCAGGCCGACCTCGACCTCGAAGAAGTCGGCCCGCTGGCTGATCTGGAAGCCCTCGTTCCTGCCGTCGGCGCCCTGGCCGACCCGCCCGGCCCCGCACACGACCTGCCGGGAGACGAAGAACGGGGTCAGGTTCCGCACGATGTCCGCGAACGGCGTGGACCGGCGCATCAGGTAGTTCTCGTGGCAGCCGTAGGAGGCGCCCTTATTGTCGGTGTTGTTCTTGTACAGCTGGATGGGCGCGGCGCCGGGCACGGTGGCGGCCTTGGCGGCTGCCTCGGCCATCACCCGCTCCCCCGCCTTGTCCCAGATCACGGCCGCCCGCGGGTTGGTGCACTCGGGCGTGGAGTACTCGGGATGGGCGTGGTCCACGTACAGCCTGGCGCCGTTGGTGAGGATGACGTTGGCCAGCCCGAGGTCCTCATCGGTGAGCTGGCTGGAGTCGGCCGCCTCCCGGGTCAGGTCGAAGCCGCGCGCGTCGCGGAGCGGGTTCTCCTCCTCGAAGTCCCACCGGGCCCGGCGCGTCCTGGCCGAGGTCGCCGCCTGGTAGGCGTTCACGACCTGGGACGAGGTGACCATGGCATTGGCACCCGGCTGGCCGGGCACCGAGATGCCGTACTCGGTCTCGGTCCCCATCACGCGCCGCACGCTCATAGTGAGAGCCTAGCCGCGCACCGCAGCAGACCCGCAGTGAGCACGCCGCGCGACAGCGCACCGGGGGGGTTCCGGGGGGGCACTCCCCCGGGCCAGCACTGCCACTAGAGGTATTGGCCCGTGTTGGCGACCGTGTCGATGGAGCGCCCTGCCTCGGTGCCCTGCTTGCCGGAGACCAGGGTCCTGATGTAGACGATCCGCTCGCCCTTCTTGCCGGAGATGCGGGCCCAGTCGTCCGGGTTGGTGGTGTTCGGCAGGTCCTCGTTCTCGCTGAACTCGTCCACGCAGGCGGACAGGAGGTGCGCCACCCGCAGGCCCTTCTGGCCGGTTTCCAGGAATTCCTTGATGGCCATTTTCTTCGCCCGGTCCACGATGTTCTGGATCATCGCGCCGGAGTTGAAGTCACGGAAGTACAGCACTTCCTTGTCGCCGTTGGCGTAGGTGACCTCGAGGAACCGGTTCTCCTCGGTCTCGGAGTACATCCGCTCGACGACGCGCTGGATCATCGCGTCCACGCAGGCCTCGGGGGACCCGCCGTGCTCGGCCAGGTCGTCGGGGTGCAGCGGCAGGCCGGTCAGCACGTACTTGGAGAAGATGTCCTTGGCCGCTTCCGCGTCCGGGCGCTCGATCTTGATCTTCACGTCCAGCCGGCCGGGACGCAGGATCGCCGGATCGATCATGTCCTCCCGGTTCGAGGCGCCGATCACGATCACGTTCTCCAGGCCCTCGACCCCGTCGATCTCGCTCAGCAACTGGGGCACGATCGTGTTTTCCACGTCGCTGGAAACGCCGGAGCCACGGGTGCGGAAAATAGAGTCCATCTCGTCGAAGAAGACGATGACCGGCTGGCCCTCGCTGGCCTTTTCCCTGGCCCGCTGGAACACCAGCCGGATGTGCCGCTCGGTTTCCCCGACGTACTTGTTGAGCAGTTCCGGGCCCTTGATGTTCAAGAAGAAGCTCTTGCCCTCCCTCTCGGTGCCGAGGCTCGCCGTGCGGGCCGCGACCTGCTTGGCCAGGGAGTTCGCGACGGCCTTGGCGATGAGAGTCTTGCCGCAGCCGGGCGGCCCGTAGAGCAGGACGCCCTTGGGCGGGCGGAGCTGGTGTTCCCGGAACAGGTCCGCATGCAGGTAGGGCAGCTCGATCGCGTCCCTGATCTGCTCGATCTGCGAGGCGAGGCCGCCGATGTCGCGGTAGGTGATGTCCGGGACTTCCTCCAGGATCAGTTCCTCCACCTCTGCCTTGGGGATCCGCTCGTACACGTAGCCCGACCTGGGCTCCAGGAGCAGCGAGTCGCCGGCCCGCAGGGTGGAGTTCCGCAGCGGCTCGGCGAGCCGGGCCACCCGCTCCTCGTCGGCGTGCGAGAGGACCAGCGCCCGGTCGCCGTCCTCGAGGACCTCCTTGAGCATGACGACTTCACCCACGGTCTCGTAGCCCTGGGAGATCACCACGGTGAGGGACTCGTTCAGCACTACTTCCTGGCCAGCCCGCAGCGCATCGGCATCGATCGCCGGGCTGACGTTGACACGCATCTTGCGGCCGCCGGTGAACACGTCCGCGGAGCCGTCCTCGCAGGCGTTGAGGAAAATGCCGAAGCCCGATGGCGGCTTGGTCAGCCGGTCCACTTCTTCTTTCAGCGCAACGATCTGGTCACGGGCCTCGCGGAGCGTGTCGGCGAGACGCTCGTTCTGCCGGTTCACGGTCGACAACCGCGCCTCGGCCTCGCCCAGCCGCTCCTCGAGCAGCCGGCTCTGCCGCGGCGAGTCGGTCAGTCTACGACGCAGGACCGCGACTTCCTCCTCCAGGAAGGAGATCTGCGTCGTGAGGCTCTTGACCTGGTCATCATGCCGCCCCGCGAACGAGCCGTCATCACGATTGGCCACGCCCCCACCTCCATTCCGAGAGCAGGTCTCTCCTAGACCCTACCTATCCCGCGCCAAGCCGTAACCCGGCGACCCGGCCCTGCCGCGCCCTCCTCGCAGGTCACCCGGCCGCCGGCGAGTCGTGAGCGCCTTTGGCGGGCCGGCGCCGCCGCGGCGGTGCGGTGACTCCCTCGGCCAGCCGCCGGGCGGTGACCAGGAAGCCGGTGTGGCCTACCATGCGGTGCTCGGGCCGGACCGCGAGACCGTCGGCATGCCAGCCGCGAGTGAGGGATTCCCACGCCGACGGCTCGTCAAAACTCCCGTGCCCGCGAACGGCCTCCACGGTCGCTGAGAGCTGCGTCACGGTGGCCACATAACAGGCCAGGACCCCGCCGGGCAGCAGCGCCCGCGCCGCGGTGCCGACGCAGTCCCAGGGCGCCAGCATGTCCAGCACCACGCGGTCGAAGGGCTCGTCCCGGGCGTCGGTGTCGCCGCCGAGTTCGGCGGTCCGCAACTGCCAGTGCGGCTGCGGGCCGCCGAAGAAACGCTCGACGTTCGCCCGCGCGATGTCCGCGAAGTCCGCCCGGCGCTCGTAGGAGAGGAGCAGGCCCTCCGGGCCGATGGCCCGCAGCAGCCAGCAGGACAGCGCGCCGGACCCCGCGCCCGCCTCCAGCACGCGGGCGCCGGGCCAGATGTCGGCCATGGCCAGGATCTGCGCCGCGTCCTTGGGGTAGACGACCGCCGCCCCGCGGGTCATGGACAGGGTGAAATCCGCCAGCAGCGGCCGCAGCGCGACGTAGGGGGTGCCCGCGGAGGACCGCACCACGCTGCCCTCCGGGCTGCCGATGAGGTCGTCGAGGGCGATCGAGCCCCGGTGCGTATGGAACACCTTGCCCGGCTGCAGCACGGCCAGGTGGCGGCGGCCCTTGGGATCGGTGAGCTGAGCCTGGTCACCAGGGGCGAACAGTCCGCGGCGAGAGATCACGCGGGACAGAGTACGGCCACGGCCCCGTGACGAAGGAATGGGACCGCAGGCCATCGGGGGGGTTCCAGCGGGGTCGCTCCCCCGGGCCAGCACGTCAGACCCCGGCGAAGGCGTGGTCCAGGTCGGCCGCGGCGAGCACGCCGAACACCTGGCCGGACGGTTCGACCAGCAGGTACTCGGTGGCTGGCGAGCGGCGCACCGCCTCGATCAGCGCCATGCCGGACAGGTCGGCGCTCAGCACCAGGCCGGGATCGAGGGTGCGGGCCAGCGACCCGGCGTCCACCCAGGGCCGCCGCTGCACCGGGGTGGCCATCACCGCCGCCTCGCTGACGATCGCGATCGGCCGGTCCTCATGGTCCACGATCACCAGGGCGCGCGCCTGGGCGGCGTCCGCCCGCCGGATCGCCTCGGCCAGCGGCAGGCTGGACGGGACCGGAATGGCCCGCCGGGCGAGCAGCCGCGCCTGGAGCCCGGGCAGCCGGTCGCGCACCCGTGAGGCCCGCAGCGACTGGCTGGCGCCGGTCCACATGAACGCGGCGATCACCGCCAGCCACAGCACGTCGAAGACCCGCACCTGGCTTCCGGTCCGCAGGAACAGGGCCAGCGGGATGAGCAGCACCGCCACCGCCAGGCCGCGGCCGGCCCACGCCGCCACCACGGTGGCCGAAGTCGGGCGGCCGGTCAGTTTCCACACGCCCGCCCGGAGCATCCGGCCGCCGTCTAGGGGCAGGCCGGGGAGCATGTTGAAGAGCCCGACCAGCAGGTTCGCGATCACAAGCTGGCTGAGCAGGACCCCGGGTATCCCGCCCGGGTGGAACAGGTGGTTCAGCCCGAAGCCGCAGGCCGCCAGGGCCAGCGAGACCAGCGGGCCAGCGGCGGAGACCAGGAACTCGCGGCCCGGGGTGGGCGGCTCCCGCTCGATCTCGGAGAACCCGCCGAGCGGGTACAGCAGGATGCGGCGCACCGGCAGGCCGAAGGCGCGGGCCACCACCGAGTGGCTGAGCTCGTGCACGAGCACCGACCCGTAGAGCAGCACCACGAACGCCGCGGCCACCACGTACCGCAGGTTGGCGGCCACCCCCGAGTGGTCCAGGTTATTGGCGTAGAGGATGACGAACACGCCCGCGATCAAGAACCAGTACGGCGAGACGAACACCGGGATGCCGAAGGGGCGCGCGATTCGCACGCCCGGCCCCGGCTCGCGGGATCCACCCTCTGGCGCATTGCCTGCCACACGCCGATGCTACGTCCTGGAACGCCATAACCGGTGGCGTGGTGCGCGCGCGCGCTGTTTCTATTCGAAGACACGCCCGCAATGGACGGGCAACTGTCGGATGCCTGGCCTACCCTCCCTGGCATGGGTGATGAGACAGCGACCGCGGGCTCCCCGGCAGGCACGGTCACCGCGGAGCCCGCCGCCCGGCCGCGCGGGCCGTCGCTGTCACCGTCGCGGGCCGGCGACTTTCTCACCTGCCCGCTGCTCTACCGGTTCCGGGTGATCGACCGGCTGCCCGAACCGCCCAGCCCGGCCGCGGTCCGCGGCACGCTGGTGCACGCGGTGCTGGAACGGCTCTTCGACCGGGCCGCCGCCGACCGGACCCCGGAGGCCGCGCGCGCGCTCATGGAGCCCGAGTGGGCCCGGCTGCTGGCGGGCGAGCCGGAGCTGGGCACCCTGTTCGACGACGACGACCAGCGCGCCCTGTGGCTGGACGAGGTCTCGCGGATGCTGGACCGGTACTTCACCCTGGAGGACCCGCGCCGGATCGAACCGGCCCACCGGGAGCTGTGCGTGGAAGCGGAACTCGCCTCCGGGCTGCGCCTGCGCGGTTACATCGACCGCCTGGACGTCGCTCCCAGCGGCGCGATGCGGATCGTGGACTACAAGACCGGCGGGTCACCGCCGGAGGAGTTCGAGGCGCGCGCGCTGTTCCAGATGCGGTTCTACGCGCTGACGATCTGGCGCGCCCAGGGCCAGGTGCCCAAGCTGCTCCAGCTGATATACCTGGGCAACGGCGAGATCGTGCGGTACGAGCCGGACGAGGCGGACCTGCTCGCCACCGAGCGCAAGATCGAGGCGCTGTGGCGGGCGATCGAACGGGCCACGGTGAACCGCGACTGGCGCCCCCGGCCCGGGCGGATCTGTGACTGGTGCGCGCACCAGGCGATCTGCCCGGCGTTCGGCGGCACCCCGCCGCCGGTTCCGGACAGCCAGGTTCGCCCGGACGAGGTACCCGAGCCCCGCGACGGCGATTCGCCGGTATAGGCGAACTCTGCTCGGTGCCTACGGCGCCTTCGCCGAGGTCCCGGCTCTAGTGCTGGCCCGGGGGCGCGACCCCCCGGAACCCCCCGGTGGCCTGCGGCCCCGTTCCTCCGTCACGGGGCCGCGGCCATGCTGGCCCGGGGGGACAACCCCCCGGAACCCCCAGAACGCCTGAGCCACCCGGCCGGGGCCGGCCCGGCGAACGGTAGGGTCGGCCAGCATGACCGACGCACGAACCTCCGGCTCGGCCGCCGTGCACATCCTGCACGAAGGTTACGTACGCGATGACCCGGCCGGGGACCGGGTGGGCTCCACGGTCACGCTCATCCTGGACGGCGACCGGGTGATCGTGGTCGACCCCGGGATGGTGCCCGACCGGGACGCGCTGATCGCGGCGCTGACCGCGCACGGGCCGGCCCCGGCCGACGTCACCGACATCGTGTTCAGCCACCACCACCCCGACCACACGGTGAACGCGGCGCTGTTCGCCGGTGCCCGGGTTCACGACCACTGGGCCACGTACTCCGGTGACCTGTGGGTCGGCCGGGAGCCTGGCGAGTTCGCCCTCACGCCGTCGGTCCGGCTGGTGCCCGCGCCCGGCCACACGCCCGAGGACATCGCCACGCTGGCCGCCACGCCCGAGGGCGTCTACGCGTGCACCCACGCCTGGTGGGGGACGGACGGCCCGGCCGAGGACCCGCTGGCCACCGCGGCCCCGGCGCTGCGGGCCAGCCGGGAGCGGATCCTCGCCGCCGCGAGTGTGATCGTCCCCGGGCACGGTCCCGCCT
>WNFC01003155.1_pt1 | contig 17777 bp, 15 predicted proteins | sample 5400541 | NCBI WGS metagenome assembly WNFC01 (sample SAMN13153342, study PRJNA577476) | soil metagenome | isolation source: 120 cm saprolite under Douglas fir tree site 2 hole 2 replicate 1 | place: USA:California | collected 2015-04-18
CCGAACCGATGATCGCTGACGAGCCGGTGGCCGCCGTTGTCGCCCCGGTGGTGACGCATGCGCCCGCGGCCGAGGCGCAGACTCCCGCCGACGAGACGGTTGACGAGACCGCTGGAGTGGAGCCGATCGAGGTCAGCGCGCCGCACCCGGTCCAGCCGGTGGTGGTGGTCCTACCCGCGCCGACGGTCGTGCTGCAGATGGCCAGCCAGGAAGCGCCGAAACCGCTACCGACGCTGGTGCCGCCCGAGACCGCGGCTCAGACCAAGGCGCGGCTGGATGTGGAGAACCAGGCGGCGATCGACGCGGCCAAGGCCGCGCAGCTGAAAGCCAAAGCTGACGCCGATACGGCCAACAACGCCGCGATCGCAGCGCTCAAGGCGGCGGCAACGGCGACAGCCGTCGCCAACAACGCGCCAGTTGCCGAGGCGGCGACGGTCGTTGCCAAAGCGATCGAGTCGACGGACAGTGCGGTGGCGGCGCCCGTCGCGACCACGAGCGCGGTGACGAAGGCGAAGACCAGTGACGCGCCTACACCGGCGCCGACAGTCGTCGTGACGCCGCAGAGCAAAGCAGCGGCGAATGCGGCCAATCAGGCGGCGATCGACGCGACCAAGGCGGCCCAGGCGAAGGCCAGGGTTCAAGCGAACGCGGCCAATCAAGCAGCCCAGGCTGCCGCGGCTAAAGGTGCAGGGGGCCCGGTTAAGGCGATGCCGACGCCCGCGGCACAGCCGACGCCCGCTGCGGCCCAGCCAGCAGCGCAGCCCAGCGCGGTCAGTGCAGCCACGAGCGCCGAAGTCGCAGGCGTCACCGCCGAGAACCTGGCGGGCGCCAACGCGGACGGTGGAGATGCACAGGGCAATGTCAGCGACACTGACACGCAGGCCGCGACAGTCCTCGAAAATGCGCCGATCGATCAGGCATCGACGTTGTCAGCGGACAGCGCGGCCTGACAACCAGAGGCCGTGGGGCCGAAACGTTAGCGCGTATTCTGCGGGTCGAGCGCGTCGCGCAGGCCGTCGCCCAGGAAATTGAAGGCGAGCATCGTGAGGGCAATCGCAATCGCAGGGAACAGAACCATGTGTGGCGCAGAGAAGATCGCTTGATTGCCGCGCTCGATCATCGTGCCCCAGCTGGCCATTGGCGGGCGGACGCCGAGACCGATGAAGCTCAGGACAGCTTCGGTGAAGATCGCCTGCGGCACACCGTAGGTGACACGAACGATGATCGGCCCGGCCGCATTCGGCAGCAGATGCTGCAGGATGATGCGCGATGACGGTGCGCCAAGCGACCGCGCCGCGCTGACAAATTCGCGCTCGCGCAACGTCATCAATTGACCGCGGACCAACCGCGCCAGGTCCGTCCAGTTGACCAGGCCAATGGCGATCAGGATGTTCACGAAGCTCGCGCCGAGCGCCGCGGTGATGATGATGACGAACAGCAAGTCGGGGAATGCGTAGAACACGTCCGTAAAGCGCATCAGGTAGTTGTCGACGCGACTACCAAAGTAGCCCGCGCTGCCGCCGACGGTGAGGCCGATGACCAGGATGATGATCTGGGCGAAAACGCCCACGGCTAAGGACACGCGGGCACCGTGAATCAATCGACTGAGCACGTCGCGACCAACGTCGTCAGTCCCGAGCCAGTGCGCCGGGCTGGGTGGGGCGTACGACTGGCCTGGGAACAATCGCGCTGGATCGTACGGCGAGAGTACGTCGGCGAAGGCCGCCACCAGCAAGAGCAAACAGATGATCACCAGACCGCCCATGGCCAGCCGGTTGCGTGTCAGCCGCCGCCAGGCGTCGCGCCACAGGCCGCGCGAAGTGCGCCGCGGAACTGCCACTTCGTTCCCGATAACGGGTCGGTCAGTGGCAGTGCTGGTTGAGATGGGCGAAAGGCTGGTCGTGGCCATGCCGTCTTAGCGATAGGTGATGCGCGGATCGATCACGCCGTACAGGATGTCGACGACCAGGTTCAGCACGGCGATGACGAAGGCATACAGCAGCGTCGTCCCCATGATCAGCGAATAATCGCGCTGGCTGATGCCTTGAACGAGCAGGCGGCCGATGCCCGGGATGGAAAAGATGGTCTCGACGATCAGCGAGCCAACCAGCAGGAAGGCCAAAATCGGGCCGATCACCGTAACCACCGGGATCATGGCGTTCTTGAGCAGATGGCGGCGGACCACTAGGAATTCATTCATGCCCTTGGCGCGCGCGGTGCGCATGAAGTCCTGGCGGTTGACGTCGAGCACGCTGGCGCGGGTGATCCGGGTCAGCAGCGCCGCCTGGTTCAGGCCCAGCGTCAGGACCGGCAGGACGTACTGCACGGGCTTGCCCCAACCGCTGGTCGGCACGAGGTGCAGGGTCAGGGCAAAGATGATGATCATCACGAAGCCAAGCACGAACGATGGGACACTCGCGAAGACCGTTCCGAAGGCGAGGGCCGTGTAGTCGACCACCGAATTCTGGCGCGTGGCGGCGACGATTCCCAGCGGTACGCCAACCAGTAGCGCGACAAGTGCCGCGAAGAAGCCCAGCGAGGCCGTATTCGGCAAGCCACCAAGAATGATCTGGGTGACGCTGCGGTCCTGGTACGTGTAGGACGGGCCTAGATCGCCACGCAGCGCATTGCTCATGTACAGCAGGTACTGCTGCCAGGCCGGCTTGTCGAGGTTGTACTTGGCGTTCAAGTTGGCAATGGCGGTCGGGGAAATCGCCTTTTCCGTATCCCACGGGCCACCGGGCGTGATATGCATCAACGTGAACGTGATCAGCGACACGAACACGAGGACCGGAATCAGCCACAGAACGCGGCGAACGATGTAACGGGTCACCAGCGTGCTACCCGTCCAGGGCAAGATCTGGGCCGGAACCAGGCGAGCGCGGAGCTAACGGTTGCGGAGCCAGGGGTCGAGCGCGTCACGCAGGCCATCGCCGACGAAATTGATGGCCATGACCGTGATGAAAATCGCCCCGCCAGGTAAGAGCACGGCGACCGCCGAGTAGCGGAGATACGACTGAAAATCAGCGAGCATGCTGCCCCAGCTGGCAGTCGGCGGCGAAACACCCACGCCGAGGAACGAGATGGCTGACTCAGCGATGATGAAGCCGCCGACGTTGAGCGAAGCGGCGACGATGATCGGCGCCATCGAGTTCGGGATCAGATGCGACAGCATGATCCGCGGCCCGCTCGCGCCGAGCGCGCGCGCGGCGGTCACGAAGTCGCGGTTCAACAAGGACAAGAACTCACCCCGCACGAGGCGTGCGGTGTCCATCCAGCCCAGCAGCGACAGCACGCCGACGATCGTCCCCACCTGGATGAGGGTCACGTCGCCGTCCAGCTTGTACTGGTGCAGCATGGCCGAAATCAGGATCAAGGTCGGCAAGAACGGGAACGACAGGAACAGATCGGTGATGCGCATCAGGACGGTGTCCAGCCAGCCGCCGTAGTACCCGGCCAAGGCACCGACCAACATGCCGATCGACGCGCCGATCGTGACCGACAGAAAGCCGACCGCGAGCGAGATGCGGCCGGCCCAGAGCAAGCGCGAGAACATGTCGCGGTTCAGCTCATCCGTACCGAACCAGTGCGCCGCGGACGGCGGCGCGAAGCCATGCGACATGTACTGAGGTTCGGTGATGCGGCGGTCGATCTCGTTGGGGGAGTACGGCGCTAACGGCGCCAGGGTGGCGATCAGGACCATGAAGAACAGTGCGGCGAGGCCGATCAGGGCAAAGTGATGCCGCCGAAAGCGGCTCCAGATAATGCCCAGCTCACCCTTGGAGCTGGAGCCACGCTCGGCTACCTGCTCCGGACTGGACGGCAGCGAAATAACGCCGGCGGGCTTGGAAACAGTGGTTGCCACGCGCTAGTACCTGATCCGCGGATCGACCACGACGTAGGCCACGTCGGCCAAAAAGTTGGCCAGAATCGTGAGCCCTGCAGTGATGATAACCACGCCCATGGCGACCGGCCAATCCAGGGCGCCGACGGCACCGATAAGGAGTTGGCCCATGCCTGGCCAGTTGAAGATCGTTTCGGTAAAGATGGCTCCGCCGAACAACCCCGGAACCGCGATAGCAATGACCGTCAACAACGGGATGAGGGCATTGCGGAAGGCATGGCGAAAGAGGACCAGGCGTTCGACCTGGCCTTTGGCGCGGGCCGTCCGAATGTAGTCCTGGCGCAGCGTTTCAAGCAGACTCGAGCGTAAAAAGCGGCTCCATTGGGCCACTTGCAGCAAGGACAAGACGATCATCGGCAAGATCAGGTGCCACGCCCGATCGAGCAAGTCGTCCTGCTTGCCAACGGTGTAGAGGCCGCCGATGGGGAAGATCTTTAGCTCCAGGCCAAAGAACTTGAGCATGATGAGGCCGAACCAGAATGCGGGGATGGAAATACCAAAGAACGAAAACGCAGTGAAGAAATTGTCGAGTAGCGAATATTGTCGGACGGCTGACACTGTGCCGATCAGAATCGCAATGAGCAGCGAGAAGACGAGCCCAGTGGTCATCAGCATGATCGTGTTGGGCAAACGCGAGCCGATGATGGTGTTAACTGATTGACCACGGGCAATGGTCCACGATTCGCCCAGATTGCCGTGGAGCACACCGCTTACCCAGATCAAGTAGCGCTCATGGAGGGGCTTATCCAGACCGATCAGCTTGTTGAGCCGTTCGAGATAGGTGATGTCCTGGATGTGTGCTGACGCGATCCGTGCGTCAAAGGGCCCGCCTGGCGCCAGGTTCAAAATGCCAAACAACAGCACCGAGGCGAGCACCAGGGTGACCGCCATTTCGATGCTGCGTCGAACGAGAAAGCGAGTCATTTCGAGTGGTCTGTGGTCAGTGGCCAGTGGTCAGTGAGTCAAATTCTACCGACCACTGAACACCGACCACTGTCCACTAAAGCGTCAGCGCAGATCCCACTCCCAAACGTTCCAGTTGTAGCCATTGGAAGCGTACTCGGGCTTCCAGTTGACGAGCCGGTTGCTCGCCGCCGTCACGTTTGGACGGAAGAAGAGCGGCAGGGTCGGCAGCTCGTCAGCCATGAGCAATTGCAGGGCATTCATCGCCGCGGCGCGCGTGCCGGGTACGAGCGTGCCGGCTTGCGTCCCAATCAGCGCGTCGGCCGTCGGGTTCTTCCAGCGCGGGTAGTTCTGACCAGCGAAGTTGTTCGCGTCGGTCGGGATGAATTTGCTGCTGTACGAGGTGACCATGTCGACGCCCGAGTCCTGGCTGCCGACGCTGGCGTATTCGCCCATTTCCAGGGTGCCGCGGCGCAGCGGACCGGTCGAGCCGAAATAGGTCTGGGCCGGCACGTTATCAATGTTGACCTCGATGCCGACCGCGGCCAGCTGATCCTTGACCAGCGCCATCGTCTTCTTGCGCAGGGCGGATCCGGTGGACTGGTACTTGAGGCTCAAGCGCTGACCGTTCTTGACGCGGATGCCGTCGGAGCCGGGGGCCCAGCCAGCCGCATCCAGCAGACTCTTGGCCTGATCAGGATTGAAGCCGTACTTGGGGGTATCCGGGTTGAACAACGGCGAGATGGGCGGAATGAGACTGTCGGCGGGCGTGGACTGGCCGGACAGCACGCGGTTGACCAGGTCCTGGCGGTCGAGGGCAAAGGCCATGGCCTTGCGCACCGACTTGTCGGCGAGGATCGCGTTCTCCAGGTTCAGGTCGATGTGCTCGATGGTGGTGCCAGCCCGCACGTACGGTTTGACACCGGTCATTGCGGCAATGGAATCGACGTCAGAGACGTCCAGGTTCTCGGACCCGAGCGTCTGCAGGTCGCCTGCCTGGAACTGCGCCAGCAATGTTTCCTTGGATGCTTCGAAGCCACGGACGATGATCGTGTCGAGCGGGGGCTTGCCACGGAAATAATCGCTGCGGGCCTTGAACGTCATCTGGACGCCAGAGTCCCACGCGGTGAGCGCGTACGGGCCCGTGCCAACTGGCTCACGGCTGTAGACACTCGACTGCAGGTCCTTGACCTTGGCCGAGTTCTGCGGATCGAAGTCCACCAGCGGGGCCATGCGCTTGGACGGGTAGATGTACACGTCAGGCAGGCCGTACAGGTAGAACGGGTGGATCACCGGGCCAACCTGGTCGGCGGTGCCGGCCGCCTTGGCCTGGCGCTCGCTCATCATCTTGAAGACGACCGTATGCGCGTCCTTCTTGACGACGTCGGAGTACTTCGACTCGAGGTCATTGCCCGCCGCGGCGCCCCAGGCCGGATTGAGCGACAGCTTCCAGCTGAATACCACGTCATCGGCCGTAAACGGCGTGCCATCGCTGAAGGTGGCGTTCTGGCGCAGTTTGAACGTGGTTTCGAGGTGCTGGTCCGCACCGTCGCCGACCATAACGGCGTCGCCGTTGTCGAGGGTTGGCACGTCGACTGCCAGATCGGCAATCGGCCGCATTAAGTCGTCAATGACGACCAAAGAGCTGTACACCATATTGGAGGCGACATTCGTCACATACAGGCCGCCCTCGCCTGCGACGAACGTATCGGGCTCCTGCGAGAAACCCATGACCAGTGTTTTGCCCGTCCCCTGGGCATTCGCGACAGGCACCAGGGTGCCGATCGCCAAAGCCAGCGCAATACCAAGAGATGCGAAACGTCTCATTTCCTGCACTCCTCCTCGTTGCCGAATGAATACGGACCCACGCATGACATAAGGAAACCGCCCGCCCAAACGGACGCGGCGGTGATCGATCCCCGGCGACTTTGCCGGTATAACACGTCCCCCTCTCCAGAAAGGACTATGATGCTGCCCGCTTGAGGCAGTGTGCGGCGGAATTCTGGCAATTCCCAACACTCAGCGTCAAGCAAGAGTTTTTCGGGGTGATTTATGGCCCCCTGCGCCCCGTGCTCCTGGGAACGAACGAACTGCGCTAGCGTGTCACGAGACGATGACCGTGTTCGTGCCGCCCGCGGCGCGGATGCCCACGATCTGGCCAGCTGCGCCTGAAGGGTCGCTGACCAACAGCGACACGCTCGCGTTGGGCCACGCTGTGCCAGCGGCAGTCAGCATCGCCTCGCCCAGCGTGCGCTTGCCTGCCGCGTCGAGGCTCTTGAGCACGCCGCCCGTGTCCTGACAATTCACCGAGACGGTCTGCACCTCGCTGCCCTTGGCGCCCGGCGGACTGGAATTGGCAGTCATCTTGAATTGGCTCGTCTGGGGCAGCGCCTTGAATACGCTGTTGATGTCGTCGGCAGAGATAACGTTTGATGCGTTGATGCCGCCACCGACGGCGGCGGTGGGATTCAGCCGCGGGTCGTTGCTGCTTGGGGCAGTCGGAGCAGCTTCGACTGAAGTTGGAGGATTGCTGGTCTGCGATGGCGATGATTGCGAGCACGCGACAAGCAAAACCACCCCCAACAGGGCAATGCCAGCTGCGCGAATTTCAACGAGTCTCTTCATGCCCTCGTCACACGATAGTACTGAGTGCCTGACGGTAGGCGTCGACGGTCTGCTCGGCAATACGCTGGTTCGTGTAGCACCCGAGCACCCGCGCGCGACCGCGCCGACCAAGCTCAGCCCGCAGCCGCGGATCGGCCAGCAAGTGGGCGATGGCGTCGCGCAGCGCCACGGGATCACCCTCGGGCACCAGCAGGCCCGCGTCCCCGACGACGTTTGGGATCTCGGCCGACGCCGAGCCGATTACCGCGACGCCACAGGCCATCGCCTCCATGACTGCGCGGCCGAACTGTTCCTTCCAATGGGCCCGCGTCAGGGATGGTTGGACCAGCACCGAAAAGGTGCGCAGGAGCTCCGGGACGCGCGTCGACGCAATCCCCCGTTCCCATGAAATGCGCTCGCTCAACCCGAGCTGTTCGGCGCGGCGACGCGCCTGGGCTTCGAGCGGACCAGTCCCAACGACTTGCAAACGCCAGGCGCCCTTCAGACCGGCGAGCGCCGCCAGCAGCACGAAGATGCCTTTTTCTTCGACCAGACGAGCAACGAAGCCAACCGTCGGTGGATCGTCTGCCGCGGGCGGCCCCGGCGAAAAGAGGTCGGGATCGACCCCGAACTGGGGAATCACGCTGGCCGGCCCGCGGTAGCCCTTGGTGCGCAGCACCTGCAGCGCTTCCCCGCTGCCGGCGATGGCGTAGGCGCTGTGTCGCAGCACGCCCCGTTCGATCCAGCGAAAGGGCGGCGGATAGCGCCGCAAGAGGTTCTGCCAGCTGAAGAACAGCGAGCGCGCACCATGGCGCGAGGCCAACCAGGTGCCGTGCGCGGTGGCCACGTTGTACGGCTCTTCGTCCAGGTGGACCAGATCGGGCTTCACCTCGCGCATGACGCGCTCGAGGCCTGGCCAATAAAACAGGTGATAGTTGCCGTTGAAGCGAATCGGCTCGATGCGCAAGTCGTACGCCGGCGGGCTCGTTGGCGGTTCGAGGTGCAAGGTTCGTCCGCCCGGCTCGCGCCACTCTGGCGGCGTCACCACCACCAGCCTCTCGACGTCGGGCCGCGCGGCGATCTCGTCCAATTTGCGGCGGTATGCGGCGAGGACCAGGATCTTCGACGCAATCAGGATGCGCACACCACTCGCCGATAGACCTGCACCGTCTGCTCTGCAACTTGATGCCATGTAAAGCGCTGCGCGCGGACAAAACCTCGCCGTGACAGCTCCTCGCGGCGTGACTGACTCTCGAGCAATTCGGCCAGGGCGTTCGAGATGGCATCGGTGTCGTAGGGGTCGACGAGCAAGCCGGCGTCGCCAGCTACTTCGGGGAGTGCCGATAAATTGGACGTGACCACGGGCGTGCCGCAGGCCATGGCTTCGAGGACAGGCATGCCAAAGCCCTCGTACAGCGACGGAAAGGCAAAGACGGTCGCGGCGCTGTACAGCGGGGCCTTGTCCTGCTCGCGAATCTGCCCGGTGAAAATCACGTTGCTTTCGAGGCCGAGGCGCTCGACGGTCTCGCGCGGGTCGGGATATAGCGGATGGCCCAGGTGCTGGTAGCGCCCAGCGATCACCAGCTGGTATTCGCGGCGCAGGGGCTCGGGTAACTTGCCGTACGCCTGGATGATCCGCGGCACGTTCTTGCGCAGATCGAAGCCGCCGAAATACAGGATGTAGCGCGGGCCGATGCCGTATCGCTCGCGCACGCTGGCCAGCAGCCAGGCGTCGCGAACGGGAAAGAGGCTGGCGTCGACCGCGTTACCGATCACGTGGATGCGGTCGGGCGACAGACCAAGCAACTTGACGATGTCGCGCTTCGAACACTCGGAGACCGTGATGATCGCGTCGGCGCGCCGCGCGCCCGCCGAAACGAGCCCGAAATACACCCGACTGATCTTGCGCCAGGCGTACTCGGGCAGCACGAACTGGATGACGTCGTGCACGGTGACGACGGTCGGCCAGGGCGACCAGACCGGGTTTGACCAGTACGGGCAGTGCAGCAGGTCGATCTTCTCGCGGCTGCCCGCCAGCACGATCCCGACCTGCTCCCACCACACCTGTTCGACGTTCTCGCCCAGCCGCGCCAGGGCGCTAACGACTTCAACTTCGCGGAAGCGGTCGGACAACTGTGGCGCGCGGACCGTGTACGCGCGGCGGAAGCGCGGCGCCAGGAGCATGTACCGCTGGTCCTTCTCGTCGAGCGAATCCAGCCCTTGGAGCAGATGCAGCAGATGCTGACCCATGCCCGTGGCTGGCTTCTGCAGGAACAGCGCGTTGATGCCGATCCTCACGCGACGGCGACCCGCTGGTACACCTCGAGCAGCCGCTCCGCGGCGACGCGCCACGTGTACCGGCTAGCGCGTTGGCGACCCTGGTCGATCAGCCGTGCTCGCTGGTCGGGATCCGTGAGTAGCTGTTCGAGCGCCGTGCTCAAGCCATCGACGTTTGTTGGCTCGACCATGAGCGCGGCGCCCTCGGCCACCTCCGGCAAGCACGACGCGCGCGAGGAGACCACGGGTGTGCCGCAGGCCATGGCTTCGAGAATGGGCAAGCCGAAGCCTTCGTACAGCGACGGGAACGCCAGAACTTCGGCGGCTGAATAGATGGCCGGCAGCATCTCGTCGGGCACGAACCCGGGCATCAGAATGTCATCTCGGACAGGCGACTCGGCGTGATGCTCGAAGATACCGTCAAAGAGCCAGCCTTTGCCGCCGGCTAAGACCAGCTTCAGGTTTGCCGGTACGCCGCTGCGCTGTTTCAAGGCGGCGAACGCATCCATGAGGCGATTCAAATTCTTGCGCGGCTCGAGCACCCCGATAGCCAGGATGAACGGCGCGTCGCCGACACCGACGTGGCGCCGGGCGCGCTGCAGGCGATCGGCGTCGACCACCGGCGTGAAGCGCTCTTCGACCCCGCCCGGCACGACGGCGATCGAGCCAGGTTGCACGCCGAGCAGGACGACCAGGTCGTTGCGTGTGTTTTCCGAGTCGGCAATGATGAAGTCCGCGCGGCGGATCGAACGCGGCACGACCTCCTCGAGGTATGCGCGCAGCCGCGCATCGGCGCACTCGGGACGCATCAGGAAAGCCAGGTCGTGGACGGTCAGAATGCCGCGCGCGTGGCGCAGCGGCGGCAGGACGAAATCCGGTGAGTGGTACACGTCGACCGGTCCACTGAACCAATCGGCGGGCACCGGGATTCTGGCGCGGTGCCACATGATGGTCAGCCAGCGCTCGTGCACGCCAACCTCGCGCCGAACGAAATTGCGTGCGCGCGGGAATTGGGGCAGGCTGCCTCGATTTGGCCGCGCGTACACCAGGCGATAGTCGTTGACCTGATCGAACTCAGCCAGGGCCAGCACCTGGTTGCGCACCAGGCGCCCGACTCCAGCCAGCTGGTTCACAGCGGCCGAATAGTCAATGGCGATTCGCACTGAGAAGCGCTACTTCCGTCGGCTGAGGGGATAGACAACCAGCCCGACGACGATAAGGCTCCAGTAGCTGATGCCGCGATCCAACAGCGCAATACTCGCAGCGGCGTGCTCGTCAACGCCAGGGGCCAGGCCGGCCCGCGCTGCCAGCAGCAACACGCCGACGATCGCGCCCTCGGCAAAACCGAGCCCCGCCGGTGTCAGTGGCAGCGTAGTCATCAACGCGGCCGCCAGCGCGACGAATACGATCACGCTCTGGGCAATGCCGCCCAGGCCGAGCGACAGCGTCACCAGGTACATCCGCGCGACCTCGCCGGCCCAAGCGATCCCCGTGAGGGCGACGAGGGCCGGGATCCCGCGGAACGAGTTCAACGTACCGTGCTCGAATCGACCGTACTGAGCGTGCAGCCGCGCGGGTAGCAAGCGCTCGATGAGCGGCCGCAACCGGCGCATGCCGATCAGGCCGACGACCACCAGCACGACCAGGCCGAACCCGATCTGCATGAGCACCAGCACCTCGCCCGGTACAGCTCGGCCGAATGACAAGCCAGTGGCGGCCAGCATCAGCAAGAACAACACGACCACGTCGATGATGCGTTCGGCCAGGATCGTGCCGATCGTGGTCGAAAAGGACACCCCCGCATTCAGCTTGAGCAGATAGGCGCGATAGGCGTCGCCCAGTTTGGCGGGCACGATGCAGTTGGCAAACCAACCGAGGAAGATGATCTCGGACAGGGCGGGAATGCCCAGCCGAACGCCGCTGCCTTCTTCATGCGTGCTCAACTCGACGTTGTCGAGCAGCCGCCGCCAGCGGATCGCGCGCACCGGGAACGTCGCGTAGAAGGCCACAAATGCCGCCAGCAGCAACCACGGATTGGCCTGGCGAACCCACTCGAGGATCGCGCCCACGTCGATCTGGACTCGGGTGAACAGGAACGCCAGGATGGCAAAGCCCAAGCCAAACGAAAGTAGCGTGCGGAAATTGAAGAAGCGCTTGCCGAGCGACGGCGGCCTGGGCTCCTCGGCCTCGACTTTGCGCGCGTCCGTCGTCACGTCCGGATCGTCGACATGCAGCGTCACGGGCCGACCGCCTGCAGCGGTGCGACCTTAAGGCGATCCGCGGCCAGTAATCCGAGGCCGAGCAACACGCCGACCTGGATGTTGACGCTGTGCACAAACAGACTGTCGAACATGTTGTGAATGCAGAACACGATCAAGCCAGCGAGGACGCCCGCCAGGACCGCGCGCCAGAAGGTCGTCCGCAGCGGCTCTGAGCGCACCAGCGCCCCGCCCAGCTGGCGGAAGGCGAGTCCGAGCAATATCACCAGCACGCCGCCGCCAACGATGCCCAACTCGGCCAGGATGTTGAGGTAGTAGTTGTGTGCGTGGCCGAGCGCCGCGTGCCAGCTGCCGACGAAATACTGCGGATAGGCCGCCGCGTAGTTGCCCGCGCCGACGCCCAACCAGGGGTGATCCAGGAACATGTACCAGCCTGCCTGCCAGTGGGCCATGCGCTCGACGACCGCCCAGTTCTCACTCGAGACCTCCACGGTGCGTACATCAAAGACGCCGAAGTATTCGATGGCCTGACCCAACCGGTCGAGAATAGCTGCCGGTAAGAGTCCGGAAACGGCGAGCGCGAGCGCCAACGTGCCGCCCAGGGCACACGGGATCAGCAGACGGCGGGTGAAGCGGCTCCAGGCCAGTAGCAGACACAGGGTGGCGACGGCGGCGCCCAACCAGGCGCCGCGCGACTGGCTCAGGCCGATGCCGACACCCAGCAGGCCGGCCGCACCCAGCGCTAACCAGCGGAAACGGACCGGATTCGCCGGACAGAGCGCCATACAGACGGCCAGGGGCAGAATCGTCGTCAAATAGCCCGCGAAAGGATTGGGCTGATCGAAATGACCGAATGCCCGCAGCGCGCCACTGAGTTGAAACGCGCCTGGGCCAGCGTCGGTCACGAACTGCACTGCGCCATATGCAGCTTCGGCGGCGCCCGCGACCAGCATTGCGCCGATCACCCACCGCGCCAGGCGAGGTTCGGCGGCCAGATCGACGACGATGAGTACGGCGAGCAGCAGCTCGAGCCACTTCAGCGACTCTTTGATCGCCGCGGGCCGATCGTCGGCATACACCACTGAAAACGTCGCCAGTGAGACCATCGCCAGGGCGACGACCACGATCGCGCCAGATCGGACGTTCAGTTGACGCAGGCGCACGCCACGGGCGAGCCAGGTAGCGGTGAGCAGTGCCACCAGCAGCTCGGCCGCGCCGAACGACAGATCGCTCGAGGTGTCGCCGCTCGAGCTGCGCGTCAGGCCGCCGAAGGGGACCGCCAACAGCAGCAGCGGCAGCCCCACGATCGGCTGGATCAGGGCCAGTACGGCCGCGCCGACCGCGGCGACACCGAGGACGACATCGAGTGTTTGTTCGGGCACGCCGACGGCCAGACCCAGGCCGATGACGACCAGGACGGCCAGGACGCTCCGGGCGATGCCGCGTGCGGACAGTGCCCGCGGGTCAAGTGGCATCGCCACCGGAGCCCGCGGGGGGAAGTGAGCCGCCATCAGGGCGCGGCCGTGACCTCGCGGAAATAGTCGATCGTCCGGCTCAAACCGTCGCGCAGTGGCACGCGCGGCTGCCAATTCAGTTCTGACCGCGCGCGGCCTATATCGGGTCGACGGCGAGCAGGATCGTCCGGCACCGGATCGTGGTAGCTGATGCTGGACGAGCTTGACGGAATCAGCTCCAGCACCAGCTGAGCGTATTCGAGAATGGTGTGCTCCTCAGGATTACCCAGGTTGAATGGTCGGCCCGCGGCATCAGGACGATCGGTCGCCAGGACTGCTAACAGGCCGTCGAGCAGATCGTCCACATAGCACAGCGAGCGGGTGTACTGACCGTCGCCATAGATCGTCAGCGGTTTGTTGGCCAATGCCTGGGTGATGAAATTGGGCAGCATGCGACCATCCTCCGGGTCCATGTTCGGCCCATACGTATTGAAGATGCGAATGATGCGCGCGTCGACGCCGTACGTGCGCACATAAATCATCAGCAGCGCTTCGCCAAAGCGCTTGGCCTCGTCGTAGCAGCTGCGCGGTCCGATCGACGACACGTTGCCCCAGTAGTCCTCGCGCTGCGGGTGCTGCAATGGATCGCCATAGATCTCCGAAGTCGAGGCAAAGAGCACCCGTCCGCCGTTGCGCTTGGCCAGCTCGAGGACGTGCTGCAGCCCAACGGAGTTGACCAGCGCCGTCTCCAGCGGTAGGGCCATATAGCTGCGGGGCGTATGCGGGTTGGGGCTGGCCGGACTGGCCATGTGGAGGTAGCGGTCGGCCGCCAGGTCGTCGGGCAGTGGTTTCTGGGACACGTCGCACTCGATCAACCTGAAGTTGGGGTTCTCGGCGAGGCCGTCCAGATTGCGGCGCATGCCCGAGGCGAAGTTGTCCAGAACGGTGACCGACCACCCGTCGGCCAATAATCGACGGGTCAGGTGGGAGCCGATGAAGCCGGCTCCGCCTGTGACAAGCGCTTTCACGTGGAGTCGATTCTAACGGCGGGTCTGGCGCAGGCGACCAGCGCCAGGCATAGCCAGAAGACAAAAGCCAGATCGACGAGGAAGTAGCTGTTGTCCAGCAAGCCGTGCACCAGCAGGTCGGCCATGGCGCCGGCGGCACCCGCAACGAGCCAGCCTGAGTCGGTTGACGAGACCGCGGCGCGGACGTTTCGCCAGAAGCGCAACACCAGCCAGCAGAACGCGACCAGGCCGAGGATGCCCAGCTCCAGCCAGACGTGCAGCAGCCAGTTGTGCGGATGCGAGAGGTTCGGCTCGGCTACCGCGCCCTGGCGTAAGTAGGCCTGGTAGACGTACGCAAAGTTGTCGAGACCGATGCCCAAAAGGGGGTGATCGCGGACCATCTCGAGCGACGACAGCCACAGGTCGACGCGGAAGCCGCCGGTCTGGCGCAGAGGGTTGAGCCGTTCGGGCAGGAGGCCGGCGATGGCCAGGCCGCTGGTCAACACCAGCGCTCCTGCCGCGATGGCTCCCACCCTGAAGGCGAGTTGTCGGCGACCGATAGCTGCCAGAACGACTAATGTTGCGGCCAGGGCGCCCAGCCAGCCGCCGGTCGAAAACGTCAGGACCAGGGCCAGGCCGACGATTGCGGTTGGCAGCCACACCCAATGTCGGCCGCTGAGTGCCGCGGCGACCAGAAACGGCCAGGCGCGCCCGAGCATCAGCGCCAGGTGATTCGCCGACGGGTACCAGGCCTGAACGCGCAGCACACCTTCGGCGGCGGTCCCGCCGATGCCGAGCGGGGCCTGGGCGATCGCGGCGATCGCCGTTACTGTGGCTGCGACGAGAAACCCGAAGAGCGCGCGCGGCGCGCTACCTGGCAGCACGTGCAGCAACCAGAAGAACAGCACGGGCTCGAGGATCAGGGCGCGCAATTCGCGGGCACTGAGCAGTGGATATTCCGTGACCACGAGCGACAGCAGCGCTGCGACCAGGAACAGCCCTAAGGGGAGGTCATACGCCGTCCGTGGCCAGCGGGCCTCGAGCTTGTTGTGGCGCACGATGACCGCCAGCCAGGTGACGAGGAGCACCAGTCCTGGCGGCGTCACGCTAATGGGTCCGACGAGCTGGCGAGCAAAGAAGAAGAACGGCAAACTCGCGCCGATCAGCAGCGGCCCCACCCGCGGCCGCCAGAAAACGCCGCCGACGAGCCCCGCCAGACCTATGAGCACCAGGTCAAGCCGATGCCCCGGCGCCGCGAATGTCAGGAGCAGCCCCGCCGCGGCCAGGGCCAGCGGCGCGCGGTTGACGGCGCCGCGGCTCCCTCTACCTCTGGGAGAGGGCGGGGGGTGAGGGGTGCGCATCAGCCGATGAGCTCGCCTGCTGATGGCCACCCCTCACCCGCTCGTTCCTCGCGGCCTCTCCCAGAGGTAGAGGCGAATTTGCCCACCGCCAGGTTTTACACTGACACCCTGGTGACGATCCGAACTGTGGGCGTGGTCGGCTGTGGGCTGATGGGCTCGGGGATTGCGGAGGTGTGCGCGCGGGCGGGCTATACGACCCTCGTTCGTGAGCTCAACGACGAGTTGTTGGCCAAAGGTCGCCAGCGCATTGAGAAGTCGCTGGCGACGGCGATCAGTCGCGGCAAGCTCGCCGAGGCCCAGCGAGATGAAGCGCTCGAGCGGCTGACAGGCACCACCAACCTCGCGGATTTCGCAGCTTGCGATCTGGTCATCGAAGCCGCCACCGAGAACCCCGAGATCAAGAAACGCACCTTCGCTGAGCTCGATCAGATCTGTCCAGCGCACACCATCCTGGCGAGCAACACGTCTTCGATCCCGGTCATTCAGATGGCCATGTCAACGCAGCGCCCGGCGCAAGTCCTGGGCATGCACTTCATGAACCCGGTGCCGATCATGCCGCTGATCGAATATGTGCGTACGCTGACGACTTCAGATGCAACGTTGGATACTGCCCGAGGGTTCGGCGAGAGCTTAGGAAAACGCATCATCGTCAGCAAGGACCGCGGTGGCTTCATCGTCAACTTCCTGCTCATCCCGTATCTGACCGAGGCGATTCGCATGCTCGAGCAGGGCTTCGCCTCGAAAGAGGACATCGACGTCGGGATGATGCTCGGCACGAGCTACCCGATGGGGCCGTTCACGCTGCTCGACTTCGTCGGCCTGGACACCACGCTCTTCATCGCCGACGTGCTGTTCGACGAGTTCAAAGAGTCGCGTTTTGCCGCGCCGACGCTGCTGCGCCAGATGGTCGCGGCTGGCTACCTGGGCCGCAAGACCGGGCGTGGGTTCTACAACTATGACGCCGGCGAAAAGCCCCCAGCTCGCTAAAGCCCCACGCGAGATTGGGATCGTCGGTGTGCCGATGGACCTCGGCGCCGGCCGGCGCGGTGTGGATATGGGCCCGTCGGCGATCCGCTACGCCGGCCTCGAGCGCGATCTCCAGGCGATGGGCTTCAAAGTGAAGGACTATCAGAACATCGCCGTGCCGGGGCCCGAGAGCGCCGAGGTCGGGAATCCACGGGCCAAGTTCGACCGACTGATCGAGACGGCGTGCATCGAGCTGCGCAGCAGGGTGGCCGACATTGCGCGCGCTGGCGCGTTTCCGCTAGTGCTGGGTGGCGACCACTCGATTGCCATGGGCACCGTGGCGGGTTTGCTCGACGCCCGGGGCGACGTCGGAGTGTTGTGGATCGACGCCCATGGCGACATCAACACGCCCGAGACTTCTCCCAGCGGCAATGTGCATGGCATGCCGGTCGCCGCATTGCTGGGTCTTGGCGAAGCGGGCCTGGGCTCGCGGCTGGGCTGGGACAAGCGGCGTATTCGGCCCGAACGGCTGGTGCTCTTTGGTACGCGCACGCTGGACCCCGGCGAACGGCGCATCATCGCCGACCTCGGCATCCGCATGTTCACCATGAGCCAGATCGACCAGATGGGCGTGACCGCGGCGGTCCACGAAGCAATTCAGATCCTGGGCGGCCCGGGCGGAATCCACGTGTCTTTAGACATGGACGCTGTTGATCCGCTCGAAGCGCCCGGCGTAGGCACACCGTGGCCCGGCGGCCTGACCTTTCGCGAAGCGCACCTGGCCATGGAGCTCCTCGCCGCCGCGGGCCAGGTCTCGTCGATGGAAGTCGTCGAGGTCAATCCGATCCACGATCACGAGAACAGAACGGCCAAACTCGCCGCAGACTTGATCCTGTCCGCCCTGGGCCGAACGATCGCCTGAGTTATCTGCCCCGACGCTGGCGGCGCGCGGCGGCGACCAGGGCTTCTTGGGTGAGCTCGCCGTCACGTTCGGCGACCGCGCTTAGCAGCTGCGTGTTGGCCTCTGGGTCGCGCAAGCACCACTCCTGGTGATCGAGCAGCGACTGCTCGTCCTCGGCGCC